>Ga0326597_10015177_pt1 | contig 10081 bp, 4 predicted proteins | sample RVTome_12_FD_203789 | JGI IMG/M metagenome (GOLD analysis project Ga0326597, IMG submission 203789) | Soil microbial communities from uranium-contaminated site in the Upper Colorado River Basin, Wyoming, United States - RVT100D185 | ecosystem: Environmental > Terrestrial > Soil > Contaminated >...
CGTGCGCGTGTGTCAGAATACTCGCGAGTGCCGGAGACACCCGATCCCGACAACGTTGAGCACGACATCGACCAGCTCGAAGCCGTGATGCGACGCCTCGAGTCCGAGTACACCATGTACTTCGCCGGACGCCGGCGCCGCCCCCCTCTCGACACGCGTGCGCAGGTGAACACGATCGTCCGGCGCATCGACAACGCGCAGATCGCCAACTACGGTACCCGGTTTCGCTTCATGACCTTGCAAACGCGGTTCGCCAAGTTCACGAGCTTGTGGGACCGCGCGCTGCGCGCCAAGGAGGAAGGGCGCCCTGGCCCCTTTGTGCCGCAGCGGGAGGTCAGTGCCGACGCGCCGCCACCGGCGCCGGAGGGGCCGAAGACGCCGGATCGGGTCCTCTCGACGGCCACCTTCAGCGACCCGTTACGCGAGCTGGAGAGGGTGCAGGGGTTGTACGAAGAGCTGGCGGCGGCACGTCGTGAAGCGGGTCAGCGGGAGATCCCGTTCCATAGGTTTGCCGAGATGGTGAAGGTTCAGGTCGGATCGCTCAAGGCCAAGGGCAGCAAGGAAGTGGCGTTCCGGGTCAAGGTGAAGAACGGGAAGGTCGCGCTGACGGCGCGAGGCATACGGGGCGGCGCAGGAACCAAGACGTGAGGGTGGGAGGCGTGCTGAGGTGTCGCCCGGCGCCAAGGAACAGCGCCGGGCAGGTCGTGCAATGGTTCTAGGGCTTGCTGACGTTGCCCGCTTGCGGGCCCTTGGGACCGTCGACGATTTCGAACTCGACTGCCTGACCCTCTTCCAGGGACCGGAAGCCGTTGCCGCTGATCGCGGAGTAGTGGACGAACACGTCGCTACCACCCTCGCGCTCAATGAACCCGTAGCCCTTGGCGTTGTTGAACCACTTGACCTTGCCTGTAATGCGCATCGTATTTCTTCCCTGCTTGCTCTGACACTGAGCTTCGAAACACAAAAAAAGACCGCGAGTGCTTGCGCGGCCTCGACTTCTACGCTGAAGGGATGTCCCTGAACGCAGGGCTATCCTAAGCGTGCCTTCAAAGAGCTGTCAAGCCAACCATGCCCCGAGCGTTGCTGAGCGTTTCCGATAAGTCTGGCCTCGTCGAGTTCGCCTCCGCGCTGGCGCAACGGGGCTTCGACCTGGTGTCCACCGGCGGTACCGCCAGGGTCCTGCGCCAGGCGGGACTGCCGGTCATCAGCGTGTCCGATGTGACCGGGTTTCCCGAGATGATGGGCGGTCGCGTGAAGACGCTGCACCCCCTGGTGCACGGCGGCATCCTTGCCCGACGCGGCCAGCCTGACGACCTTGCCGCCGCGGCCGCACGGCAGATCACACTGATCGATCTGGTGGTGGTGAACCTGTATCCGTTCCTCGACGCCGCCTCGAACCCCGACGCGCCGCTGGAGGCGTTGATCGAGGAGATCGACATCGGAGGGCCCAGTCTGGTTCGCGCCGCGGCGAAGAACTTCGAGGATGTGCTGGTCGTGGTCGAGCCCACCGACTACGACGCGGTCGTCCAGGCGATCGATCAAGAGGGCGGAGCCTCGCGAGCGTTTCGCTTCGGTCTGGCGCGAAAGGCGTTCGAGCATACCGGCCGCTACGACACGGCCATTGCCGCGACGCTCGACTCGATCACGACCGGTCCGTCAGGGTTCAGTCGCGGTGCACCGGCGTTGCTCCCCGCCGGCATGTTGGTGGACCTTCGCAAGGCCCGAGATCTCCGGTACGGGGAGAACCCGCACCAGCGGGCGGCACTGTACCAGGCTCGGGATGCTGGCGAGGGGTTGTCGGTGCTGCAGGGCAAGGAACTCTCGTATACGAATCTGCTGGACCTCGACGCCGCCGCCCGAATCGTGGCCGAGTTTCAGGAGACGGCCGCCGTGGTCGTCAAGCACACCAATCCGTGTGGTGCCGCGACCGGCGCTGGCGCGGCTGATGCGTATGTGAGGGCGCGCGAGGCGGATTCGCTCGCCGCTTTCGGCGGCATCGTGGGCCTCAATCGTGTCATCGATGCCGATACGGCGGCCGCCATCGTCTCGACGTTCATCGAGGCCGTGATCGCGCCAGGTGTGGACGAGGGCGCGCGCGCCATCCTGGCGACCAGACCGAAGCTGCGAGTCGTCGTACCGGTAGTCTCTGGTGCCAATCGCGTTGGCGTTGCCGAGGAGATCGAAATCCGTTCGATCGTCGGTGGCATGCTCGTGCAGACGCGCGACATCGTCCGGGAGGCGCACATCGCGTGGCCGGCTGAGGGGCTCACGGTCGTGTCACAGCGGCAGCCGACCGAATCCGAGTGGCAGGCGCTGCGCTTCGCCTGGCGCGTCTGCGCGCATGTGAAGTCGAACACCGTCTTGTTCGCGACCGCCGACCGCACGCTTGCCATAGGGGCGGGTCAGATGAGCCGTGTGGATGCGGTACTGGTGGCTCGCATGAAGGCGCAGGTGGGAGGGGCAGCCGCGCTCGCCGGATCCGTGGCGGCGTCGGATGCGTTCTTTCCCTTTCGAGACGGCCTCGACGCGGTGGCCGAGGCCGGTGCGACGGCCGTCGTGCAGCCGGGAGGGTCGGTGCGAGACGAGGAAGTGATTGCCGCGGCCGACGAACATGGCCTCGCGCTGGTGTGTACCGGCCGGCGGCACTTCCGACACTGAGCCAGCGGCCGCGCATGGTCCTTGCTCGGTCCGTGGGTCGAGCCACTCGAGGGCTGGAGGCTCAGCTCGAGTACGCCGGTCGCCAGGAACGCTGGACCATCCGGTTACACGCCGCGGCTGCGGACCAGGGCGGCGAGCGTGCCCGCTGCGGCGAGTGGCACGAGAAACGTCACCAGAACCGCCGCCACGCCGAGTGCCGGCGAACTGGCGGCCAGCCAGTTCGCCTCGGGGCGCGCGGACCACGTGATGTATTGGGCAGACGGCGAGTCGAGCCACAGGTGCGCCACGGTGGTCGCCATCAGCGCTGCGGCCGCGGCGAGGCGCACGCGCGGCCGGCCGCGCGTGAACCATACCGCCGCGATGACCGCGTACACGAGGAAGCTGTACGTAAACGGAGTGATCTCGGAACGAAAGGGCCATCCGTTGTTGTCGACGCGCAGCACGTGGTCGATGTGATGGACGAGCGCGAGCACTGCCGTGGCACGGAGCAGCCGCTCGGCCAGGGACAAGGCAGACGTCGGCGGCATATTGGACGTTATCTTACGCCTTGGCCGCGCGTATCTCGGCGTGGCAGGGGCTGCGGAGATCTGGTAACGTGTAGCCCTACTCTGCCGGAGTGTCGGTTCCATGCGAAACATGAGGGGTGTTCTCAGCGCAAGACGCGAGGCTTGCTGGGACCGACGTGCGGTGGGGCTCTTCCTGCCAACCCTTGTTCTGCTCCTGGCCTCCACGGCCTCTTTCGCGCAGTCAGTAGATCAGCTCGTTGAGCAGTCCGTCAGTCTTCGTGTGGAGACAGAGGAACTGCGATTTCGAGCGCAGATGGGCGAGATCGACGCGGCAGAGTTGAGGGCGGGCAACACTCGCGTCGCCACCGACACGCGCGCGCTCAGGGTCCAGATCGCTCGTCTCCCGCGCGACCAGCAGGTCCAGATCACGCAGCAGGCCCAGACCCTGTTCCAGACACGCATCGTTCCGCTTCGTGAACAGTGGAGGCAGCGCCTGGTGCAGAAGCAGCAGGACGATCGCGCACGGGATGCAGAACGTCGGAAGGAGATGACGGCCGACGCAGCGACCGCGGGCAGCCTCCAGGCCGAACGTGCGCTCCTTGGGGAGCGGCAGCAGCGCGGCGAGGTTTCTGGCGCAGAGTTCACGAGGGCGGATCAGGCCGCAGAGCGGGACATCCTGGCACTGCAGCAGAAGTATGCCGACTACGGCGCCAACTGGGGTCGTGCGTTCGCGCAGGCGGTCGCGGTCGCTGCCAGAACGGCAACGGCGAACCTCAGGGTCGAGCAGCGGCTCAACGACACCGAGTCAGAGATCGGTCGCGATGCCCACCGCGCCGCTGAGCTGACGTTGACGGTGCAGCGCAATCAGGTCTTCCGCACGCAGGGCGCTCTCACCGCGGCCGAGGAGCGGAGCCTCAATGCCACGGCGCAGGCCGTCGCCGCCACCATCGCGGCGAAGTACCCGTCGGGCGCTGCGGCCGCAGACTTCAAGGACCGTGTGACGCGGCTGGTACGGGCAGGCGCCGCTGAACAGCGACCGCAGTGGGAGCGAGATGCACAGGAGGCCGTCAGGGTCGCCGCGGTCAACCGCGCGGCGGAGACCGCGGCGACAGCGCCATCCGCGGCTGCTGCCGCGCGTTCGGTCCCGCTCCCGGCGGTACCCGCCGCCGTTCCGAATCCGCGTCCGTCGCCCGTGGCAGCCGCACCGCAGCCCGCCGCGGTGGCAGGCTCTGCGGGCGCCGCAGCGCCGCTGCTTCCTCCGCCGGCGCTTGCCGAGCCGGTCGTTGCGACCTCAGTGCTGGTCGACAGCGGATCATCGTGGATGCCGCTGTTCCTGCTGTTGCTCGTTGGTGGCGGCGCGGGCGCCGGTTGGTACGTGACGGTTCGCAGACGCCGAGAGCAGGCGCTGCCCACGTTCAGCAACGCCGGCAACCAGTACCGCACCGCACCGCCTACGGCCAGGCCGCAGCCGCCCGTCACACCTGCCACGGCGACGGTGTCGTCCCCTCCGCGTGCCGTCGCGGTGTCTGCCGAGCGTGGGGTCAAGGCACAACTATTCGGCGCGCAGCGGCAGAAGTACCAGGCGCGCTACGCAGATGCGATGGACGATGTGACCGCCGCGTCCAGGGTCGTGGCCGACATGGAGCCGGTGGTGGCAGCCGTGCGCGAGAATCTGGAGCTGCTCTCCAAGTCGGTGCAGGCGCGCGTGTCGAGGCTCCTGGCCAGGAGCGCCGGCAACCCTCGGACGCTCCTGATGCACGCTGCGGCCCTGATGCCGGTCTGGGCGCTCATCAAGCGTATCGGGCTGATTCCGAGAATCGTCCTCGGGATCGCCCTGTGGTGGACGCTGCAGTCGATCGTCTCGCTCATCGACGAAGGAGGCATCGGCGTCGTCATCATCCTCTACGCCATCGTCGTGGCCATCTTCTTCTTCGTCGAGCGACATCGACAGCTGCAGGTGCCTCGCAGGGCACTCAGAGCCGCCACCGCGCAGTTCAAGAACGCTCGTCTGGCGTACGTCTACAGTGGCCAGCGGCCAGGCGTCGAGCGAGGAGCATCTGTGTACCAGGCCGTCCGCGTGGCGGTTGAGGAGAAGGCGGACGGTGGTCGGGAGATCACCGTTCCGGCAAGTCCCAACGCGTCGGTCAGCCCCGGCTCCTATCTTCTGACCTTCGGGCGACTCGCGACATTCCGCGTCGACAAGAACGGTAGTGCGACGCGGCTCGAAGCCTCCAACGACGAATTCATGAGCCGGCACGGGGGCCTCGTGAGCGAGGCGCTCGGCGAGCAGCAGGCGTTTGCCAACGCCACGTTTCCCCCGTTTGCCGAGTACGGCCAGGCCGTGTGGCGAAGACGTCAGGCACAGAGCGAAATCCCGCGGCTCGAAGCGCTGCTGCGCGACGTGGATCGCATCGAAGACATCTGGCGCGAAACCTACGTGGCCGACGATGTGTTCGAGTTCCTGTTCCGGAGCATCGACATGTTCAACATGCGGGATCCCGCCACGCCGCCGGGGCTCCTGCTGTATGGCTCCCGCGGCAACGGGAAGGAGCATCTCGTGCGGAAGATCGCCGAGACCATCTCGGCCAGGCTCCACGAGGTGACGCCGGGCGATGTCTATGATCACGGGGCCATCGAGAGTCTCTGGGCGTCGAACCGCGGGTTGGACCCGGTGGTGCTGTATATCGCGAACGCTGACACGCTCTTCGCCAGGTCCAGCGACGGCTTGCCGTCACGACAGGCGCTCGAGTGGATTGGCGAATGGAAGAAGCACGAGCCGCGACATAGCCGCGTGTGGGTCGTGATGACCGCGAGAAGCGACAGGAGCATTGACGAAGCGATTCTCGATCACGTCGGCCAGGATTCGAAGATCGAGATCAAGGAGCCCGATGCGAAGGGACGACGCCTGATCTTCCAGCTGGCGTGCCGCCACTATGGTGTGTCGGCGCCACCATCGGACGCCGTCCTCAAGGACATCGGCCGCACCACGGTCGACAGCATCCGCAAGATCGTGGCCGCGGCCAAGCGGACCGCCTCCCCCAACCAGCCGCAGGCCTCGCACTGGTTGGGCGCGGCGACGAGCCTCCTCGAGGGAGGCAGCGACCCTGTTCCGAAAGAGGCTCGCTGGAACACGCTGATCCTCTCCGAGCGTACCTTGACGGAACTGCACAAGTTGAGCGACGCGCTTCAGCATCTCGAGACGTTCCAGTTGCAGGGCGTCGACCCGCCGCGAGGCGCCGTGCTGTGGGGGCCGCCCGGCACGGGCAAGACCCAGATTGCCAAAACCCTCGCCAACGAGAGCGGTGTGCGCTGTCTGCTGAGGGGACCGTCGGATCTCGGCCGGACCGCCGAGTCCGTGCGTACGCTGTTCAACGAGGCGCGATCCAAGGCGCCGTGCATCCTGTTCATCGACGAGTTCGAGGCCGTCGGCAAGGCGCGGACCGAGGGCGGCAGGGTCGAGGTCGTTACCGAGCTGCTGTCCCAGATGCAGGGCGCAAGGAAGGAGGCTCCGGTCTTTGTACTTGGGGCTACCAACTATCTCGAGACGCTCGACGAAGCCCTCCTTTCGAGGTTTACCTACCAGATCGAGGTCCCGAACCCCGGGCTCGAACAGCGCGAACAACTGTTCGGCCTCTTCCTGGGCAGGACACCGCATGGCGACATCGACGTAGCCGCCGTGTCTGCGGAACTGGCGAGGAAGGGCGGTGGCCTCGCCGGACGCGACATCAACGATGTCGTCGTCCGCGCGTCGCAGTCAGCGGCGCAGCGCGCGCTTCGGGCGGGAACGCCGGACAAGGTGACGCTGACACGCGAAGACCTCCTCGAGGAAGTCGCCGACATGGTGAAGTCGAGGAGCACCGCCGTCGATCCGACCGCGACATGGGACACGCTCGTCGTGTCCGACAAGACGATGCAGGAGCTGAAGCAGCTCGGTGCGGCGCTTCGCAACATGGAGGATCGGTTGAAGCAGGGCGTCAAGCCGCCCAGGGGTGCCATCCTGTACGGACCTCCCGGCACCGGCAAGACGCAGATCGCCAAGACCCTGGCCAATGAGAGCGGAGTGCAATACGAGTTCAAGAAGGCCTCTGATCTGGTCGGGCGGTATGTGGGTGAATCGATCCAGAAGGTAGAGAAGCTCTTCGCCAACGCACGCAAGAAAGCGCCGTGTATCGTGTTCGTCGATGAGTTCGAGGCAGTTGCGTCCAAGCGGGGCGGCAACAAGGGCAGTGAATTCAAGGATGAGGTTGTGCCCCAGCTGCTGGCCGAGGTGGATGGAGCGATCGACACCGGCCGCGCCGTCTTCTTGCTCGCAGCGACCAATTATCTCGAGTACATCGACGAGGCCGTGCTCGACCGGTTCGACCACATCGAGGTTCCGAATCCAACGCCAGAACAGCGCGTGCGCCTGTTCACGGTCTTCCTGAAGAAGGTGCCCAGGGTCGATTTCGATATCGATGAAGTGGCGGCCGACCTGGCCAGGCGATGCGGCGAAATCGGCGGCCGCAAGATCCACGACGCGGTGCAGAAGGCGCAACGCGAAGCGGCGGCGCGCGCGGAGGAGGCGGGAGACGGCGACCGGATCGTACTCACCCGTGACGACCTGCTGCGGCAGTTTGCCCCGAAGGGGCGTCCCGTCTCCGAAGAAGATCTGACGGCCGTCTGGTCGCAAATCGTCCTCGCACCAGACGTGAAGGAGAACATCCTCTCGATGATTCGCCTCTTCAACCAGGGTAGCCGAGCGGCGCCCAAGGGGCTGCTGCTCTGGGGCCCACCGGGAACGGGCAAGACGGAGATTGCGCGGTTGCTGGCCAGGTCGACGGGCTGTGAGTTTCTCGAAACCGGCATTCAGAGGCTCAAGGGCAGGGGCGTGGGCGAAAGTGTGGACAACGTCAAGGCGCTCTGGGAGAAAGCGCGGACGATGGGACGGGCCGTGATCTTCGTGGACGAGTGCGACGGGGTCTTCGCGCGCCGTGGCGGCATCAACAGCGACGGCGCGGTCGAAGAGATCAACAACGCGTTCCTGCCGGCGTGGGACGGCCTGGACTCGAAGGGACAGATTTGGGTGGTCGGCGCCACGAACATGCGTGACCGCCTCGACGAAGGGATTCTCTCGCGGTTCGGAGAGATGATCGAGATTGGTCTGCCCGGCCCTTCCGAGCGCATCGAGATTCTGGGGCTCGAACTGCGCAAATTCGAATCCGACATCGTGGTACCGGAGTTCGTCGGGAAGGCGACATCGGGCTTCTCAGGCCGGAACCTGTCCAAGGTGGCCGCCGCTCTCTTTCGCCTGGCGCCGCAGGGGAATCGTCAGGTCACCGATGACACGTGGCGACAACTGATTCGTCAGTTCGGGACGGCCGGGGGCGACGCTGTCGATGCCGACGCCGGCTGGGACTCTCTCATCCTGCAGGCCCCTGTCATCAAGCGTCTGCAGCGGATCAGCCAGATGCTCGGGCATGCCGAGACGTTGCGCGAACAGGGTCTCAAACCGCCCGAGGCCCTGCTTCTTTACGGCCCTCCTGGTACGGGCAAGACGCAGATCGCCAGGACGCTCGCCAACGAGAGCGGGCTCAACTTCATTGCGGCGGGACCCTCGGACATCAAGGGCGTGCACCTTGGGGATTCGGGCAAGCTCGTGCACGAGTTGTTCGACCGCGCGCGGTCGAAGCCGACGGTGCTGTTCATCGACGAGATCGATGCCGGCGCCCCTTCACGGACAGGTCCAAACGCCGACAAGTACACCGACGAGATCGTCATCAATCTGCTCAACGAAATGGACGGCGTGAAGAAGAAGACAGGCACGGTGTTCGTGCTGGCCGCAGCGAATCATCCGGATCGGATCGATGACGCGTTGCTCTCGCGGTTCAAGGAGAAACTCGAGATTCCCAACCCTGGCCCTGACGAGCGACGGCGCATGCTCAAAGTCTTCATCGGGAGGCGCCGGGTCGACTTCGATGTCGACGCAGTGGCCGAGGAGCTGGCGCCGTTGCTCGAGGGGATGAGCGGACGCGCTCTTGTGGGATTGGTGGACCTGGCGTCGCAGCGGTCGGCCGAGCGGGCCTTCGACGCCGGCACGCCTGGGGAGATCGTGCTCACCCGGGAAGACCTGGTGAGTTCCCTTTCGTGATTGGTCGACGGGTTCGGCATGGAGCGGAGACGCCGGGAGTCACAACAGCAGGCGCACGCCGACGAGCCCCTTACCGGAGAAGTCGAGCAAGGGCTCTGTCGCCGCGGGTTCAGTGGTACGCCGATGATACAGGTATCAGTCATTCCCCCGGCCGCTGAGGGCACCGAGGGCGCGCTTGCCGTCCGCACTGCCGCCACCGGAGCTGCCGCCATCTGCAGATGGTGGTGGCAGCCACGCGAGCGGGCTGGCATGCCCGCACCGGCGACGCGGGCCGGCTTCCTGAGTCGTTTGGTCGGTCGGGCGAAGACGACGCCCGCGGTGGCTCGCATGCGGTCGTCCGCCGCGCGAGCGGCAACCGTCGCCAACGTGTCCGGCGGCCAGTTCAGGCACATTCCCAGCGCGGCGTCTGGAGAGGCGTAATGTCCGACTCATTTCGCTCGAGGGCCGCCAGGCCCGCTCCGCCATCGACAGCGCAACGCCCGAATCCGACGGTGGAGCGGGCCAGGCCGCAGGTGCACCGGGATCCCTCCTCCTCGCCCGCATCGCGGACCGACCCAGCCGCCGCTGCAACGGTGTCGCCCGCCTGGCAAACCGCGGACCCGCTGACCGCGTCGACCGTGGCCGCGAAGGGGCAGTCCTCCCTGCAGATGAAGGAGGCGGTCGTAACGGCAGGCAAGGGGGGCGAGCATGACCTGTCGGTCCGGTGGGTCGATGTCTGGATCGGGAACGCGAAGCCGTGTCGATTCGACGTCACCACGCTAACTGACCACGTGCTGGAAGTCGTGGTGGA
>Ga0326597_10015178_pt1 | contig 10081 bp, 10 predicted proteins | sample RVTome_12_FD_203789 | JGI IMG/M metagenome (GOLD analysis project Ga0326597, IMG submission 203789) | Soil microbial communities from uranium-contaminated site in the Upper Colorado River Basin, Wyoming, United States - RVT100D185 | ecosystem: Environmental > Terrestrial > Soil > Contaminated >...
CCGCGGGAATCGCAATGCTACTGGCCCTCATGATCGTGGTGAAGGAAACGCTGATCGTGGCGACGTTCTTTCCACTGCTCATAGCCCTGTCTCGCGGTCCGGACAGCGTCTTCAGGGTTCCGGAACCCTCCTCGCGCAACGCGACCTTGCTCCTCGCGAGCCTTGGCGCAATTGTTCTGGCGGCGATCCCGGTGGTGTGGGCGCTCACGCAGACCGCACCCGAGGGCTACGCCCGGCAGTTCGGTGCGCCAGGCGCACTGGTCTCCAACGCGGTCTTCGGGCTGTTGCCAGCGCTGGTCCCGTTTGCTCCCGTGTCACAGCCGCCTGGATGGGCGGCCATGCTGGCCGACGTAGCATGGCTGGTCCTCGTAATGGCAGCATTTCGGGGTCGCCTGACGACGCCGGACCGCACCTTCATCATCGGATGTTGTTGTGCATCGCGTTGGCCTTACCCGTCGCCCGACTATTCGTGTACCTGCCCTGGCCGTTGCAGTATCCCTACCACTCGATCCCGTTTCTGGCGGGCATCTCGGTGGTGTCGGCAATGGGGGTAACGCAGATGACCGAGTCGCGTGGCTTGCCCCGGGCTATCGCGATCGCAGCCAGCACCGTCGTGATTCTGTGCGCAGCGGCCGCAGCGCAAGCACAGGCTTCGCGCTACTTCGCGCTCCGGAGAGTGACGGATGCGCTTGTGAGCGAACCTTACGGGCTGGCGCAATCCGGACGTGTGGACAGCATGATTATTGCAGTGCCACACGCAAAGGCACAGGCATGGTGGGGACTTGGACCGACCTTGTCGCGCTTCGTCGCTGCGACTGAACGGCCCCTTCCGCGCATCAGTGAGCGCCCGTGCGAGGCAGCGCGCGCCGACGCGCTTGCACCGCGCCAGGCGCTTGTGGTGCTTCAGTGGCAGTGTGAGTCGTCGTTAACGCCGACCATTCGGCTCGTGGACTTGGCGCATCGGGTGCGGATTGACGCCTTCACCATTGTCGTGGACACGCTTCAAGCGGACGTCCACATGAACCCTGGTCCCCCTTTGCGTCGCGGCATCAACTGAAGTGACAGGAGTCGGAGGTTCGCCATAACCATGGAGCTCATGGTCGTAATCCACGTATCCCGGGTAGCGGGATGACCAGAAACAGGAGTCACGGAACCGGTCGCTTCTCTCCGGGAGAACTGGCACGCCTGGGGGCCGACGTCGTACTGGAGGAGGATGTTCGGATCTGGCATCCTGAGACGGTCGAACTAGGAGACGGTGTTTATGTTGGTCATGGGACCATGCTCAAGGGCTATTACCGCTCACGCATGGTCATAGGCGCTGGTACATGGATCGGACAGATGTGTTTCCTGCACAGCGCGGGCGGCATCTGGATTGGCGAGAATGTCGGGATCGGTCCCGGCGTGAGGATAGTGACCTCCCAACACCGGCTTGATCAAACCGATCGTCCCATTCTCCATTCTGACCTGCTGTTCGCTGCGGTACGAATTGAGGCGGGGGCGGATATCGGAGTCGGGGCCATTCTTCTTCCGGGTTCCACGATTCGGTCCGGTGCGCAGGTGGCTGCCGGCGCTGTTGTGAATGGCGAGGTGGACGCGTTTTCGGTGGTTGCCGGCGTACCGGCGCGTCCCCTACGCACACGCTGAGTGGAAGGGTGCGATTGACGGTTGTGGTGATGGCATACAACGAGGCGAATACCATTGCGGCCGTCTGCAGTGAGTTGCTGGCCGCCGGAGCCGACGAGTTGCTCGTCATCGACGATGGAAGCCAGGACGGCACCGCCTCGATAGCACAACGTATGGCAGCATCCGATTCGAACGTCCGGGTAGTCTCGCACACTGAAAACCTCGGGCTGGGAATGGTCTATCGCTCAGGGTTCGACAACGCCACTGGAGATCTGCTCACTTTCTTCCCGGCGGATGGCCAGTTCCCGGCGTCCATCATAGGTGATTTTCGAACGGTCATTGGCGACGCTGACCTTGTGCTCGGCTACCTCGAGCAGCCGAAGCGCGGCATAGTGGGGAGTCTGCTTTCCTCCACGGAGCGAATGGTGCATCGGATTCTGTTTGGTCACGTACCGCGATTCCAAGGGGTGTTCATGGTACGAGTCGCTCACCTGCGTGTGCTGCCGCTGGCCGCGACGGGGCGTGGCTGGACGATCGTCCTCGAAATGATCGTTCGAGCGCAGCGTGCCGGCTGGCGGATCGCTCACCGACCGACCCCGATTCGCCCCCGGCGCTCCGGAAAGTCAAAGGTCAACAATTGGGCGACCATCCGGTCGCACGTCGCGCAACTGGTCGAGCTCAGGCGCGTGTTGTCCCGGGCGTCGTAAGAACTGCCCGGAATCGCGCGCGGTTGCTGCGCGCAGCCGATTCGCGTCAGAGGCGGGTGACGGCCCGCAGGGTGTCGACGACTCGCTGCTGCTCGTCTGCCGTGAGGTGCGCATGCAGCGGCAGAGCGATAGCGCCCGATGCCACCGCATCCGTGACGGGAAAGTCGCCCCGCGTGAAACCGAATCGTGTCGAGTAGTAGCGGAGCAAGGGCATGTGGTAGGTGCCGATCGCAGCCTCTATCCCTCGCGCGCGCATTGCCGCGATGACGTCGTCGCGGCCGGCATCGGCGCCCGGAGGAAGTTGCACAACAAACGATTGATACACGTGCTCCCCAACGCTCCGGGGCTGCGGCGTCCTGATGGTTGAGTCGCTGAGGAGTTCTGCATAACGACGAGCCATGACTCGGCGGCTATCGATCAGTCGCTCAAGTTTGGACAATTGCGTCCGTCCCACCGCCGCCTGTAGTTCAGTCAGTCGAAGATTGAAGCCGGCAGCGACGAAATCCGGTCGCGCCGAGTCCGGATCCTGGCCGTGGTTACGGAGCATTCGAACTTTTCGACACAGCTCCTCGTCATCAGTAACAACGGCGCCGCCTTCACCAGTGGTAATCGCCTTGCGAGGGTGAAAGCTGTAGCACCCCATGACGCCCCAGCGTCCGGCAGGTACACCGCCGCGCACCGCACCGAGGGCGCACGCCGCGTCTTCCAGCACCGCCACCTGATGCTGCGCGCTGATCTCGCAGATCCGTTCCATCGAGGCCATTGCGCCAAATGGATGGACAGGTATCACGGCTTTCATCTGTGACCGCTGGCGTAGTTGCGCTTCAAACAGATCTGGCTGGAGTGCAAAGGAGTCCGGATCCACGTCGATGAAAACAGGTGTTGCGCCGCACAAGACAACCACATTCGCTGTTGCCGGCCACGAGTACGCCGGTACGGCAACTTCGTCCCCTTGCCTGATACCCAGGGCAAGCAGGCCAAGATGAAGTGCGGACGTGCAACTGTTCAGCGCGATGGCAAATCTGCTCCCGACCTTTGATGCAAGCTCGGCCTCGAAGGCGGCTACCTCCTGGCCCTGAACCAGGTGTCCGGATCGCAGCACTCGCGCGACCGCGGCAAGGTCCGCGTCGTCTATGTCCGGGGCGGCGAGGCGAATCACTCGTGGCTCCGACGATACCAATGAATGGTCCTGAGAAGTCCCTCTTCGAGGTCCACCTTCGGTTCGTAGCCCAGGAGCTCGCGCGCCTTTCCGATATCCGGAATTCTGAGCTCCACATCCACACTGTTCCACGGCACGTGCACGATCCGGGATGACGAACTGCTCAACCGTGCAACCTGGTGCGCCAGCTGGTGAATGGTGACCACGCTGCGCGGATTCCCGATATTGAATGCGTGACCAACGGCTTCCGGCCGCTCGAGTGTTGCCAGAATGCCGTCGATGATGTCATCGACGTAACACCAGGCGCGAATCTGCGCCCCGTCGTTGTGAATCGTTATGTCTTCTCCGCGGAGGGCCTGTACGATGAATCGGTGGATCGCGCCCTCTCCAACCTGGCCCGGCCCGTATATGTTGAAGGGCCTGATTGAGACCGTCGGCATACCGAACTGCCGGTGGTAGTTGTGCGCAAGGTGCTCGGTCGCAAGCTTGCTTACCGCATACGTCCAACGAGCCTCGCCCACGGCCCCAAGACTCGTGATGTCCGCCTCACGGACTTTGTAGGCGTAAACCCCGAATACTTCGCTCGTGGAAAAATCGACGAAGCGCTTGAGGTTGGTGCACGTCCTGGCTGCCTGCAGGACATTGAATGTCCCGAGAATGTTCACCTCCATGGTGGTCACCGGCATTCGCAGCACCGAATCCACCCCGGCGATGGCGGCCAGGTGAACGATGAAGTCGCTTCCGTCCACGACGCGCCGTACCGCCTCCTGGTCCCTAACGTCGCCCTGGTGCCAGGAAAGATTTGGATGCGACCTGGTCTGCGTGCCGCTCAGTGCGTCGCGGTGCCCGTTATCGAATACAACGACAGTGTTCCTCTCGACCAGGCGCTCTGCCAGCCGAGACCCGATGAATCCAGCCCCACCCGTCAAAAGGATCTTCGCGTTCTCGATCACGAGCCGACTCCGCGAGTCAGGGGATACGCCAGGCGCGTCAGATGCACCTAAGGATGACAGGGAACAGCGATAGCGCCAGCCCGACTTCAAGCCCGGAGCCCTCCAGGCGCATTGCCCTCCTCCTCAGCGGGCTCCTGATCGCGACCGCGTGGATGATCTACCATCCCGAACACGCGCGACCCCTTTATTACCTGGATTTTGCCGAGTTCATCCCGTTGTTGGACGCGGGAACCGGATTCGCGGACCGCACGCGGCTCCTCGTCGAGTACTACGGCGGGGAAGGACGATTCAACCTTGTACCCTATGCCATGCTCGCGGTGAAGTGGGACCTCTTTGGCTGGTGGTCCCCGGGATGGCAGATCGCGCGAGCGTTGCTGATGATTATCGTCTTTGCGCTCGCGTACGTACTCCTGCGACGGCTTGGAGCATCGCGAACCGGTGGTCTGGCTGGCGCCAGCGTATTCCTGTGGGCACCAGCCGCAAGTGAGGGGTGGGTTCGGATGACGATGGCCGAGCCGATGGGAATCGCCATCGCCTTGGTCATGACCATCAGGGCGACCCGGTTCCATGACAATCCGCGATGGCGTCGTGAGTGCGCGATCCTCGGTGCGGGGACTGTCACATTGATCCTGACGAAGGAACTTCTCGCTCCCCTCATTCTGCTCCCCGTCGTCGTCGCACTCACGATGAGACCCGACGGAACATTTTCCACTCCGTCACGGAGCGCGCGAAACATTGCCCTGTTCCTGACGGTTTTGGTCGCCGCTGCCGCGACCATGGCACCCGTCGTCATCATCTACCTTTCTGCTGACTCTTCGTCCTATTCCTCACTTTACGGACGAGAGATGCAGTCTCCAGTAGCCCTCCTCGCAATCTGGCTCAGCGGACTGGTCCCGTTCGACCTCGTCGGCGCTCCCGGCAACGCCGGATGGCTGATCGCGTTCGTGGGTGCCACAATTCTGCTGGCTGCCGGCTGGCGAATCGGGTTTGATTTCGATCGCCGGGCGCGATGGCTGTTGCTCATCGCCCTGGCTGTCCCCCTGGCCGGGGTGCTGGCCTACACGCCAAATCCCTGGTTCGCGCGGTTCTACTTGCTGCCCTACCTGACCGGCGCCGCCATTCTCACGGGGATGGCGGTGACGTATTTGCAAGCGCGTGGCCGGTCCGCAGCGATCCTGGCGGTCACGTGCTGGGTCGGCATGTCCGTTTACGCGATTTCGACGGCGGCGCTGCTGGCGGCGCGAACCGACGCCGTCCAGCGACGCGACGACCGACTCGTCGCGTTCGTCCACGACTCGCACGACGCAGACACCGTCGTGATCGCGATGGCGCGTCCATTCCCCGCCGACTTGGTCGCCGAAACCTCGGTCACGGGTGCGCCGCGCGGTCTCGGTGCCAACCTCCGCCGGTTCTCCCAGACGAGCGACCGACCGTGGCCGCCCACCCGGGAGGCCAGCTGCGACGACGGACGCAGCACCATTGCCCGATCGCGAGGGGTGGTAGTACTCAACCTCGAGGAGTCATGCGATCTCGGCACCGACAGGACGGCGCACCGGATCGTGTATCGCTACCGTCGGTTCGACTGGAGCGCGCTGCGTCTGGTTCACGACTCCACCCAGGCGCGCGCGTTCCGTATCCCTGCCGCTCCTCCGAATTGAACAGACCCGGGACTGACGCGCCGGTCATTGCGTCCAGGCGCGCCTTGTTCGCCGTGGGGCTCGCCGCCGCCGTCGCGACGTACGTCGTCTTCCTCGGTCGCGCCGATCCCGACTTCACTTCCGACTTCGACCAGGTGTGGGCCGGCGCCCGCGCGCTGTGGCAGGGCAAGGATCCTTACGTTGTCGTCGGCCCCGGTCGCGAGTTTGGATGGCGATGGCCCCTGTACTATCCGTTGCCGGCCCTGGTCGTAGTCGGTCCGCTTGGTCTGCTCCCGGTGATCGCGGCGAGGGCGGTCTTCGCCGCCGCCAGCGCCGGCCTGCTGGCGTGGGCCATCACGCGGGATGGCTGGAGCCGCTGGCCGATCTTCATCAGCGTGTCATTCCTGGTCACCGTGGAACTCGGGCAGTGGTCCTCGTTCTATGCGGCCGCGTTCCTCCTGCCGTGGCTCGGTGTCATCGGCATCTCGAAGCCGAACTTCGGCGTCGCGGTGGCCGCCAGCGCACCCGAACGCGGTACCTTGATCTCACTGGCCGCCGGCACGATTGTCCTGCTCGCGGTCAGCCACGTCATTGAGCCGGGATGGTACTCCGCCTGGTTCCGGAACATTCGCGACGCTCCGCATTTCCAGCCGCCGGTGCTCAGACCACTCGGATTCTTCCTCCTCCTCGCCTTGCTGCGATGGCGCCGACCCGAAGCGAGATGGCTGCTTGCGCTGTCGGTCATCCCGCAGCCCCCTTCGTTCTACGACCAACTCCTGCTGGGCGTCGTCTGCCTGACGCTTCGCGAATCGCTCGTCTTTGCCGTTTCGACGATCGTGCTTTTCTTCTACGTCGGCTTCAACACGCCCCAACCCGATTACCTCTCGTGGGGGCGCCTCGTGGGGAATGGCACTGTGTGGTTCTGCTACTTCCCGGCGCTGATCATGCTGTTGCGACGCCGAAATGAAGGCGACACGATATTTCTGCGGTCGCTGCTCGTTCGAAGGGAGCGGACGAGCGCCGGCGGCGAGCAGGCAGCACGATGACCTTCAATCCCGGCGTGCGTCGGAGGCGTTTGCGGACGGGAGATCTGCTCATCGCCCTGGCGCTCGTGTGCGCGATGTCCGCTGTGGCGCGACGGACAGTGTGACCGTCACTTTCCATTCACCATGACGCGCGACCCAATCGCCGAGCGTTACTGGTCCTCTTGCGGCGTGCATCGCACGACCCGCACATGAAATCCGGCGACCGGGTCATCACGGCATTGGCCCTCGGCGGCTGGGGCGCTTTCATCGCCTACTTCGCGATGGCGTCTCACCCGTCGCACCTCGCCAAGGATTTCACGTACCCCTGGCGAGCGGCGCGGGCGCTCTTCGACGGTCAGAACCCGTACGAGGCCATACAGGCCGTTGGGGCGTACCCGTTCAATTCTGAACTACTCTATCCGCTCCCGGCCGCGCTCGTCGCTGCTCCGTTTGCCGGCTTGCGACCCGAAATCGCGGGCGCCCTGTTCGTCGGACTCTCATCTGCGCTGCTCGCGTGGGCGCTACTGCGCGATTGTCCGTACAGACTGCCAGTCTTCCTCAGCGCGCCGTTCGTCCATGCCGCTATCCTCGGCCAGTGGGCCCCGCTCATCATGGCTGCCGCCCTCATGCCGTCACTTCAGTTCCTTGGCGCGGCCAAGCCAACCGTCGGCCTTGCCGCGTGGATTTATCAACCCACGCGCCGCGGCATCATTGGCGGGCTCGTCCTCGTCGCGGCGGCATTCGTCGTCCTCCCCTCATGGTTCGGTGACTGGCAGGAGGTCGTTCGCTCCACGACGAAGTATCGCGGCCCGGCCACGACGCTCATCGGGTGCTTCCTGCTACTGGGGATTCTTCGCTGGCGACGCCGCGAGGGACGGCTCTTCGTGGCCATGTCCCTGATGCCACAACTCCCGGTCTTCTATGATGCGCTGATCCTCTGGCTCATTCCATCGAGCGCGTGGCGTTCGCTCGCATTGTCCGCGATCAGCTGGGTCGGCTACCTCGCATGGTACCCGCACCACGCCTCACCGGATCAGAACGCGATCGCTCTCCCCTGGCTTGTCTTTACGGTCTACACGCCCGCGCTCATCCTGCTGCTCCTGATGCCGGCACGGGAGGAGGACGCAGAAGACCGAACGCTTGCCCCTATTTCACCAGGATCGGCCTGATAAGCATTGTACTCCCCGGCCCCACCTGCCCCGGGTCATTGATTGGCTTGAAGATTCCAACGATCTCCGCCTTGTCGAAGTCGGGATTCTGGCCGTTGTCTCCTGCCGGGTACACTTTGGTCAAGGTGAACGATCCAAGCAAACTCACTTCCACCGTCGAAAGCCCATTGCACCCGGTAACGCATCGGTAGAACGCGGCTTTGATGTCGACACCCACGTTGTTCTGTGCGTCGAGACAGTCGCCATAGGTAGGGTCGCTTTTTGGCGTGTTGTCCGACTCGCCTACCAAGGCGCTACAGATGCCGGGGCCGTTGGCCTGGCCGCAGCCGTTGGCGGCCGGGTACGCCCCACATACGGTTGGACCGGCCATGTTACCCGGTTCGGTGCGCAATGAATCGCCAACGGCAAGCGCGTAGCACGTCTCGCCCGACATATGGCCGACGAAGGCACTTGCGCCGCCATTGTCGGGCCCCGGATCCGCGTAGGCGCTGTCGTCCGACGACCAGTATTTCCCGAGCTTGACCGCCTGGTAGTTGCCGCTCAGCTGCCCGAGCGTGTCGGTCACCTGCCCGGATCCGAGCTTGAGTGAAAACGTCCGCTCGACGTCGGTCATGTTGGATAACGCCGGCAGGTCATTCGCCGAATCGAAGGAGCGGTACAGCCCCAGTGTGTCCGGCGAATTGGAGATTCCCCGGAAGTTGTTGATCCGCCACATGAGCTGCGTGAACGGCACTGCGGTCGGCTTGATGCAACCAGCGGAAGTCGCGACCGGAGCGTCGGCCCACCCGATGGCCCGCGCCTTGAGGCGCGGCGCCGCTACGCCCATCATGTTCATGATGAGACCCGTCGACTGGCGGCTGACGACAACCCGAACAGCGTCCGTGAACGGCGCGGCTGGCGTGAACGTCTTGTTGATGTCGTCCCAGTCGCCGAGTTCCGCCGAGTCCACCGTAACCGTGCCCTGCATGGCCAGGTTAGCGGTGGCGTAGCTCGTCGCCACGGTGACGGCGTCGCCGGCGTTGTTGGGCGGGAGCAGCTGGATGGCGCCCGCATGGGCCGCCGCGTCGGCGGACGTCTGCAGCTCGTTGCGGAGGGTCCAGAGCCTACTGAAATCGATCGCGATCGCTGCGACGCTCATGAGCGCCACCATCGTGATCCCCAGCATGACGATCACTGCCCCGCGCCGTGCCTTGAATTGCATTGCGAATCCTCCTTTCAGGTGCAGCGAGCGTTCGCGATAGACCGGGGCACACCGGAGTGACGTGAAGCCTGCTCCGTTCAGATCCTGCTGAATTCGTTGATGATTTGCACGACCGCCGGCCCAAGAATGACGGCAAAAAGCGCCGGGAGGATGAAGAACAGTAGCGGGAAGGTCATCTTGAGCGGTGCCATCTTGGCCTTCCTTTCGGCCGTCTGCCGGCGCTTCCGGCGCAGTGTCTCCGCCGACACACGTAACACAGTAGCAATACTCGTGCCCCATTTCTCGCTCTGGATCAGGCTGGAAACTAGGGCCCGAATATCGAGAACGCCGGTTCGCTTCCATAGTCCTCGCAAAGCTTCGTCCCTCGCCATGCCGGCGTTGGTCAGCCTGTTCACGACCGCGAGTTCATGCGCCAGGTCCGGATGGACAAGCCTCAAGTCCCTGGCAACTCTCAGGATAGCAGCATCGAGCGAGGTTCCGGCTTCCACACAGACCACAAGCAGGTCCAGGGCATCCGGTACCGACTTGGTAATTCTCTCCTGTCTGAGCCTCACCATGCGGTCGAGTAGCGCCACCGGGCTGATCATTCCGAGGAAAACGGCGATCA
>Ga0326597_10015179_pt1 | contig 10080 bp, 15 predicted proteins | sample RVTome_12_FD_203789 | JGI IMG/M metagenome (GOLD analysis project Ga0326597, IMG submission 203789) | Soil microbial communities from uranium-contaminated site in the Upper Colorado River Basin, Wyoming, United States - RVT100D185 | ecosystem: Environmental > Terrestrial > Soil > Contaminated >...
CCGGGGCGTCATCGGCCCCCGCGAACGTCCCAGGTGGGGGGAATGGTACCTCACCTATTTCTTAACCTGACCCCTCCCGATCCGGCCTACCTTAACCCCCCACTTTATCCTCCGGTGGAAGGGGCCCCCCTAATTTCGAATGGGAATGAGCCCATCAGCCCGCATTCCGGCCTAATCCGACCAGGTAAGTCCAATTTCCCGTTTCTCGGGCCTTACTTGTTCAAGGCTGGCACCAACATGGCTGAAATCATTAGCCTTATCCAACTCTAGCATCAATACGGGCCAGGAGGTAAGTCCAATTTACCTTCTATCTCGCACTTGACAAGGGGGCTTCGGGGTGCTATAATAGGAGTGCGGGGAGACCCGCTTACTAGGAAGTCCGACAATCAGACTGGAGAGAATGATGAAAACGAGCATTACGACAATCCTCATGGGCCTGGGCACCCTGCTCCCCCTGGCGGGATGCACAACTGCCCTCACGGGGGCTGGTGAGATGGGTATCGGCTATCGGTCCGAGACCACCCTCTTCGGCTATCACACCGTTGATGGCGATAAGGAAGGGAAGAAGTCCGAAGCCACTGTAGACCCGGAGGCCCTCGTAGACCTAATCCTGAAAGCGAAGGGGACTGAGGCTGATGGTGAATCCGCCCCTGTCGAATCCGACACCCCGTAATTAGGCGGGTAGGCTAATATGAAACCTTTTGAGGTGTATAGGGCATGGGGTGAGCGTCGAGGGCGGGGGGAGGGACTCCTGTACAGATCAAAACCTAAGGTGGTATACTCCGAGAAGGGGCTCTCTGGGAATAAGGCGTTCACGAAAGCAGATTCCACTGGGGTCTTAGTACCTTGCCGCGAGCCCCATACCCTTGCCTGCCTGTTATTGGCTAAGGCGGACTTGAATCTCCACGTTAAAATGTGGGCCGAGGGAGTCGCAGAGGAACTGTTCCTGATGAGGGAGTTTCAAGTGGATTTTGACTTCCTTCCGGCATGGGTGTGGAAGGCGGTACTCAATCAAAGTGAAAAGATTCTGAAAGCAAAGGGAACTGAGAATGAAGGGGGCTGAGAATGAAGAGGGCTCGCCCATGGATGCTCCCGATTCTCATGCTGGGCGGATGTGCGGCTCTAGGGGGGAAGAACCTCTCGCCGGAACTGACGACCGACTTGAACCTTGGGATCAAGTCCGAAATCGAAGCCGAGCAGCATATGAACCAGGAGGGCCGGGGGGACAATGTGGCCGGGGGTGTAGCCGGACGTATCGGCGGAGACGGAGACAGCATAGCCCTATGGATGTCGATCGGAGTACTGGGGCTGATAGCATTGACAGCTTATCCGGCCCAACGCTCCTTGAGGCTGGCCTGGAACTCCTGGCGTGGAAAATCCTCACCCCGATCCGATAAAGGGCGAGATGTATGTATAAAGTTCTCGGAATGGGACTCCTCGCCCTAGCAGCGGGATGTGCGACTGGGACTGGCCCGGGCAACTCAGGGCTCATTCCCATTCAAAAGGTGGGGGCTCTTGCACCGGATAAGGGGGTGGGGGAGACGGAGAGGATTGTCGCGGAGATTAGGAAGTATCATGCGTGGCTTACGGGGACGCGGCAACTGTTGCCGCCCGATCAGCCGGGCAGGTGGGCGAAGCCGAGGCTGCTTGACCCGGAAACGTTGAAGCCTATGGAACCGAAGGAACCAGCGATGCCGAGTACGACGGAGTTGCTGGATAAGTTGAACGAAGGAATGAAGGACCCCGACTTCAGGAAAGCACTGAAGGAGCAGGGGACCCAAGAGTGATACCTGCCGGAAGCCCATCCCCAGTGGCCCGCTCAGGGTCCTGGGGCTTGGGCAACTTTATGGAGATAGTGTGATATGGTCCCCATGTTCCTCCCTGCCCTTCTAGGTTTGTCTGGGTTAGGTAAACTGATTCAACGACGACGGGACTCTATAGCCCAGAGGAATAAGATTATGGCGACTCGGGAGGCCGGGACAGCGGCAGTGAGGGCAAGTCAAGAAGCATCTGGAAGGGTCTTTGGACAAGCTATGAATACCTCAAATACACCAACGAATAGTGTTAGTTCTGCGGCGACGACGGACCCGAATACGGCACAGACCCCGGCGGGAGCTACTAACGGGGGATTCATGCCGGAGACGGTGGGTATGTCTGGTGGTAATACGGGAGCCTCTAATCCCGGAACTGCGGCACTCTCTAACGGGGGATTCATGCCGGAGACGGTGGGTATGTCTGGTGAAGCGGCGGGAGGGGGCCCGACGACGCCGATTACGCCGATTACGCCGACTACGACGACGCCGCCGGATCAATCGGGGTTGGGGGCTGAGTTGGGGGCAAAGGCAACGGCGAGGAGAAGGCGAAGGAATATGGCACAAGATGCCCTTACTGGGTAGGTTATTGATATATAGGAGAATTAGATATGGCATTAAGACCGGCAAACTTGGCGTCCTCCGCGATGGATGAGGATGAGAATGAGGATAAGAAGAAGAAGGACGCTCAGGCTAAGGCTGGTGCTGGTGGCGGTTCGGCTGGCAGTTCGGCAGCTTCGGGTGCGGCTCAGGGCGGGAGTGCAGGTATGATGGCAGCGGGGCCGCCGGGGGCGGCTGTTGGTGCGGTTATAGGGGCGGGTGCTGGATTGGTTGATAGGAACTCGGAGAAGAAGGCTGCGGAGCGGGCTGAGAATCGACCTAAGAGGCGGAAGCTGTCGAGGGTTGCGGATAAGATGTCTGAGATTAAGGACAGGAAGTTGGCGGCACGGGCGGCCTTGTCGCAGGCCGTCTTTGATTGGGCCTCTGCAATTAGATAGGGGGTGACCGTGGAATGGCCAGAGCGGTTCAAGAGAATGCGAAGCAGAAGAAGGCGAAGCGGAAGAAGCAAGGGGCAGCCGCGATTGCTGCACTCGGTAAGTCGGGTTTGTTTACCGGGGCGAATAAAGATAAGAAGGTCGAAGTCGAGGAGTCGGTACCTCTTAGAGACTTTGTGGAGGGGAAAGACTCCCCTGGAACTACTCGTATTGTTAAGACCGATGAGGCCGCTACTTCGAGTAAAGGGACTTCCTCGGAGGAAGGGGGGCCTCAACTTGGAAAGAACTTGGCTGGTATTTCCGCAAACTTTGGGGATGCAAGGGGCGAGTTCAGTTCAATTGTTAAGTCTAGTCTTTCTGGGGCAGCTATTGGTGCTACGATCGGAGAGGCCATCGACGCCAGACGAAAGAAGAAGAGGGCGGCAGAGAAGAAGTCCTAGTGAGACAAGTCGGATGGACAAGCCGGGTGATCCAAATGAGCGGTTGCGGAAGGCCCAGGAAGAGGCACGAAGGAAGCATAAGGCCCGACGTGAGGTGTTCCTGCCGTATCGGACCATGTTCAAGCTGAGCCTTCTTCGCCCAGGAATGGCCAGGGGCCTGGAATGTGTTGCTTGTGGAATAGGGTTGGAGTGGCGGATATATGCCGTTGCTCCTGAAAAGTTTGATACACAGTGCCCCGAGTGTGGGGTTGAGGCTCGGGACTATTGGGACGGGCGTCCGAGTCAGGAGATAAATGATGGCAGCGATACCGGAAGAGAAGACAATTAAGAACATACCTACTACCCCCGATCCTAATAGGAGAGGAGGGAAGGATAAGGACCTGGGGTTCAGGGAGCGGGTGAAGAGGAACGCGGCCATCAAGTCGATGGGTAATGAGGGACTGGGAACGACCTTTGGCAGGGGATTGACTGCGATTGGTTCTATAGCACAGGAGTTTCTCAATCCGTCGCAGAGTATGCCGACTAAGTCGGAGATTCAGCGGGTGGATAAGGGGGTAAAGGCCCAGAATAAGGCAAAGAAGAAGAAGAAGGGCGAAGAAGCGATGAAGAGGGGCGAGGGTGCTCGTAAGAAGTTTGAGGAGGGTACGGGGAGTGATAAGATTCGTAAGCCGCTGGAGGCGGTTAAGGCACTTACTGAAGCTGCGGTGGCTGCGAAGAATAAGGAAAAGTAAGTGTGGCGGGCCCACGTGATTGAGTCACCGAGCCCGGATGGAGGGAGACATTATGCGATCTATGTTGGTCCAGGGTCCGTGGAAAAGGTACAAGAGGTACAGCGACAATGTGAAGCTGGAGGCCCGCCTGGTTCAGATGGGGGACCACAAACTTATGCAGGTGAAGGAATCTAGGGAGGGTAACTTTACTTGTCCTTGTTGTTCTGCACTGATTAGTCAGGGAAATGCGAAGGCGTTTCCTCAAGTCTTGCTGGAGCCGAAATCATTTCACGAACGGCACCGACCTCTTGACACCGATTAAATTGAAGCGTATAATATACTGCTGCTGTTGCATTATGTAGATGCAGCATCTCTATTCTTCTTTTGAGGAGGCGGTATATTATGAAGTATGATCGGATCGTGGAGTTTGCGGCGAGGTGTCGGGCGAGGATGAGTCAGAAGGGTTGTGGGGTCTGTAGGAAAAGGTTGCGGCTGGGTCTGTTCTTGAGGGGCACTCCGTCGTTGAGTGTTCTAGTTAGGGGAGGTGCTCAGCCGAGGGAGTTGAAAGAGGCTATGAGGGGGCGGGGTTGGTATTGCCGGAAGTGCATAAGTAAGAAACGACTTTCATCTCCCTTTAAGGACCCTAGGCCCCCTGCTGATCAGCAGTGGGAGCGGGACCAGTTTGCTACTCCTGAGGAGTCGTGGGAGTTTCAGTATTGGCGACTGTACGGGTATGAGAAGTTTGAGGAGACGTATAAGAGACCGTATGTTGGAAAGACCTTGGGTGTAATACATCAGAGGTAGGGACTGTACTACTGCAACATATGCTTTCCGTCCGCACCCCCCGCCCCCCCCTTCCCCTAGTTCGGCCCGAGGCCCCGGCCCGGGCCCGGGCTTGGGCTATTATATATAATAGTAACCCGGACCTGTTGCAGCAGTAGGCTAGAAATCTTATTTTTTTCTTGACTTTCGGGTTCTGGTGCATATAATAGTTTTTTTTAATAAAGAGGGGCGGAACGCATTAAAGGGAGGCGGGGGGGGTACACGGAAACCATATGTTACAGTAGTACAGTGATTTCGGAGAGGATCGAAAATTGCAGCCAGATAGGATTAAGGTGGGAGCCGGTGTTATACTGGTGAGCCTGGATGGATTGGCCAAGGACTGGGGTATCCCTCAGAAGGGCGTAGAGAGCCTGTTGGTGACATTCGCACTCCCGGTTATTAAGCTGCCGGGGGGAGAGAAGCGATATGTGAGTTTATGGAGCCTGGAGGCGGCTTTGTTTGAGGCGGGATTGCCAGAGGCCGCTAAAGGTACCCAGAGCGTCCTCAGGGCGATCCATGAGGCGGCGGCTATCATCTATGCCACAGCGTCGAAAGAAGTCGTCAGGGAGCGAGTAAAGGCCCTTGCGGCGGCCCTGAGAACTCCCGGACCACATACCCAGAAGCCGAAGTCATCGAGGGTTAAGGGAAAGGTGCTTGGGCGGCCTCCCAGGGACTGGCGAGAAAGTCAAAGTTGATTCATTCCCATTCGCTTGACTTTCGGTTTTTCGACGCCTATAATGAAGAAACGATATGCCAATTGGAAAATCCAAACATTACGATCTCGTAGTTGGTGCTGGGGAGGGACTCACTTCTTTCTTTGTTCCCGGTGACATAGATCGAGCGTTCCGAGAGAACGAGTTTGCTGTCTCGGAGATGATCGAGATTCTAACTGATATCGCCCGTGCCAAGGATATGCGGGTGATTCAGCGTCAAGACGGCACCCAGATTGAGGAGCCGATTACTTCCCCCCGAGAGCGTCTGGCCGCACTGAAGATGTTGGATCAGAAGGCCAAAGAGGCGATGGTGTTGGGGGGCCTTATTCAATCGGAGCGTCTCCAGTTGAAGAAGGTTGCCTCTGATGGCACCACGGCTGAATACAATGCCGAGGGTATGAGACTAATCCAGGAGGGGTCGTCTCGATTGAAGTCAACTCTGGCGATACTCGAAGGGGCGAGTTGCTCCAAGAGTGATGAAATTATTGATATGGAGGAAGAAGATGGACCCAAGAATGATGGGGGCGATGGCCCTCGACTCCAGTCCCGACCAGTATCTGGAGGGAAGCCCAAGCGATCCGATCAGGATAGTGGGCGAGGAGGGACAGGTAGTGGAGGCAGACCCCGAAGCACTGGCAGCGGAGGGGATGGCGTTTGCGGCGAATTACATGGCCCGGAACGGGCTGGCTCGCCCGAATCACAATCTGTTCGGGGCACAGACGATGACCAAGTCACAACTGGAGGAGCAAAGAATGAACGAGAAACAAGGGTACCCGTCGAATCTGGACGAAGCGACACGGGTGAAATCCCTGGAGGGGCGAGTAAACGAGATGTCGAGCGGGATCAACGCGATCCTTCAACACCTCCAAAACGGCCCGTCATCCCCGGTGAGCACGCAGCCGCCCGCCGTAACTGGTGGGAACCCGGCACCCCCAGGAGAGAACCCGATTCCAACCCCGGCACCATCCGTGATTGCAAAACGGCTGAATCCTCTCTTGACCAACTCAAGCGAATTGAGCGAGCCCGCCAACATGCCCACGATGCTCAGGCAGGTTACATTGAGCGACGGGAGAAAAGTCAGCGTGCCGCCGACCTCAAACCGGGCGATGAGCCTAGGTCCTGCGACTGATAGCTCCCCGGTAGAGCAGACACAGATGGATGAGGGTGGGGACGATGGTTGGACGGATGAAGATGTGGTCCAGCAGATTGCTGTTCCCGAGGAATTGAAGCCTGACGATAAGGTAGTGAAGACTCAACAGCTTGTGTCGGAGGTCTTTGACTTTCTGAAGGCCAACGACATTCACCGCTTCTGGCGGCGTCACTTGTCCCAGAAGGTTCATCGACACGTTGGGTACAGTAGTTGGGATAGGAGCTTGCAGGTTGAGTTCGACCAACGCTTTAAGACGTTCTTGGAAGACCCGCAGTTTATTATGTCAAACTGTCGGAAGGTGCTCAATATGGAGATGGGTCATGCCCTGGGTGTGAAGTGGGTGAGTGCCTTTATTGTCTGTATTGCTGGCTTCACTGCCTTCGCGTTGTGCGGCCTGGATGAGTAGTAGTTTATGCAGAGCGTAGTATTTCCCAAGAAGAATAACCCGTACTGGCCCTTGCCAGCGGATTATTGGGAACTTGATGAGGAAGGGCAACGGCTCGCCCGCGTCAATGCGGCGTCTCTTTCGGGCACGCCGGAGCTTGAGGCGGCGGGTTGGCACTTCTTCCGGGAAGAGTATCTTGTCCCCAGGGGACCGGCGTGGTATCGTACGGGGTTTAGTCCGTCGCCACCCTCCCACTATCAATGGGTGATGGACTGGCACGAACATGACTTGCTCGTACACGCGGCCCCTAGAGGTACGTGTAAGACTACCGTCAACCTGGAAGATATTCTTAGGAAGATGGTAACTATTCCCTATTGGGAATGTGCCCTGTTCCTGGCGACCCAGAACTTTTGTGGGGACAGACTCGGTCGTCTCATGGGTGAAGTTGAGAACAATGAGGGCATTGCTCGGGACTTCGGGAACCTGAAAGCAAAGAGAGGTTCGGGGGTATGGAATCGCGGGTCCAGGATGGACCTCGCAAACGGGTCGTCCTGTCGGGCGATTCCCATCACGGGTGCCTCACTTGGTGTGCGACCTTCCGGCCTTATCGTTCTTGACGACGTGGAGAAGTCCGACGATCTCGTACAGACTCCATCGGACCTTCGGGAGAACTTCGAGAACTTCTTCTTCAACGCGATCTACCCGATGGCTCGGTCCCCTGGTTTCTCGATTCCGATTCGGATTATCGGGACCTTGTACAATCGTAGGATGTTTATCTATTGGTTGTACACTACTGACGATCCACGGATCAAGGACTTCTGGCAACGGACATTGATGAACGTAATCGACCTGGATTGGTCGGTTATGGGAAGCGACTGGCAAGACCAGGAGAAGAGGCGTCTAGGGGTCGCGGCCTATAATGCCCAGTACATGAACGATCCGGGTACGGCGGCTGAGCGTGTTCTCCAGTTGCACCCGGAGCTTTGCACATATTGGCTCGAAGATATTGACGACGCGGCGTACAATGACCCGCTGAATAGTCGGGCGACGTGCGTAACCCATACGTTGAAAGGCATCCGAAAGGCGGAAGACGGGGCGGACCTCCCCGTACCCACGATGCAGCACCGTGATTGGGCCGGGGTGGTTGAAGGGATGCGTCGGTTCATTACGGTGGATTCGTCCCGTACCACAACTCCCACGTCGGACTTCTCGGTGGTACACGTAATGGGGTTCGAGAATACGCATGAGCATCGGGACACCCTGTACTCGCTCGACATCTGGGTGGGCAGAGTTCGACCGGAGGCCCTCCTCCGGAAAATCTACGAGATGGCAATCAGGTGGAATGTCCCCTTGATCGGGGTCGAAGCATACCCGGTTCTCGCGGAGTTCTATGAGAGAGTACGAGATAATCTGCCGTCGATGTATGGGCAGAATAAGTCGATTCCTCGGGTCATTCCGTTGAAGTTTCCTCCCAAGATTCGGAAGGAAGACAAGATTATGCAGATGGAGTGGCGGTTCCGTCACTTCCGGGTTAAGTTGCCGATGGATCGCCGGGATGAACCGGGGTATCGGCGTCTCTTCTACGAGGTCGAAAACTTCACGGAGGACTTGGCACTGCTGGATCACGATGACGCCATTGATACCCTGGCGATGCACCAAGCGATCGGGAAGCAACATAAGTCGGCGGCCCCAGACATTCATCAGCCGGTCAACCTGATTGAGGAGATGAGGAAGGGGGAGGGAGATGTACTTGGTGTTCCAGCAATGTCGGGAATCAACGCCTCCGACTTGACAAGCGAAGACTTGGCTATACTCCTCAATGCCCGATATGATGAGGCTGAGGAGGAGCACGGTTCGAGTGACAATTGGTGGATGGACTGGCTACCAACAGAACCAGCCGGTCAATACTTCTAGGAGGAAAATCATGGGGTGGAAAGAAGACTTATCGACGCTGGTTAGCACCGTGTCGCATCTGGAAAAGACAGTAAAGTACCTTCAGACTTACATTATTGCACAGACTAAGAAGATGGGTCAGTTGACACAATCGGTGGAAATACTGCGGAAAGAGAGGGGACGGTCAATAGACCACATGGCCGACCGACTCATTGAGATGGCTATGGTTAATAAGGGTATGTCCCGTGATGCAGCTATCCACCGGCGGTCACTCGGAGAGGAACCCCTTCCTCAGGACCCGTGGCAGGATAGCCCCGATACTGAGTGGCCACCTTCGGGATACGACGCCTTGAACATGCCATAGGAGATGACGTATGGCCCGACTTGATTTGCCAACCAAAGAAGACGACCTTGTTGACGCTCTCGATGCAGAACTGATTCCGGCGGAACAAGAGGCTAACGTACATATCACCACCCACAAGATTATTGACGCCTACTTGGCTGGAGTGCGGAGGTTCAAGATTCTAGACCGTTGGTCCGCAAACTTGAGCATCGCGTTCGAGAACTCCAAGGGCGAACTGGATATGCGGTACGAGGAGATTGTCCGGGTGTACCTGGCCGAGATGGGTCGGTATATGAAGATGGACATTACTCCCGGGAGTGCCAAAAAGGGCGAATCACTTGACTCTCTACGGAGGGCTGCGATTGGTTCGGCTACCCTGGGTTCGCTCGCCTCCTCGTTACCGCTTGACCAAATTAAGAGGCAGGCCCTGATTCCCTTTCTGAAACACGGAACCGTAGGACTCAACCATATTGAGACGGGGCATGTGGATATCCCGGATATGATAGAGATCGTACCCGCACGTCAACTTCGCGGGATGCCCGCGTGGGTCGATGGTTGCGGCAACTTGATGGGCATCGCCCGGAAGCGGTGGGTCCCGGCTGGATGGTTGCAGGACCGGATGAAGACCGTGTTCGACAAGCGGATTGACTTGAAGAGGGCTGAGACAGACATGCTCGCCCGCGATGTTCCGTGGGGGTCCCCCCCGCCGGAGCAGGACCTTGGAAGCGGGGGGCATGGAACGAATCCGTCTGGTAGTGCAAAGAAGTCTGACATGATCGGTCTGACTATTAGTAAACCGGGCGGTAGCTTCTACGATG
>Ga0326597_10015180_pt1 | contig 10080 bp, 6 predicted proteins | sample RVTome_12_FD_203789 | JGI IMG/M metagenome (GOLD analysis project Ga0326597, IMG submission 203789) | Soil microbial communities from uranium-contaminated site in the Upper Colorado River Basin, Wyoming, United States - RVT100D185 | ecosystem: Environmental > Terrestrial > Soil > Contaminated >...
TCTGATCTTCGGGTTCGGACTGGTTGCCATGGGGTTGTTTCTCGTTTTCCACTTCCGAAATATTTCGGGCGTAGTAACGCCGCTCGTGGTCGGCGTGACGAGCGCGATTTGGGGGTTCGGATTCGCCGGCGCGCTCGGTTACAACCTCGATCCGTTGATCATCGTCGTGCCGGTTTTGTTAATTGCGCGGGCGCTCAGCCACTCGGTGCAGATGTGCGAGAGATATTTTGAGATTTACCATCGGGAAGGGAACAAAAAAAAGGCCGCCGTTGAATCGTTGATCTCTCTTTTCCCTCCCGGAGTCGTGGGGATCATCTGCGATGCCGCGGGTGTGTTTATCATCGCCATCGCGCCGATCCGCCTCATTGAGAAGCTCGCCTATATGTGCGGTCTCTGGTCGCTTACCCTGATCATCACCGCCATCGCGTTGACTTCTATTCTGCTGACCTATTTGCCGGCGCCGGGCAACGTTCAAAAAGTGATTCTTAATTCAGAGCGCAAGAGCGGGCCGCTTTATCGGATATTCCGCTTTATCGCTTTTTTTTCATCGACCAAGCGCCTGGCCGCCGCCACCTGCTGCTTCTTTCTAGCGGTTACCGTCCTGTCCGGCTGGTGGGCTTTGCGCCGGGGAGTAGGGGACGTGCATCCCGGCACCCCGCTCCTGTGGCCGACCTCCCCGTATAACATGGCGGTCAAGCGGATCAATGAGCGCTTCGCCGGCTTTGACGTGCTTCAGCTCGTTGCCGAAAGCGATCGATCCGACGGTATTAGAAATAGTGAAACTTTGGAATTGATGCAGCGTTTCCAACGCTACATGGAGCGGGACACCGAAGTAGGTGGAACTTTTTCGTTCGCCGACCTGGTGCCGCAAGTGAACCGCCTCTTTCACGGTGGCTTGCCTAAGTGGAGCGTTGTTCCCGAGACCGATGTCGATGCGGCGATGCTTTTTCAGTTGGCGATGACCGGCGCCGGCCCGGGGGACTTCGACCGCTTGCTTTCCAGAGACTTCGGCGCCGCCAACATCAACGTTTGGTACAAAGATCACCGAGGCGAGACGGTCGAGCGCGCCCTCAAGCGCGCCCGCGGATTCCTGGAACATGAGCAAAGCTCCGGCAGCAACACCGCCCAATTGCGGCTCGCCTCGGGTACCATCGGCCTGCTTGGAGCGCTCAATGAGACCATCGGCCGTCTGGAGATCGTGACCGTGGCGCTGATCTCGCTGGTGATTTTTGCCGTCACCACGTTGGTCTATCGTTCCGTTACCGCCGGCTTGCTGCTTACGGTTATCTCGAACATAGCCAACTTAATGACCGCCGCGGTGATGTATCGGCTAGGGATCGGCCTGGACGTGAATACCCTACCTATCGGGGCCGTGGGGATGGGCGTCGGCATCGATTATAACATCTATCTGATGAGCCGGATGTGCGAGGAGTATCGAGTCAATCCGGATTATGCGACGCTGATTCCCGCGGCGATTTTTACCACCGGCAAGGCGATCTTTTTCACCGCGACAACTATGGTGGGGGGCATTGTTATCTGGTATTTCATGTCGAGTCTGCGCTTCCAGGCCGACATGGGGTTGCTGCTTTCCACCGTGATGATGGCGCATGTCCTGCTGGCGCTTTTTTTCCAGGCGGCTTTCATGATGCTTTTGCAACCCAAATTCATTCAGCGGGGACTATTTTTTTCTCATTGATGGCGCAATGACAATCCCTTGAGATGGCGCGAGGAAAACATTACACAGCAAAAGAGAAGAGGCGGAAGATGGGACGGAGAAAATTCTTACTGTGCGGCTCGATGGTCTTGTTGATAACGGCGATTCAGTCGGTCGCGTGGGCGCAGCCGTACAGGGTCGGGCCGTTCGAGATAACCGGCTTTTACCAGTTCACCATTAATACCGCTACCGAGCACGCGAACCCAAACAATGTCGCCTGCCTCGCGGGTCCTTGCTATCCGGGATTGCAGCGCAAATCAGGCAAGCCTGATTTTCTGCTGATGCGGCAACTGCTCGATTTAAATATCTTCGGCAAATTCAGCGAGAACTGGAGCGTTATTCTCGAGCCCCGTTTGTTCCACGACCTGACAAAGTCCGCGGATCGCCACTTCCGCCAGTATGAGTCTTTGGCCGATCGGTTTCCCGGCAATGGCTGGATGCTGCGAGGCGGCGGCGATGATTTCAAGGCGGAGATGTGGCAGGCCTATACCGACTACCGCAGCGGAAATCTTTGGGTGCGCCTCGGCAAACAGCAGATCGCCTGGGGAGAAGCGCTTGGGTTGCGGGTCCTCGATACGGTGAACCCCATGGAGCTGAGCCAGAATTTAGCATTCGACCGCATCGCCGAGGAGTTCGATAGGGTTCGCATACCCCAGTGGTTTTTGCGCGCCGACTATACCATCCCCAACGCGGCCATTCCCGATCTCACCGCGGAGCTGATTCTAAATCCCGGCGTCGTTGTGCCGACGCTAATACCGTCCCAGGGATCGCCTTTCAACGTCGTGCCGGCATTCCTTAGAGTAAAGAACCAAGTGAATCAGGGTGAGCCGACGGTAGGCGGTCGGATCACCGGCTCCATCGAACCGGTGCAGTTTTCTCTCAACTTTCTTACCAAGCCCAACGATGACGGGGTTGGGGTATTTAAATTAATTCCACCTTTCGGCGTCACTCCGCAGTGTGTTCCTGCTCCAATCGGCCCCGGCCCTGGGCCGCTCGATCCTTCTTGCAGAGTCGTGCTGACCGGTCACCACCCGCGGATTTATATCGTCGGTGGTTCGGTAAATTATAACTGGACCTGGGCCGGAGCGGTCTTGCGAGCGGAAACGACGGTAACGCCGAACGCGCCGTTCTCCAGCACCGCTAACGGCTTGCCGACCAAGATCGTCGACCGGACCGTGTGGAAATCCGTTTTGGCGGTGGACCGTCCGACCTATGTCATCCCCGGCCTGGACTCGATGATTATCGGCGTTCAGTTTTTTGAGATCTTCACGGGAGGCAGGTTGGCGGGTTTGACGGACTCCAGCGGGTCCAAAGTCGACAACGCCGTTCATATTTTCACAACCTTCCTGCAGCAACCGCTTTTCGATAAGCGGGTCGCGCTCGAATTCTTCGGGTTTTTCGACACGGACGACGGTCACTGGCTACAGCCGGGAGTTCACTGGGAGATCGGCAACCATGTGCGGCTGAATCTCTTCTACAATAAATTCGGCGGGGCGGAGAAAAGGGGCTCCCGCTTTGGCAGCAATCTGAATTTCGTCAACGGGCCGGTTTTTCGATTTACCTTCGGATTTTGAAGCTCACGCGAATTTAACGGAGAGAAACGACCATGTGGAAACCAGAATGGACGAGACGAGATTTTCTTAAGGCCGCCGGCAGTTGGGCCGGGGCCGGGTTGCTTCAGCCCGTATTGCCGCTGATTGGCGCAGGCAAGAGCATTGCCGCGGCCTATCCCGAGGAAGTGCTTTCCATCGAGAGATACACTAAGGGGCGAGTGAAGCCTGGAATGATTATCTCAAAGGACAATGTTGAATTGGTCAAAGACATCGCCCCCGAGGGCCTCATCGTCGAGCTTCAGCGCGGCGGCCAGATCAAAATTGGCGAAACCGCTTTGAGACCGGAGGCTGTAGAGCCTGGATTCTGGGTGGAAGCCACCTTGCGCAACAAGGGCCAGGCGGTACTGGACAAGCAGGGACAGCTCTGGACCAAGGATGGAAAACCCTGGATCGGCGGGGCGCCGTTCCCGGAAGCGAAGAGCGCTCTCGAAGCGATCTGGAATTATAAATTCAATCCACGCCGCTACGATGACGTGATCGGCATCTCCAAGGTGGCCTCCGTGGATACCAATGGAAACGTGCTGCGGCGCGACGGGGCGATGTTCATCCAGATTCAAACCGTGGGACGGCTGGTGGTCGATCCCAAGCCGGTGCTACCGAAATACAAGGACGAGATTCATCGCACGCTATTCTCGATCACCTATCCTTTCGACGTTTACGGCCTGGCGGCGGCGAGCACGATCTACTACGACGCGGCGAAGCTACCCGATACCGATCTCTATATACCAACGCTCAGGCGAACCCGGCGCGTACCTTCGACGCAGCGTTTTGAGTCCGCATCGCCGTACTCGATCTATTACACTACCGACCTCGACCTGCAAAATGACCCCGTGCTGACCTGGTCTTGGAGCCTCGCCGGGCGCAAGCCCATGCTCGGACCGTCGCCGAGCAACCGCGGCGCGCGCATCAAAGGAGCGACGAAGGACGATTTTGTTTTTCCCGACACCGAGGAAAAATTTCCCCGCTCTACTTGGGAGCTACGCCCCGAAGTGCTCTTGGTCGATGGCGTGCCGCATCTACCGGGAGCCAACTACACCAAGAAGCGAATGTACATCGACGGTATTTACCAGCGCGCCCAAGTGGCGGATATTTGGGATGCGGCGGGGAAGCTTTGGAAATTTATCGTTTTTTTCACCGGCGACACCGGAGTGCCCGACAACGCCGGCGGGACGGCCAGGGACCTGACGGGGCTGATCTTTGCCGATTTGCAGCGTGATTATCATAACAACGTCAGCGTTTACAACCATGAGGGGGATATCGACTTCAAGGTCAACTCCGACCTCAAGATCGAGGATTGGATTACGCAAAGCGCGATGCTGCGCCGCGCGCGACGGTAGTAAGTGAGAGTTTAAGCCAGGCAAAGCGGAAGAGGGCCGAGTGGTAGGCGCCGGCGAAAAAATTCGCGCTTTTTTTCTGCCTTTGTAAAGGCGCTCGTGCTATAGCGAGAAAAAGGAGGAATAAGATCATGATTACGGCGCAAGACTTGAAAGGCGTGATGGCGATGATGCCGGCGTTTACCACGCCGGACGGCGGTTCGCCGGGGGCGAAGGATACGGTGAACACCACGGAGCTCGAACGGGCGGTGGACCGGATCATTCGCGACGGCGTCGATGTGGTCACCACGATGGGAAGCTTCGGCGAGTGCCACACGCTCTTGCCGAGCGAAAAGAAAAAGCTCGTCGAGGCGACTCTCGGCGCGGCGAAAAAGCGCGTGCCGGTCTTCATCGGCTGCACCACGCTCAACACCCGCCTGACGATGGAGGAGGTGGCGTTTGCCCAGCAGGCCGGGGCCGACGGCGTGCTTTGCGGCGTGCCGTTTTATTTCCCTTCGACGGTCGATAACGCGGTGCAGTTTTATCTCGACCTCGCCGACGCATTTCCCAAGATGGGCATCGCGCTTTATCACAACCCGCAGCTCCATCGGATCACGATTCCCGTCGCGGCGTTCAACAAGCTGGTCACCCGGCCGAACATCGTTATGATGAAGGACAGCCATCGCCAGCCCATCGCCTTCATGGAGTTGATGCGGATCACCAAAGGCAAACTCTCCGTATTCTGCAATCAGAGCCAATGCTATCCCTACATGCAGTTTGGCGCCGTGGGCTGTTGGTCGATCTCCGCCTGGCAAGGCCCCGCGCCGCTGTTGCGTTTGCGCGATGCCTGCTACGCGGGAGATTGGGAATTGGCGAAAGCGATTTGCCTGGACTTGAACGCGGCCTACAAAGCGCCGGGAAGGCCGGGGGATCTCTTCTGGCGTGAGAATGCCCATAAACTCGCGATGAATGAATCGGGCTACTGCACGCCGGGGCCGCTGCGCCCGCCGTTCCGCGTCGTGCCGCAGGAAATTTATGATCACGCTAAGCAGATGGCGGCGAAGTGGAAGGAACTGTGCGCGAAGTACCCGTATAAGAACGCCGCGGCGGCGTAACGATATGTTCCAAACGTTCCAGTCGTTCCAGTAGTTCAAACCGTTCCAGCTCCCTTCTTGCATCCTCCCCCGCGCCCTTCGACTGGCTCAGGATGAACGGACAGGGGAGGAAGGAGGGGGAGTTGAACGGTGAGAGCCCTTCGATATGCGCTGCGCGCTACTCAGGGCGAGCGGTTGAACGATTTGAACGGCTGGAACCAGCGCGCGCGAGATAACCGATGACTTCTCGACTACGACTTCTGTTGATCGTTGCACTCTTGCTGTTCCGGAGTGCGCCATCGCGCGCCGAAGCGGAGGCCTTTCGAGTCGGCTATCCGTCGTTGGCCACCGGCTTCGCCGCGTCCTGGGTGACGGCGGACAGGGGCATCTGGAAAAAACACGGCCTCGACGTCGAGCTGATTTTTCTGCGCGGCGGGTCGAGAACGGTTGCCGCTCTCATCGGCGGCAGCGTCGATTTCGTGTTCGGATCGGATTTGGGGATTACGACAGCGATTCTCCAGGGGGCCAGCCTTACTCGCGTCGGCGTGACGACGAACACGCTGGGATATTCCATCGTCGTCCAGCCCAACATCAAAACCATTCGCGACCTGAAGGGGAAGATCATCGGTATCACGCCGGGGCGCGACGCCGCCTACGCCCGGGTGGTCAAGCTCCTGCGCGACAACGGCATGGACGCGAGCAAAGACGTAACGTTCCTTTCCGTAGGCGACGGCGGTCCCGCGGCCCGCGTCGCGGCGCTCTCCGCCGGCGTCATCCACGCGTCGATGTTCACGCCGCCGTCCGACATGATCTCCGAGAAAGCGGGTATGAAGATTCTCGCCAGGATCGACGTGGCCAACGTGGCCGGCGGCTTGAACACGACGACGGCATTTATCCAGAAGAACCGGCCGCAGGCACTTCGTTTTCTGCGCGGCTACATGGAAGGCATTCGATATTTGAAATCCAACAAAGAGGAGAGCCTAAGGATTTTTTCCAGGTACGTGCGCAATCCCGATCTCGGCATCATGGCCTACCTGTACGAAGAAATATCAACCCGAGCGGAAAAGGATCTGCGGCCGCAGTCCGATGCGGTGCATGCTCTGTTAGATTTGGCGGCTCTCGACTTCCCGCAGGCAAGGAAGTTGAGCGAAAAGGACAACTGGGACTTAAGCTTGATCGACGAGATCGTCAAGTCGGGCTTCGTTGAGCAGCTTTACAAAAAGTAAGCTGCGCCGCTGGGTCTAATCTCCAAACGATCGCCGGCCGCGTATGAGTACACGGCTAGAGCGTACAGTTAAGGGGGGCATTATGAATTTGAGAGCTGTCCGCCTCTTCGTTTGGATCGCCTTCGGTGTTCTTTGTTTTTCGCTTCCCGATCGGCTCTTCGCCGCGACGAAGATTCGCATCGGTTATAGCGCCATCACGACGACGCAGGCGCCGCTGTGGGCCGCGGAGGACAGAGGGCTTTTCCAGAAATACGGCCTGGAGCCCGAGCTGATTTATCTTGCCGGCGGGTCCAAGATCGCGCTGGCGCTGGAATCGGAGTCGATTCAGCTCGGCCGGTTCAACGTCGCATCGGCGGTCGATGCGCGCCTCGCCGGCGCAAACTCGGTGGTGATCGGGTCCTTTTACGACTACTACTATTTCCAAATCTTCGGCAAGCCAGTGTTGCAACGGCCGGCGGACTTGAAAGGCAAGGTCATCGCCGCCAGCAGCGCTGCGTCGGCTTCAGAGTACGGTATTCGCGATGCGCTCAGCCACTTCGGCGTAAAAGATAACGAATACAAGATCCTCTATGTCGGCGGCACAGACGCGCGCGTGCATGCGCTTCAGCAGGGGATTGCCGACGCGGCGATCATCTCGCCGCCCTACGGCCTGATCGCGCAGAAACTGGGCTTCAGAGAAATCATCAACCTTATGGATATGAAAATGCTCTTTGGCTACGGCGGGCTGGCCGGCAAGGAAAGCTGGCTTAAGCAAAATCGGGAGATAGTGCTGGCCTTTTTCAAAAGCTACCTGGAAGGGCTGGCGTTGCTGCGGCGCGATACCGAATACGCTCTCAAGGTCATCGGCAAGTACTCTCGCATCGGCGACCGCGAGATCTTGCTTGAAAGCTACCGCACCGGCATTCCGCACATCCCCACCCGGCCGTACGTGAAACGAGAAATCGTCGACAAAGCATTAAGGGTCTCCAAAAACAACAACGCGCGAAACGCCGAGCCGGAACGGTTTTACGATAACAGCTTCGTGAAATCATTGGACGACGCGGGCTTTCTGACTTCACTATTCGGTAGCCCATAGGGTCCGTCACTAAGTTAACTAAACGGCCGCTTGACGTTTGAAGGGATCATCTGAGCGACGCGCATTGGCCGTGGCCTATCGACCTGCTTCACCCAAGCCTGGCTGATCAGGATTTTCGCCATCGGCCACTCAAGTTCGAAGCGTAGCCGAAACGAAATGGCATCGTCAACAAAGGAGGCGCACAAGGGCAACGGCGGCAAACTTTACTTGCCCGGCTCTTTACACTAAACTCCGGCGCAGCGAAGAGGAGGTTCGAGTGGCGACGGAAAACGATCTTGGACTGCTCACCGATCTGTACCAGCTCACGATGGCGCAGGCCTATTTTCAAAACCGGCGTACGGAGTCTGCGACCTTCAGCCTCTTTGTCCGGGCCTACCCGGCCAACCGAGGATATTTTGTCTCTGCCGGCCTAGAGGATGTGCTCGAATTCCTCGAAGGGTTTTCCTTCGACTCCACGGCCATTGACTATCTTTATTCCCTGAACCTCTTTGCCGATGATTTTCTGGATTTCATGAAAAGCCTGCGATTTACCGGCGAGGTCTGGGCGATTCCGGAGGGCCGGCTTTTTTTCAAGGACGAGCCCATCGTCGAGGTCACCGCGCCGATCATCGAAGCGCAAATCGTCGAGACCTTCATCATCAATCAGATCAATCTCCAATCCCTGATCGCCACCAAAGCCGCTCGCTGCGTCCATGCGGCCCGGAGTCGCGCCGTGGTTGATTTTTCCCTCAGACGCACCCACGGCATCGATGCCGGCATGAAAGTGGCGCGCGCCAGCTACCTCGCCGGCTTTGCAGGGACGAGTAACGTGCGCGCCGGCCGGCGTTACCGGATTCCCGTTGTCGGCACCATGGCCCATTCTTTCGTTTCCAGCCACGAGCGCGAGATCGACGCCTTCCGCAACTTCGTAAAAAGTTTTCCGAACAATTCGATCCTGCTGATCGACACCTACAACACCCTCGCCGGCGCACGCAACGCGGTTGCAGTCGGCAAAGAGATGGCTTCGCGCGGAGAGCGTCTTCGGGGCGTGCGCATTGACAGTGGCGATCTCGCCACGCTGGCGCGGGAGGTACGGAAGATTTTCGATACGGCGGGGATGCGGCATGTCAGGATCACCGGAAGCGGCGGCTTGGACGAATTCGATCTCGCGGAGTTTTCCGATGCCAATGTCCCCTACGACAGCTACGGCGTGGGCACCAAGATGGGAGTTTCAGGAGACGCGCCGTGGACCGACATTGCCTACAAGCTCGTCGAATACGACGGCCGGCCGGTTTTGAAGCTCAGCACCGGCAAGACTTCATGGCCCGGCAGGAAGCAGGTGTGTCGTCTGCGCGACGTGAAGGGGCAGTTAAAAAATGATTTCGTGACGCGGCGCGATGAAAACGTTCCCGATGCTGAGCCATTGCTGAAGGAAGTCATGGCGCAGGGGAAAACCCTCGCGCCGCTCCCGTCTCTAGAACAAAGCCGGGCCGCGTTTCTTGAAGAATTTGGCAGCCTGCCGGACGCGATGAAATCGATCCGCAATCCGGAGCACTACTCGGTCGAATTCAGCGCGGCGTTAAAAGAGCTGCGTGACGCGGTCGAGCGCAAAGTCGCCGGCGCGGAATAGGCGGAATCGTTCGGCAGGACGTGATTCGTGATCGTGGCTCGTGTTCGTCCGATCCCGAGCACGATTGCCCGCGCTAATAGGTTAAGCATGCCCTGAGCGAGGTCGAAGGCGGCGCTAAGGAAAAAACTGAGGCAACACCCAATAATCCGGGCTAGAACCTGACCACCGCCGCGCCCCAGGCGAAGCCAGCGCCGAAGGCGTTGAGCAGCACCACATCCCCCGGCTTGATTCTCCCTTCGCGCTTCGCCTCGTCCAGGGCGACGGGGACGGAAGCCGCGGAGGTATTGCCGTACTTATCGACGTTGACGACGACCTTTTCCATCGGCACGCGAAGCCGCTCGGCCAAGGCGACGATGATCCTGCGATTGGCCTGGTGCGGGATCACTAGCGCCACTTGCTCGATGCCGATGCCCGCCTCTTCCAGCGCCTGGCGGCT
>Ga0326597_10015181_pt1 | contig 10080 bp, 10 predicted proteins | sample RVTome_12_FD_203789 | JGI IMG/M metagenome (GOLD analysis project Ga0326597, IMG submission 203789) | Soil microbial communities from uranium-contaminated site in the Upper Colorado River Basin, Wyoming, United States - RVT100D185 | ecosystem: Environmental > Terrestrial > Soil > Contaminated >...
ACGGGATCTCCAGTGCGCTGTCGTAGCCCCAGAAGCGGATGAGGTTCCCTCGCGCATCGTAGCTGCGGCTCTCGTTCGGAAAATTCAGTGTCATGGCTGGATACGGCTGCGTCGATCTTGCAACGCTCGCCGAGCCTCTCGTAGTTCTTGAAATTGATGCAGCCTTGTCATCAGGTTTCTCCTCTTCAAGATCGCGTCGTGCCTTGGGTGCTCAATTCGGACATTGCCAGACGTCGCTTCGCCCTCGACGATCCCCAGTAAAGCGGAAAGGGAGAGGCCGAACCGGAGGTCCGGCCCCTCCATCCAGGCAAGCCGTTAGCTCGCCTGCCTCCCCGATCGTTGCGGCAACGGCGTGCCCGCATCGGATGCCAGTGCCTCACGCATGAGGCGGTTCACCTCTTCGACGTCCGCGGATCGCACCGGCGGCATGGCGCCGAAACGGCGCTCGTATTTGGGCACTAGTCGCTCGAAGACAATTGAGGGCGGCGCGCCGAACGCACGTGTTGGCGTCTGGTTCATTTTTAGTGCTCTCCCCCTCACATCCAGTGTCGGCAGTTCCGCATCGCCGAGCCCCAAGTCGGCCGGCGACGGTTGGCTCTTGAGCCACTCGTCGTAGGTCGGTGGGCCGGCGAAGTCGTCGTCGAAGAAGGCACCGAAACGCCAAGCGACAGCCGGCGCCTCCAATCCCTCTTCGCCAAGTAGACCGATCGGGCTCCGGGTGCCGCCGACGACCGACAAATCCGACAGATCGTCCAGCTCGAATGCAGGCCATCCGTCGCCCTTTTGATCGTTCATGTGTCAGTGCTCCTCCGCACGTTGCTCAGCTCGGTTCAGCTGCTGTCCGCAATCAAATCGATCCCGGCATCAATGGCCGAGAACCGGTAGATGTTTACGGTACTTCTGGAACAGGTCTTCGACCGCCTCCAGCAGCACATCGTGCTGCGTCACCCGCGAGCCGCGCTCGCCGTCCAGGATCGCGGCAAGCAGCTTCAGGTTCAGCCAAGCTTCGGGACTGAGCCGGAGCGTCTGTCCCTTGAGCCTGAGCGCCTTTTCTGCCTCCGGTATCTTCACTGCGACATCCATTCTTTCGGTTTTTTTGCCCGGCTTGAATGGCTCTGCGGGCCACTGAAGACACTCTACAGCAATCGGATCCATATTGATAGCATGAAATCAATCAATATTGATTGAAATATTAGTTGCTATCAAGATTTCATTATGGTATAGATGAGGGCAACCTGTGTGAAATACCCGGTTGACAGTGGAAGCCGCCGGTAGCGTTTCGGCCGGCCTTCTTCCTGCAAGTTGCCGCAGTGTTTCGCGCGACCCGGATCTGACGCGTTTGCGGGTCGCCACATTTGCTTCAGAAAAGGAGATGAAGGTGAACAAGCAACAAATAAAGCCGTTCGCGTGGGGCGCCGGGGTCGGCGCCATCGCATTGTCAATTGTCATGTTCTCCACCGGCTGGGCGGTAACCAGTCATACCGCCCAGGTAAACGCCCGTGTGATGTCGCAGGACGCCGTGGTCGAAAGCCTGTCCGAAATCTGCGTCGCCCAGTTCGAGCGCGCCGACAACAAGGACGATAAGCTGAGCAAGCTGGTCGCCACCGATACGTGGCAGCGCGGCAGCTACGTCTCGGACCAGGGCTGGGCGACGATGCCGGGCAGTGATTCGGCCACCAGCCAAGTTGCCGCCGCCTGCGCCATGCGCCTCGCCAAGCTGCAAGGCTGATCTCGAGGACGACCGCTTCGACGCTGGCCGTTCGCATAGTGTTAATCGGCGTGGAATAAGGACGCCGTTTCCGGGGTGATCGGCGTGCAAAAGGGGCTCTGACTCAAATTCCGTGCAGATGGGGGCCGGCTCATGCCGCGCTCATCAGGCGAGCCTCGAGGAGATCCACGTTCGCGCGGCCGTACATCTGGCGCTTCAACAGCTTGAGCTTGTTGATGGTGCCTTCCACCTGACCGCTCGACCAGGGTTCCCGGAGGGCCGCCTCGACCGCGGCTCGGTCGGCGCGCAGACCTGTCAACGGCGGTCTGATTATGTACCGGCGCGGCGGCGTAAAGATGTACCACGCGGTGGTCGGAGGCTTGTCCACGTAGTCCACGGGAGGGCCCCGCGCGCGGGACGCCGCGCCTATTGCGCGGGCGAGCGGCGGCCCGCGCGTGGGAGGGGCCTGTGGGCCCACGTGGGCAAGCGAGGCGAGATCTCTCAGCCGGCTTTGGCTCGCTGCCGCGAGCGGCAGTGGGAGCGAATTGCAACTAAGCGGTGGCATGCGGACATGGGGTCACCTGACGCGAATCACATCAAACTCACCTCCGTGCTTCGGATTGCCGGAAAGCCGATGCAGCCTCCAGGTTCTCGATGGTCTCGGCGGCGATCTCCTCAGGCGGCGGCAGGTTCTCGGTTTCTTCAAGGCGCAGGCTCGCTGAAGGGGACGGCTACGAGCAAGAGGCTACGGAATCGCGCATTCGTTGCTTATATTCTGCTACCGAGGCTGTCCGGATGCGGGGTGACGGAGCGGGGTGCGGGCTCGAGCAGACAATCCCGAGCGGTCGCTGGACGCTCGGCTGTCCTGCCGTGTGTGGCCTGCGGATTTCGTGAGGCCACGCATCGTTGAGAGCCGCGCGCCGGCCGCGGGGCAAGGGGGCCGATCAGGAGCGGGGGCATATAGATGAGCCCGGATTTCTTTGAGCGGCCGATCCTGAACTCGCCGTACGCCTACCCGGCCCGCCATTGGGAGCTGGACGAGGACGGGCAGCCGACCAGCCGGATCATCGAGGCGCGGCGCCGCTCGGCGCTGATCACGCCGGTGCCGAAGCCGAGCAAGCGCCGGCGCGCTCGCGGTCGCAATGCGGACCAGGCGGAGATGATGCTCGGCGCCGGCGACGGCCTCTCGACCGTCGAGCAGGAATATAACCCCACGCCCATCATCAACGAGATCCGCTCATACGTGGATGACTGGCAGAAGCTGCCCAACCCCGGCGACTGGCAGGTCTCGCCGGAAACAGCCCGCCTGCTCCAGCACTGGCGGCATCACGTGTTCAGCAGCTTGCGCCCCTTCTTCTGCCAGGTCGAGGCGGTCGAGACCGCGATCTGGCTGACCGAGGTGGCGTCGAAGCTCGGCAAGCGCGGCGACAAGTTCTGGGAACACATCAAGGGCGCAAACGAGCAGGCCAACCCGGAGCTGCTGCGTCTCGCCTTGAAGCTCGCCACCGGCGCCGGCAAGACCACCATCATGGCGATGCTGATTGCCTGGCAGACCGTCAACGCCGTCCGCCACCCCAACAGCAAGCAGTTCAGCCGCGGCTTCCTCATCATCGCGCCGGGCATCACCATCCGCGACCGGCTCCGGGTGCTGCTACCGAGCGACCCCGACAGCTACTACCGGGGGCGCGAGCTGGTGCCGTCCGACATGCTGGGCGACATCGACAAGGCCAAGATCGTCATCACCAACTACCACGCCTTCAAGCTCCGCGAGCGCATCGACATATCCAAGGGCACGCGCCGCGCTGGAGGGCTGGCGCGGCGACACGCTGCAAACCCTCGAAACCGAGGGGCAGATGATCCAGCGCGTCATGCCCGAGCTGATGGGCCTCAAGAACGTCGTCGTCTTGAACGACGAGGCGCACCACTGCTACCGCGAGAAGCCCCAGACCGACGAAACGGGAGACCTCAAAGGAGAAGAGAAGGACGAGGCCAAGAAGAACAACGAAGCGGCGCGGCTTTGGATCTCCGGCATCGAGGCGGTCAAGCGCAAGCTCGGCCTGCGCGCCGTCTACGACCTTTCGGCGACGCCCTTCTTCCTGCGCGGCTCCGGCTATGCCGAGGGCACCCTCTTCCCGTGGACGGTCAGCGACTTCTCGCTGATGGACGCGATCGAGTGCGGCATCGTCAAGCTGCCGCGCGTGCCGGTCGCCGACAACGTGCCCGGCGGCGATACGCCCAAGTTCCGCAACCTCTGGGATCACATCGGCAAGAAGCTGCCGAAGAAGGGCCGGGGTTCGAGCGGCAAGCTCGACCCGCTGAGCCTCCCCGTCGATCTGCTGACGGCGCTCGACGCGCTCTACGGCCATTACAAGAAGACCTTCGAGATGTGGGAGGAGGCGGACATACCTGTGCCGCCGGTCTTCATCGTCGTCTGCAACAACACCGCGACCTCGAAGCTCGTTTACGATTACGTCTCCGGCTTCCAGCGCGAGAATGACGACGGCACCAGCACGCTGGAGAACGGCCGCCTGGCCCTGTTCCGTAACTTCGACGACTACGGCAACCGCCTGCCCCGGCCGAACACGCTGCTGATCGATTCCGAGCAGCTCGAATCCGGCGAGGCGCTCGACAAGGACTTCCGCGAGATGGCGGCGGACGAGATCGAGCGCTTTAAGTACGAAATACGCCAGCGCACGGGCGACATCCGCGCCGCCGACTCCATCACCGACCAGGACCTGCTGCGCGAGGTGATGAACACCGTCGGCAAGCAGGGCCAACTTGGCGAGCAGGTGCGCTGTGTCGTCTCGGTCTCCATGTTGACCGAGGGTTGGGATACCAACACCGTGACCCACGTCCTCGGCGTTCGCGCCTTCGGCACCCAGCTCCTCTGCGAGCAGGTGGTCGGCCGCGCTTTGCGCCGCCAGTCCTACGACCTCAATGAAGAGGGCCTGTTCAACGTCGAATACGCCGACGTGCTCGGCATCCCGTTCGACTTCGCGGCCAAGCCCGTGGTTTCGCCACCGGCGAAGCCGCGCGAGACCATCCGCGTCCATGCCGTGAGCCCCGAGCGCGACGCGCTGGAAATCAAATTCCCGCGTGTCGAGGGCTACCGGGTGGAGCTGCCGAACGAGCACCTCGCGGCCCGGTTCGACAAGGATTCCGTGCTGGAGCTGACCCCTGGCCTGGTCGGGCCGTCGATCACCAAGAACCAGGGCATCATCGGCGAGGGCGTGGACCTGATGGTCGAGCATTTGAACGACATGCGCCAATCGACCATCCTGTTCCACCTCGCCAAGCACCTGCTCTACCAGAAGTACCGCGATCCCGGCGAGGCGCCGAAGCTGCATCTCTTCCACCAGTTGAAGGCGATCACCCGCCAGTGGCTCGACGGCGGCTACCTGCGCTGCACCGGCGGCACCTACCCGGCGCAGCTCATGTACCAGGAGATCGCCGACATGGCGGCCGAGCGCATCAAGGCCGCGATCACGCTAACGCTCGCCGGCGACAACCCGGTGAAGGCCATCCTCGACCCCTACAACCCGACCGGCTCGACCCGCTACGTCAACTTCACCACCTCGAAGGCCGACCGCTGGCAGACCGATCCGCGCAAGTGCCACATCAACTGGGTGATCTGGGACAGCGAGTGGGAGGCGCAGTTCTGCCGCGTGGCCGAATCCCACCCGCGCGTGCGCGCCTACGTGAAGAACCAGAACCTCGGGCTCGAAGTGCCCTACCTGATGGGCGCGACGCCGCGCCGCTACATCCCCGACTTCATCGTCCAGGTCGACGACGGCGGCGACCAGCCGCTCAACCTCATCGTCGAGGTCAAGGGCTATCGCGGGGAGAACGCGAAGGAGAAGGCGAACACCATGCGCGCCTATTGGGTGCCGGGCGTCAACAACCTGAAAAAATTCGGGCGGTGGGCGTTCGCGGAATTCACGGCGGTGTACGAGATGGACGCCGCCTTCAAGGCGTTGATCGATCAATTTTTGAAGAAACAAGCGGCGTAAGGGGGCCTCGATGAGCAGAAGCAGAAAAAGAACGATTGAGGTCGAGGCGCTCCGGCACCAGGACGCGAAGCGCCTGAACATCCTGCGCATGTGGTCGCCGCGTCCGCTCATTTCCGCTCGTGCACAGTAATAAGCGAAGTATCATGAATACGTATACTTATAATAACTCGTGCTTTCTTTGTGGTACGTTTTCATGATTTGGGCGTCATGAGTCATTATTTCTTCATGATTACTCTCATGTCCATTGACACGGCGTCACGACACGTGTCTAGAGCGTTTTGCAATTAATCTGATGCATAGCCGGTAGCGCAGAAGAAGTTCCAGCACTCTGTCGGATTGAAGAAGGCGCAGACATCGCCGATGGCGGCGAGGAGCTCGTCGTAGGTTCTGGCGCCAATCCGGCGCAGGTGAGCTTTGAGCTTTGAGAAGGCCTGCTCGATCGGGTTGAGATCGGGGCTGTAAGGCGGCAGGAAGAGGAACCAGGACTTGGCTTTCTTCAGGGCCTCGGCGGCGCGAGGACTTCTGTGGGTGCTGAGGTTGTCGAGGATGACGACCGTGCCGGGGCTGAGCTGCGGTGCCAGCTGGCTCTCGACGTGGGCTTCGAAGGCAGCTTGGTTCATGGCCCCCTCGATCACCCAGGGGGCGATCAGCTCGTTGCTGGTCAGCCCGGCGATGAAGGTCTGGGTGCGCCATTTGCCGAAAGGGACGGTCCCGTAGAGGCGCTCGCCAATGGGCGCCCGGCCGCGCGGGCGGGTCAGGTTGGTCTTGACCGAGGTTTCGTCGAGGAAGACCAGCCGCTGCGGCTCGGCGGTCAGGCACTCTGGTGCGCCGACGCGCCACGCTTCGAATAGCTGCCTGATGACGCCGCGCTGTTTCGATCCGGAAAAGGTGTACCGCCGACCACGCACCGTGATCGAGGCCCCGTCGGCGCCCATGGCGATCGGGGCGTCGTTCTGCAGCGCCCCGGAGGCGACACGTGCCGCCAGCAGGTCGGGGTCGACCACGAGGCCGCCGGCACGATCTGCCACGTCTTGAACCGCGACGATGGCATGGCCCTGGAAAACGACGTCGGGGTGGCGACTTGCTGGCGTCAGGCTGAGCACGATGCGCAACCCGGGTGCGGGGCGGTGCCGAACAGTCTTGGTGAACTGGCGCCAAACCTCGGGGTCTGACAGCCTGCGACCGATCCATAGCGGCACGTGTTTGCCGCGCCCCGGCAGTCGCACCCCACCGATCTCCCACAAGAGCTCGGGCAAGAGCATAACCGGCGAGAGCCACGCGGATTGCTGGATCCGCAGCAGCAGCCGATCGAAGAGGTCTTCGAAGTTGATGCCAAACGACGTCAGCTGCGCGTCCGGCACCGTGATCCAGCCCGCCGACGGGCTGAAGTAGCCATAGCCCTGATGCTTGGACGACCAGACGAGATTGACCGGCTCGTCGTCGTGGTCCACCAGCGACACGGACGCCAGCTGATGCGCCTTCGGCTCCAGCAGACCGCTCGCCTTCAGCGCGGATGCCGCCGCGCCATAGGCGCCGTCGAGGATTGCAGCGGTGACAACCGCCTGCGGCGTCTCGAGCACAGACCAGAGGAAATCGATGACCTGCCGATCGAAGGGCGGCGGTTCAGACATCTCGCAGGATGCCCCAGCGGCGAAGGTACTTCTCGCCGATCAGCTGCTCCTCTTCGGTCTGCTCCTTCAAATTGCAGCCATGCGGCATGGTGACGGTCAGCGGCAACGTCCGTCCCCGCTTCGCCTCGCCCTTGGGCTCGAACTTGCTCGCCCTTGGGCTCGAACTTGATGGTGATCTTCGCCTGCGTCGCGACCCATCCGCCAGCCAGCGGGTCGCCGGCGCCGAAACGCTCCGCGGCCATACTCCAGATCGTGCGGTCGGCCTTGCGAAGGCATTCGAGCGTGACCCGTTCCCCGACATTGTCGATCGGCATGAGGCGCAACTGCTTGATCTCGACGGACTCGATCCCGTCCTCCGGGTCGGTCGGGAAATCATGGGGCTGCAACAGAACCGCGAGGTCGTAGGTCCGGAACGGCACCTTTTCACTCTGGAACTCGATGCCGAGGAGGTCGTGGGCCATGAAGCGCACCATCTCCTCGCGGCTCTCGCGGTCGTTGGCCACGACCTCGATGACGCCGGTCGCCGGTTCGTAGGTCATCGCCGCCTCGAACACCGGACGCCGGGCGCGTCGAACCAAGGCGCCGCCTTCATCAAAGGCCAGGAAATCGTCCAGCGGCCCCTCACGGTAGATCGCGATCTGCAACAACTCACAGTCTTCTCCATCGAAGGTTGGACGGCACCGTTCGAAGACGTCGACGTGGACGTTGTTGGAGGCAAAGCGTTCGCGCAGCGCCGCCTTGAAGGCCTCGAGGGAAGCCTCGTCACGACGCAGATCAAGATTTGGGGCGCCGATGAAGCCGTCCCAACTCCGCCCGCGCCGACGCTCGTCGGTGTAGCGGACCTCCTCGGCATGGCGGAATCGGACCGGCTCGTTCAGGAACATCCAGAGGGCGCGGTCGTGGCCGTTGGCGAGATCATCGAGAACCGAACGATCATCGACCACGCTGTAAAGTGCCGTCTGGCCGGCGTCGTCGGCCAGAGCGCCCACGCGCTCACCATCGTTGACGATCCGAGCGCGGGCTTCGTCGTCCATTTCGTCGATCGCGCGCAACGCGCCGCGAACCACCGCGGGCTCGGCGGCGTTCCAGTCTATCGGTGTCGGAAGCTCGATGCCGGTGTAGTCAAAATAGGCCCGCAGCGACGGAGCGGGCATGTTGCGGATGAAACTCGTCACTGAGGCCATGGTCGATTCTCCTAGACTTTCGATGCGACTCGGATCGTGGCCGCCCTCGTCAGTTTAAGTATCCGTGTATCCGCTTATGAGCGTATCGTCGGCGGATGCGAAGTCAATCGAAAAAATACGCTGTTCTGCGAATTGGCGGATTCTCTAGCCGAAGAGCGACGGCTGCCTGTCGGAGGAGGCCAGCAGATCGAGCTTCAGCAGGCGAATCCGGGCCGCCTCTTCGGAAACGCCGAATCGCTCCGTCACCGCCGCGATCAGGGCGCGACCATCGTCCGAGCCTTGGTGGATCGCCCCGTGCAAGCCGCGGGGCTGGCAGTATTCGGATACCAGGCGGCGGATGTGGCTCGCCGGCATCAGGATCGAGCAGCTCACGTAGCCCGCTTGCCACTCCATCCAGTCATACTGGGAGGCGTTCAAGACGGTATCGCGCCTGCAGATGGCCTTGTTCTCGGTGCTCTTGCGGTCGAAGAGCTGACGCGTCAGGAACTTTTCCGCCCAGAGGTGGCGGTGAAAATGCACATGGCCGAATTCGTGCGCCAGGGTCGTCCTCAAGCGATTCTCCCGGCGGGCGTCGTTGGCCAGCTTCTCGGAGATCGAGACCTCGGGCCCTCGGTCCGGGAAGAATTCGGTCATGCCTTCGACGTCGTCGCCGAATGCCGACAGGTCGGCATAGGAGTCGAGATCGGCGTCGTGTCGCTCGATCAGGACCACGAGGTCATCGGTGAGAATCGGGAAATCGACCGTGTTACGCCGCTCACGCAGAAACGAAACGACGATCTGTTCGCATTCCCGGTCAAGCTCGCCCGGTGAGAAATGAGGCCGCTCGGCGAAGCGACCGGTTTTGTCCGGTACCATTCTCGCCGCGCGACTCCCCCCTACTTTGTCAGGTTCCTTCGGAAATTGGCGAAGCTCTCGACGATCCTGTCGCGATCTCTCGCTTTCTGCCGAAGATCGTCGGGGATCTTTCCCGCCAGGACGAACAGGTAGCCTTCGTCCTCCCCCAGGATCCTTGCGAACTGCTTGATCAGATGATCTGAGGTGGGACTGCGACGATCATGCTCGATGTCGTTCAGATACTGGGGCGATATCGGCCCGCCGCCTTCCTCCTTCTTCACCAACGTCGCCAGCTCCTTCTGGCTGCGGCCCTTGGCCTTGCGGGCCTTGGCAATCGCTTGGCCGAAGGTCATGGGATGGCGCGACATGGCTGTCTCATCGGTTACACTCGCTCAGTCAATCCGCTTGTTCGCGGATTAGCGAAGCAAGACGCTAGCCTAAGGCAATCAACGACGTCAATTGGCGTATGGAACGCTTAATCAGGCGGCCACTCTGCATCCGGACCGGGGCCGACTACGACCGTTCCCCTTGGGCCAGGCCGTCGCCTCCACGACCTCCGCCGGAAGTTGCCTTCCTTTGCCCTTGCCTTAGAGTCTGTCCGGAGACTTCAAGTTGGATTGCAAAGCTTTCGGAGCATGAGGCGGATTGAGGCGAGTTTGAGGAAAGCGAGCGCCTTGGCGTTGAGGCATTCCCAATCCTTGGCCAGACGGCGG
>Ga0326597_10015182_pt1 | contig 10080 bp, 8 predicted proteins | sample RVTome_12_FD_203789 | JGI IMG/M metagenome (GOLD analysis project Ga0326597, IMG submission 203789) | Soil microbial communities from uranium-contaminated site in the Upper Colorado River Basin, Wyoming, United States - RVT100D185 | ecosystem: Environmental > Terrestrial > Soil > Contaminated >...
CATTGCCGACCTGGCGGTGGCGACTTCCGTCGGCCAGATCAAGACCGGATCCATGTCCCGTTCCGACCGCGTCGCCAAATACAATCGTTTGATGAAGATTGAAGAACAACTGGGCGGCAGCGCGACCTGGCCGGGCCGCGGCGCGTTTTATAATCTTGGGTTATAATTCGCAGGAGTTGAAGCATATGCTTCGATCCTGTAAAGAACGAATCCCCTCCCCCTTGAAGGGGGAGGGCAAGGGTGGGGGTGAAATGCCAGTCAGTCCTAGTCACGATTATGCATTCAACGAATCGCAATAAATATTGACTTCATGAAATTTGTATCCCTGATCCTGATCATCCTGCTGGCGGCGCTCCAATACCGCCTCTGGATCGGCAACGGCAGTCTGACCGAGGTCCATCACCTCGAACAGACCCGGCAGGGACTGCAGGACGAAATCAGGCAATTGCAGGAACGTAACCAATCGCTGGCCGCCGAGGTGAACGATCTGAAGCACGGCAATGATGCCATCGAGGAACGGGCCCGCACCCAGATGGGCATGATCAGGAAGGACGAGGTCTTTTACCAGATAATCCACCAGCAGGTACCGGCAGCCGGACAGGTACAGGCCGAATGACGGAGGCCGTGCGTTTCTGGGCAGTTATTCCCGCTGCCGGTACGGGGACACGCATGCTGGTCGACTTGCCCAAACAATACCTTACCCTCAACGGCAGGCATATCATTGAATACAGCCTGGACATATTCTGCGCTCATCCGGCAATTGCGGGAGTGGTCGTGGCCATCGCCGCAGGAGACAAGCTCTGGCCGGAAATGCCTTGTTCACGGAACCCGAAGATAACTATCGCGGCGGGCGGTGCGGTGCGCTGCCAGTCCGTTCTGAATTGCCTGCATGCGCTCTCTGCCCTGGCGGACGCGGAAGACTGGGTTCTGGTACATGACGCAGCGCGGCCTTGTATACGCGGCGAGGATATCGATCAACTGATCACCGAGTTACGCGATCATCCGGTGGGCGGATTACTGGCGCTGCCGGTGCGCGACACCATGAAGCGTGCGGACCTGGATGAAGGTGACGGCCGGCATGTCAGGGAGACGGTGAACCGGCAGGGACTCTGGCATGCGCTGACACCGCAAATGTTCCGCCTGGGGGGGTTGCGCCGGGCGCTGGAGCAGGCGATTGTGCAGGGGCAACTGGTCACGGACGAGTCCCAAGCCATGGAGCTTGCGGGACACCGGCCGAAGCTGGTGGAAGGACGCGCCGAGAACATCAAGATCACCCGCCCGAGCGATCTCCGGCTGGCGGAGTTGTATCTTTTATGAATATACAAAAACGTGATGTTTAAATCGATGAACTACAGAGCAACGTCATTCCGGCGAATGCCGGAATCCAGTAAAACAACGCTATTGTACAACGAGGCGAGTTATACATGAGAATCGGCCACGGCTATGATGCGCACGCTTTCACGGCGGGCAGGCCGCTGATCCTGGGCGGCGTCACCATTCCCCATGACCAGGGCCTGGCCGCGCATTCCGACGGCGATGCCGTCATTCACGCACTCTGCGATGCGCTGCTCGGCGCCGCCGCGCTCGGTGACATCGGCAAATATTTCCCGGACACGGACGGGAAATTCAAAAACATCGACAGCCGCATACTGTTACGGCAGGTGGCCGCATTGCTGGCAAAGGAAGGGCACAGGATCGGCAACGTGGACATCACCGTCTTGGCCCAGGTCCCGAAACTCGCGCCTTACATCGACGGCATGCGCAAAAATCTCGCGGATGATCTCAAAACCACGATGAATAATGTCAGCATCAAGGCCACCACCACCGAGCGCATGGGCTTTGTGGGCCGTGCCGAAGGGATCGCCGTCTATGCCGTGGCACTATTGGAATGAATAATTACCTACTGATTGATAAATAAAAGAAAAACTCCAACTGACCCCAATTCGACTTTGCAAAATAATCATGCGATCGGTTTTCTAGTACTTCCCGGCCAGTACTATGACCAGGAGACCGGGCTGCATTATAACTACTTCCGCGACTACGACCCGGGGACGGGGAGATACATCGAGAGTGATCCTATTGGGTTGAGAGGTGGAATTAACACGTACGCGTATACAAACTCAAATCCGCTGCGATATACGGATCATCTTGGATTAATAGTTTTTTCAATTGGTGCGGGTGGATTCATCCATATCGCGACACTTGGTGGTGCCGCTGAGTCCGGCGTTATATTTGATGATGGTGGTACCGTGTGCTTTTATACCAGAACATGCGTATCAGTGGGACTTGGCCTGGCGGGTGGTATTGGAATTTCAGGAGGTCTCGGATCAGGCCTGCTGTGTAGCGGCAGTTACGGAGGGCTGGGTGCTATCGGTGTTGGCATACCTGGATTTGGTAGTGGCGGAACAACCGGAGAAGTAATAATTGGACAGGATGGAGGATTCGGCTCCGTTAGTGTTGGCCGTGGATTATTTGGTCCTTCTGAAGGAAAGCTGGGAGGATCTGTTGGCTGCCGCTATGAGCTCTTTTGTACAAATGAATCAAAAAAATGTCACGGTGATGAGTGCCCGTCTCGTTAGTCGCCGTCGTCTTTGGGAAATCGGCACCGTTGGTTTTCTAATTGGGGTAGCTGGATTATTATTTGTGTGGGTTGATGCAAATAGGGTTGGCCGGTTGTGCTTGTATCTGGGCTGGACAATGGTTTTTGGATCTTTGATTCTTGATCGTGTATTGGAATTTCGCGAAGAACGAGATAAATAACCGAATCGGGGGTCGGGTCTTGACGTGGCAAAGCGGGGTCGGACCTGAATAACTAATTGATTGCCTAAAGAAATAGCGTTGAAACAGGAGCGGCTGGAAGCGGGGTCGGACCTGAATAACTACTTGAATGTCCGGAGAAACATCACCAAAACAAGTGCGTTTATAACCTTAGAACCACTTTTTCAAGGTTAAAAACACTTCTTTAACTGCCACAGGTATTAGAATTTAATATTGACAATGATGTGACTGTATCTTGCAACGTATGTATATGCTGCAATATCGTAGATACGTCATGGACAAGATTTGACTTACTTAGAGCGATGTTTTCACTGATGAAAAAGTGGTTTTAAGGTCAAATACTGGACTGTTTCAACGCTATTTCTTTAGGCAATCAATTAGTTATTCAGGTCCGACCCCGCTCCTGTTAATGTTTCGTTATGGCTTTTACGTTCCTTAATGTCATTAATAACAACTTGCAGGAAGAAAATAGGTAAAAATATAGTGGGTAAAAATCCGTTTTCAAACGTAAGCCACCATGCAATTAAACCACTACTTAGAAATAATCCAAGCCACGCACAGTACTGTGGCAGTTTTCCCGATCCTGCGTGGAACCTCAGTATAAGCGAACTAAATGCCAATACTGCCATCAAAAGTGGTGCGTAAAAGAAACCAACAGCATTTTTAATATCTTCAGTCGTTTCTAGAATTGGGGGGAATGTAAGAAAGTCCGAGTAAAGAATAAGAATGGGACCTAGACAAATAAACACTGCTAGCGTTAACACGATGATACTGATTTTATTTATCTTCGATTTATTCATTGCGTTCATATTTATTCTTGACATTCATTACAGGTTTTTTTTCCAATTTCTTCTCCTACAGTACTTGCTGCTGAACCAATAGGATCAATGGCGTATATTCCAAACGTAACACAAACCTTTATCTGCTCCTCGAAACACGCTACCCTTTGTCGATCCCTTACCGGGCTTCCCCCAAAGGGATACAGGCCATCCACTGGATACATAACTTTGCAATAGTTATACGTGTGGATAACGCAGTACATCGTTAAGCACGTAAAAATTACCGGACCCAACCAGGCTCCTTCTCCGGTAGGATCGGACCACCATAAAGGATTGTTGGCGACGTAGGCATATGGGTTTAGTTCTAGTGGCAATAGATTCGTATTGAGTGTTATCCCAATGCCATCATTGGAAAACAACTTAGGGTGCTTAAAACGAGCAAGCATTAACTTGACATGTTGATTTATGCCACGGGGATCTGCAGTGATATATCTCCCTGTACTGGGGTCATAATCTCTGAAGAAGTTGTAATGCAGCCCGGTCTCCTGGTCATAGTACTGGCCGGGAAGTACTAGGAAACCAATCGTATGTGTATTTTGGAACACCAGGCTAACCTCAATTACCACCCCAGGTGGTATTTCCCAAATAATATACGTTAAGACGTCGCAATGTTCTTGTTTTCCAGAAAGTCGAAAAGGGAAGTTCGTGTTTGTGCATAGACCCTGAGCAGTTCATTGCTCTGGACCTGCACCATGAAATGGTTTCCCGCTTTAATGAGGCCGGACATTTTTTCCGCGATGCCGGCGAGCCGGGTGGCCCCGATACTGCATGAACTCCCGTGCAGGGAATGGGCGAGGTCCGGAATGTCCTGGTAATTTCCAGCCGCCACGGCGGAACTGATCCGCTCTATCAGGACCTGGGCGTTGCCGACATAGCCATCCACCAGCTTGACCATGAACTCACGGTTTTTGGCCACGCGGGAAATATCGTCCAACGTAACCAGGTCCACTAACGGCGCCTGGTGCGGATTGTCGGTACCGCCATCGTTCCGGAGTGTCTCGTCCATGCCGGGTTGGTTACACGCCCTGTTTACTACCAGCCGGGCCACGGTATCCAGCAGTTTCTGGGGGACCACCGGTTTGGTCAGGTACGCGTCCAGGCCGGCATTCTGGCAACTCTGAATGGCCTCTTTGGTCGCATTCGCCGTCAACATCATGACCGGCATGTGCTGCTTTTCGGGGAATGTTACACGGAAGATATTTACCACATCGATGCCGTTGATGATCGGCATGTGCATATCCAGAATCAGGAGATCAAAAGTATCACTGTCGAGGGCCTCCAGCACCTGCTCGCCGTTGGCGACCACGGTAACCGTGTGTTGCCCGTGTTCGAGGATCTTGCGGATCACCATCTGGTTGACGGGGTTGTCTTCTCCTACCAGTATCTTCAGTCCCTGTACGGATGTCCGATAGACGTCCCCGGTCTCCGCGACCGCAGGCAGAGTGCCGCTGTCATAATAATAGTGCGTCGCCACCAGTGCATGCAGGGCCCGGAACAAGGTGGCCCGGGAGAGATTGCTGCGGAGAATGTAGGCATATCCATTTTGCAGGAGATGTTTCCTCCACCCCGGAACGTCGTGCTCGTCATCAACGAGTATGTACCTCCTCCCCTCATGACTGGAACGGAACTTGAACTGGCGTAACAATTGTAACGGGTCCGCGTCCAGAAACTTGCGAAACATAATAATGATGTTGAATGGATGACGGTTGCGTTCCGCCCTCTTGATGCGGGCAACAGCTTCTTTGGCGGAACAGGCATAATCATACTTCACTCCCCAATCGGACAGGTGGTTTTCTATTACACGGCTGTGTTCTTTCCGGAGATTGATCAGCAGGACCCGGGTGTCCTGTAAATACACCAGGGCCACCTGTTCTTCAGACAGGACCGGTTGTGGTTCAAGATCAAGCTCAAACCAGAACGTGGAGCCCTCATTCAGTCTGCTGGTGAATCCGATCCGGCCCTGCATGGACTCTACCAGTTGTTTCGAAATCGCCATCCCGAGGCCGGTGCCCCTGGATTCGCCGGTACCCGCCTGGTCCACGCGGTTGAATTTCTCGAACATGGCCGGCCAGGCCTTTTCCGGTATGCCGATGCCCGTATCCACCACATCAAATTGTATTTTTGCTCCCTGCGTGGTCATGGCCGTCAACGATACGTGAATTTCTATGCTGCCGGCATGGGTGAACTTGATGGCGTTATTGACGAGGTTGATCAGCACCTGCTTCAGGTGTTGCGGGTCGCCGCGCACCAGGAAAGGAACATCAGGCGACATAAAGGTGGTCAAAACCAGTCCTTTGTTTATGGCCTCGGGCGCCATAATCCTGGCCGTAGAGTTGACCAGACCGTGCAGATCGAAATCCACGATTTCGATATACGTCTTGCCGGCTTCAATCTGTGCAATATCCAGTATGTCGTTGATCAGCGTCAGCAGGGATTTTGCCGAGGCCTGGATGGTGGTTGCAAAATCTTTCTGTTCCGGGTTCAGCGGGGTCCTGGTCAGCAGGTCGCTCAGGCCGATGACGCCATGGAGCGGCGTGCGGATTTCATGGCTCATGTTGGTCAGGAACTGGCTTTTGGCCTCGTTCGCGGCATAGGCTTCCTTCACCGCTGTTTGCAGGCGCGCGATGAGTATGGACACATAGGCGGACAATACGATGATCGCGAGTATGAATCCATAACCCAGGGTCTCCTGTTCATGCCAGAATTCATCGTAATTCATGACAACCCTGAAACCGATGATATTCAACAAGGCGCTGGCGAACAGATAATTATTGCCGTACCGGAATCCGTGGCCAAGAGTAATGAACAAATAAATACTGATTAACGGCGCGCCCGCACGATCCAGATGAAACAGGGCATAGGAAACAAAGAAGGCGTCCAGTGCTATCTCCAGGTAACGACGGCAAGGATGCGTCCCGGGATTGACTGCAATCCAGATAAAAAACAGTACGATCGAAGCGATATACAGCAGCGGTGCAATAACGGCCGCCGGCGCCAGGCCGTAGTGATATTCAGCCCACGTGGCATATAACAGCCAGAACATTCCCAGCATGGCCTTGATCACAACCTGCTCATGCTCGGTATTGCCACGATGTTTGAGCCTGTTAATTAGTCCGCGCATGGAACGGCACCGGGCTCCTTTCCCCTTTACTTGCTGATTTTCAGCAATACATAAACAGCGCCGGTGCCGCCGTCGCACGCACGCGCCGGACAGAAGGCGAGTACCTGCGGGATTTTCCGCAACCAGAGGTTGAGCTTGTTCTTGATGACCGGTTTGCCCTCCCTGGAGCCACGGCCCTTGCCATGAATGATCCGGGCGCAACGGATGTGGTGTTGCTGGCAGTGATCCAGAAAACGTCCCAGGGCCTCCTGCGCGACCGTGCTGGTCAAGCCGTGCAGGTCCAGTTCGCGCTCTATGGCCACTTTCCCCTTGCGCAGTTTCTGGAAGAGCTGGTCCTGGATGCCCGGGCGTTTGAACAGCAGTTCAACGCCGGCAAGATCATCACTGTTGAGCATGGGGAGGGAATGGGTTTCTTCGGCCCGGGTCCCCGCAGTAGTTTTATGCGGAAGGGGGGCAGGGGTGATGGAACGAGGGGCCCGCGCCGGCAGGCGGTCCTGTCTGATTTTTTTTACGGCGCCGACACTGCGCCGGAACAGTTCACGGTCGGCATCGGAGATGTTACTGTTTCTGGTCATCCTGGCGTCCTGGTCCCCTGGCAGTTGGAGACTCTATAACAGGGCAGCCGGGAAGATCAACCAGCGGAGACGCGGCGGCGTTACAGCATCAGCGCTTCAGACCGGATCCCTGCCATTTTTGAGGTATGCGGATTTCGGGTTTTTCACATGCAAATAGGGCAGGCGCAGGACCAGTAGCGTTACCAGGATCGCACCCAGCAGCAGCGGCTTGCGGACGTCCGCCTTGACCAGCCAGAGGAAATGCAGGATGCCGAGGGTCCCGGTAACATAGATCAGGCTGTGGAGTCGTTTCCAGTTTTTGCCCAGCCGTTTCATCATATTATTGGTGGAGGTGAGGGCCAGCGGAATCAACAACACGAAGGCCGCGGTTCCGATAGTTATGTAGGGGCGCTTGAGCACATCTCTCCAGATTTCCTGCCAGTCGAAAAACTGATCCAGGATCAGATAGCTGAAAAAATGCAGGTTGGCGTAAAAGAATGCATACAGTCCGAGCATGCGGCGGTAACGGATCAGTTCATTCCAGTGCAACAATCTGCGGGCGGGGGTAACCGCCAGGGTCAGCAGCAGGAAATACAAGGTCCAGTCTCCGGTAAACAGGCGTATTGCCTCAATGGGATTTGTACCCAGATTGTCTGTTACCGCATTGAAGATGAGGACGGAAAACGGCACCAGACACAAGAGGAAAACAAATTTTTTCACCGCCGTCACTTTTGTTTGTTCAGTAATTCATTGCCAGATCCATGCCGCTGTATAGCGAGGCCACCTGCTCGGCGTAGCCGTTGAACATGAGGGTCTCGCGCTTCCGGAATTCACCGATGCGGCGTTCCTTGCGCTGGCTCCAGCGCGGGTGGTCGACTTCCGGATTCACATTGGAATAAAAACCGTATTCACGCGGAGCGGAAATGTTCCAGGTCGTGGGGGGCTGGTTGCGGGTGAAGGCGATCCTGACGATGGACTTGATGCCTTTGTAACCGTATTTCCACGGCACTACCAGCCGGATCGGCGCACCGTTCTGGTTGGGCAGGACCCTGCCGTAGAGGCCGACGGCAAGGAAGGTCAACGGGTTCATGGCCTCATCGATGCGCAGTCCCTCCACGTAAGGCCATTCCAGCACGGAGCGTTTTTGTCCCCGCATTTCCTCGGGACGGAACACCGTGGTGAACGCCACGTATTTGGCGTTGGAGTTTGGCTCGAACCGTTTCAGCACATCGCCCAGCGGGATTCCTACCCAGGGGATGACCATGGACCATGCCTCGACACAGCGCAACCGGTAGATGCGTTCTTCCAGTGTATGCGGCGCGATGAAATCCTCGAGATTATAAACCCCCGGCTTGGCGCACTCGCCTTCAACTTTGATGCTCCACGGACGCGGCTTGAACCTGCCGGAATTTTCCGCCGGGTCGCTTTTGTCCGTGCCGAACTCGTAGAAATTATTATACGTGGTGATGTCTTCGAACGGTGTCAGTTCTTCCCTGGTGGAGTAGGGGCTTTTTACCAGGTCGCCGAGCGGCGCGAGATTTGCCGTGCCCGGGGGTGATTTGTCCTTGCCCATGACCAGGCCCGGCACGGTGGCTGCCAGCGTTCCCGCAGCGCCCGCATACAGGGCATTGCGAATGAACCGGCGGCGTTCCAGATAAACGGTTTCAGGCGTGATTTCCGAGGGTTTTATGTCATCCGGTCTTTTTATCAGCATAAGCACACCATTTTCAGGAATATCATTAATGACTATTGACCCATAGCCGGGTTGTAGAGTTCAAGTATAATTCGATAATTAAGGAAACTCTGCATTAGTCCCGATATTATTTTGAGTCGTCATACTGGTGCAAGCCAGTATCCAGTCAAAACAATTGCTTACTGGATGCTGGCCATTGCCAGCATGACAGTTAAGATACTTGTGCAGAGGATCCTTGAGATTGATATATAGATGCAATTGTTGCCCTAAAGGTTACAGATTTTAATGGGGCCGGAGGGATTAAAAATTAATCCCTCCGGAACCCATTAATTTGATAAAATAAGTATATGCAGAAACAGATTGTAAAAATCAGGGATCTCACCAGGTACGATGAAATCAAGGATAACCTCGAATATTGGCTATCCATACCACCCGCTGAAAGAGTTGAGGTTGTTGACTATCTGCGCAATCAATTCCATGGAAATCCAGTCCGACTTCAAAGAACTGCTCGAATTATTCAACTCACACAAAGTTGAATATCTCATCATCGGCGCCTATGCCCTTGCGTTTTATGGTGCCCCACGTTACACAGGCGATATTGATATATTCGTAAATCCTCATCCTACCAATGCACTACGGATCATCAATGCACTGAATGAATTTGGATTCGGTAGCCTGGATCTGAAAGCTGATGATTTCACAACAACCGGACAAATCATCCAGCTCGGGGTTCCGCCAGCACGTGTTGATATCATTACTTCAATCAGCGGCGTGTCGTGGCAGGAAGCAGAGGCCGGAAAGGTGAGCGGCCGTTGTGGCGGCATAGAGGTGAATTTCGTCGGTCGGGAGCAATTTATTGCCAACAAACGTGCCACAGGTAGACAAAAGGACCTTGCGGATCTTGAGTCACTGGGAGAAATCACTGAAACGAAAAGTGGTCGGAGAGATTGAAAATTAACCACTCCGGCACTGACAAATCCCCACAAATCCAAGCAATAAATCGATCAAAAACAACGGGTTGTCATTTCTACGCAAATAAAATTGAACCTGCACGGCGAGCAGTGATCTTTAAAGGTATCACTACTTTGAAATCAC
>Ga0326597_10015183_pt1 | contig 10079 bp, 9 predicted proteins | sample RVTome_12_FD_203789 | JGI IMG/M metagenome (GOLD analysis project Ga0326597, IMG submission 203789) | Soil microbial communities from uranium-contaminated site in the Upper Colorado River Basin, Wyoming, United States - RVT100D185 | ecosystem: Environmental > Terrestrial > Soil > Contaminated >...
AGCGGTTCTGGCAATTGACCCAGGAACGGCGGAACGCGGGGCGGAGCCTGTTGATCATCAGCCACTTCATCACCGACGCCGAACGATTCGACCGCATCTACGACCTGGTCGAGGGGACGACGTTGCTCCGATGACTGGCCTCCTCACGCGTCGTTATCTCGCGGAGTACGCCCGGAGGCCGCTGAACCTGGTGCTGCTGGCAGTGGTTCCGGTGGTCTTCGTTGCCCTGTCCGCAGGTGCCATCGCCGACTTCGCCCGCATCCTCGGAGGGGAGGCCGGGCTCGGCCGGTTGGAAGCAGCCACCGCAGGATGGGCAGCAGCCTTCCTCGCCGCGGTGGCTGGGTTCTTCCATGTCACCGGCTCGAGAGAGCCCGACCGGCGCTTGGCCACCGCCGGCTCCACCACCGGTGTGGTAGCCGCCCGCGTCGTGTCGTCGCTGACGTTGGCAGCAGTCGCCTCCGGAGGGGCCATGGTCGCCCTGGCTGTCCGCACCGACATGACCGACGTGGGTCGTGCCGTCGGAGCCACCGTCATGTTCGCCGTCATCTACCTGGCGATCGGGATCGCGGTCGGAGCGCTGGTCCGCTCCGAGGTCAACGGGTCGCTGTTGATCATCTTCGTCTGGATGTTCGACGTGTTCCTCGGCCCGGCCATGGGCCGTACCGAGTCGCTCATCACCCGCTTCTTCCCATCGCATTTCCCCACCCTGGTCATGTTGGACGCCGCCACTGCCCATGCCGGACCCCTTGGCGATCTGGGAGCCTCTCTGGCGTGGACCTTCGGAGCGCTGGCCGTGGCCGTGGTCGCCCTCCACTCCACCACCCGTCCCGTCCGGGCCGGCCGCCCCCCGCGGGCCATCGACGGCTGGGCACGCCTGCGAGCCGGACTGCGCTACGCCTGGCGGGAATACCGCCGCAACACCGCACTGTGGGTGCTGCTCGTGGCGCTACCGCTGTTCTTCATCTCCCTCTCCGTCGCCGTGACCCCCGACGACCCCGCCCCGGTCGAACTCTTCGAGAACGGCCGAGCCGGCATCTCGGTCCTATCCATGATCGACGTTCACGGCGCCATCATGGTCTCCATCACCGTGGCGTTCCTCGCCGGGCTCGCCGGATTGTTTGTGGTGCTCGGCTCCGCCGAAGGAGACCACCGGCTGGTGCTCGCCGGATTCCGACCCCGCGAGGTCCTCGCCGCCCGTCTCGGAGTGATCGTCCTGGCCGCGGTGCTGGTCAGCGGTGTCTCGCTCGGCGTCACCGCGATCAGTTTCCGGCCACAGGTATGGCTCACATTCTCCCTGGCGACCCTGGCGGTGGCGGTCACCTACGCCATGATCGGCGTCGTCATCGGGCCGCTGGTCGGCCAGATCGGCGGGCTCTATCTGATGTTCCTGCTGCCCTTCCTCGACGTCGGACTCGCCCAGAACATCATGTTCGACGCCGCACCGCCCTCGTGGGCGGCGTGGATGCCGGCGCACGGCGCCGTCCGCGTCCTCATCGACGGCGCATTCACACCCACCTTCGACGAGATCACCGGACTTCTCCTGACAGCAGCCTGGTTGGTGGGCCTCACGACCGTCGCAGCGACGGTCTTCCGCGGAACTGCTGCCCCGGTCAAGGCTTGACCGGGGGCAGCGACCCGGCACTCGACCTGGCCAAGCCAACCCATCTCGCCTGGATGAATGTTCAGCCGCATCACCCACCTCCATGAGTCGGGCCGGTCGACACCTGGACGCAGAAGTTGCACGGAGCTGGTGGAATGTCGTCTCCAGCCGAGCGAGGGCTGCGGGGAAGGCTACCGACTGACGGTTGGTCTCGTCCCTGCAGCCGCAACGTCCCGTGAAGCGATCGAGTAGCTTGACGGTCACACGAGGGTGGAGACCCACATGCCGATCTTCATGGTCGAGAGACGCTACGCCGACGAACTCGAGGCGACGACGGAAGTCGTCGACGGGATCAACCGGATCAACGACGACGAAGGGGTTCGCTGGCTCTACTCATTCCTCTCGGCCGACAAGCGCAAGACGTTCTGCCTGTACGAAGCGCCTTCACCAGAGGCGATCCGTCGGGCGGCTGCTCGAGCCGGCCTGCCGGCGGATGTAATCATCGAAGTGACGGACCGGATCCTCCCGGACGGGGCGCTCACCCCCATCTGAAGCGCATCCTCAGACCAGCTTGTGGTCCGACGCGTAGATCGCTGCCTGCGTACGATTGGCCGACCCGGTCTTCATCAGGATGCTGCGGACGTGGTTCGCCGCGGTGTTGGCACTGATGAAGAGACTCTCCGCGATTTCCTTGTTGCTGAGACCCTCTGCCAGCAAACGTAGAACCTCCATCTCTCTCTCACTCAACCCGTCAGGCGGCTGGCCGGGCCCGGACAGACCGAGGAACCGCAACACTCGCTTTTGACCGGTCCTGGACGCCAGCTCGCGTGCCTGCCGTGCCAGCGCCTGGGACCGACCGGGATCGCGGGCGGCCAGGAACCGGGACCAGTGAGCGAGAGTCTCGGCCTCGTGGATCACCGCCCCCATCCGCCGATCCATCTCTTCGGCGATGGCGAAATGGCGTTCGGCCTGCTCGGGCTCACCGACGAGAGCCGCGATTCGCCCGAGAAACCGGTCGGCACTCCCGAACGGTGCGATGAACTGTCCGCCGATCACGTTCATCCCCTGAAAGCGCGCCAGGAATGGGCGAAGCTCCTTGGCGATCTCCACTTCACCGAGCAACAAAGCCCCTTCGGCCATGAACGCAAGTTCCATCGGCCACTGTGCATCGAAAACGTGGGCGTCGAGATCCCGCTTCATCAGCTCACGAAGCGAGCGGCGCACCCCCTCCTCCACCCCCAGCTCGGTGTAGAGGGCCAGCATGCCGGGCACCCATCGCCCGTCGAACGTCTCCCGACCGTCCAGATGGTGGCGGAACCGGTCGAGCCCGCCCACCTCCCGCTGGATCATGAACACCTGCACGCCGTGTGGACCCTCCGTGCTGTCGACGCCAAACGTCGCGCCGAGTCGCAGGGTGCTCTCGGCCCAGCGTTCAGCCGCCACGAAGTCCCCCCGAATCAGCGCCCTGCCCTGGGAAACACAACCGGCCACGTATCCGAAGAATGGTTGGCCGTTGGCCTCGGCGCTCCGCCTGCCGTCCGCGGCCGATTCCTCGAGATCGTGCGGCTGTCCACGCAGATAGCTCACCATCGCCCTGAAATAGGCGGCTGAACCCAGCGAGTCGTAGTCCTTGAGCTGTTTGGCGAGTTGACACAGCTCGGTTGCCCGGGCGAGTTGCAGCTCGGCCATGTCCGGAGTCAGACCGTGCCAGAGACTCGTCTTGAGGGTGTGGGCGACGGTCTTCGGCTCAGCTTGTCGAGCGGCGAGCTCGATGGCCCTTGTTCCCACCTCTCTCGCCCTTTGTGTTTCGCCGGCGAAAGCGAGCGCCCGGCCCAGGCTGCCGAGAGCGTGCACGTAGCGAGGATCCGTCTCGTCGAGACGGCACTCGTCCAGAGCGGTGGTGAGAAGATCTGCCGCCCTCGTATTGGCCAGCCCCGGACGCCAGTTGGCGTCCTCGTACCCGACGGCGGCACGGAGCCCGACCATCGGATCGGACATCGCGGCGAGACGGTCATAGATGGCGCGTGCCCGGGCGAAGTCCCCTGCCCGTAGATGATTCGTCGCGGCATCGAACAGCAACTCGGCCCGTTCCTCCGGGTCGGATTCGGGCAACGACGCCGCCCGCTCGAACCACATCGCGGCCTCTTCGAACGCGAGGCTCCGGGCGGCAAGGGTTCCAGCCTCGGCGGCATAGCGAACCGCCTGGTCGTGGTGGCCGAGGATGTGTGCGGCCAGATAGTGGTGCGCCAGCCGCGGGACGTAGGACGGGTCGCTCCCCCATCTCTCGAGCGCTGCCCCCACCTTTGCATGGAGCAGCGTGACCCGGGACGGTGGCATCCGATCCAGCACGGTCTGACGGGTGAGGGAGTGGATGAACGAGTAACTGCTGTCTTGTCCCCCCACCGGCTCGATCAAGCCGACCCCGATCGCCGCATCGATGGCATCCATGGTCTGTGCAGGCCCCACGTCTCCCGCCGACAGCAGAGTGGCGACATCGAAGCTGTCGCCGATGACGGCGGCGACCTCGACGACGGGACGGGCGATGGTCCCGAGACCCGCCAGTCGACCCTCGATGGTGTCGCTGATCGAAGCAGGGACACGACCAGGGGCACGAAGAGCGGAGACGCCGCCGCGACGCTGCAGGTCGATCCACAGTTCTCGGAGGAAGAACGGGTTTCCACCGGTGCGGTCACGAAGCATGACCGAAGGAGCGCGCGCGGCGCCGATCGACACGCCTCCGAGTCGGGTGAGGTACTCGGCGATCGCGTCGGTGTCGAGTCCGCTCAGATCGAGCCTCCGCACACCGTCGAGGCGGTGGAGTTCGGCGATGCGGGCCGACAGCTCCTCGGAACGGTCGGGAGCAGTGGTTCGGAACGTTCCGACGACGAGCAACGGGATGTCGATGCAGTCTCTGATGACGTGCTCGAGCAGAGCGATCGTCGGCCGCTGTGCCCAGTGCAGATCGTCGAGAACGATCACAATCGGGCGGGTCTTGCTCAGATCTCGGAAGAGACCCGACACGGCGTCGAAAAGATCGCGGCGGACGTCGGCGACCCGGCCACCGCTCGTATCGAGACCCGGATGATGTCGAGCAGCGTGGACCGAGAGGCGCGCCAGCTCGGCGCCGGATTCGGCGAGATATTCGTCGAGGGAACCCGGCTCCGCCGCGAGGAAGACCTGATCGAGCATCTCCGCGAACGGCTGATACGGGACACCCGCTTCGTAGGTCGAGGTGCCCACCAGCACCGCCACGTCGAGTTCGAGGAGCACACCGGCGATCTCGGCCGCCAGGCGTGACTTTCCGGCACCGGGTTCTCCGCCAAGGAAGACAACCTGCCGGTGTCCGGACACCACATCCGCCCAGACTTCTTCAAACGTCTCCAATTCGTAGCGACGACCGACGAGGGGAACACTCCGTGCTGCCGCCAGCCGGAAAGGAAGAGAAGGCGTCTGCCACGACACGACGCTGCCACCGTACCGGGAGGACCCGTCGGGCGTCGATAGTCAGACCTGACCATACGGATGGCTCGCCCCGGAAGGTCCGATTCGGTCATGACGGAGGCGGCTCAGGTCCGTACGGTCTGCAGCCACGCCGCAATCGAAGGAAGGTGTCATGACGATCGAGGCAGCAGATCTACGGCAGGAGATGGCCGGGCAGGTGCTCACCCCCGACGATCCGGGTTACGACGCGGCGCGAGCGATCTACAACGCCATGATCGACAAGCGGCCGGCGGTCATCGCCCGCTGCCACTCCGTCTCCGATGTCGTGAGCGCGCTCGAGGCCGGTCGCCGAGCAGGGCTACCGATCGCGATACGCGGCGGCGGTCACAACGGACCAGGACTCGGCACCGTCGAGGGCGGCATGGTGATCGACCTGTCACCCCTGCACACGGTTCAGGTGGACGCCGAAAGGCGGCTCGCCCGGGTGGGAGGCGGGGCGACGTGGGGTCAGGTCGATGCCGCGACCCACGCACACGGACTCGCCACACCGTCGGGGATCATCTCGACGACCGGGGTGGGCGGCCTCACGCTCGGTGGAGGCCACGGATACTTGTCCCGTCGCCACGGCCTGACGATCGACAATCTGGTCGAAGCCGAGGTCGTACTGGCAGACGGCCGGGTGGTCACCGCGTCGGAGACAGAGCACCCCGATCTGTTCTGGGCTCTGCGCGGTGGCGGAGGCAACTTCGGGATCGTCACCTCGTTCACCTTCCGGCTGCACCCCGTCAAGAGCGTCATCGCCGGACCGACCGCCTGGCCGGCGTCGGCGACTGGTGACGTCCTGAAGTGGTACAGGGACTTCATGCCCGCCCAGGACAACGAGATGTACGGATTCTTCGCCACGATGACGGTGCCGCCCGTGGCGACCTTCCCCGAGGCGTTCCACATGCATAAAGCCTGTGCCGTGGTGTGGTGCTACACCGGCGATCCTGAGGGGGCTGAAGAGGCGTTCGCCCCTGTGCGGGAGATGGAACCCGCCTTCGACGGCACCCATGAGGCGCCCTACCCGGCACTCAACTCCGCCTTCGACGGCCTCTACCCGAAGGGCCTGCAGTGGTACTGGCGGGGCGATTTCTTTCGCACGATCTCGGATCAGGCGGTCGAAGCACACATCGGTTTCACCGAAGAGCTCCCGACGATGCACTCGTCGATGCATCTCTACCCGATCGACGGCGCCGTCAACGCCGTCCCGGAGGACGCGACGGCGTTTGCGTATCGGGACGTGACTTTCTCGCAGGTGATCGTCGGAGTCGACCCCGACCCCGCCAAGGCGGAGGAGATCCGCCGGTGGACGGTCGACTACTGGGACGCCACCCATCCCCATTCGGCCGGCGGCGCCTACGTCAACTTCATGATGGACGAGGGTGAGGAGCGGGTGAAGGCCACGTACCGAGGCAACTATGACCGGCTGGTGCAGGTCAAGGGCACCTACGACCCGGAGAACGCGTTCCGGATCAACCAGAACATCCAGCCGGCGACGTGAGTCGAACCGTCGCAGGATCGTCCATCTGCGAACCAGTTAAGAGGATCCGGCACCGGATCCACCGAGGAAGGGAGCGAAACATGCATCGACGTACTTTGGTACTCATATCCGCAGGTGCCCTGGTGATGGCCACCGCGACCGCCGCAGTGGCGAGCCCGTGGGAACGGGCGGACATCTTCGGACAGGGGGTGGGTGGCCCGACGGTGGCCGCCGACGGAGCACAGATCCTTCGCACCGCAAGCGGCGTGTCCGCAACGGTGACGATGCCGACACCTGTGCCCGGGTCGTACTCCTATCCGGCTGGTCCCACGGCGAGCGGAGTCGCCGGTCATCCCGAGGCGTTCAGCCTCTGGGTCTTCATCTTCTTCAACCCGGAGGCCTGCGATGGTGACTGCGACGGCGCCGACCTGCAGACCAACCCCGCGGTCGTGGCGGGCGCATTCAATGCGGGCGGCCACCTCGTGGGCGGGCCGAATCTCATCATCAGCGGGCACGTGAACCATCAGAGCCAGCTGTTTGGTGGCCCGAACGCCGAAACGCTGGGGGAGGCCCTGAATCAGGGCCATGACCTCGCCGATGCCGAGATCCATCTGGCGGTGGCGCCCCATGGTGCGCTGGACCCTGCGCTCTTGCCGGCGCAGTTCTCGACGCCGACAGGCGATCCGAGCTTCTGGTGGTTGGCCATCTTCAAATAAGCGGACGACGTGCTCAGGGGCGTGAGTTGATCCACCCCTGAGCAACGGATCCAGCCACCGGCGGTTTCTTGGCTACCCCGAATCGGCGGGCCCTCGAGTCGAAGGCCGGCGAGAACCCGAGGCAACCCGAACTGGCTTTCGCCCCGTTCGAGCAGAACGACGGCCAGGGTCCGGGTCCGCACCGACACGCCCGAAAGGGCGAGATCCAGAAAGTGCGAGGTGCTGGTCGGGGACCTGAGGAGTCCCCCGACCAGCACCTCGGCATCTTCTGCAGGCCGGCCCCAAGCGGAGCGGAGGCCGGACAGGGTCGGTCCCTACGGCGTCGTGTCTCCGACGTCCGGCGTCGTGGTTTCTCCGACGTCCGGCGTCGTGGTTTCTCCGACGTCCGGTATCGTGGTTTCTCCGACGGGGGGGACTGTCGTATCGTCGAACTCACCCGGCTCTGCGGGTTCGCACGACGACAGACCGATGGCGATCACGATGGCAGCCGGAATCGCCTGCCACCGCTTGAGTTCATGTCGCACGACCACACCTCCTTTCGGCTCGCTGGTGTCGTGTCATGCACGTGTCGGAGGAGCTGTCATGTCTGCTCCAACCCGACACGCTGCTCTACCCCGATTCCGCCGTGCCTAAACACGAGTCAGTCTCGATCTCGGGACGAGGCTGTCGAAGGGCAGGCGGACCCCGCTCCGGAATGTCCCGGTTACGAACCGGCAGTCTGTGTGAGCTGGCGAAGGAAGACCTTGACCTGGGCCTTCTGGTCGATCTCGAGATCGGGCCACGGGAGTGGGTGATAACCGGCGTTGAGGAGCAAGTCGTAGTCCGTCACCCCCAGAGCTGCCTCCATCCGTCGCACCACCTCGCGTGCGGGCGGACTGTCTTTGCCGGTTTCCCAGTTGCTGATCTGGGAACGACTCACACCGATGATGTGGGCCAACTCCTCCTGCGTCATTTCCCGACTTCCGCCGTCCGGCGGCAGCGCAGCGGCCCTGGCCGCACGCAAGGACCGAGCGAACTCGATTCGGAGCAGCTCGCTATTCTCCAGACTCACCACGACACCTCACCTCTCAGCTCGTCAATCTCGGGCACGGCTCGACGGGCACCATGACTGTGAGTTAGATATGTGCACTCCACATGCGAGATTCTAAACATTCGTCTGTAAAAGTGCCTCAGAGTCAGTATTCTCGACGCCATGTTGGGAATCAAGACATCTCCCGTGCGTCCGCCATCGATCGGCCGCACTCCGGAACGGCGGCGTGGCCGGCGGCGCATCCTCATCGCCCTGTCGATCGTTGTCGTGGTGGCGATGTTCACCCCCATCCCATGGCTGCTTCCCAGAGGCACCGATTGGGGAATGGCGTGGCGCCTCGACGGCAACCTCGCAGTGAACGGCGAGGTGGTAGCACCGTCTGGTCGTTGGACCTGGCTCACGGCCGGTCGACCCCCGCTCGTGGTGGAGGTCCTGCTGTCGGAGAAGGGAACCACTCGAGATCTGCGTGATGCGCCGGCATCCACCCAGCCCGAATTCAACGAGCCGATGGCCGCCGCCGTCGGGCTCGTGCACGCCGGGTATGAGATCGAATTCGGGCTCATCGTCGAAGCGGTGAACCCGATCAACTCGAACTATCCGGAGCGAGCAATCGTCGTCGAGATGAACGGCGTTCCGCTCTCCAACTACGCCATGTGGAAAATGGTCGTTGCCAACAGCGGCGGTCCAGTCACGTTTCGCACGAACGAAGGCCAGCTTCACACCGCCCCTGGACCAGGGCTGCCCTATGAGAGGGTGTACATCATCGACGAGGCGCCTCAGGGCGTACGGGCTGTGGTCGGAGGGCCTCTGGCCAGTATTCCGCCGTTCAAGTACATCCGGAATCTCGCCCTCGGCCGCTCGCACGGTCTCATCGTGGCTCTCGCCACCTACGCCCACGCAGCCGATGGCGACCTGGCGGCGGGCCGGCATGTGGCGGCCACAGGCGGCGTGCGCGGAGATGGCACAGTGACCAGGATCGGAGGCCTCTTGGCCAAGGCCTCGGCGGCGCGCCGTGCCGGCGTGGAGATCATGTTCTTTCCGGCCGATCAGGCGGGCGAGCTCGCCGGGTTCGACCCGGGCGTCATGGAGCTCGTCCCGGTGCGGACGCTGGCAGAGGCGATCGTCTTCCTCGAGGCGACTGGTGGCAGGCTCCCGAACGAGGCGAGTGAGAGCGACGCCGGAGTCGACCAGCACGCCGCTGTTTGTATCGACTGTCGGCAGGCGACCGACCGGTAGTGGTCCCGCGGAAGACTCGGTCCATCGGGGCTGCCGAGTCAGCGGGCGCCGCAGCCGGCCAACCCGTTCAACTCAGGGGGATGAGGATTCTGCAGATGCTGTCTGGCGGGCAGTCGGCGGTGTCCAGTCGGGCGGCGGTCTCGGCCAGAGCAGTCAGGTCTGTGCGCAGCCTCCGAAGATCCCGAATTCTGTCATCTATCTCGTCGATGCGGGTGTCGATCAGCTCGGCGACGTGGGTACAGGGCGCTTCGCCTCGGTCGCGGATGCCGAGGACCTCCCTCAGCTCACTGAGGGTCAGCCCCACCGCCTGACCGGCCCTGATGAAGGCGATCCGGTCGATGACGGCTCGGTCGTAGTCCCGGTATCCGGAGGGGGTCCGCTCCGGCTCGGGCAACAGCCCCGACTCCTCGTAGAAGCGGATGGCTGATGTGGCGATGCCGACCTCGTGTGCAATCTCACCTATTCGCATGATCTTCAGATTAGCACTTGACATTCAAGTGTACTTGAAGGTGTACGTTGCGGTTCATGAACCCG
>Ga0326597_10015185_pt1 | contig 10077 bp, 9 predicted proteins | sample RVTome_12_FD_203789 | JGI IMG/M metagenome (GOLD analysis project Ga0326597, IMG submission 203789) | Soil microbial communities from uranium-contaminated site in the Upper Colorado River Basin, Wyoming, United States - RVT100D185 | ecosystem: Environmental > Terrestrial > Soil > Contaminated >...
CGTCAAAACCCAAACCGTCTTCGAATGTATCCGCCGACAGTTCGGTGGCCGGGATCGAAAAATGCTGCCACAGCCCCGGCACGTCGATAAACTTGAAATCCACGATCTCCGCTTTGTTTTTCTTCGCTAAATCCAATGCGTCTTTGACTGACATGTAAGCAATCGCCTCCTGTTAGTATTTGGCTTCGATCGAGTTTGGCGCGATCTTGTCGGCGGATCGGAATGCATGGGGGAGCGGGAGTGCCGGACCGATATCCGTCGTCTCCCGCTCTCAAGCACTCGACTTTGGCAATTCTGATCAGATCGTTCCCTTAGACAGCTCGCGTGCCCTGACAGCGCTCGTTGCTTCGGCCGCTACCGAAGAACTCATGAGAGACGAACCTCTGGTCGCCATCGAGACAAAATCCGGATACGCAATATTGCCGTGCTCGCCGATATCCAGCCCTTCGATTTCCTCTTCGGACGACACCCGAATGCCCATGGTGCTTGCGAGGATTTTCCAGAAGATCAGCGAAACGACAAATACAAAGAGGCCCACACCGGCCACACCGGCGAACTGAGCCATCAATAGCCCCGCTCCGCCACCAAAGAAAAGGCCGTTGCCCGTGGTGTTGGGAGTGAAAACATCCTGCGCAAATAAGCCAACGGACAGAGTCCCGAAGACGCCGCAAACCAAGTGAACCGAAATGGCGCCCACGGGATCGTCAACCTTGATCTTGTCGAAGAACAGAACCGAAAGCACAACCAGCACACCGGCGATCAGTCCAATGACCAGCGAGCTCGGAACGCTCACAAAAGCGCACGGCGCCGTGATCGCCACAAGGCCGGCCAGGGCGCCATTGAGGATCATCGTAAGGTCGGGCTTGCCCAAAAGCAGCCAGGCCGTGATCGACGCCGCTATCGCCGCCGCGGCCGCCGCCGTGTTGGTCGCCACCGCAATCCGCCCGATCGCGCCGGCATCCGCCGCCATCGTGCTGCCGGGATTGAAACCGAACCAGCCAAACCACAGCACAAAAACGCCGAGCGTCGCCAAGGCAATGCTGTGGCCAGGAAGCGGAAGCACCTTGCCGTCTTTGCTGTACTTGCCGATACGCGGTCCGAGCGCGATGGCGCCGGCCAACGCGGCCCAACCGCCGACCGAATGCACCACCGTCGAGCCGGCGAAATCGAACATGCCGAGCTTCGCCGCCCAACCTCCGCCCCAGATCCAATGGCCGGTAATCGGGTAAATAAGGCCCACCATCAAAAAGCTAAAAATATAGAAAGCGCCGAACCTAATTCTCTCGGCAACCGCCCCGGAAACAATCGTGGCCGCGGTTCCGGCGAAAACCAATTGGAAGAAAAACTTTGTCCACAGCGGAACGCCAGTCCAGTTGATCGAGGAGTAAACGCCTTTGTAAGCATCTCCCATCGCCGGACTGTTGTCGGCACCGCCGACGAACCACAGTCCCTGCGTGCCAAAAAATGAATTTCCGTCGCCGAACATTAGCCCCCAGCCCAAGACCAAGAATGCGACAGACGAGGCGGCAAAAACAATAAAGTTCTTGGCCATGATCGTTACCGTATTCTTGGCGCGACACAGCCCTGATTCGACCGACGCAAACCCGAGGTTCATGAAAAACACCAGCACGCCGGCGATCAACGTCCACATGGTGTCCATGGCGACTTTCGCGCCGCCGATCTGCTCTAGAAGCCCCTGGGTGAACTGCGCCGGAGCCGCGCCCGGGTCCGGTTTTTTCGCTTCCGCCGCCGAGGCGGCCGGAGCTTCTACCTTCGCCGGCTCCGTGCCGGGAGCGGGCGCTACTTGAGCCGCGGACCGACCGGTCATCACAAACATGCCGAGAACCACCGACAGCGACAATATCGCCGCAAGCATTTTTCCTGGATTCATCTTGCCATCCTCCTGATTTTGCGAAATTCGTTGTTTAGATTGCATCCGGCCCTTTCTCCCCGGTGCGAATGCGGATGACCTCTTCGACGGTGGACACGAATATTTTGCCGTCGCCGATCTTCCCCGTGCGCGCGGCATCGGTGATGGCTTGGACAACCGTCGCGGCCTTATCATCGGGCACGATGATTTGAATTTTGACCTTGGGCAAAAAGTCCACGGAATACTCCGCGCCCCGGTAGAGTTCCGTGTGCCCCTTCTGGCGCCCGAACCCTTTGACCTCTTCTACCGTCATTCCTTGAACGCCCGCCTTGGTCAGCGCCTCTTTGACCTCGTCCAACTTGAACGGCTTGACGATCGCTTCGACCATTTTCATAAATGCTCCTTGGTTATGACTCTGCCAAAAAAAACAGTTGGCTAATTGCTACCGCCCTACGTAGAGCAACAGCGATGCCACAACCTTCGATTTGCAACGGGGATGGTCGTGAGGCTTGAAAGAATTACGAAATTTTAATCTGCGGGAAAAGTTTCCGACGCGAGACTGAGCGCCTATTGCACAGCAAATAAGCGGTGCGCCTAGTTTCTAAGCAACTGACGCCACTTGTGATGAGAGCAACGCAGAGATCGGTTATGGCGACCAGGCGGTCGCCTCTACGGGGAAATCAAAACAGTTTTCGATGATCGAGTGCGGGAAGCTCGGCGCGAATCTTAGTCAAATAATCGAGATCGATTTCGGCCATCACTATCCCTGGACCGTCGGGAAGCACGGCGATCACTTTACCCCAGGGGTCGACGATCATTGTGTGGCCGTGGGTTTCGAAGCTTTTTGCGCTTTTTCCGAACTGGTCGGGCGCGATAACATAAACTTGATTCTCGATCGCGCGCGCGCGCAGCAACGTTTCCCAGTGCGCTTGGCCGGTGTATGCCGTGAAGGCGGAGGGGACAAAAATCAGCCGGGCTCCTTTGGCGACGAGTGCACGATAGAGCTCGGGAAAGCGGAGGTCATAACAAACCGACAAGCCCATGTCGCAAAGGCTGGTCTGCGCAACCACAATGCCGTCGCCGAACGCCCGGGTGTCCGATTCTCTCGCTGAGACACCGTTGGCGAGGTCGACGTCGAACAGATGAATCTTCCTGTAACTCGCCAACAGTTTTCCCAAAGGATCGAAAAGCAAACTGGTGTTGTACGCCTTTCGACTGCCGGGAATTTCCTCCAACATCGAGCCGCCGAGTAAATAGATGCCCAGCTCTCGCGCCAGATCGGAGAGAAACTCCGAGGTCGCGCCGGGGATGGCTTCGGCGTTTTCCCGTTCTTGTTTCTTGCCCCCGCGCCAAAGAAATACTTCGGGAAGCGCGACAACCCGGGCGCCTTGAGCGGCCGCCGCGCGAATCCAGCGCTCCGCCTCGGCAAGATTCGTCGCCTTGTCGTCGCCAGCCAACATTTGCACGGCAGCAGCGAGGAACTTCATTAATTGAAAATCCCTGAAACTTTGAACTCTTGAACCAACGGAACGATGCCGATGCTAACGGTTCAGAAACACCGGGCAGGAGGCGTTTCTCAGCACGTACTCCGTCGTGCTGCCGAGAACCATTTCGATGATGCGCCGGTGGCCGTACGCGCCGATGAAAAGCAGGTCGTGCTCGAATTGGTTCAGGTAAGTGAGAATTCTTTGCTCCGGATATCCGCGATCGAGCTCATAACGAGTTTCGATGGAATACGCGCTCAGGTAAGCCTTCGCTCCCTGCAACACGGTCTGGTCGACCTTTTCCTCCTTGGCGATCGTGAGGACGGTCAAAGGCAGCCCCAACACGGTGCAGAACTCCGCCGCCGATTCCATGGCCGTGCTGGCCCGTTGGCTGCCGTCGTAGGCGAGCAGGGGCCGTTCGGGCGCTTTGAACTGTTTCGTCGAAACAAAGACGGGCCGCGGACACTTGCGCGTGATGCTCTCCGCGGTGGTGCCAAGAAGGCCGGTGGAAAATTCCTCGTTGACGCCGCGGTGACCGATCACCACCAAATCGGCAACCTTGGCGCGTTCGCAGATCTCATTGGCGATCAGCCCCATATCCAAAAAGGTTTGATGGCGGATGTTTCTTTGGCGACACCGTTCGGAGAAATCCTCAAGAATCGTTTTGCCCCGTTCCTCCAGCACCTCGCGCATCTTGGTAGAGAAATCCAAATAGGGTTCAAAGCCGAGCGAGCCGGAAATGTCGTGGAAAAAGGTCCCCTCGAGGGAGATCGAATCGATAATATGTTGTCCGACGAGCATTCCGTTGAATTTCTCGGTCATCCACATCGCATACTCGAGCGCTGCGCTGGAATGCTCCGAGCCGTCGAGAGGAATCAAAATATTTTTGATCATGTCCCCCTCCGTTCTTCTGGCAGCCTCATGTAATCTGCGACGGCCGCGATCCGGCAGCAGTGGCAACCCACGGCTGACTGCTTTGCCAAAACCGTGGCTACCATAACAACCTGCGGTGAATTTGCAAGCAAAGTGGAGCCCGTAAGCCCGTGGCTCCTTCCGGCGCCCGCGGGGCGCAATCCTGAGCAAGAGCCCCCGGCAAAGGCGGGGGCTCGAGTCGAAGGGTCATCATCTTGGGTTTACAAAGAGATTTCGATCCGACATAATAACGGCACTCCCGCGAGGTCAAGCATGGTAAGGTCGAAGCAAAATAACCAAGCGCGCCTGCAAGAACTGATCGGCGAAGCCAAACAAAAAAACATCGAAGTACGCACGGAAAAACTGCTCCGCGAGGTAGGCTATCGCGCGCGCAGCGGCCGGTGCCGAATCATGGGGCAAGATGTAATTTTGTTGGATCGCGATGCGCCGGTCGGTGACCAGATCGAGTTTCTTGCTTCAGCGCTCGCCGGCGAGATCCCCGATCGAGATTAGCTCAGTTTGGCCGGCCCTGCGTCGCAATAGCGTTCCCGAGTGATCGGTGTAAAGGCCGGCGTGTCAGTGAACCCGGATCTTTTTCGCCGCTTCGATGCCGAGAGAAAACTCGTCCTGCCCGACTTTGAGGCTCATCATCCCAAGCGACGGCGCCACGTCGAGCACTTGAACCTTGGTCCCAGGGACTAAACGGTGCTCCTGCATGAAGCCCAGCAGCCGGGCATCCCGTTCACCACCTTCTGTAATGTAGTCGAGTTCGACCTCTGTTCCCGCAACGACACTATTCAGGGGACTCCCCACCTTCTTCTGCGCTCGCTTCGAGTCCTTGTCGGGAATCGGATTGCCGTGCGGGCAAGTCTTGGGATAACCTAGTAATTTCGCCAGCCGGTCCTCCACTTCCTGGGACACCGCGTGCTCGAGACGGTGGGCTTCCTGGTGCGCTTTGACCCAATCCAAGCCCAGTAAATCCGTCAGAAAACGTTCAAGGAGAAAGTGGCGGCGAAGGATCCTTTCGGCCACCTGCCTACCCTCGGTTGTCAGGTGAATTTCCTTTCGCCGCAGAACCTTTAAGTAGCCCTCTCGTTCCAATCGACGCAGCGTACTCACCATTGTCGACGGCGTAACGCCCACCTCCTCGGCCACCCTAGCGGCGATCACCGGCTGGATCTCCTCTTCGAGGGCATAAATGGTCCGAAGGTAGTCCTCAGTTGCGGAGGTAATTCCTGCGTGCACCATAGGCTTGACAAAGTAATTTTATTTGTTTATAAGAACTTTATAAGTTAGATGACACAAACTTTAGGCCGACCAATAATCCATCAACTCTTCTTCGCCATATAGACGGGGCGGTAGAAAAGTTCAAGCAGTGAGGAGGACACGCCATGATACTTGACCGCAAAAAAACCTTTCGCCGACTTTCCTTTATTAATCTTCTTGCGCTGTTATCGATTACCAGCGTCACAGAGCGGGCATTGGCCCAGGGGAAACTGGTGGTCGCCATCCAACCCTCCGTTTCCAGCGATGACATGCTTAAGAAAGCCCGACCTCTAGAAAAATTCCTCCGGGACGGCTTGGGTGGAAAAACCGATGTCCAAGTGTATGTCCCAAGCAGCTTTGCCGCGGTGGTCGAATCCCTACGTTTTGGCCATGCTCAGGTCGCCTTCATGTCGGCTTGGCCGGCGCAACTCGCCGTCCAGCTCGGCGGCGCCGAAGTTCCGTTGGCTGAGGTCCGTCAGGTCATCATTGGTAAAGAGAAAAAGGAAGCTCCTTATTATTTCTCCTACTGGGTCGTGCTGCCGAATTCACCTTACCAGAATCTTCAATCTTTAAAAGGAAAGACCGTTTGTTTCCCCAGCCCGATCTCTACCTCCGGATATGTCGCGCCGATGGGCCGGCTTGCGGAATTGAATCTCATTCAAACGACGCAAGGAAAGGAAGCCGACCCCAAGACTTTTTTCAAGGAGGTCTTGTTCGGGGGCGGGTACGGGCAGTGCTGGCAGGCATTGAAGCAGGGCCAGGTCGACGCAACAGTAACGGCCGGGGATATTCCGGAGAAGCTCTATAACGAAGTGATCTCTTCCACTCGCACCATCGAGCAGCAAGGGCCGATTCCATCCCACGCGGTGGTTGTCAGCAAAGAGCTCAAAGACCCGCTGCGCTCCAAAACGATTCAAACGATCACAAAGCTTGGAGAACCCCAGCACCGTGATCTGATGCGCTCTTTCATCTCGAGCATTTTCGTTGGATTCAAGCCGACAACCGCGGACGAGCATCTGGGTTCTCTAAACAACTACCTGAAGCTCGTCGGACTAAAGTATACGGAACGCCTTTGACACGGAACGGCAACCAGCCAGTCGCGGTGCAAGCGAACCAAATCTGGTTTTCGTACCGCAACCACGACTGGGTTCTGAAAAATATTTCGCTGTCGATTCCGCCGGGGAAACATACCGTTATCATGGGTCCCTCCGGGTCGGGCAAGACCACCCTGCTGCGCGTTCTAGCCGGGATCACGAAACCCGGCAAGGGCCATGTTTCCGTCTTCGGCCAGAGCACGTACGAACTCGAACCACGGGAGCTGAGCTCGCTGGTGGGCTACATCCCGCAGCAACTCGGTCTGGTGAGAAATCTCACAGCGCTTGAAAATGTCTTGATGGGATCGCTCGGCAGGTTGTTCCACGCCAAGACTCTCTTGGGCCTCTTTCCCCGCGCCGAGTCGGAAAGAGCGCGAGAGGCGCTCGACATGATGGGGATCGCGCATAAGGCCGCCGAGCCGGTTTTTTGTTTGAGCGGCGGCGAGCGCCAGCGGGTCGCGATCGCGCGCACGCTGCTCCAGCATCCTCGGGTCGTGCTCGCCGACGAATTCGCGTCGGACCTGGATCTCGCCCTTGCATCTGAAATTCTTGCGCGAATCAGGCGCGCCGCCGAACGAGAAAACATTACCTTCATTATGAACATGCACCGGATCGGCCTGGCGCGGCAGTTCGGTGACAACGTTTTGGCGCTGAGCAACGGCGCCATCGTACCAGGATTCATCGGCAACGAGATCCTCGAAACCGAGGCCATTGAGGCGACCTTGTGAGATCGACGACCCTGGTGCCGCTGACCATATCGATCTTTCTGCTCGCGGCGCTTGCGCACCTGGGTTTTTTCGATGGGCAGCGGCTGGCGCGCGGATTTCGCAACTTGGGGATCCTCGGTTCCGAAATGATCCCGCCGGACATGGAAATCCTTCCGACCGCCGGCGCCGCCTTGTGGGAGACCGTCGAGATGTCGTTCGCCGGAACGCTCCTGGGTTTTTTGGCGGCGCTGCCGCTGAGCATCTTTGGCACCCGGCGCTTGTTTTCGTTGTGGGTCGCTCACATCGCCCGTTTCGTCGCCGCGGGTATTCGCACGATTCCCGTCCTGCTCTGGGCGATCGTTTTCGTCATCCTGTTCGGTCTCGGCCCCCTGGCCGGCACCTTCGGCATCGCCGCCTACACGGTGGGCTACCTGGCCAAGATTTACGCCGATCTTTTCGAAGGCACCGATCCCGAAATCCTCGAGGCGGTCGGCAGCACCGGCGCTTCGCGACTCCAGCTCGTGCGCTTCGTGTTTCTCCCCGAAGGCGCCAACGCAATCCTGACGCAACTCCTGTTCATGCTCGAATACAACATCCGCGCCTCGTCTATCCTTGGCTTCGTCGGCGCCGGCGGCTTGGGGTTCGTGATGCAAGTTTATCTGCAAACCCTGGAATATCGGCGTTTGGCCAGCATCCTGTTACTGATTCTCGTCGTCGTTCTCGCCATGGATAGCTTTAGCGCCTGGGTGCGCAAACGCTTTCTGCTGACGGCCCAATGAAGGTGCTCGAATGGGATTCGATTTAACACCTTTGCAGCCCGGCATGGCATCAGTGTTTGACCTCCGACGCAAGCAACGGAGCGCATGCCTTTCATACGCCGCTCTCGGCTTCGCGCTGCTCCTGATCTGTCACCTTGGTTTGGGCGCCGCGCCCGCAGCCGCCGCGGACGAGGCGCGGCGGCTGGTCGCCCTGCTCGATTATCTCGGCAGCGATTACAAGAACGCAGTTCAGGACGGCAAGATCGTCAGCGAGGATGAATTTCAGGAGATGCAGGAGTTTGCCAAGCGGAGCCTGGAACTCCTGGTTCAACTACAGAAAGCGGAGCAAGGCGACAAAGCAGGCATTGAACAAGACCTCAAGACGCTGGCGAAACATGTCGAGAATAAGGCGGATGCAAAAGCAGTCGCAGCGCTGGCCCAACGCGCCAAAGAGAAACTCATCACGGCTTATAAAATCATTCCCTACCCGAGGCGCTTGCCCGCGCTGGCGGACGGAAAGAAACTCTATCTGGAAAATTGCGCCCAGTGCCACGGTGAATCCGGCAAAGGGGATGGAACCGGCCGGGAATCAATGAAACCTAGGACGCCTTTGCCCGCCAACTTTACTGACCCCGAACGGATGGCCGGATTGTCCCCCTTCAAGGCGTTTAATACAGCGAGCTTCGGCATCGAAGGCACGGCGATGGCTTCCTTCGCCGCGCTGAGCGAAGAGCAGCGCTGGCAGGTGGCATTTTATGTATTTTCGCTGCGCTTTTCCGACGACGCCGGCAAAGCGGGCGCCGCTTTGATTCAGTCGAAAAATGTCCCCGATGAATTGCGCACCACGGCCATGCTGGCGACCCACTCCGACCAGCAATTGCTCGAGCAGCTCAAGCCATTCGCCGGCGGCGAGTCGGAGGCGATAACCCTGCTTGCTTACCTGCGGCGCGGTCTACTGGAAACGAAACTGTCCGATCCGTTATCGATCGCTCGGGGTTTATTACGCGAAGCCGTCGATCTCTACGGCAGAGGCGACAAAGAAAAAGCTTATCAAAAGGCCGTCGAAGCCTATCTCGATGGCTTCGAACTGGCAGAGCCAGCCCTGTTCGCCAAGGACGCCTCGTTTGGTCGGGGCCTGGAGGGGCACCTTACGCAATTTCGCAATGCCATCAAGCAGGGTGACCCGGCTGATGAAATTCTAAAGCGCCATAGCGAAATAGAAGCTAAACTCGATCAGGCCGCTCAAATCTTGGCGCGCGACGATAGCTTCACCGAGTACTACGCATTTGCAAACTCCGCGCTGATCATTCTCCGCGAGGGTCTCGAAGCGGCTCTGATCCTCGCCGCTATCATCGCCATGCTGAAAGTCATGGGCGCCACGGAAGCCATCCGCTATATCCATCTGGGCTGGATACTCGCGCTGATTGCCGGCGGACTGACTTGGCTGGCGACGGAAACCGTACTGACCCTCAGCGGGCGCCACCGCGAAAGCATGGAAGGTTTTATATCCATCTTCGCTGCGATCGCGTTGTTTTACGTGGGTTACTGGCTCCACACGCGCTCGGAAGTGAGGAAATGGCGCGATTTCATCGAGCAAAAAGTAAGGGCGGGTATTTCCACGAGACGCATTCTCGGCCTCACCGGCATTTCCTTCTTCGCGGTTTACCGTGAAGCCTTCGAAGTCGTGCTTTTTTATCAGGCGCTCTGGCTACAGAGCGAAGGCAACCATGGACCCGTATTGTGGGGGTTCGCAGGGGGTCTTGCGGTCTTGGCTCTAGCGGCATTCGCCATTCTCAAACTCGGTCTCAAATTGCCGTTGAAATACTTCTTCGGCGCCACCGGTACGTTGCTTTACATCATGGCGTTTATCTTTGCGGGCAACGGCGTAAAGGAACTCCAGACCGCAGGATGGGTGACGGTAACACCGTTGAGATTTCCGCCGCAGGTTCCGCTCGCCGGAGTCTATCCAACGCTCGAAACGCTGCT
>Ga0326597_10015186_pt1 | contig 10077 bp, 10 predicted proteins | sample RVTome_12_FD_203789 | JGI IMG/M metagenome (GOLD analysis project Ga0326597, IMG submission 203789) | Soil microbial communities from uranium-contaminated site in the Upper Colorado River Basin, Wyoming, United States - RVT100D185 | ecosystem: Environmental > Terrestrial > Soil > Contaminated >...
CGCCGGCGAGCAGGCGCAACGCCCGGCGCAGGGTGAGACGGTTGACCCCCAGCATCTCACTCAGGGTTCGCTCGGGAGGCAGTCGATCTCCGGCCGACAGCGCGCCGGATTCGATGCGCGTCTTCAGGCTGTCGGCGATCTGGATGTAGAGCGGCACGGCAGAGATCAGCCGGTTGACGGGTGGATCGACCATCGGCCCGGTGAGCGCTTCAACCGACATGGTGCCAGGCAAGCTCGTTGGAGCACCAGTGGTCTATTGGTGTATACCAAGTCATGGCGCAACGATAGCACACACTCAGGGCACTGTCAATCACGCAGCACGTCGGGGTCCCTCTGTGTCTATAATGGTGAGACAATCCCCGCCAATAGTTTAGTGTGCAGGACGGAGGAGAAACAGCCTCATGTCTCAGGACACGAATGGTAGGGCAGCCGAGCGGATGCCGGGCACAGAAGTGGTCGCCAAGGCAAAACGCCGGCAGTACACAGCAGAGTACACCTGTGCCTGCGCTCAGGTGCAGGCAAGCTGCGTCTTCTACGCGAAATAGACGCAAGTAAGGACTCCGGTGAGGTCGGCGCACTGCTGCGACGGGAAGGGCTGTATTCATCCCTGATCAGCAAGTGGCGCCAGCAACGGGAGCGTGGCAGCCTGGAAGGGTTATCACCCCAAAAGCGCGGTCCAAAAACCGATCCCCGGGCGAGTGAGTTGGCCAGGTTGCAGCGCGAGAATGAGCGTTTGCGAGAACGCTTGAAGCAAGCCGAGCTGATCATCGAAGTCCAAAAAAAAGTTGCTCAGATGCTCGGGGCGCCGATCGAAGAGACCAGCCTGGACGATCCAGGTTGATCCGCTCCGCTGAGCAATTGGGCGAGACAGTTGGAGTTGGGCGGGCCTGCCAGGCACTGGGCATACCCCGGAGTGGCGTCTATCGAGCACGCCGGGCGGTGCAGGCCGAGAAACAGCCATCTTCAGAACCAGGGTTGGTACCCCGAGCGCTCAGCCAGGATGAGAAGGCGGAAGTACGCCAGGTCCTCAACAGTGAACGCTTCCAGGATAGCCCCGTGCGGGAAGTGTATGCGACCTTGATCGACCAAGGGCAATATCTGTGCTCCTGGCGGACGATGTATCGCATCCTGGCGGAGCACAACGAAGTGCGTGAGCGCCGAAACCAACTGCGCCACCCGAACTACGTCAAGCCGGAACTGCTGGCGACGAAGCCCAACCAACTTTGGAGCTGGGACATCACCCGGCTGCGGGGACCGGTCAAATGGACCTACTACTACCTGTACGTGCTTCTGGATGTTTTCAGCCGGTATGTGGTCGGTTGGATGATCGCCGAGCGGGAGACGGCCAGTTTGGCTAAGGAGTTAATCGGCGAAACCTGCAGCCGGCAGGTCATTCAACCCGAGCAGCTCACCATCCATGCCGACCGGGGCAGTTCGATGATCTCCAAACCGGTTGCTTTCCTGATGGCCGATCTGGGTGTGACAAAAACGCACTCCAGGCCGCACGTGCCTGACGATAATCCGTACTCGGAAGCGCACTTCAAGACCATCAAATACCGGCCCGATTATCCGACGCGCTTTGGGTGCGCTCAAGACGCTCGCAGTTGGGCCGCAAAATTCTTTGACTGGTACGATTACGAGCACCACCACAGTGCTCTGGGCCTGCTGACCCCTGCGGATGTGCATTATGGTCGTGCACAGGACGTGATCCAGCGGCGGCAGCAAGTGTTGGAAGCCGCCTACCAGAGAACCCCGGAGCGCTTTGTTAGAGGGTTGCCGAAGCCGCAGCAGTTGCCCGAAGCGGTCTGGATCAATCCGCCGAAGTTGGCAGTGGAGGAAGAAAATCCGTTGTCGCCGCCGGGGGAAGTGGAGGATGCGGTCAGACAATACACAATGATTCGCCCCTAAATTCCGGAACGGGTTGTCTCAAATCGTTGACACACACCGGTACATCCCATTTCAGGGGGCAGCCCCCTGAAACCCCCAACCCCGGCAAGAACTTCCGGGGCGAACGGCCCCCCACCCCGGAAAGCAGCCGTTGGTGCCTCGGGGCGCAAGCGCGCCTCCTCGGCCGCCCCTGTTTGGAGCCCGGTTATGCACGAGCGATGGCCGCGCCTCTTGAATCCGGTATTCCAAGGCTTGAAGCTGGCTGCATACAGGGATGGCCGAGACCACGCTCATGTCTAGCGGTCCAACAACGGCCATTTGCGGAGGGGGGTTCGGGGGGTGTGGGGGGCGAAGGGGGGAAAACGCACTTTCTCCCCTTCGCCCCCCACGAAGAGCCCGTGCCCCCCAAGTTGGAATGCACCCGCACGTCGGGCAACTGTCGCAGAAACCGATCCCTCGACCTCCCCACCTCTAAGGGGAAAGATGGGCAGGCTCCCAGGGGCGGCCCAGCTGGGCCGCCAGCATCGGATCGGCCACCCCCAGAGGCTGGCCAACGAGATTGGGCCGTATCTCGCGAGCGCCAGGTCCATCCCCTTTCAGTGGGCAAGGAGAGGATGGAGGCTTGCCCCCAGTTTCTTTTCTCGGGGACGGTTCCTCAGCCACGGATGTGGGATGGACCCGCTCACGCTCGCCGTTGACAGTCATTCGGAATCCGTGCTACTGTCTATCCACATCATCTTCGATCCGAGGAAGGGGGTTCCAGATGAAGACCCTGCGTGCACTGGCTCTGGCGGCGACATTAGCCGCCGTTTGTGTCCTGCCGGCTATGGCCGGGCCGGATGGTGATCCCGGACCGTGCGTTCCTGGAACCCCCTCCTGTCCGTTGACCCCTCCACAATCCATTCAAGTCAACCCGCATCCTCTGCATGCCGATGGCACATCGGTCGAGGTCCCCGCGTCAGGAGGACTTGAGCCGGTGGAGGTGATCGTCCCGATGCCGGCGCCGGCGTTTGTAGACCCCCTGGTGGCGGGATCGGAGGGCGCGGGGGACTCGGCGGACGGGGCTTCCGGTTCAGGGAACGGCGCATCTGCCGAGATCGCGGGTAGCGATGGCGACCTTCTGATGGGTGCTGAGGAGGCGGGGTCGTCGGGCGTCGGTAGTGCGACGGCTGGCTCAGTGGGTGCGGCGCAGGCATTGGCGCTGGCCGGGTTGGGGGCGATGAGCCTGGTGGCGACGGCCTCCCAGGGATTGACGAGATTGTCGTCGGGGCTGGGCAGGTGGTCGTCGTTAGGTCGTCCCGGTGCCGGATCGGTGACTCGCGGGACGCGGCTTGGCGGCTATCGGGGCGCCGGGCCGCGAGGCGGGAACGGCGCGCCGAAGGAGCGTGAGGAGCGCATGTTGCCGCGCGCGACGTGGGTGCTGGGGGCGAAGACCGCCACCTCGGGCCAGGGCGGGGCAGTGAAGGCGCTCTACTCGATCGTTCCACCACCTACGCCGACGCCGATCGTGCAGACGCCTACCCCGACGGACCCGGTTCCCACGCCAACGTATGGGCCGGGGACGCCGACTCAGACAGAGGGACCTCAGGCAACACCAACGCCTACGCCTTTACCATCTTCGACGCCGACATATGACGGCACCGGGCCGGGAAGCGACTCTCAGACCCCCACGGCCAGCGACACGCCCACTCCGTATTATCAGGCTCTGATTACGCCAGGGACGCCCGTCGCTGTCGCAACCCAAGTCCCAGGTGCCTGGGCCACACAGATCGCGGAGGGGAGGGTCTATAGCCAAGCGTCGGAAAGAGGCCTTCGACTCAAAGACGGTTTTGCCAAACTAGGAGGGATTACCTGGCCGAGGAATTACCAATGGCCGGGGCTGATCTCAAGCGCGCTTGCGATGACCGGTCTCTGGCGTCAATCGAACGGGGCGAGCGAGCAGGAGCTTCAAGGATACAGGCTAGGAGGCAGGATGTCGGACTGGGCTGGATCGATCGGCCTTGCGTTGCACTCAAATAGCGTGTCCGGACTGCCGACTGCGGGCCAAGTGATTAAACAAGCTTTTCAGACCTCCAGCTTGGAAGCGGGCATGGCTGGGAAACTCTCTGCCTTTGGCGGGTCGGTCCTCGACAGCGCGGGAAAGGAACTGGCCGCTATTGGAGGCAGGGTCGTCCCAAAAGGGCTGAGTCTCACGAATCTTGCGATCAGGGGCCTTCAGATTGCGGGCTCGTTCGGAGGGGTTGTAGGTGGAGTGTTCCAGACCAAAGAAGGTATCGATCTAGTGCGAAGTGGGGACAATAGAGCTGGTACGGTCGGTCGCGTGCAAATATTGGGAGGGATCTCGACCATTGGCGGGTCGGCCATCACGCTGGGCGCGGCTGTTGGTTTCATCAGCGCGCCAGTGATCCTTGGTGCGGCGCCCATCCTTCTAGGTGCGGGGGCGATTGCCGCCGGAGGCACGCTGGCGTACAAGTACCTTAAGGACAAGGGGGTCGACAAGTCATTTGAGCGCTGGGTCGGCCAACCCGGCGGGTTCGAGGACACCGCAATCAAGGTTGGGCAAACGCTGAAGGGGGGGATGGATGCCTGGGGAGGAATAGCGCACAACGCCGGGACTGTAGTGAGAACGCTGACGGAGCGCGCGAAGGAAAGCGTCTCCAATGCCGGACACAGACTGCTTGCAGCGGCCGGAAGTTTGGCGAGTGGATTGCTCAAGCAAGATCCCATTCCGCGACCCAAAGCATCTTTCTCCCTGCCCAAAGTGCACATACCCGAGATCGCGCCGCCGAAGATGATGCTGCCAAAGATAACCCTCCCGAAAGTGACACTGCCGAAGGTGACGCTGCCCAAGATCACCCTCCCGAGGATCACGCTGCCGAAGACGGCCCCGGCGAAGATCACTGGCCCAAGGGTGACTTCGCCAAAGACATCTTCCCCCAAGGTCACGAAGTCCAGGGCGTCCACGCCGAAGGCGAAGCCCGCACCGAAGCCGGCGCGTAGTCTGGGCTGGCGGAGATAAGACCGCACCCACGTTCTGCTCCTGCGAGATCCGCCAGGGGTTATGCTAACGAACCATCCAGTCATATGGACGACAATCTGGATGGGTGAGCGCCGGCAGGTATTGGACCCAGGGTCCGGGTGAAGAGTGTTCGCATCCGCCATCGACCGCAAACCGCATCCGATCCTCCTCCCAGGCCCTTTGGACGAAGAGCTCGTCCAGCCGCCCCTCCCTCCGGAGGACCTGCCTAAGCCATGGGTCGGCCCACAGTGGTTGAGGTTGTACGCGCTGGCTTTCCTACTGACAGTGTTTGGGATCTGGTTTCTCTCCCAGCTCCTCGTTATTCCGTTCCTTGACAATTTCGCCAACTCGTTCACCGTGACCTTGGGGCTATTTCTCTACATTGGCCTCTATCTGATCAACCGCTTCCAACTGCGGGGGTACTATGCGAATCACGCTGCCCGCGCCAACAAACCGCTGAACAAAGCGATCTACCGCTACCGGAATCGGAGGGCGAGCGAGAATCTCTACCAACTCTTCCCGCGCTACATGATCGGGGGCGAAGCGTACTATCTGGTGTGGTATGTTCCCAACACGAGCCTGCGTGTCACACGTCCTCTCACACCCGGCTCGGAGCCGCTCCTGTTCAACCATCAGGGGGAGTGGGTGGATGACGAAGGGTTGTTCCAGAAGGCGCTGATGATGTGGTTCTATGGCGTGGGCATGAGCCCGACATCTCTTAGCAGTCAACTTGTCAGCGACTACAACGGAATGCGGCGAATGACGATCCGTTACCTGCCTCGGCTGCCCCGCTTGTTGGACCTGAATGAAAAGGGCCTGGTCGAAGGCGGCCTGGCCGACGAGCTGCGTCTGGTGAGAGGCACGTATCCCGCCAAGTGCGCATTCATACGCAACACGCTCGCCCTGATACTGGGAAAGATCCAATGGGCTAACGCGCATGGTGGAGACAGCTTGATCCAGTTACGCCATGAGGACATCCTGGCCTATCACGAAGCGATGGTTTCCATGGTCGAGAAGCGAGAGGCCTTCTTGGAGAGGCACGATATTGCGGAAGCGGAAGGTGCGGCCATCAAGATGCGAGGCGTGGTGATAGGCAAAGGCGGCACTCCGGCGCGTTGGCCCGAGGGAAAGGCGCTTGAAGTGTCGCTGCAGATCTTCTTCGCATCTCTGCCGGCAGGGGATCACTACTTCACGCGTAAGGCGGACCAGTGGCTTGCGCCGGAGGATGCTCTTAAGGCGTATCGGTCGCGCCTGACATATGCCCGCGAGATAGACGCAAAGCGGGCTTCTCGAGAGGTCGCGGCGAAACGGGGATAAAGATGCCGAGGATATGGATATGGTTGGTGGCCTTGGGCGCGTTCTTGATCTTGCTTGGCGTCATAGGGTGGTTGTCTGGAGACACCCCGTGGTGGTATGTCCTGCTCGGTGTTAGCAACCTGATGGTCGGGTTGAGCCTGCGGCGTCGGCGGGGATGACGGCAATCTCAGCGGCTGACACGCCTTCAGAAACACCCGCCGCCCGCCAAGGGCTCATGATGCGCAGCGGAAGACAGGCTCGACACGACTTTATTCCCCCCACGGTCTCTCAACCGAAGACACAAACCCAGAGCGCCTTTGTGTTCGAAGCTTGTCCTGCGCCGGGGCTGACCTCGTAGTAGGAGACCCCTAACGCGAAACGGCCGCGCCATCGGTGCCCTCGCCTCAGCGCTAGGTCGCCCCACGCGCCGCCACAGCGCAACGAGACCTGCGCCTGGGATTTCATAGGTAGGAATGCCCGAGGGTGAAATATCCGGCGTTGGGCACATGGTCTACCAGGGGCCCAATGTGCCGTCAGCCCTCAGGTCATGCGGCGGAAAGGCGTCAAGTCAGCGAGGGCTGTCGCATCGTGGGAGGGATGGGGATCTCCAGCATGTGGCAGAGAGTCGGTGCCAGGCGGAGTTGCGAGATTTGTGTTCGCGTGTCGCCCAGCCCGACCGCTTGCGGAGGGATGACATACAGCGGGACGTGCCGTACATCCGGGGTCGTTCCACCATGAAGTCGGTCCTTATTGATCCCATGGTCGGCCGTCACGATGACGGTATAGCCATGACCCATCCAACGCGGGATTAGATCTGCCAGGACCATATCCTGGAATATCGCGTTGTTGCGATACTCGCTCGAGTCGGACCCATACGTCTCGCCCAGGTAGTCCATGCCCATAGGGTGGACCAGTACGTAATCCGGTTCGAACTTGCTCACCAGGGCCGCCCCCGAGGCAAACACTTCGCGATCGGGCGTGGCATCTTCGGTGTAGTACCGTCCGTGTTGGATCGCCGCCTTCGGGTCGTCCTGCTCGCGATCGACGACATAGTCATACGGACAGCGAACATAAAGTTCCGAGAACCAGTAATAGGCCGCCGCGGCCGTGGTGCGCCCGTGTTTCACGGCCTCCTCGAAAACATTCGGAAGATTCGAGCGGCGAACCATGCGGTTGTTGGTGATCCCGTGCTCCGACACGTCCACCCCAGTGTGTAGCGTCTCGTAGAGCGGTCGCGACATCGTCGGCAATTCGGCAATCACCGTATACCGGCTGGCGCGTTTCGTCTCCACCAGATGCTCGAGATAGCCCATCTGACTCGCGGCGGTGTCGTCCCGCAGCGCGTCGGAAACAACCATGATCGTCTTGTTCATGTTACCCTCGAAGGACGCAGGCGCATCCTGGCCTACCATCCAGCCTCGTGTTGTGGCGCGTCGGGCGACCAACCCAGGCCAACGGATCCATCATCTCTTACACTCCTTGCCCCGCCCGGAGCTTGCCGAGGGGCTGCGCCCTTCCTAACGAAAGTCCATGTTCAGGAACATCAGACACGCCGTAATCAATTGAAATGCCATGACCATTCGGACGCTGCGTGACTGATCTTCCAGTAATCTCGAGGCCAGCGGGGCCAACAAGACGCACGCCAGAGGCACCAGGAAAATCCACAAGCGTCCAACTTCCCCCTCCGTTTGACCGCCGACCAGCAAACCCAAAAAGGTAGCCCCGTACGCCAAGGTCAGGGAATCCCTCATCTCCCCCTGGCGGCGTACGAACACCGTCGCTGATCTTATGAGGCTGCCGACGAGCACTGTGATCAGGGCAAAGCCGTTCCACACAGCAAATTCAACACTGTTCAGCAGGGCATAGTTCAGAACGCTCCCCGGGGTGTTTGCGATTTGCTTGAGCTGCCGATGATACTCCAACGCTGCATCCATCCGGACAATTGGATTGTAGCCGGCGACTACAAACAAGGCCATCCACGCCGCGGCCATCCCGGTACACAGACCCAGGGCTGGCATGGTCAGAGCTCCGCGTCGCCCTTCCTTGCCCCAGAAGTGTTCAATTACTATCCAGGCAAGACCCACGCCCACAAGAGGCAACATTGAGAAGCTCGCGAATATGGAAATGTAGAAGGAGATACCCGCCAAGACGCCGAAGAGAAAAGACCGATAGACCATCGCCATTGTCAGGGCGGCGATCGAGGCCATGAACAGGAGCGGAAATAGGAACTGGTCAGGGATGAGTGGCATCAGTAGGAGACTCGGCACGCACGCCTACAGAAGCCCTGAGACCTGCACTCCCTCGTCGCGTGAGAGCAGTCGCTCAACGCCGTAGATCGGCACGACGACAAGCGATGCCAGGAGTGGCATAACGAATGCAGCGACCCTCGAAAGGACGTCGAAACACGAGCTGGAGTAGACCAAGATCTCCGGTCGGATAGCTGCAACCAGGGCCCGGAATGCTAGATAGAACGCGAAAAAGCCTGGGGGTTTGGTCCCCAGCCAGAAGTTCCGACCACGGCTGGCCTCGTAATCTCGAACCGAACCAAGGACCCCACCCTCGAATTCGCAGGCCAGGCGCATTTCATCACTGAGTGGGGTATTGACGTACTTCAGCCGCATTGATTCGAATCCCTGGCCCTGGGCGAACCCAAACCCTGCCTGGAGGAACACCGCCAACCCGATGCAGAACACGAGATTACTCGCATGTCGTGTTGGGCGCCGCAAGATGGCGCCGGCGACCGCAAGCGCGACCAACACTATAAGAACGAGGTAGCCGTGACTTGGCCTAACCTGTTTGGCGGCGTAGTGCCAGAACCAACCCTGTATCTCGTACAACCAATCGACTCGCAAAGCCAGCGTGATCCATTGAACGGTGAAAGCAGTCAGGACAAGAAACAGCGCCAGCCGCAGGCGTCCCCTCCCGCTCCGAAACAATGCCTGGCGCAGATCGCTCGCGTACCAGCTCGCCAGTACCGCAGAAAGCTGGAGTAGCATTAAGACAATCCACACCGTGCCACTAAAAAACCTCTGTACTGCCGCCCGCAGCAGGACTGCCGGCGCCGACACATATGCTCCACGAAAGACGAGCAGGACATAGGCTCCCACAATGAACATGTACAACAGGGCCAGAAAACAAGTCGGCAACCGCCTCTCGTTCAATGTGACTGCCGCATCCAGGCGCTCCACGATCCAGTTCGTCCACTGAGGCTTAAGCAACGCCCGGAGTGTCCCTCCGGCGAACACAATCACAAGGACGAGGAAGCTGAGCCCGACCAGAATCCTGGCAAGCGAATAGCCGAGGAGGATGGCATTTCGATCCATCGACTGCGTCTCGAATATGGCCCCGACGGCAAGCAATCCCTCGACCGTCGTCAGTGCAAGCAACGCTTGGATGCTCACGCTGCGCCGAGTTCGCCCGTCGCCAAGTTGGAACCTCTTGATGGGATTACTCACTGGTCCACGCACGCTGGCCTACATGACATCGCCCCACCGCGGCGTATGCCAGTCGGATCGATCTCACCCAGAGACCGGGCCTTCCACTCATATGAATTGCCGGCGTCCAAGGATCTACCCAGCCTCAGGCCCGCCATCGAAATGGCCGGCTCTTACCGAGGGCACTGCCATTCGGGCTCAGCTGTCGACCGATAATGGTCCGGTATGAGGCGATCCAACCAGCCTATCTTCCATGACCCCCAGGCTCAGACCGTCTGGGCCGGATCTTTCGACACCGACGTGCCGGGCGCCCTGGGCACGACACCACCGCTCGACTGATGGCCATGCCCGATCACGACAAACGCCTTGGGGTCGACCCCGCGAACGGCGCTCTTAAGGGCGTTGACATCGGGCCGATTGATCGTGCAGAAAAGCACCGTG
>Ga0326597_10015187_pt1 | contig 10077 bp, 10 predicted proteins | sample RVTome_12_FD_203789 | JGI IMG/M metagenome (GOLD analysis project Ga0326597, IMG submission 203789) | Soil microbial communities from uranium-contaminated site in the Upper Colorado River Basin, Wyoming, United States - RVT100D185 | ecosystem: Environmental > Terrestrial > Soil > Contaminated >...
ACGTCAAGTTCCTGCCGGTGCGGCCCGGCTCGCGGCGATGGCTCCACAGCCACTCGCCCCGGCAGCGCGTGCAGTGGTCGAGAAGAGAAACGCGGGCGATCCCCGCGGCGCGCAGCTCGAGCGCCGCGGCCAGGCGCAAGTCGAGCCGCGGCTTGCCGTTCGCTCCGGCGACGACCACGCCGTCGCCGCTCGCCTGCCGGACCTGCTCGGCGACGTCGTCACCGACCTCGTAGCAGCACGCACCGATGGCCGGACCGATCCAGGCCTCGCTGCCGGGCCCGCCGCCGAGCCCCGCCGCCGCCTTCCACGCCAGGCCGGCCGCCAGCCCCCGCCACCCCGCGTGCACGAGCACGGCGCGAGGCCCGCGCACGATGGCGATCGGCAGGCAATCGGCCGTCGCCACGACGCCGGCGAGCGCGCTCGTCTCGATTGCGAGCGCGTCGCCGACGCCACAGTTGCCGGGCGCAGCCGGCGTGATGAGGTCGGTGTGCCTCTGGTCGAGCCAGGCGAGCGAGGTGGCGGCGGGCGCGAGCGCGCCGAGCCCGTGCTCCGGTCGGCGCGCGACGCCGCGACCGAGGAAACGTACCCGCCACGCGGCGGCCGCGCGCTCCCAGCCGACGACTTCGAGCGGCAGGTCGGGCGCAGCGCGATCGACGCGATCGAACGGCGGACGGTTCGCACGCACGGCGTCATCCTAGGCGAGGAGCGTCGCCGTCGCTGGGGTAAACTGCCCGCCCATGCTCGGAAGGCCCAGCACGGTCCCGCGCGCCCATTCGTGCGCGGGGCGCGGGCTGCGTGCGTCGTCCGTCTCTCTCCGATGATCCGCTTCTTCGACATCGCGAAGCGCTACCCGTCGGGCCAGGTGGCCCTCGAGGGCGTCAGCCTCGCCATCGAGAAGGGCGAGCTCTGCTTCCTCACCGGCGGCTCCGGCGCCGGCAAGACGACGCTGCTGCGGCTCATCTTCCGCGAGGAGACGCCGACCGCGGGGCAGATCCTGGTCAACGGCCGCAACGTCGCGGCGCTGCCGCGCGGCAAGGTGCCGTACCTGCGCCGCTCGATCGGCGTCGTCTTCCAGGACTTCCGACTCATCGACCGCAAGACGGTGTTCGAGAACGTCGCCTACCTGCCGCGCATTCTCGGCCTCGACGCCACCAAACAGCGCCGCATCGCCTACGAGGCGCTCCGCCGCGTCGGGCTCGCCCATCGCATGGCGGCTTTCCCCTGGCAGCTCTCGGGCGGCGAGCAGCAGCGCGTCGCCATCGCGCGCGCGCTGGTCAACGACCCCGAGATCCTGATTGCCGACGAGCCCACCGGCAATCTCGACCCCGACCTGTCGCGCGAGATCGTGCGTCTGTTCCTCGACATCCATCGTCGCGGCACCACGGTCATCTTCGCCACGCACGACCGCCAGCTCATCGAGCGCGTCGGCCACCGCGCGCTGGTGCTCGCTCGCGGCCGGCTGGTCGAGGATCGACGCCTGCCCGTCGGCTCGTTCGACGCCGGCTTGACGCCGGCAGTCGGCGCGGGCGACGACGCATGAACCTGCTCCAGGCGCTCGCTTACTTCTTCCGCGAAGCGCTGGTCGGTCTGCTGCGCAGCTGGCGGGTGAGCGCCCTCGCCGTGCTCACCATCACCGTCAGCCTCTTCCTCGCCGGCAGCTTCCTGCTCACCAGCGGCAACCTGGCGCGCGCCATCGCGTCGTGGAAGCAGGATGCCCGCCTCACCGTCTACCTCGCCGACGGCGTCGATGCCGCGGCTCGCGACCGCATCGCCGAGCGTCTGGCGGCGGCGCCCTGGGTCGAGGAGGTCGCTTTCGTGCCCGCCGCCGAGGGCGCAGCGCGTTTCCGCTCTGCATTCCCGTCACTCGCCGAGCTCGTCGAGGACGCCCGCTACGGCTCGCTCCCCGACTCGCTCGAGGTCCGCCAACGGGAGCTCACGTCCACCGAGCTCGCCGCGCACCGCGGCTGGATCGCGGAGATCGGCCGGCTGCCCGGCGTCGAAACGGTCGACGACGATCGCGAGTGGATCGCCGGCGTCGCGACGCTGCTGGTGGTCGTGCGCGCGCTCGGCTCGCTGCTGACCGGCGTCCTGCTCGGCGCGGCGATCTTCACCATCGCAGCCGTCGTCCGGCTGACTTCGTTTCTCTACCGCGACGAGATCGCGATCATGCGCTTGGTCGGCGCCACCGAGTTCTTCATTCGCGGGCCGTTCTACGTCGAGGGTCTGCTGCAGGGCCTGGCCGGCGGCGTCGCGGCCGTCGCGGCGCTGCGCGCCGTGCACTTCGCGCTCTCGTCTCGGGTGGCGGAGTCGCTGGTGCTGCGCCTGGTGGCGCGTGACTTCCTCGCGACCGGCGAGGTGGCGGCGCTGGTGGCGATCGGCGCCGCGGCCGGGCTCGGCGGCGCCCTCGCTTCCCTCGGCCGCGAGCAGGCGGCGAGCGAGCGCGGCTGAGCTCGCCGCGCCCGCTCACCTCCCGCCGCCCGCGGACGTCAGCCGCCGATCGTCACCACCAGCACGACGCGGCGATTCTCGCGCCGGCCTGCGGTGGTGTCGTTGCCGGCCACCGGCTCCGCGGCGCCGCGTCCCTCGACCGAGATGCGCGCGGCATCGATGCCGTGGCGCTCGACGAGATAGGCGCGCGCCGCCTCGGCGCGACGCAGGCTCAGGGCCTGGTTGTCGCCGCTCGTGCCGCTCGCGTCGGCGTAGCCGCGGACCACGAGCGTCGCGCCCGGCTCCTGCTTGAGGCGCAGAGCGACCTCGTCGAGCTTCGCCTTGGCGATGTTGGTCAGCCGCCCACTGCCGGAGTCGAAGTGGACCGTCTCGACGCTCTCGCGCGGCACCGCTGGAGCGGGCGGCACCGTCGGCGCCGCCAGAGCCGGCGCCCGGGGCGTCGACGGAGGCGGTGGCGGTGCGGCCGGCGCCGGGGCCAGCGCCGGGGCAGGGGAGGGCGCCGGGGCCGGGACGGGTGCCGGGGCAGGGGCCGACGGCGGCGCCGCGGCGGCGCGCCGGAACGGCGAGAAGCTCAGGCCGAGAAGGCCGCCGATCGGACAGTGCTCGTCGGTATCCGACAATTGTCCGAGCTCGACACGGAGGCCGAAATCGAGCGCCCAGCGACGGTCCTCGCCGAAGCGGTAGCGGCCGCCCGTCGCGAGGTCGATCGCGTCGTCCGGTCGGGAGCCGCCGCCCTGGTAGAGCGTCGCCGCCAGCTCGCTGATCCAGTCCAGCCGCTCGGAGAGCGCCGTGACGTGCCCGACGCCGAGGCCGATCTCCTCCGGCACGTCGAACTGGTCGGCGTCGCCCGGATCGCGATAGACGGCGTTGGCCACCCAGTTGCGGTTCATCGTCCAGGCGAGCCCGCCGCCCCAGCCCGTCTCGCCGGTGACCACCCCCTCGTCGTCGTCGCCGGTGGGCAGCTCGACGAAGGCGAGGGCCGCGACGCCGCGGTCGCCGTTGCCGCCCGTGGTCAGCCTCAACTTGCCGCCCAGTCGCACGTTGCCCTTGCCGGAGGCGTCGATGCGGTCCTCGAAGACGCGGCCATTGACGACGCCGACGCGGTTCGGGTCGCTGGCGTCGAGCCGCTCCCAAGGCACGGCGAGTGCGATCTCGAAGCGGTCGCTGATGCCGTAGCCGAGGGTGAGCGCGACGCGGTGGCGGTCGTAGTCCCAGTCGTCGCTCTCTCCGGGCAGCAGCGTGCGCCCCGGCACCGAGGACACCAAACGGTCCCAGTTGTCGTAGCGCAGGCCGAATGTCCACGCTCCGCGCTCGAGGCCCACGGCATCGAGGAGGGTGAAAAGTCCGGTTTCCCTGCTGGGCGTGGAGAACGGGAGCCAGCATCACCGCCATTGCGGCGGCCAAACGCAAGAAACGCATGGAGTTCGTCATCGGCGCATCTCCTCGGGTCCAGCGGTCGACCTCATCGCCTCCCCCTCCGCCGAAGGGCCGGTAGTGCGAAGTCTAGACCACGGTCCCCGCCTCGCTGCCGAAGGCCGGCGCGCATCGCCCGCCGGGCGAGGTCGCGGCACTTCACGGCTCGTCGGCCGGTCTCCGTCGCGTCGGGATCTCGGTGGCGGCGCCGCGCTCAGCGGGGCGGCGGCGGCGCACCCTGCAGCTGCTTGCGCAGCTCTTCCTGCTGCCGCTTGAGCTCTTGGAGTTTCTTGGCTTCCTCTTCGGCCGCACGATTGTGCTCGGCGATCTTCTCGTTCTCCTCGATGCGCAGAATCGAGGCCTCGTCGCCGGCGCTGCGGTATGCCGTTTTGGCCTGTACGAAATTCTTCTGCTTCTCGAAGACGAAGCCGAGTTGGCGCCAGATCCGCGCCTTGTCGGCCGACGAGCCGGCGCGATCGAGAGCGCGGCGCAGCGACGCTTCGGCATCGCCGTAGCGGCCGAGCGCGGTTTGTGCCTGGCCGGCATAGAAGGTCGGCAGCCAGTCGCCGGCGTTCTTCGCGCTCGCCTGGCCAAAGGTGGCGATCGCGGCGTCGTACTGATTCGAGCCGAGCTGCGTCTCGCCGAGCAGCAGCAGGTGCTCGTAAGAGCCGTCCTTCGCCACCAAGCCGCGCGCCGCCTCGGCGGCGCGTGAGTAGATCACGTCCTTCTGCGGGCCCTGCGTCTCGCGTCCATGCCGTACGAGCGCCTGCACGAGGACCTTCAGCTTGTTGGCGTCGCCGGCATCGAGACGCACGGCGCGCTCGAGCGCGGCGACCGCCTGCGCCGTCTCGCCGCTGTTGAGCGCCATGACGCCGTAGTTGAACTGGATGCCGGCGTCGTTCGGCGCCGCCGCGGCGGCCTTCTCGAGTGCGGCAGCGGCGCGCTCCGTCTGTCCGCTGTCGACCGCGGCCTTGGCGACCAGCTGTTGGTAGAGCGACTGCCTCTCCTTGGGGAGGCTGGCGGGATTGACCTTGGCGAGCAGCTGCGAGGCTTCGCCGGCGCGGCGGGCGCCGAGATACGCCTGGCTCAGCGCCAGATGCGTCTCGACGCTCGAAGGATCGAGATCATAGGCCTTGCGCAGGTTGATGACGGCGTCGCCGGAGCGATCGAGCAGGAGCTGTGTCCGTCCGAGCATGAGGAATCCGCCGGCCCAGTCCGGACGCTCCTTGACGATGGCGTCGAACTCCCTCGCCGCCTGCGCGTAGTTCTTCGTCTTGAACGCGGCAACTCCCTCGTCCCAGCCCGCGAAAGCCGGGGCCGCCAGGGCGAGAGCACCGGTCAGCACGACTGCCTGGATCCTTGCGCGCATCAATTCAGCCTCCCGAGCGGCGGCGGCTGTCGCCGCTACCCCCGTCAAGAGCACGATTCGTGCCGGAGCGGTCCGTCGCTGCATCAGCCCGCCTTGAGAATCGCCGCGACGCGCTCGAGAAAGGTCTTCGCCTGATGAGGCCCGGCGTGCGCGGAGACGAGCTTCTCCTCCGAGCGCACCAGGTCCAGAATGCCGTCGGTTCCCCTGCCGGCTTCCATCTCCGCGCGGCACAGGCGCAGCGCGGCGTCGAGGTCGGCGGCCCATTCGCTGCCCACGAGCAGCGACTGCGCCGTGCGGTGAATCTGATCCGCCATCGCGGCCTGCTCGCCGGCCGTCGTCTCCCGCAATCGCTCGATCGGAAGATGACGCAGGTCTTCGTGCAGCGCCAGAACGCCCGAGGTGAGGAGGCCGTAGATCACCTTGCAGACCTCGAATGCGCCGAGGCCCAGACCGGCCGCGATCTCGTCGATCGACCGCCGCTCGTCCACCTTGGTGATCACCGCCCACTCGGGCGGCGTGAACGAGACCGAGACGCGGCTCGCCTGCGGCGCGAAAACCGGGATCATGCGAGTCGATCCGATCTTCTTCGACAGGATTCTCCATTCGTCGATCTGCCGCGCCGCCTCCATCAGGAGATTGGTATTCGACTTCTCGATCGACACCAGCTCGGTCTCGGCTTCGGGAGTGAAGTTGAAGTCTCCCTGGCTCCACCTCGCGAGCTCGTAGACCGCCTGCTCGCCGACGAGCGAGCCCGCGGTCGCGTGCACGATCTGGCCGCGTCGCAGGAAGATCCTGCCCGAGTCAGTGCCGTTCTTGAGCGCGAACGCGCCCGTCTTGCCCGACACCGCGACGAGCTGGATCACGTCCGGCAACGGCAACTCGCGGAGAGAGCCCTGGAAAGCCAAGTTCTTCTTCCGTCCGGTCTACTGCAGCTTGAAGTTCACCGTCAGATTGTAATAGACGGTCACCGGTCGTCCGTTGAGCGTCGCCGGCTTGAACTTCCACTGCTTCATGGCATCGACGGCGGCCTCCTCGAGGCCCATCGGCAAGCCCTTGAGCACCTTCACGTTGGTGACGTTGCCCTGCTTGTCGATGATCGCCTGCACGATGACGACGCCCTGAATCCGTGCCTTGCGGGCGATCTCGGTGTAGGTCGGCTGCGGCGCGAAGACGCGCTCCGGCGGCTTGACGTCGCCGCCGACGAGGATCGGTCCGTCGGGCTCGGTCGGCGGCGGTCCATCGGGAATGCCGAAGATCGCGTCGTCGATCGGCAGGTCGATCTGCTGCTCGATCTCCTCGACGATGCGGATCGGCTCCGGCTCGTCCGGCGTGGGGTCGGGAATCGGCACCTTCTTGGCCCGCGGCTTGAGCAGCTCCTGCTGCTGCTGCGGCGGCGGCGGCTTGAATCGGATCTGCTGGACGACGTAGACCTTGGGCTTCTCCGGCGGCTTGATGTCCTTGTCGAAGCCCTGCGCGATCGGCACGGCGAGCAAGATCGCGTGCAGCACGACGGCGATGACAATCGCCCGGCGGAGCTTGCGATTGTCCTCGGCGTCCTCGATCGCGAAGGTCGCGAACGCGCCCCCGCCCAGATCGAGCGGCGTCGGAGCTTTCTTGTCCTGAGCTGCCATCGTCGCCCTCGCCTCAGTACCAGAACTGATCGATTTCGCGTTGTGTCGGGATCGAGATGTTGAGCTCCTTCGCCCCGTTCCACCGCTCGTCCGTAATCGGCTCGACGTCCTCGCGCACCACCAGCTTGCCCTCGAGGAGCTTGATCTGGCGCAGCAGGTCGTAAACGCGGACCATGTCACCGTAGGCGGCGTTCGGCTCGGGCCGAATGATCACCGGCTTGGTCTGGTTCTTCTCGAGCCGCGGCTTCAAGTAAGCGTGAATCCCCTCGAAGGGCGTCGGCTTGTTGTCCATCTCGATGGCGCCCCCCGGACGAATCGTGATGAGAACCGCATCCTCCTTCTCGATGAGCGGTGGGTTCCGGTCTTCCTTGGGCAAAGCGAAGTCGAGCCCGCGCGTCGCCGCGAAGGTGCTCGTCACCATGAAGAAGATGATGAGTAGGAAGGTGATGTCCGCCATCGACGAGGTGGGGATCTCCTCGCTCACCTTGCGGCGATCGAATCTCATCTCAGCCTCCCCCTCCGGCGCCTTCGACGGTCTCCTGGTCCGAGAGCAGGTAGACGACGGGGACGCGCGCCTGCTTGAGCGTGTCGAGGACGCGATCGACGTTCTTGTAGGCGACGTTGCGGTCGGCCTTGAGGATGAACTCTTTGTTGGGGTCGCCGGCGATGACGCCGGTCGCGAACGACAGCACGTCCTCCGGGCCGCTGACCGCCGTCGAAGCGGACTCGCCGTCGGAGACGCGCATCTGCCCGTTCTCGGTGATCGAGACCACCGCCGCCCTCTTCGGTACCTCGGTGCGCAGATTCGACTTCGGCAGCATGACGCGCGCCTTGTCGACCTCCAGATTGAAGGTGAGGATGAAGAAGATGATGAGCAGGAAGACGATGTCGGCCATCGACGCCGTCGGAATCACTGCCCTTGCGCGGTTGCGGGCCTGCAGCCGCATCGCCGCCTCAGACCTTGGCGGGCGCCTGGGGCTCCGCGCCGCGCTCGGGAGCGATGCCCGACCGATCCATCTCGCTGAAGGTCTCGATCAGCATGTTGGCCGCCGTCTCGATGTCGCGCACGAACTTGTTGATCTTGGCCATGAAATAGTTGTAGATGATCTGGATCGGAATGGCGATGAACAGGCCGGCGGCGGTCGTGATCAGCGCCTCGGAGATGCCGGCGGCGACCGCGGCGGGGTTCGACAGGCCGACCTTGGCCAGGGCATCGAAGGAATTGATCATGCCGGTCACCGTGCCCAAGAAGCCGAGCAGCGGCGCGACGTTCGCCACCGTGGCGAGGATCGAGAGGCCGCGCTCGAGACGGCTCATCTCGAATAGCGCCGCATTCTCGATCGTCTTGTCGATGTCCTCCTTCGGCTGGCCGAACTTGAGCAGGCCCGCCTTCATCACCGAGGCGACCGGGCCCTGGTACTGCTCGCAGATCTTGACGGCGTCACGCAGCGAGCGGTTCACCATCAGCGCCTTGCGCACCTTGGCGAGGAACTCGTTGACGTTGACGCGCGCCTTGCGCAGCGCGAAGTAGCGCTCGATGGCGACGGCGAGACCGAGCACCGAAAAGGCGAGCAGGGGCCACATCACCGGGCCGCCTTGCTCCATGTATCCCCAAAACGTACCCACTGGACTCCTCCTTTTTTGAATCCGCACCGCGCGGATCGCTAACGCTATCGTCCCAGGCGTGACAGGGCCGACGCGGCCCGCGCCAAGAAATCTGCTCGTCTCGCTGCGTCAAAGAGCTGGGGCCGCTCGCTTCGAATCGGAGGCGCGCCAGAGTAACACGCGCCCCGAAGGGGGTCAAGGTAAGCCGCGGCCATCTAACGTCTTGCGAAATCTGATCTTAGGGCGCGGTCGAGGGCGCCGCGGAGGAGATCTGCCGGCCCGCGATCGCGATCGCCAGGGCGTCGCTCGCATCGACCGGAAGCGCTGCCGTGCCCAGCCCGAGCTGCAGCCGGATCATGCGTTCGACGCGCCGTTTGTCCGCCCTGCCGTCGCCGGTCACGACGTTCTTGACCATCGCCGGCGTGACTTCTGCAATCCGAATGCCGCTGCGCGCGACCGCGGCCAGGATGGCGCCGCGCGCTTCCGCCAGCACGATCAGCGAGCGGGCGTTCTTGCCGTGGAAGACGCGCTCGAGCGCGACCAGATCCGGCCGCTGCTCGCCGATGATCCGCTGCACCGCGTCCACGATGAACGCGAGCCGCTCGCCGAGCGCGGCGCGCGGTGGCGAGACGCGGCCCCAGCCCCGGGCGCGGAGGCTCGAGCCGGCGAATTCGACCAGCCCCCAACCGGTATGGGCGCTGCCTGGATCGAGGCCGAGGACGCGCAATTCGCGAGTCATCATAGCGTTCGCCGAGGCTCGCGACGGAGGCGCCGTCGCGATGGCTAAACTCCGCAGAAACAAGCGGATGTTCGGCTGCCGGCGGTTTGACTCGCAACCGCGCCGATGCTAGAAACGCCTGTCAGCATTCCCCGAGGGCGCCCGACATGTCGTGGATCGTAGTTCTCGAATCCAAGGGTCGACCGAGCGACAGCGTGCGCGAGATCCTCGCCGAGGACGGATGGCTCGTCGACGCCGTCCCGACGGTCGAGAAGGCGGCCGCCGCGATCGCCGAGCGCTCGCCGCAGTTGGTCATCGCCAACATCGAGGTCGCCGGCTCCGAGCGCCTGCTCGCCGAGCAGTCGCGCGCGCGCGGCGGTCCCGGCTCGCTCGCGCTCGTCGCCGCCGGATCCCGGAACGCGGGGGCCGAGGCCGCCGACGAGCAGCTGCGGCGCCCGTTCACGGATCACGACCTGCGGGCCACCGTGCGCAACATGGCCACCCCCGGCAGGGCGCCGAAGTCGCCCCCGCCGGCGGCCGACGGCGAGCGACTGACCTCGAAGGACCTCTTCGGCGACCTGCTCGCCGAGGTCGAAGGCGTGCCGTCGGCGCCGCCGGTGCCGCCCAAGCCGCCACCGACCGCGGCGCAGAGCGCGCTCGACCGCCAGCTCGGCAGTCTGCTCGCGCCCTCCCCTCCGGCCCGCCCGGCCGCCCCCCGCCGCGAAGAGCCGGGCGTCGACGACCTGCTCTCGCAGACGCTCTCCGGTCTCGAGATGGGCGATCGCGCGAAGAAGCCGACGGCCAAGCCGGCCCGGGCCGCGGCGCCGCCGAGAGCCGCGACGCCGGCCGCCGCGCAGGCCCCGGCCAAGCCGACGCCGGCGGCCAAACCGGCC
>Ga0326597_10015189_pt1 | contig 10077 bp, 11 predicted proteins | sample RVTome_12_FD_203789 | JGI IMG/M metagenome (GOLD analysis project Ga0326597, IMG submission 203789) | Soil microbial communities from uranium-contaminated site in the Upper Colorado River Basin, Wyoming, United States - RVT100D185 | ecosystem: Environmental > Terrestrial > Soil > Contaminated >...
CACTCGCTGTGCCGCTTCCCGCGGCTGCACCTGCTGTTCGGGGAGGCCAACGCCTCCGAGTACGCCATCGCCCTGAAGATGGGCACCACCTCCCTGGTGCTGGACCTGGTCGAGGAGGGGTTCGACAACGCCCTGGTGGCGTTGAGCAACCCGATCCGCACGCTCAAGCAGGTCTCGCGCGACCCCAGCTGGAAGTGGGTGGTAGGCCGTCAAAAGGGCGGGACCATTTGCAGCGTGGACTTGCAGAGGCTCTATCTCAAAGAGGGCCGGCATCGCTACGCCGGGCGCGACGCGCAGACGGACTGGGTGCTGAACCAGTGGGAATACGTGCTCGACCGGCTGGAGTCCGATCCGATGTCCCTGGCCGACCGGCTGGACTGGTGTGCCAAGCGCAAGATGCTGGAGCTATTCATGGCGCAGGAGGGCGTGCGCTGGCACGACGAAATGATGTACAGCCTGGACCTGGAATACCACAACACCGACCCGCAGCAGGGCCTGTTTTACGCGCTGCAGGAGGTGGATCAGTTCCAGCGCGTCAGCGACGAGCGGCGCATCTTCCACGCCATCAGCCACGCGCCGGCCACCACGCGCGCCGCCGGCCGATCCGTGGTGATCGAAGGGCTGATGGAGCGCAAGCAGTCGCACTACGTGATCGAATGGGACGGCGTGCTTGCCGATGAGGATCGCGTGCTCCTGTTCGAGGACCCCTTCCACACCTACGTCAAGGAAGCCAAGGATTTTCTGAAGCTGTTCTAAATTGCTTACGTGCCTCGCTTAGTAAATGTTGCTCTTGCGCGCGCCGCCGGTGTAGTCCAGAAACACGGTCTTCAGCTCGGTGAAGAAGTGCAGGCCCTCCTTGGCCATCTCGCGGTCGCCGATGCCGCTTGCCTTGATCCCGCCGAAGGGCACCTGCGCTTCGCCGCCCAGCGTCGGCGAGTTGACGTGCACCATGCCCGCCTCGATGCCGTCCACAAAGCGCATGGCCTTGTTGATGTCGCGCGTGTAGATCGAGCTGGACAGGCCGTACTTGGTGCGGTTGGCGATCTCCAGGGCGTGGTCGAAATCCCGCGCCCGGATCACCGACAGCACCGGCCCGAAGATCTCTTCTTGCGCGATGGTGGCGTCGGGATCGACGTGGTCGAAGACGGTGGGAGCCACGAAATACCCTTTGTTCAGCCCTTTTTCGGTCAGGCGCTTGCCGCCGGCAAGCAGCTTTGCGCCTTCGCGTTTTCCCGCCTCAATCAAGCCCAGGATCGCATCCAACTGCGATTGGTCGATCACCGGGCCCATGTCCACGTCATCGTGGATGCCGGGCCCCACGCGCAGCGCCTTGGTCTTCTCCACCAGCTTCTGCACGAACTGCTCCGCGATCGGCTCCACCAGGATTAATCTGCTGGTGGCCGTGCAGCGTTGTCCCGCCGCGCCAAAGGCGCCCCGCAGTACGCCGGCCAGCGCGGAGTCCAGGTCGGCGTCCTCCAATACCACACATGGATTTTTGCCGCCCAACTCACAGCACAGTTTTTTGTGGTGTTCCTTGGCCATCTGCTCGATGCCGCGGCCCACCTCGTTGGAGCCGGTGAACGAGATGCCGCAGACCTTGGACGCGCTGCACAGCTCGTTGCCCACCACGCGCCCCGATCCGATCACCAAATTCAACACCCCCGGCGGGATGCCGGCGTCCTCGAAGCACTTGATCAGATGGTACGCCGAAAGCGGCGTGAAGCTGGCAGGCTTGTAGACCACGGTGTTTCCGGCCACCAAGGCTGGAGCCAGCTTCCAGCAGGGGATGGCCCAGGGGAAGTTCCACGGCGTGATCAGGCTGACCACGCCAAGCGGCTCGCGCTTGGTGAACAGGAAGTTGTTGGCAAGCTCCGACGGTGCTGCATCGCCCATCAAGCGCAACCCCTCGCCGGCGTAGAATTCCAGCAGGTTACAACCCTTCATCACCTCGCCGCGCGCGTCGGACAGAACTTTCCCGGCTTCATAAACCATCCCGCGCGCGATCTGGTCCACGCGCTCCTCGGCCAACTGCAAGGCCTTGCGCACGAAGCGCGCGCGCTGCGGCGGGGGCGTGCGCTTCCAGGCAGGGAATGCAGCTTGTGCTGCTTCTACGGCTTGCTTGGCTTGCCCTTGGTCCGCTTGAGAAAAGCGCGCGACAACCTCGGTCGCATCAGCGGGGTTTTTCACCTCAAGCACGCCGCCCTTGCCCTCCACCCACTTGCCGCCGATGAAGTTGTGGTACAGCGCGGTTGCAACGGCCATGGGCCAACCTCCTGTTATTTTATTTGCGCGTCCGCCCAGCTTAAGGCAGTGTCCAATGCGCGCAGGCCCTCGTCCACTTCCTGCTGGGTGATGATCAGGGGCGGCGCGATGATGAGCGTGTTGATCATGGGCACGATGTAGGCCCCGGCTTCCATCGCCTTGCCCGCTACCTGGCCCACGACGCTGGGCTTGCCTCGCACCTTGGCGTCATAGTCGTCAAACGGCTTTTTCGATTTGCGGTCCTTGACCAACTCCACCCCGCAAAACAAGCCCACACCACGTACGTCGCCCACGCTGGGGTGCTTTTCTTTGAGTTTGCACAGCGCGTTGAGCAGGTATTTTCCCTTCTCCTTGGCCGCAGGGATGAGTTTCTCATCTTCGTACACTTGCAAGGTCTCAAGCGCCACGGCCACCGTCATGGGATGTCCGCTGTAGGTATGGCCCACATTAAAGAAGTGGTCCTCGAAGAACGTCGCGATCGGCTCGCTCACGATGGTAGCCGCAAGCGGCAGGTACGCCGCCGTGATGCCCTTGGCCATGGTCATGATGTCGGGCGCCATGTCCCACAGGTCGCAGGCGAACCACTCCCCGCAGCGGCCGAAGCCGCTCATCACCTCGTCGGCGATCAGCAGCGCGCCGTGCCGCTGGCAAACGCGCTTCAGTTCCGGCATGTAGTCCGGCGGCGGCACCAGGATGCCGTTGGAGCCCACCACGGGCTCCACGATCACGGCCGCCACCTCGTCGCCCTCCAGGGTGAGCATCTCGTCGATGTAGTCCAGCGTCTGCATCGCGTTCTTGAACACGGTGCGGTACTCGTAGGGCGCGGGCGCCTTGAGCACGCCGGGCAGGCCCGGCTCGCTGCCCCAGCGGCGCGGGTCCCCGGTCAGGGCCGAGGAGCCGTAGGTCGAGCCGTGGTAGGCGTGATAGCGCGAGATGACCTTGTACTTGCCCGTGTACCAGCGCGCGATCATGATGGCGGCCTCGTTGGCCTCGGTGCCGCCGGGGGAGAAGAACGTCTTGCACAAATCGCCCGGCGTGACCTCGGCCAGCTTCTTGGCCAGCTTGGCGCGGGCTTCGCAGGTGAAACCGGGAGCCATGAAGGCGAACTTCTCGGCCTGGCGCTGCATGGCCTTGTTGAGCCGCTCATGCTTGTGGCCCAACTGGGAGCACATCAGCTGCGAGGAAAAATCCAGGTATTTCTTGCCGTCGGCGTCGAAGAAATAAACGCCATTGCCATCCACGATCTGCTTCGGTTTGACGTTTTTCTGGAGCGACCACGTTCCCAACACATACTGCTTGTCCATTTGTTCGATCTCGTTCATGCAAGCCCTCCTTGGGGCGCGCGCTTGAGCACCTGCGGCGAAATGCGCCGCTTCACAAACCGGCCTTGCCCCCGCTGAGCCAGGAGTTTTCCGTTTTCCACGATGACCTGGCCGCGCAGGACGGTCATGATGGGCCAGCCCTTGAGCTCGACGCCCTCGTAGATGGTGTAATCCGAGTTGGTGTGCATGTCCTTGGCCCGCACCTTCTTCTTGAGCTGGGGATCTACGATCGCGATGTCCGCGTCCTTGCCCACCTCAAGGGACCCTTTGCTCTGCAGGCCGTGGATCTTGGCGGTGTTCTCGCTCAGGACCTGGGCCAGCCGCGTGAGCGAGATGCGACCTTTGTTGACGCCTTCGCTGAACAGGTAGGGCAACAGGGTTTCCACGCCCATCGTGCCGTTGGGCACGTTGCGCCAGTGGCCCTTGCTCAACTGCTTCTGCTGCGTGCTGAACGGGCAGTGGTCCGTGCCCATGGCCGGTATCTCGCCGTTTTGAATGCCCGCCCACAGCGCGCGCTGGTCCTTCTTCAGGCGCAGCGGCGGGGAGAGGATGAAGTTCAGGCCGTCCTTGCGGTTGTAGGCGTCGTTGGTGAACTCCAGGTATTGAGGGCAGGTCTCGCAGAGGATGGGATGCCCTTCGTGCTGGGCGCGGCGGATGTGGTCGAGCCCTTCCTGCGTGCTCAGGTGCACCACGTACAGCGCGGCGTCCGCCGCTTTGGCCAATTCGATCGAGGTTGAAATGGAGATGGCCTCTACAAAATTGGGCCGGCTCTCGTAGTGCTGCATCCATGACTTGGCGCCGATGGCCATCTGCTCGTCGATAAGGCGCATGTTCAAATCGCCATTCTCGGCGTGAATCAGCACCAAGCCCCCGTGCTGTTTGGTTTCGCGCAGCATCTGGTAGAGAAAACCATCACCTACCATGAACCCTTCGCGCTTGTAGGTCAAGAAGAGCTTAAAGGTAGGCATGCCCATCTCGATGAGTTTCTTCACGTGCTTGAGGTTTTTTTCGCTCTCGGCGGTGAAGCTGGGATGGAAGGCGTAGTCCACCACGACTTTGGGGTCCGCCAGCTTGCGCCGCGCCTTGATGTGGTCCAGGATGTCCACGTCCTTGCCGTGGATGGCAAAGTCGATCACCGTGGTGACCCCGCCGCAGGCGGCGGCCACGGTGCCCTGGTAGAAATCATCGGCCGAGATCGTGCCCTGGAACGGCAGCTCCAGGTGCACGTGCGGGTCAATCACGCCGGGCAGCACCACCATGCCTGAAGCGTCGACCACGCGCTTGCCTTGGAGCTTCTTGTCGCTGATGGCCGCGATCTTCTCCCCGCGCACGCCGATCGAGCCCTTGCGCACGCCGCCGGGGGTCACCACTTTTCCGTTGGCAATCACCAGATCGTACATGGAACCTCCTTACGGCAGATCCTGCGCAAGCGCCGCGTAGGCGTCGGGCCGCCGGTCGCGGAAGAACTGCCAGACTTTGCGCACCTCTTCGATCATGTCCATGTCCAGATCCGCCACCACGACCTCGTCCTTGGTGTCGCCAGCCTGGACCATGATCTGGCCGCGCGGGTTGCAGAAGTAACTGGACCCGTACCACTTGCCGATGTCCCAGGGCTTTTCGCGGCCCACGCGGTTGATGGCGCCCACGAAGTATTGGTTGGCCACCGCGTGCGCGGGCTGCTCAAGCTCCCACAGGTACTGGCTCAAGCCCGCCACGGTCGCTGATGGATTGAACACGATTTCGGCGCCGTTTAAGCCCAGGGCACGCGCGCCTTCGGGGAAGTGGCGGTCATAGCAAATGTAGACGCCCACCTTGGCGAACTTCGTCTGAAACACGGGATAGCCCAGGTTTCCGGGTCGGAAGTAGAATTTTTCCCAGAAGCCGGGGTTGCAGTGGGGGATGTGGGTCTTGCGGTACTTCCCCAAATATTTCCCATCCGCATCGATGACGGCAGCGGTGTTGTAGTACACGCCGGGCAGCTCCACCTCGTACATGGGCACCACCAGCACAATGCCGTGCTTCTTGGCCACCTTCTGCATGAGTTTTATCGTCTCGCCGTCGGGGATCTTCTCGGTGAAATCGTACCAGCGGATCTCCTGCTCGGCGCAGAAGTACGGGCCGTAGAACAGCTCCTGCATGCAGACGATTTGCGCGCCCTTCTTGGCGGCCTGCTCGATGAGTTTTAAGTGTTTGTCAATCATGTTGCGCTTGATGACCTCGTTGGGTTTGGTCACCGGAGTGTTAAGCGAGGCTTGGATCAGCCCTCCCCGGACGATTCTGGCCATAGTGCCTCCTTGCAGGGCTCGTTGATGAGCGCGTCGGCCTGCGTTTTCCCCTGATGTGCTTCAACTTCTAACACATCCGTCACAAGGTGTCAACTCAAGAAGAAGCCCTTGCTTACGCCTGCGTCCCGCACAAACCAAGGTGCCCTGTGCCGCTTGATCCAGCCGCACCGGCGCAACTCAGCAAGGCTCGCTCATTGGGTGTTATTGGGGTGTTATTGAGAAATGCCAGAAATGCAACGACTAGCCTTCCAAAGCAATGCGATCCATGATCAAGGTGCCGACGGCGTTGTGTTCGTTGCAGCTAAAATACACGATGCCAACGGCCGATGGATCAAAGCCTGCGCTGGTGTTCGTCGGCGCGTTGAGCGTCATCGTGCCAGGGGTAGCAGGGTCTAGGAAAACGCTCCAGGCGCGTAAATCAGAACCTGCATAGTCCTCAGTGAGGCTACAATACACCGGAGCGCCCACCCCTCCGGCAGCGATTTCAAAAACCGCTTTGGCCACGGCGGTGTGGTCTGCACGAGGGTTCACCGGAACATTGCTGGGATAGCGTAGGGTTGGTCTGCAATGGCCGGAACCATTGGCAATGAAGGTCAGCGTGCCGCCTGCGCTTTCTATGGACCCGGATGCAGTATTGGTCCCACCGACATTCAGCAGCATTTGACGCCCGCCGAAAGGGAGTGTCCCATCAACCGCTATGTTGGACCCGCTGTTGCTGGAGCAGTCGGCCGTCGCTATCGGTCCCTGTGCGAAATCAAAGGTATCTTCGAAAATAATGACGCTGCTTGGATCGGGAGCGGCGGGTTCTTCCGAATCGTTCCCCCCTCCCCCCGACAGGTACAGAGCCAGGATGAGCAGCAGTGCCGCTATCTGTTCTTGATCTGTACATGACGTAATCGTTGAAATGATGCCTGCGCAGAATAGACCAACCGCGCTATAGCGAATAGCTCTGTATACCTTCTTCAAAGTCGAATCCTCCAGCCTTGATCCGCAATTTGGAGATCATCATGCCACTAAAGGGTGATAAAGGCAATGCTAAAAAGGGATAAAAGAGGCAAAAAGGGACAATAACATTGTCCATCTTGGCTCATGAAGCGGCACCTTGATGTCGAGGAACTTGGCAGGCGTTTGCAGAAGTGAGCAATTGGGAATTGCTCAACAACGCTGCTCATTGCCCACTATGGGCAACGATGACGCTCTTGAAGGCTTCGAAAACCCGCTTCCCTTAGAGTCTGTCTTCAAAAGGGACACCATCCAACTGCAAGGGGGATCCATGCTTTATAGCAATCTCCCTCTCCCGTTGGGAGAGGGTTGGGGTGAGGGTTGATCGGTAGTGCTGACTTCCCCCTCATCCCGGCCTTCTCCCACCAGGGGAGAAGGGGGAGCAGATGAGTTTGTCCCCCACTTTGAAGGCGGACTCTGAGATCCATTTTTGGCCAGGATGAGTGTTATACTTCGCCACAATGAAGGATACCCCATGCTGTAGGGCCCGCTCTGTGCGGGCGGCCCGCGGTGCGGGCTTCTCGGCCTGCAAAGCAGGCCCTACGACTCCCTGCTAGACCCGCTGGCTTAGCAACTCTATAATGAGCTTGATGAAAGCCATACAGCTTCAGAAGATCGTGGATAAGGACGGCGAATTGACCTTGACCGGTTTGCCTTGCAAGCAGGGTGAACAAGTCGAGTTATTTTTGCTGATTCGCTCCAAAAGCAAGTCGAAGCGCCCATTATCCGCTCAAGCGCTGTTGGATTCGCCGGTCATCGGGATGTGGAAGGACCGCAAGGACTTCAAAGACAGCCCCGCCTTTGCCCGTCACTTGCGCGAACAGGCGCAACATCGTCAAGTTTAATCATGGTGCTGGTTGATACCGATGTGATGATTGATCTGTTGCGCCAGTATTCACCTGCAGTATCGTGGCTTGCCTCACTTCGCGAGGAAGAGATCTTCCTGCCGGGCTTGGTGGCCATGGAGCTTGTTCAAGGATGTCGCAATCAGCAGGAGCAAGACCGGCTCCTATCAACCCTGGATCAGTTTCAGCTCATTTGGCCCTCCGCGCTGATGTGCGATGAAGCACTGACCCTCTTCGCTCGCTTTCATCTCAGCCATGGCTTGGGGATCTTGGATGCGTTGATAGGCCAAACGGCCGTTGCACTGGGATTGCCTCTTCACACGTTTAACATCAGACACTACGCAATGATCCCGCACATCCAGCTTCTGCAGCCCTACAAGAGAATATAGAGTTTCAGATCGGGCTAGTAATCGGCTGTTACTTTGCTGTCACCTAAATGTAACCTGATTGGCCCACTATGAGCTATTCAGATCAGTGCTCAAAGGAGGGCGGTTGAAGCAGTTGCTTTGATTTTCTCCCTCTCCCCTGTGCGGGAGAGGGCCAGGGTGAGGGGAAAGAGAGCTGGACGATTGCTGTATACTTCAATAGCATAAATTCAAGGAGGGCAAGATGAGACTCGTCGTTGTAATGGTGTTGGTGACCCTGCTGGCATGGCTGTGCATCGTGCCGGCGTATGCCAAACAGCCAGGCAACTTTATTGTGAACGAGTTGATGTTGGCTGAGGGATTAGCTATTTTGGGCGGCTTGATTGGTTTTGGTGGGGCGAAAAGCTTAGATAAAGACTGCGGGGAAACCTTGCCTAATTCTTCTCTCTCTGAGGAGAATCATTGCCAGTTGTGGACTCTCATTTGGATGAACGGTCGAACCTTGGGAGCCATTGCAGGCGTGTGGCTAGTTGGCTCATCTGCGGGAGTTCAGGGGAATATTTGGGGGCTAGTCTTGGTTCCGGGGCTTGTTCTCACGGTGTCTTTGCTGTCCAGCTACGCCGAGGCATGGAACTTGCCAGAACCCATTGCCAAGCTGATGGCCATTTACTACTTTCCATTGGTGCCCGCTGTCTTTGCCACCGTTGGCTACAACATCGGTGCGACGATGAAAGTGGACTCCTCTCAAGCCGTGCCTTCAAACTGGGGGCTAGACATACCCCTGTTCTCAGTTGAGTTTTAGGAAGGGCAGAACAATTATGAGAGAACTTCGCATACTGGTCTTTGTCGTTGCGGCATGGATGGCTGTGGCAATTCCGGTGTTAGCTGATCACATGAATCCAGATGATATGCACGTGTTGATGGATTTTTACCAGAGCACTAACGGAGATCAATGGCGCAAGAACGATCATTGGTTAGATCGTTCGACTCATGAGTGGTATGGGGTGATGCTAAACGACGAAGGTCGAGTCGTTAAACTTGATCTTGCTAGCAACAACCTCGCAGGGCCTATACCGGAAAGCCTGGGGAATCTGAGCCAATTGACCCAGCTCAATTTAGACAGCAACGCCCTCTCAGGCAGCATCCCTGAAAGACTGGGCAACTTAGGTCAACTTAGAATACTACAACTCTCCCGCAATGGTTTTACAGGTGCTATTCCTGAAAGCTTTGGGAACCTGAGTAACCTAGATACGCTCCTTCTCTTTGGAAACGACCTCTCAGGAACCATCCCCGAAAGCTTGAGCAATTTGCACAAGTTAACCAATCTGATACTTCTTGATAACCGACTCTTCGGGCCCATTTCCGAGAACGTTAGAAGATTGTTGGATAAGTTTCCCTATTATGCTAAAGGCAACCCACTCTATGAAGAGTGGTATGGAGAATGGTCAGCGTACCAGTCCCAGTTTGATAAATTTGAGTTCCTCCTCCCGCTGCAGCTGGGGCTCCTTGGCGGCTACTTGCTGATCATGCTCCTCTTGGACTGGGCAAGAGGGTAAGGTCATGGTTTGCCGTAACGACAAATATGCTCCACGATCGTCTTGATAGGTACTCGTGATGAAGAGATTTGTGGTCTGCCTCGAAGACAAGCAATACCTCTCCCTCAAGAGGGCGGCTGCTTCCTCCCACAAGCGTATGTCCCAGATCATTCGTGAGGCGCTTTCGTCTTATCTGGGGAAACCCATGGACCAGGTGGATTACTTCTCTTTCGTCGGCATTGCAAGAGGGCCTGCAAAGGGGAAGGCTTCGCAGGATGCCGAAGAGACTCTTAAGAAACTGATGAAGTGATCGTGGAATTGCTGCCAATCTGAAGAAGCTGACACTTAGGAACTGGAGCCGGCGAGAGGAATCGAACCCCCGACCTACGGTTTACGAAACCGTTGCTCTACCGTCTGAGCTACGCCGGCGCGAATGCACCATTCTAGCGGCAGGCCCCTCG
>Ga0326597_10015190_pt1 | contig 10076 bp, 5 predicted proteins | sample RVTome_12_FD_203789 | JGI IMG/M metagenome (GOLD analysis project Ga0326597, IMG submission 203789) | Soil microbial communities from uranium-contaminated site in the Upper Colorado River Basin, Wyoming, United States - RVT100D185 | ecosystem: Environmental > Terrestrial > Soil > Contaminated >...
TTGCGACGGCGACAATGCCGTCGATCTTGGTGACTATGCAAACTTTTCGGCAATGCTGACCGGGCCAAGACCGCGCAGCGCCGGGTTTTAGCCGTGTTTCCAGGCTTGGGCGAGTCTGGAACGATTATAGTTCGTCCGCGCGCCGCTAATTGGGTGCTTCCGATTCGCCGGTTTCACTCGCCTTGTGACGCCAGTCCGAGGCCTCGTCCGGCCGGCCGGTCGCGTCGCACAGATCCGCCAGAAGACCGGCCGCCTTACGTGTACCCATGTGCTGCTCTCCGAGCGCGGCCCGGAGAATACCGTGTGCTTCAAGCAGAAAGCCCTCGGCCTCGTCGAAGCGCTCGAGCTTGCTTAGACATTCACCGAGCCGATTGAGATAAACACCGGTGTTCCAATTCCCTTCCGGCAGCACGCGGGTCGCGGTGTCGATCGCCTCAATCAGCAACTCCTCCGCCTCATGATAGCGCTCCTGGCCGATGTACACCGCCGCGAGACTGTTCAGGCCGTTTAGCGTCTCGGGATGCTCATCGCCGAGCAGCGCGCGCCTGGCCGCCAGAGTCTCCAAAAGCAGCGGTTCGGCCTCGGCATGTCGCCCTTGCCGGTAGTAGAGCGCGGCAAGGTTGTTGAGGGCCTGCAAAGTTGACGGGTGGCCGTCTCCGAGGCTTCGCCTGCGCCCCTCGAGGATTCTCATCTTGAGCGGTTCCGACTCCTCGAACCGGCCCTGGCGATCGTATATGGCCGCCAACGTCGACATGGAGTTAAGCAGATCCGGGTGATCTTCGTGGTGGATGCGTCGGGAAGCCTGTAGGGTCCTGTTCACCCACTCTTCCGCCTCGTCGTTGTGACCCAAATGGTATTCGGCAAGGGCGAGATAAGACATCATGGACCGCGTCATTTGGTGCTCATCGCCGAACACTTCCTGTGCGCCGGCGAGCGATTGCTGAAGCAGAGGTCGGGCTTCCTCGTAGCGACCCTGCAACGTCAAGCATATCGCCAACACGCCAAGACTGCGAACGGTATCAGCATGTTCGTCACCAAGCGTCCTTCGGCACGTGTCCAGGCACTCGCGAACGAGAGCCTCGGCCTCCTGGTGCTTGCCCTTCTCGAGCAGGACGTGGCACAGCGAAAGCGTGTACGCGATGGTCGACAAGTGTTCGCTGCCAAGATGGCTCCGGCCCAACTCCAGCGCGACGCGCGTGTGACGCTCGGACTCATCGAAGAGGCCGAGACCTCGATACGTCGCTCCCAATGTGCGTCGAACCGCGGCCTCGACTTCCGGCTGGGCGGGGAAGGCCGTATCCAGCTCGGCGGAAGCCCGGGCAAGGGCGTCGACCACCTTCATGTCGCGCGTGTCCGGGGTAGCGCCCGTCCGCCACGGATTGGGTGCGCCCAGCATCTCATCAAGAAACGCATTGACCGCCTGGGCGATCTCGGCCTGGCGCTCCGCTTCGCCTTGTGCGACCTCCGCTTCTTGTCGGGCGAGTGCTTCACGATCACGCGCCGCGAGGGCGTCGGCACGCTGTCCGGCGAGCCGCACCGCCAGCAACCCGGCTATCGTTCCAAACGCCACGACCAACACCACCACGGTGGACGCAAAGACGAACGCCAAACGGTGCCGCGCTATCAGCTTGCGAAACTGGTAGCCGATCGTCGGCGGCACCGCCGTGATCGGCTCGTCGTTTAGATACCGCTGAATGTCCTCTCCCAACGCCGCCGCGCTCGCGTACCTCTCCGCCGGGGCTTTGGCGATCGCCTTGAGCACAATCGTCTCGATCTCTCCCCGCAGTGACCGGTCAACGCCGCTTGGCGGAATCGGCGCCTGCTCACAAATAGCCCGTGCGGCCGCAGGGATGTTGTGGCGGTCGAGCGAATACGGAAGGCGCCCCGTCAGTATTTCGTATAGCATCACTCCCAACGAATAAACGTCGCTGCGCACGTCGATCTCGTGCGGATCACCGCGAACGTGCTCGGGACTCATGTAGGGAAGCGTGCCCATGACCTTGCCCGTCTCGGTCAATACCGATGGATGTGCTTGCGCGGCGTCCCCGTCCAGGATCCGGGCCAGGCCGAAATCCAGCACCTTGGGCGTTGCCCGCGCGTCCACGATTATGTTGGACGGTTTCAGATCGCGATGAATCACGCCACGCTGATGGGCATACGCAATTGCGTCACATATGGCCTTGAACAGCGTCAAGCGTTCTCTCAGCGAAGGCTTTTCCGTTTCCGCGTATTCGCGCAGGCGTTGGCCTTCAACGAACTCCATCACCAAGAACGGTCGCCCATCCTCGGCCCGGCCGGTCTGGTACACCGCGGCGATCGAAGGATGTCGCAAACGCGCGAGGGCCAGGGCCTCGCGCTGAAACAGCCGCTGGTGATTCTGATCCGTGCCTGAAATGACGTTGAGCATCTTGACGGCCACGGGACGCGGCGGGTCCTCCTGAAGCGCCTCGTACACCACGCCCATCCCGCCCCGGCCGATCTCGCGCACAACCCGGAACGAACCGATGGTGTCCGGCACCGCGAATCCGAACGCCCGTTCATCAACGGCGCCGTACGCCGCACGGATCGCCTCCGCCATGCCTTTGTTTTCGCCGATCGAGGTGATGATGCTCGAGCAATTCCCACACGCGTCAATGTGATTCTCGATGGCGGTGCGGGGACCGGCATCAAGCTCACCCGATAAGAACTGTTCGAGGTCGCCTACATCGGGACACGGCATGGTCGTCACGACTCCACTTCCTCCAACTGCGCACGCAGCTCGCGCACCCGCTGCAACACCCTGTACTTCGCGTCGTAGACCGTTTTTACGGGCAAGTTCATCTCTTTTGCCGCAATGCGCGGAGGACGATCGCCCAGTACCACCAACTCAAACGCGCCGAAGGTCAGCGGAGGAAACTCATTCCGGGCATGTTCAACGCACTGGCGCACCAACGAGGCTTCCCATTCACGTTCCCAGAGTGCGGTTGCGCTCTGTTCGTCGGGGACCCCCGCCCAGAACGTCGTGTCGGTGTTCGCTTTAGTGGCGCCTTGGTCGCGCTGAAAGCGGCGCCGGCGGCGGAGGATGTGGTTGTAGGCGATCCCAAACAGCCAACTGCCCAATCGCCCCTTGTCACGGTCGTAGTTGCCGCCGCGGAAGGAGTCCGCAAAGGCGGCCAGGGCCTCTTGGGCAAGGTCCTGGGCATCCGACGCAGACAGACCCGCGCGCTCGGCAAAAGTAAGCAGAGGCGGCCGAAACCGTGCCACAAACCGGTTCCAAGCGCTCGCGTTCCCGAAATCCCGAAGGTCATGGAGAATTGTCGAAGTTGTGATCCACTCTTCCAAGCAACGATCCTCGCCTTTATTCGCGGTTCCAGTTAATTGCTGAGCGTCCCGAACAAGCGTTTGTCACCGGCCCTCTCGTTTCCGCATTATATTACCTTATGCGGCGCGTCTGCGACGAAAAAGCGCCGCAACTGGCGGCGGCACGTTGTAAAGCACCACGTTTTTCACGAATTCATTCGAAAAAACGCGGTAGGCCGCGAAGCCTAAATGAGCCGGTTAATCGCTTAGAAAGCAATCGCTCGGGAAAGGGGGATTCTCATAGGCGTCTGGAGGAACAGCGACATGGGCAGAAATGAATGGTTCGGTGTCCGCGTGCAACGGCTTTCCACCGCTCGGCCGGTTCAGGTCGGGACGGTGGAGTATCGAAATCTCCCAGCGGTGGGTCGAAAAAGGCGCTGCGCGGTGTTTGCCGGCTGTTTGGTGGTCATTTCCCTAATGACGCCCCCCGCGTGGGGCCAGTTCGTGTGGGACGGCAGTTGTGCCGATCCGGAGGGCGATTGGCACACCTGCTGCGACTTCGGCCCGCTCAAGGACAACAACTGGGACGTGCCGCCCGACGTGCAGTGCCCCCCGCTGCCGGGGCCGAACGACGACGTGGCCCTCGGCGGGGCGACGGTGCGCCTGTTCCAGCAAGGCGAAATCATCAAGAGCCTGACCTCAACGGGTCACTTCCGTTGTTTCAAGCCGCTGAACGTCGCGGAGTCGGCCATACTCTCCATGCTGACGATGGCGAGCGCCGGCGACTTGGAGCGGGCGTGCGTCGAGGACAATGACTGCAACTTCGGTACGAACGGTCCCTGTGCCGAGCATCCCGACGTGGGGTCGATATGGTGGGTGCAGGCTCCGCAGGAGGAGCCGCTGGGCTGCCTTCCCGGTCCCTGCGGCCGCACAGACCAGTTTGCACGCGTCGATGCGTCGCCGCACTTTCAGGTCTGGGAGTTGACCACGCTGCACGTCGGAGACTGTGAGATCGTCCCGGTGGCAACCTACCAAATAAGGGCCTGCAACCCACCGGACACGGCCGACTGCGGCGATTCCTTGATGATCGGGACGGTGAGACAGTCGCTTGTCGCCCCGACCTTTCGCGGCAACTTCGGCGACGTCGCCGGGGCGGTGCTCGGCACAGAGTTCTCCCCACCGGATGGTTTTACGAACGTCAATGACATATCAGCCTACGTCCTGACGAGGCAAAACTACGGCACGGCCAATACACCTCAGGCGCATCCAACGTGGGTGGACCTGCACGGCCTTGGGACCGCCCCTCCGCCAAACGGCAACCCGCCGCAATACATCCTGAACATCAGCGACCTTACTTTGATCGTAAAGGCCCTCCAAGGGAACAAGTGGACCGACGGACCCCGGGAACCTCAACCCCGGAAGCTGCCCGTGAGTCTTGCCCAGCACGGTGGCGCGCGAGTAATCGGAGGTAATCGGGTAATCGTGGACAACGTAATCGCGTAATCGGGGACATCACTAATCGGGGGGGAATCATACTAATTTCTTCACATGGGACGCGGTGCCATGATGGGAGACGGCCATGCCACGAATCGTACGCCGCGTCGCTCCGGGCCATCCTCGTCACGTGACGCAACGCGGCAATCGGCGGCGGCGGACATACTTCTGCGATGACGACTTGAGGGCGTACCCTGCGATTTCAAGATGCGAAAGAAATAGGTATAGTGTCCCCCGATTGTAATGTATTCCGTGTCAAAGACAATTCCATCGCCGGCCCGGCGCTTACGGATACTTCGCTCACAATTGCATACGGTGACAACTTCCATTGGACGGGAGCCTGTAGCCCCGTTTTTTCAAAGGAGCAACCACAATGATATTCGGTGTGACGACGCGAACCGCCCCGCTGCTTACACGCGTAGTGACCTGTGTGGCGGCCACAAGCCTTGCGGCCCAATGCGCGTATGCGCAAACAGGAGCCTGTTGCCGGCCGAACGGCACCTGTAGCGTGACCGACGCAACGACCTGCACCACGTCGTTGGGCGGCGACTACCTCGGAGATGGTGAGCCGTGCGTGGCCAATCTGTGTCGCGGGGGGTGCTGCCGGCCGGACGGCACATGCTCTGAGAACATCCCCCGGCTCAATTGTGAGGTCAACGGCGGCTCGTACCTGGGGCACCAGTCCAATTGCGCGGGCGTCGAGTGTCCGGTCCTTCCCAACGGGGCGTGCTGTCAACAGTTCTTTTGTCAGGAAGGCTTCACGCAAGACGCCTGCACCGGCTCGTACGCGGGGGACGATTCGACGTGTCTGGATTGCCCCGGCGCCTGCTGCCTGATCGACGATACGTGCATCCAGTCGACGCGCGGCGATTGTCAGGCGTTGGAAGGCGCCACGTTCCCCGGAAACCTGACCACGTGCCCGCCGGACGGGTGCGGCGCGGGAGCGTGTTGTTTCGCGACCACCGACCCGAACGGCAATTGCACGGGGCCCATCGACCCGTTCAACTGCGCTGGCAGCGGCGGTGTGTACTTAGGACACGACACCGATTGCGATACGTCCACGTGTGCGCCATTCGGAGGCGCGTGTTGTTGCGGGTCCTGCTTCGTGACGAATCAGGAAGAGTGTGAAGGTTTCTCGTTTTGTACGTTTATCGGAGAAGGGATTGACTGTGCTTCGACTGGTGCCTGCCCCGGCGATGGAGCATGTTGCCCGGCGAACGGGGATTCCTGTTTTATCACCGAGGGTGCATCATGCGCGTCCGGCGGCGGGGCGTATCAGGGCGAGGATTCAACGTGCAGTCCCGATCCCTGCGCCGGGGAACCCGTCGGGGCGTGCTGTTCCAATGCCGGTTGCGCCATATTGACGCAAGCAGCCTGCGCGGAGTTCGGCGTTGGTGGCGATTGGCACCCGGGCGAAACGTGTCAGGATGCGTGCGTCGGGACGTGCTGTGTTCAGACCCCGAATCCGCACTGCGAATTCGTCACGGAAACGGTCTGCAACGCGCTGGGTGGACAGTTTCTCGGTATCAATGCCACTTGCCCGCAGGGCTGCCAGAGCGAATGTGAACAAGACGCGGATTGCGACGATGGGAATTCCTGCAACGGTGCGGAGCGCTGCCTGGATTTGGTGTGCACTCCCGGCGACGCCCCGAACTGTGACGACGGCAACATCTGCACGAGCGACTCATGTGATTCCGCCACCGGCAATTGTGTTGCCACACCGTCAGGCGACGGCTTTCCTTGCCCTGATGACGGCGCCGAGTGTACGGCGGACATCTGCGAAGGCGGCGTGTGCACCCACCCGCCGTACCCCAGCAGTCCGCCGTGCACCGACGACGGCGACCTGTGCACGATCGACGAGTGTTCCGGCACGGAGTGCATCCATCCGCTGAAGTGTCAGTCGTTCGACCCCTGCATTATCGCAAGTTGCGACCCGGCCACCGGGGACTGCTCTTCAACGCCGCGGGAGTGCGACGACGGCAACGTCTGCACGAGCGACTCATGTGATTCCGCCACCGGCAATTGCGTTGCCACACCGTCAGGCGACGGCTTTCCTTGCCCTGATGACGGCGCCGAGTGTACGGCGGACATCTGCGAAGGCGGCGTGTGCACCCACCCGCCGTACCCCAGCAGTCCGCCGTGCACCGACGACGGCGACCTGTGCACGATCGACGAATGTTCCGGCACGGAGTGCGTTCATATCCCCACGACCTGCGACGACGGTAACGCCTGCACGGAGGATTCCTGCAATCCGCAGACCGGATGCGTGAACGAGGACCTGGATTGCGACGACGGCGTGGACTGCACCGACGATTCGTGTGATCCGGACACAGGTGCGTGCACCCATACTCCCAACGATGATCTATGCCTCGATGAGGACGGATGCACGGTGAACGAACGCTGTGACCCGATCGAGGACTGCCTGTTCGATGCGAAGAACTGCGCCGACGCCCACGAGTGCACGGACGACTCGTGCCTGTCGCCCGGCGGCGAGTGCGTGCACACGCCGGTGCACGAACGGTGTGACGATGACAAGGTATGCACCGATGACACCTGCGACCCCAACATCGGGTGCGTCAACGGGGCGGTGAACTCACGCTGTAGCGACACCGTGGGTTGCACGGTCGATCTCTGCCGGCCTAACCGCCCCGAGGCCGACGCGGACGGCTGCGTATACGACCCGGACGACAACCTGTGCCCCACGACAGATCTGTGCGTGCCGGGGCGCTGCGATCCGATCGCGGATTGCCAATTCGACCCGCGTGAGTGCCCGGACGACGGCGATTCCTGCACCCGCGAGTTCTGCGACTCGAGCACTGGCGAATGCGACCGCGAGCAGCTATGCGGGGCCTGCTGTACCGAAGGGGATCCTTGTATAGATCGCCTTCCCGAGTCCGAATGCTCGAATCCCTTGGATACCTTCATGGGTGTCGGAACGACGTGCGATACAGCGCCCTGTGGCGCCTGCTGCGATGCGGCAACCGGCACCTGTACCGACGGTATTACCGGTACTGAGTGCCAGCCCCCGGACAAAGTCTTTCAGGGCTCGAACACAACTTGTGTCGCCAATCCCTGCCTCGGGGCCTGCTGCGACCCCGGTTTCACCGTCTCAGGCTGTTCGTCCCCTGTCACGGGTCAGCAGTGCGCGGCAATAGATACCGATACGATCTTCATCGGCGTCGGCTCGGACTGCGCGACGGCCCCTTGCGGCGCATGCTGCGATCCTCTCAGTTCCGACACGGGCACGTCATGTCTCGGCAGCGCTACCGTCGAGCTATGTGACGCCCTGCTTTACGTATACATCGGCGATCAGACGGTGTGCGATCCCGACCCCTGCAAAGGCGCCTGCTGCCTGCCCGACGGAACATGTGACGTAACGACGCCGGAGGAATGCCCGGGCGACTTCCGTGGAAACGGCACCGACTGCGCAGAACTCAACCCGCCATGCGCGCCATTTACGGGCGGAGCCTGTTGCACCGGCGAGGGCACCTGTGTCGACGGAACTTCGGCCGACACCTGCCGCGACGTACACAACGGCCGGCACCAGGATGATGACACCCGATGTGAGAACGTCGACTGTTCGTTGACCGGCGCTTGCTGCCTGGCGGCTGGCACCTGCGTCCAGTCCACCGAATCCGGCTGCGTCGGCGGGAATTTTCAGGGCGCGGGCACTACCTGCCCCGATTCCTGCCAGGGGGCCTGTTGCCGTCCCGACGGCTCCTGCACCGTTGGTTCGCGCGGAAACTGTGCCGGCGACTACCGCGGTGACGGCACCAACTGCGCAGAACTCAACCCGCCCTGCGAGCCGTTCACCGGTGGGGCGTGCTGCCTGGACGATGACACCTGCGTGGATGGAACCTCCTTCGACACGTGCACGGAGATCCTGGGCGGACGCCACCAGGGTGACGACACCCGATGTGAGAACGTCGACTGTTCGTTGACCGGCGCTTGCTGCCTTGACGTTGGCCCATGCGTCCAGGCGACCGAACAGGGCTGCGTGGGCGGATCGTTCCAGGGAGCGGGATCGGCCTGCCCCGACGCCTGCCCCGGAGCGTGTTGCCTTCCGGACGGATCCTGCACCGTAGCGACCATGCAGAGCTGTCCGGGTGAGTTCAGAGGCCCCGGCACGGACTGCGCAGAGATCAATCCGGCATGTGAACCCTTCGGCGGCGCATGTTGCACGGTCAACGGCTGCGTTGACGGCCTCCGGCCCGAGCAGTGCGCGTCAGCCCCCTTGAACGAGTTCAAGGGCATCGGTAGCAAGTGCGATGAAGTCACGTGCGGCGGCGCATGCTGCCTCAACCTCGGCGAGCCGCCGTGTGTTGGTGTAGAAACGCGGCCCGTCTGCGAATTCTTTGGCGAGGGAGTCTATCTCGGCGACGGAATCATCTGTGTCGAGACCACCTGCCGGGACTGCACCAACGACGAAGAGTGCGTCAACGACGACCGGTGCGACGGCGACGAGTTTTGCGACGATGGGAAGTGCTCCTCAACGGCCCCGCCCACGTTCCACGACAACGTCGACTGCACGATCGACGGCTGCGACTCGCAAACGGGCGTCTTCCACACCCCGGTCGACGAATACTGCGACGAAGGCAATCCGTGCAGGGAGTACTTCTGCGACGCGAACACCGGTTGTTTCCACGTCTCCACCTGCGACGACGGCGACCCCTGCACGATCGATGTCTGCACGGACGAGGGAGTATGCGTTCCGGTACCGGTGATCTGCGCGGACGCCGATAGTTTTTTCTGCAACGGCGGCGGGGTCTGCGTCGACGGCGACTGCGTGCAGGGAGGACCGCCGTGCAATCCGGTTACCGAGGTCTGCGACGAGGACCGCGACGTTTGCACGAAACGCTGCGCCTCGGATGCCGAGTGCGACGACGGGATGTTCTGCAACGGAGCCGAGATCTGCTCGCTGTTTCTCGAAGGTTGCGTGCCCGGCACCGGGCCCTGTCGGCGGGAGGATCAGATCTGCGACGAAGCGGCCGATCGTTGCGTCGACATCTGCACGACAAGATCGGGTGAGTGCGTCCTGCCCGGCGATGGCAACGGCGATGGAGACGTGGATATGGTCGACGGCGGCGCCATCTTCAACGCCTTTGGCCAGCAGGTTGAGCCGGGGCATCCGGCCGAAGCGCTGGACATCGACCGGAACGGACGCATCGAGCTTCAGGACTTCGCGATGTTCGTTCAAAACATGAACGGGCCGGAATGATCGCCGAACTCCGCGTGAATAGCCGTTGGAGCTTGCGCGGTTTGTGCGGACCTGCGCGTATCGTGTGAACCGCTCCGTGACCCTT
>Ga0326597_10015191_pt1 | contig 10076 bp, 5 predicted proteins | sample RVTome_12_FD_203789 | JGI IMG/M metagenome (GOLD analysis project Ga0326597, IMG submission 203789) | Soil microbial communities from uranium-contaminated site in the Upper Colorado River Basin, Wyoming, United States - RVT100D185 | ecosystem: Environmental > Terrestrial > Soil > Contaminated >...
GCGCGTCCAGCACCTTGGCGGCGTCGCCCACCCAGCGGCAATGGATGCCCGTGCGGTCGTTGTAGACGTCGGACCCGATGGCGTTGCCGTTGAAGGAGATCATCGCCTTGTGCGGCAGGATCAAGGCGACGGCGTTGTGATTGGCCGGTCCGCGGCAGGACATGCTCGTCTCTTCGCATAGGCTGCACATCACGAGGTTCCCGCTCACCGAGGCGGCCGACCCCGAGCTCGAGCCGAGCGACGCTGCGCGCGTGCTGTCATACACGTTACTGGGATTGCCCGCCCAGGAGCTGCGCTGATAACCCAGCGTCGATGGCAGCACCATGGTCGGCTCGTGGCGGCCGCCCGGAGCGCGCGGCCGCCCGTTGTACTCGGTGTTGACCGCCTTGGCATAGATGATCGCGCCTTTTGTCCGCAGTTGCGCAACGAGGGTGTGGTCTGTGGGGGGGAAGTCGATGTCGTAGCGGGCATCGGCGCCCGCCGTGGTGCGCATGTCCTTCGTATCGAACGGATCCTTGAAGCTGAAAGGAATGCAGTACATGGGCATGCGCTCGAGATCGGGATTCGTGCCGTACTCCGCATCGAGTTCCATCGCGCGCTCGAGGGCGTCGGGCTGCTGACGGAACTCCTCGCACACGGCGGGCGAGCCTGACGGCAGCGGGCCCGCCGAGGGAGGCAGGTCCGCGTCGCCCTTGCACGTCACCGAGCGTTCACCCCGCAGGTTGAGCGTGGCCAGTGCGTTCATCTGGCCCGCGTCGGGTATGCCCAGCGTCATGCCGTATTGCTGGTGCACGCTCGGGTCCGAGGCGGTGGGCTCCATACGGCCGAACTCAATGGGCGGGCCGGTATACTCGTCGAAATCCGGCAGGACATCGGTGATCGCCACCGTCTCGGTCGGGAACTCGAGCGGTGCGCCCGCGCGAACGACGCCGGGCGCAGGCGGAACGGGTGCGCCGTCACGGGTGACGAGCTGATTGCTGACACCGTTGTAGGCCTTGGCGCGATTGAGATACATCTGCACCAACCCCTGGCAGGTGATCTGCCCGTCGCGGATGGCGCGATGCACGTCGGCGATCGTCGCTTCCTCAAGATGAAACTGAAAATCCTGCGATTGACCGTTCTGCGATCGACCGCCGCAGCTGACCGCCAGTAAGCCGAGGACCACGACGTTGAGAGAGAAGGTGAGTTTGGTGATGGACATGTCTCCCCCTGAGATTCCGCGCCTGCGTGTGCTGTCAACGGACGGTCCCCGTTCCGCGCCGGGGCGCACGACCGGGGGCAGGTCACGGTGGCCGTTATGATGCAGAATTGACTCGTGCCAGCAAGCCACGCCGAAGAATCTCCACAGGCGCGCCGCGGTTCGGCGTGAAAGCGTCAGTTCACGCCTGGCGCGTTCAGTTCGCGGGCCAGGCGTGGCACGTTTGGCAGGTATTTCTGGCCTGATGAGCGTCGTGGCAGCTGATACAGCTCGCCATCGCCCTGACGCTCGTGATTTCGGCCATCGCATCGCCCTGAGTGACGTCGCCGTGGCACATCGCGCAACGCATGCCAGCCTGCAGATGCGTGCGATGCGTCCACGTGACGCCCGGCATGACCCGATACACACGCACCCAGGGAACAGGCTGGCTCGATCCGACGAACTCCGCGAGCCTGACGATCGCCGGGCTGTCAGTGGCCACTGTGCTGTGACAGAGCATGCACGTACCGGTCGCTGGAAACGTCATCTGATCGCCCGGGTCGGGATTCGCATGACAGGTCTCGCATTCAAGACCGCTGGCCTGATGCGTGCTGTGGCTGAAGGGCAGCGGCTGCGCCGGAGCCGGGTGGGGCGCTGGATTGTCGGGCACTTCCTGCGTCGCGGCTTGGGATGACGGCTGCGCTCGCACCGCGACGGTCACGAGCAGCACCAATGCCGCGGCCACGATGACGAAGAAGGTTACAGCTCTCTTGATCACGGTTTCAGCTCCTGTCGCTCGGCTGCCCGGCGCGGCCCTTGCCTACGACCTGCTCAAGCGTCGTGCCCTCATCCTGGAGGATGGCGATGGCGGTGTGGCGTCCGGGCTGGCCGGTGATCGACCCGCCCGGCGCCGTGCAACCCCCTGTTTGATACAGCCCGCGAATCGGCATGCGGTACGGCGCGAAGTTGCCCAATCGCCGAACGCTGTGGTGCACGCTGCCGCGCCACATCGACGGGTTCATCCGCTCGATGTCCAAAGGGCTCAGCAGGAACTTGGCCAGGACCTTGTCTTTCGTCAGATTCGCCGTGTGACGCAGGTAGTGCGTGAGGAGCTGGTCCGCGACGCGCTCCTTGATCACATCCCAGTGCTGGGGCCCTTCCTTCAATGCATAGGGCATGGTCCCCTCGATCTTGATGAGGCCGTAGCCAGGCGGCACCCGCGTCGTATCGAAGACCGAAGGATGGACGATCTGGAGCGGGTAGTCCTCGATGTTCAGTTCGCCACGCGCCTGGTCGGCGCTGAGGACGAAAATGCTCTCGGGCCGCTGCATGATTGCGGCTTCACAGCTGGAGATCGTTCCGCCGTCCGCAAGCGGATACGTTGGCGATTCAGCGAGCGCGAAATGGAACACGAACATGGCGTGTTCCGGCTGCCAGATGTCCACCGTGTCGAGAAGCGCGTCGCCCCACAGCTCGCGAGGGGCCATGCCGATCAGGTTCTTGACGTGGATGGTCGAGACCACGCCCTTCTGCGCCCGGTACTGAGTGCCGTCCACGCACTCCACGCCCTTGCATCTCGCATCTTCGATGATGAGCCGCGCGACCGGCGTGTTGGTCAGAATGACGCCATGGTTCGCCTCGATAAACCGCCCGAGCGCAACGCTCAACATGCCTGAACCGCCCTTGGGGATCGGGCGTCCGCTCAGATGCCCCATCATCGAGACTGCCTGGTCACCTGTGCCAGGATCGCTTCCAGGAACCCCGCCGAAATGGCCGGCCGTCAGGTTGGCGGCTCGCATATGACGGCTCTCCCAGATGTGGCAGGCCGCGTCGTAGCCTGAGAGGTCTCCAATCCGTCCCCAGAAGAGCCCTTCCCGCGTCTCCACGCGCTCGGCTGGCGACATCGCCAGCACCTTCTGACGGGAGCGTGCCAGGCGCCTGAATGTCTCCGCATCTTTCTTCGAGACACGCGCGATCGTCGCAGCGGTGCGCTCCAGGTCCTGCCGGAACACCGTGAACGAGGCGCCGTCGAGGAAGGGGATGTGCACCACCACATCCGGGTCGATGGTCTCGTAACCGTAGTCGCGAATATTGATCTCGTTATCGCGCAGGATCGGGTTCTGGCTGATGCCGCCGTGTACGGTCGAACACAGGTCCGTTTTGAAGCCGGGGAGGAGGACCTCGGCAGTCTTGGCGCCGCCGCCGATCAACGGGCGGCCTTCAAGAATGAGCACGCGATGCCCGGCTTTGGCGAGATACGCCGCGCACACCAGACTGTTGTGCCCCGCGCCCGCGATCACGTAGTCGAACCGGTCGCCGGGCGCGACGCTCCGCCCCGCCTGCCGGGCGGCGCCGGCTGCAGATCCCGCCTGTTGAGCGTCGCTCGATGAAAGCCCGAGCGCCAGCGGCGCCAACGCCGCCGTGCTCTTCACAAAATCACGCCGGGTTATCGACGTCATCACGGGCTCCTTTTTCAGTCGAACAGGAGGCTAAGTATATCCGGAACGTGCCTTCCGACCTTCCGATTTCCGTCGCCGGTTGAAGGCCAGAGCGGCAGTGAAAGGCATGTCGATGTCTGACGACGTCCTGGGTCGGCCCTCCCGGAGATCCTGCCCGCCACGCCGGCCGGACGAGCGATCGCGACACGCGTTGCCGACCCGGCTCTCGGCCTGCATGTGCCTCTTTTCGTAGGCGTGGAGGTCGCTCAGGTCTCGAGAAGCTGAGGATCATCACCACCCTGACGAACCCCGCGGCGTTCCTGTCGGACCAGCGGGACTTTGCGCGGGCACTTGATTCGGAGGTGCAGGATGGACAACAGTTAAGGTTTGGGTACTCGCCAGCAGGTCGTCTGGCTTCAAAATCACGCGTGGTTGAGGAGGACTCTCATGAGAAGGCATCGACTCGCGATAGGGATTTTGGCGGCCGCCATTGTTTTCGTGTTCTTTGCCGACAGGCCCGTGCAGGTCCAGCAGGCCGTCCCGACCAAAGGCGGGCAGGAGCAGAACGGACAGTATGAACCTGTCCGGGGCTGGCCCAAGCAAGTGCGGAAGGGCTGGGTTGGGGGAAGCAACCAGGGCGTGTACGCCGAGAGCCCGGACAGGGTCTTCATCACGCAGCGCGGCTGGCTGCCGGAGATGGAGCGGCCGAAGAATACCCCGGTTCCCGAGTTCGGGCCGAGCCTCTCGTTCCCCGTCAACCAGGTTCCGTTTCGGAACGCCTCGCAGGGCCCGGTGGCGAGCCCGCCCAACTATGCTGCCTCGGAAGCCGTCACGAAGGACGGCGTCGACTACCTCTGGAAGGACTGCATCTACATCGTGGACAGGAACGGCGACCTGGTCGAGTCGTGGACGCAGTGGGACTCGCTGCTCAAGCGGCCGCATGCCATCTACGAGAGCCCGTACGACCCCGAGAAGCACGTCTGGGTGGTCGACGACGCCGGGCACGTGGTCCACAAGTTCACCAACGACGGCAAGACGAAGGTGTTGACGCTCGGCACGCAGGATGAGCCCGGCAATGACGACAAGCACTTCAACCGTCCGACGTTCCTCACCTGGCTGCCCGACGGCACCATGTTCGTGGCGGACGGCTACGCCAACACGCGCGTCGTGAAGTTCGACAAGAACGGCAAGTACCTGATGACCTGGGGTGAGAAGGGAAGCAATTCCACAGGGCCATCAGGACCCCAAGACTTGCGACCCGGCTACTTCAACACCGTGCACGGCATTGCCGCCGACGCCAACAGGCGCATCTATGTGAGCGACCGGTCGAACCGCCGGATCCAGGTCTTCGACGAGAACGGTAAGTTCCTCGACCAGTGGACGATCGGCGAGGCGCCCGCGCACATCTACAGCATCTACATGGCGGCCGACCAGACTCTCTGGGGCGTGGACTCCGGGACCATGCGGTTCGTCTCGTGGGACCTGAACGGAAAGTTCAAGTACGGATTTGGCTACCTGGGCGATCCTCCGGGTGGGCTCTTTGGCCCGCATCAGATGACCGTGGACCAGGAGGGCAACGTGTACGTTGCCCAGGTCTCCAACGGGTACACGGCGAAGTTCCGGCCGATGAAGGGTGCCGACCCGGCGAAGCTTGTCGGGAAACCGTTCGGATTCCCCTGGGCCAAGTGAGTCGCACGTCCCCGGTGCCCGGGTGTGGACCACCCGGGCACCGGCATGTCCGGCTCGCTCTCGAGGCGGACCCTGATACCCGGTTGAGGCGAGGACCGTATGATCAACGTGAAGCCAGTGCTGACAGCGTCGTTGGTGTTGCTCCTGGGCATGGGCCTCGCTGTCGACGCACGAGCGCAGGCCGGAGCCGGCGAAGATCGCCTTCCGGTCTGCGTGGAGGCGGCGCAGTGGTCCAGCGATCCCATTCCCGGAGCGGATCTGTGGTCTGCGGGAGGGCCCGGCGGCGCCTTCGTGGCCGTCAAGACAAACGCCGGGAACCTGGCATTCCTGTCCGTCAGCGCCTTGGATACGCTCGTGATCGAAAGCGCGCAGCTCTTCACCCCGGCGGGAAAGGAGATCTCCACGAAGGAGTACCTGCGCGTCCCTGGAGGCTCCACGTTCGACCTGGACACCGGCACGGCATCGAGCGACAGTACGGCCGATCTGAAGTGGAACTCGGGTGCCGGGGGGAAGAGCCTGGAGCCTTTGAACAAGGCCATGGTCTACCGCTGCCGGTCATCGGATCGCCGGGCCACGTTGCGGTAGGGTCGGACGCGAGACCGACGTCGCGTCGGCGTTCGTCGCGGGACCGGAGATCTCCAACAGCTCGTTGTCATCCTCCTCAGGCGGTCCTCGTCTGATCTGTCGCACTCCAACTCGCCCTCGCTCAGCAAGTTAGCACGGCTGTCAACGGCGGCCGCCCGCGTGGGTGTGGGAGGAACCGGGCGTGTCCGGTCGCGTTGGCCTGCGACGCGTCCGGCCCCGGTGGAGCCGGGGAAGGGTCAGGGGCCGTCTGGCCACGGGGGCCATGAGCGGGCATTTCGGGCGGGGGACTCGGAGCGCCAGGGCCCAGGCTTGACAGGGGGGCACCGGATGTATAACTTGGGCACCGCTGGATCCAGAATCCAAAGTGTACTGGATTGTGCCCAGGTTTTCGATGGAGGAGCCGTCAACTCGGCGACACGCGGTTCGTTCAGGTCTCGAACGACCGGAGGCCTTTTCACATCACACCGGCGGCATGTCGTCAACGGTCTGCCGTGCGCAGAGTGACCGCACGGAAAGCAGGGCAGGAGGTTCGCGATGAGAGTGAGGGGGGTCAGGGGACTCATCTTCTTCGTCGGCGTCATTCTGGCGTTGCCCGTCGTGGCGTACGCGCAGGGCGCGACGCTGGCAGGCACGGTGAGGGATTCCTCGGGCGCTGTCCTGCCCGGGGTGTCGGTCACAGTCAGGGCCGTCGCGTCGGGGAACACCTATGAAGCCGTCACCGATGCCGCCGGCACGTATCGGGTCATCGTGCGTCCAGGTGTCTACGAAATCACGGCGCGGCTGGCGGGGTTCCAGACCGTCGTCCGGGCCAATCACGAGGTACTGATCGGGCAGACGCTCACCGTGGGCTTCGAGCTGGGCATCTCGTCCCTGGAGGAGACGGTGACGGTGACGGGCGAGCAACCGCTGCTCGATGTCAGCTCGTCGACCGTGAGCGGCAACATCGATCCGCGGCAGATTGAGCAGCTGCCGATCAACGGCCGGAACTGGATGGATCTGGCGTTGCTGGCCCCCGGCAGTCGACAGAACGCCTCGGCCGAGGTTCCGCTCGATCGCCAGGGCTACTTCCAGATGGTGGTCGATGGCCAGCAGATCACGCAGCTCATCTGCTGCTCGGGCCGACAACCCCGCTACAGCCAGGATGCCATCGGGGAGTTCGAGCTCATCTCGAACCGGTTCGACGCCTCCGTCGGGCGCTCCGCCGGCCAGGTGGTGAACGCCGTCACGAAGTCGGGCACCAACAGCTTCCGTGGCTCGGTGGCGGGCTACTTCCGGCACGACAGCATGCAGGCGGCGGACCCTGTCGCCGACCGCGTGATCCCGTTCCAGGAGCAGCAGATCAGCGGGACCTTTGGCGGTCCGATCCGGAAGGACCGGGTCCACTTCTTCGCGAACTACGAATACGACCGCACGCCTTTCACGGTCACGTTCAACAGCGTGTATCCCCAGCTCAACAAGGACGTGAGCGCCAAGGACACACTCGAAACCGGTGGCGGGCGGGTGGACATCGAGGTGAGCCCCAGAACCCGGCTGGCACTGCGGTACATGAGGTACAAGCAGGTGGAGCCGTTCAATGGCACGGGTGGCGCGTCCAACGGTCCCTCGACCGGCGAGACGCTCGAACGCAGCACCAACCAGGTCTTCGGCAGCCTCACGAACATCATCGGCACCGCGGCCACCAACCAGCTCAAGTTCGGCATCCAGGCGTTCAACTGGAAGAACAAGCCCGATGTGATGTGGCAGGGGGATACGGGGGGCTTCCCCGCTGATGCGATCCCCGGGGTGTATCCTGGATGGGCCCCGACCGCACTCAAGGGATCGCTCCGGCTCGAGTGGTCCAACTACAGCATGGGCACCGCGAACAACTCGCCGCAGGACATCACCGAGTCGATCATCCAGGTGCGGGATGACTTCACCATGAGCTTCGACCGGGGCGGGGTCCACGACATCAAGGCCGGTGGCGAGTATCTGCACAACAAGGGTGAATGGGAGTGGTGCAACGGCTGCAACGGACGGATGCGGTTCTTCGGGAACGCGCCGGCCAATCTCCCCGACTTCATCGGCGACCCCCTGGACGCCTCGACCTGGAATCTGGCCGGCCTGGCTCCCGTTGTGAGGCCGAGGGACTGGATCCAGTCGATTGGGAACCCCGCGCTCGGGACTACGCGCGACATCTTCGCGTTCTGGTTCCAGGACGACTACTCCGTCGGCGACCGCCTGACGCTGAACCTCGGTGTGCGCTATGACGTCGACATCGGGGTGGAGGGCGAGCGCGAGACCTTTACTCCGTGGGTGGTCGGTCGTAAGACGGACTGGAACAACCTGGCCCCGCGCCTCGGCGCCGTGTTCCGGCTCGATGACCGGACGGTGCTCCGAGGCGGCTACGGGATTTACTACACCCAACTGGAGAACGACGCCGCCCACCAGACCCAGCTCAATGCGGTGCAGGCCGGAAATGTCATCCCTTACGATGGCAGGGCCGACTTCCTGGTGAACCCGTGGAACGGGCTGCAGCCCAGCTACAATGACGTGACCTTCTGCAACGAAGAGCCCATCAACCGACCGGGCTGCTTCTCGCGGAGCTTCAGCATCGAGGTGCCCGCGCCCAGGCACGAGATCTCCTACAGCCATCAGGCGATGGCGGGCATCGAGCGGCAGTTAAGCGCCCAGTCGGTGCTCGTGTTGAACTACAACTACACCGGCGGTCGGGCCGAAGAGCACGACCACAACGCCCAGCTGATGTACGACGAGGCGACCGGGTTGCCGCTCAACCCCAACTCCGTCGCGAACCGGCAATTCCCCGGCTGGGGGCCGGTCGTCGGCCTGGAGTTCATGGAGGGCCGGTCGAACTACCACGCGTTGGAGGTTTCAATCAGGAAGCGCCTAAGCGACCGCTGGCAGGCCCAGTTCAACTACAAGCTGTCGGGCTGGTGGGATGAGAAGTCACCGCCGCGCATCGTCTCGCTGCCTGGTCCGACCGCGAGCAACTACAGCTTCCCGCTGGCCGGGCTGTACGGGGGCGAATACACGCTCGCGGTAGGCGACCAGCGCCACCGGGCAACCTTCAACGGTATCTGGGAGCTGGCTTACGGCTTCCAGTTGAGCGGTGTCTACTTCTTCGGCTCCGGCGAGCGGTTCCCGACGATGTGGGGCAACGGGGCCTGTGGCAACGTCGGGGCGGCCTTCTGCAGCACCTCGAACCCGCGCAACGAGGAGGCGCGCCTGCGGCCGGACGGAACCCTGGTGCCCCGCAACAACCTGGTGGGCAAGCCCCTTCACCGGTTGGATGTGCGCCTGACGAAGCGGTTTGACTTCGGCGGGGTGGGAGTGAGCGGGATCGTCGACGTGTTCAACGTGTTCAACCACAAGAACTACGGGGACTACACGACCCTAGAGAGCAACGCGAACTACGGGAAACCGGAGCAGAACCGGAATACCTCGTACTTGCCGACCACGGTGCAGCTGGGCTTCCGCGTCACGTTCTAGGCCGGGGTGCAGGTACGGATCGGCGAAGACCGTGCGTCTCAACCGAAGGGCCGGGCTTGGGCCCGGCCTTTCCTCGTCACGGCCCATCGCGAGCCATGGTCCGTCCTTCCGACAAGCGGCACGAGGCCGGCGGTTGCCAATCCCATTCCGAGTCACGCGTTGAATGGAGGGACCCATGGCACGCCCACTGTCACTCGGCATCTTGGCCGCTGGACTGACGTTCGGATCCTGGGCGACATACGCCCAGGGCGTCACCATGCAGGGGGAGGATCCGCCTCGGCACGCGATCGTTGAACCGTTCGAGCATTCCGATGTTCCGTTGGAGCTGACGTTTGTTCCTACCGCGGACGACGTCTACACGGTCATCGGCGTGCGGCGTCCGAAGGGCGCGGGCCCGTTCCCGACCGTGCTGTTCGCCAGCGGCGGCGGAAGCGGGGGCCTCGAGAAGGTCCGTGCGGACGCGCGCAGCCGCGCCTACATCATGGAGCGCTTTCTCAGTGCTGGCTATGCCGTCGCGACCCTGCAATACCGCAACGAAGTCGCGAGGGCCTATAACAAGCTCACAGACATCGCTGAACCATATGGCGGCGACAGCCGGCTTCACAGGACGAGGCCTGCACTCGACCATGACGATTACATCGCGATCGTGGAATATGTGAAAAGGCTGCCGTTCGTGGACGCACAGCGCGTCGGTCTGGTGG
>Ga0326597_10015192_pt1 | contig 10076 bp, 11 predicted proteins | sample RVTome_12_FD_203789 | JGI IMG/M metagenome (GOLD analysis project Ga0326597, IMG submission 203789) | Soil microbial communities from uranium-contaminated site in the Upper Colorado River Basin, Wyoming, United States - RVT100D185 | ecosystem: Environmental > Terrestrial > Soil > Contaminated >...
CCGACCCGCGGACCTGGCTGAGGCCGGCGGCATAGAGTGTGTTCCGCAAGAGTGGGAACGTGTTTTGCGATATTTTATGGGCTGTTGAAAAATACGAAGGCGGCTGAGTAAGGGTTCCCTCTCCCCGGTGGGGAGAGGGGCAGGGTGAGGGGGGACCGACGTTAGTTGTCGGAACTCCTGACCCCCCTCACCCGGTTCGCTGGCGCGAACCGACCTCTCCCCACTGGGGAGAGGTGATTCAACAGCCTGCCGACCCGCATGGAGGCGTAAATGAGCGAGCAGAGCGATCTTCTCAAGACGGCGCAGTCGTGGCGCGAAGCTGGCCGCGACGTGGCCGTCGCCACCGTGGTCTCGACCTGGGGCTCGGCGCCCAGGCCCGCCGGCAGCCAGCTCGTCATCGACGGCGAGGGCAATTTCGAGGGCTCGGTGTCGGGCGGCTGCGTCGAGGGCGCGGTGGTCACCGAGGCCATGGAGGTGCTGGAGAGCGCCAAGCCGAAGCTGCTGGAGTTCGGCGTCGCCGACGAGACGGCCTGGAAGGTGGGGCTTTCCTGCGGCGGCAAGATCCGCGTCTATGTGGAGAAGCTGGACTGAGACGAGGCGATGCGGGGTATCGGACGGATGATGCAGGGGGACGCGGCGCAAAAGGAATCAGCGGCCACATGGTTCGAGACGCAAAGCTGCGCTTTGCTCCTCACCATGAGGAGCAACGTTTCCCCTCACCCTGAGGAGCCGCGCCGTAGCCCCGAAGGGGCAAAGGCAGGCGTCTCGAAGGGCGAGGCCACTGGGATGCATATGAACGGTCAGAGTTTGAGCGATGGACCTTGAAATCCTCACGGCGCTGAACGAGGAGCGCGCCGCCCGGCGCGCGGCGCTGCTGGCGACCAACCTCAAGACGGGCGCGCAAGCGCTTGTCAAGGAAGGCGAAATGGACGGGGCCGGAACGTTGGCGGAAAGCTGCCGCAAGGCCTTCCGCCAGGGCAGGAGCATCGTCGTGGAGGAGGCCGGCGAAGAGGTCTTTCTCAACGTCTTCGTGCCGCCGCCGCGGCTCGTCCTCATCGGGGCTGTGCATATCAGCCAGGCGCTCTATCCGATGGCCCGCGCCGCCGGCTACGACGTCGCCATCATCGACCCGCGCACCGCCTTCGCCACGCCGGAGCGCTTCCCGGACATCGAACTCGTCACCGAATGGCCGGATTCCGTGCTTCCGGGGCTCGGCGTCGACCGCTATACGGCGCTGGCGACGCTCACCCACGACCCGAAGATCGACGATCCGGCGCTGATCCACGCGCTGAAAAGCGACTGTTTCTACATCGGCGCGCTCGGCAGCAAGAAGACCCATGGCCGCCGCGTCGAACGGCTGAAACAGGCCGGCCTGAGCGACGCCCGGATCGAGCGCATCCACGCGCCGATCGGCCTTTCCATCGGCGCGGTCAGCCCGGCCGAGATCGCCGTCGCCGTGCTCGCCCAGATCACGGCGGCGCTCAGGCTCGGCCCGGAGGCACATCGATGAAATTCGGCCGGGTGCCCGTCGCGCAAGCCGAAGGCGCCATCTTGGTGCATTCGCGGCGCAACGCCGAGGGGACCCTCAAGAAGGGCCAGGTGCTGCTCAGAAGCGACATCGAGGCGCTCATGCGCAGCGGCGCCAAAGACATTCTGGTGGCGCGGCTGGAACAGGACGACATCCACGAGAACAAGGCGGCCGCCCTCATCGCCGCTGCGGCGGGCGGCGTCAATGTGCGCCTCGACAAGGCGTCCACCGGCCGGGTCAACATGTTCGCCGAGGTCGACGGGCTGGTGCGGGTCGACCCCGACTTGCTGGCGCGCCTCAACCGGATCGACGAGGCGATCACGGTGGCGACGCTCGAGCCGTTCGCCAGGGTTGCGGCGGGGCGGATGGTGGCGACCGTTAAGATCATCCCCTATGCGGTGCGCAAGAAATCCCTCGACCGGGCGCTCGCCATCGCCCAGCAGGCGCTGCCGCTGATCGCGGTCAGGCGTTTTCGGGCGCACCGGGCGGGCCTGGTCCAGACCCGCGTCGCCGGCACGGCGGACAAGGTGCTCGACAAGACGCAACGGGTGCTGGGGGACCGGCTCAGGGCGCTCGGCTCGGAGCTCGGCGAGGAGATCCGCTGCGCCCACGAGACGGACGAGATCGCCGTCGCGGTGAGAAATCTGGCCGAGAGCGGCCACGACCCGGTCATCGTCTTCGGGGCATCGGCGATCAGCGACCGCCGCGACATGGTGCCGGCCGGTATCGAGGCCGCCGGCGGCGTCGTCGAGGCGTTCGGCATGCCGGTCGATCCGGGCAATCTGCTGCTGCTGGCCAAGCTCGGCAAGGTGCCGGTGATCGGCGCGCCGGGCTGCGCCCGCAGCCCCAAGGAGAACGGTTTCGACTGGGTGCTGGAGCGCCTGCTGGCGGGCCTCAAGGTCAAGCGCGAGGACATCGCCGCCATGGGAGCGGGCGGCCTGTTGATGGAAATCGAGACCAGGCCGCGGCCGCGCCTCGGCGCGGAAGCCGAAGCGGTGCCCGAACCGCGCGTCGCCGCCCTGGTGCTTGCCGCCGGCCGCTCGCGGCGCATGGCCGGCGTCAACAAGCTCTTGGAGGATTTCGCCGGCAAGCCGCTCGTCCGCCACGCCGTCGAGGCGGCGCTGGCAAGCCGGGCCGATCCGGTGACGGTGGTGACCGGGCATATGGAAGACGCGGTGCGCACGGCGCTTAACGGGCTTGGGGTCGAATTCGTCCACAACCCGGATTTCGCCCAAGGGCTGTCGACATCGCTGCGCGCCGGGCTTGCCGCGATCGGCGAGGAGGCCGACGGCGTCATCGTCTGCCTCGCCGACATGCCGGGCGTGTCGGCGGGCCTGCTCGATTCCCTGATCGACGCCTTCTCGCCGTCCCAGGGCCGGCTCATCGTCGTTCCAACCTATAAGGGCAAGCGCGGCAACCCGGTGCTGTTCTCCACCCGCTTCAGCGAGGCGCTGATGGCGGTCAAGGGCGATGTCGGGGCGCGCCACCTGATCGGCGCCAACGCCGAGGCCGTGGTCGAGGTCGAGGCGGACCGGGCGGCGCTGATCGACGTCGATACGCCGGACGCGCTCGCCGCCGCGCGCCGGGCGCTTGTCGGCGAGCCGGCGGAACCGGTCGTCCAGGCGGAAACTCCGCGGCAAGAAGCGGACCGTCCGGCGGAAAGTCGCGAGTAAGAAGCGGCGGAACCCGGCGAGCAAAAGACATGACGGGGAGTTCCGCCCGTGAAACGCCAGCCGCTTACGAGCTGGGTCCCGCGTCGAAGCCGACCTTGTCGACCAGCTCGCTCGCCTTGGCGCGCGCCTTGGCGACCTCCGACAGGGAGATGTCGTCCGCCTTGAGTTCGCCCCATGAGCGCACCCGGGCAGACGCCTTAACGCCTGGCTTTACCGGATATTCGTGGTTGACCTCGGCGTAGATGCGCTGCGCCTCGTCGCCGGCCAAAAACTCCATCAGCTTCAGCGCTTCTTCGGGGTGCGGCGCGTATTTGGCCATCGACACGCCGGACACGTTGACATGCGTGCCGCGGTCCCCGGCGTTGGGGAACAGGACCTTGGCCGCGGCGGCCCATTTCCGCTGCTCGGGCTCCTTCTCGTTGGTTTCCATCAGGCCCATATAGTAGGTGTTGCCGAGCGCGATGTCGCATTCCCCCGCATAGACGCTCTTGACCTGCGAGCGGTCGTTGCCCGACGGCTTGTGGGCAAGGTTCGCTTTGACGCCCTGCAGCCACGTCTCCGCCGCCGCCTCGCCCTTGTTGGCGATCACCGAGGCGATGAGACCAAGCGAATAGCCGTGCTGGCCGGAGCGGGTGCAGAGCTTGCCGCGCCATTTCGGATCGGCCAGCTCCTCATAGGTGATGGAATCCTGTTTCACGCGCTCGCGCGAGGCGTAGATGACCCGCGCCCGCAGGGTCAGCGCGAACCAGTCGCCGTCGGCGTCGCGATAGGCGGCCGGGATGTTGGCGGAAAGCACGTCCGAAGAGACCGGCTGGGTGACGCCGACCTCCTTGGCCTGGGCCAGTCGGCCGATATCGACCGTCAGCAGGACATCGGCGGGCGAGTTGCGCCCCTCCGCCGCCATGCGCTCGATGAGCCCGTCGGCAGCGAAGATGGTGTTCACCGTGATGCCGGTCTCGGCGGTGAATTTCTCGAACAAGGGCGCGACGAGCTGCGGTTGCCGGTAGGAATAGACGTTGACTTCGGCCGCCTGGGCGGCGGAAACGGCCACGGTCATCACCGCGGCCGCGCAAAGCGCGCGGCAGGTCCGCCTCGCCAGAAAGTTGTTGATCATTGGATCCTCCAATCAACAGGGTTCAAGGCCCCGCCATCGAAAGGCGTACAACCCACCCGCCGGATAGTTGCGAATGAGTTGCAATCCGACTGAACGGGATTTCACGCACCCCGTCAAGGTAAAAACGATTTCGGCTAAAACATTGGAATTAGAAGGATTCTAGACATTCCTGCTAAGGCCCCCGCACACTGCATAAATCTTCTCAAATATCTAACATGGCGCTTGAAATCGCTCTGGCGCGGGATCATCTTTACCGCCGTAGACTGACGTGGCCATGCTGGTCGCGCCCTGACGCGCCGTCCGTTCGGGCCTCCGTTCGGGCTTCATCCACCAAGCAGAACACGCCGGCTCGAGCCTTGCGCGAGGGCGCCTCGCGCGTCTGCTCCTATGGCCGTTCACGGCCGGGAGCGTTTGAGCGGGTAACAAGATGATCTTTCTTGCGAGTGTGGCGCTGTTCGCCGCCACTGTGTTTCTGTTCCTCTATGGCGTTCAACTGCAGCGCCGGGCAGCGCTGCCGAAATGGGCCCAGCGGGACGTTATCCTGCACGCCGCCGCGCTCGGCTTCACGCTGATCGCGCCGTTGTCGCTGACCCTCATGCTGGCGACCGCGCCGTCCTCCTCGGTCGCTTTCGACGTGGCCATCAGCGCGGCGGCGGCGGTCGCGGTCTTCGCGGTGGCGTATTACCTCGCAGCCCATCTGGCGGGAGGGTCTGGGCGCCGCAAAAGGGAACGGTTGTAGCCGGCGCGCGCGCCCGTCATTCTCGCCCGGCGAAGAATAGAATCCGGCCTGAGCCATGGCCGCTTGGGGGGCCAAATCGGCCCCCCGGCGGTGTTGCGGTGCTCGCCCGATGCACCTCATCGCGCGTCGCGCCGCGCCTTGCCGGCTGAGCCTGCGATCTTGCTTTGGAGATATAGGGGAGTATTTATTAATTATGGAACCATACATGCCCAAGAATCTCCTCGTTTGGCTTGCTCTCTGCTTGAGCCTGAGCTCGCTTGCGATTGCGGGTCCGTTGGAAGATGGACGTGCCGCTGCTGGCCGTGGCGACTTTACTGCCGCCCATGAGGCTTGGAGGCCGTTGGCCGAAGCAGGCGACGTCAATGCGCAATATAACCTTGCCACTCTGTACGTCAGAGGTTTGGGGGTCCCTGAGGATACCGTGGAGGCAATGAAGTGGTATCGGCGCGCGGCCGAGCAGGGTTCGGCAGATGCTCAGACCAAGGTTGGAGCAATGTTCGGCACTGGGCTGGGGACGGGGCAGGACCATCATCAGGCGGTGGAGTGGTTCCAGCGTGCAGCGAACCAAGGGCATGCAGCCGCCCAACTCATGCTTGCACGCCAATATTTCACCGGCGATGGTGTGCTGCGGGACTTCATCCTTGCTAACATGTGGGCAAACCTCGCGGCGGGACCGACCTCCCAGACCTGGATCATACCCGTGTCCTTGGAGGAAGCTCGGAATCTGCGCGATACCATCATCCGCTTTATGACACCCGAACAACTTGCCGAAGCGCAACGCAGAGCCAGCGAATGGTCACCTAAACCCGAACGCTGAAGCTCGGGTTACGGGTGTCTCAAAGGCCGATCAGATCGAGCAAGAACCACTTCTCGCCGAAGCGCAACGCAGAGCCAGCGAATGGTCACCTAAACCCGAACGCTGAAGCTCGGGTTACGGGTGTCTCAAAGGCCGATCAGATCGAGCAAGAACCACTTCTCGCTGGTTGGTAGCCGTACCCGACTTGGCGTCACCAAGATGTGGCGAGTGCGTCCCGCTCGAGGTAGTCACGGGGTCCTACTCGGTGGCGCTCAAAGCCCGTAGACGCTGTCGTCTTTGGAAGAATCCGGAGGCTAGGGAGAATTTACGCACGGAGTAGGTGGCGGAGGGAACGGGACTGCGGTCGAACCGTCTCTGGACTTGGATCGGTCGTGTCCCGGATGTTGTGGAAATTCCCTGGCAGCGTGCTCCCTGCATGTGAAGTCGGACCTGATCACGCCGCTCAGCGCCTGAACGCGACCGGGCTTTGCGGCCGGGCGTCCACCTCCAGCGTGAAAATGTCGGGCCGGCTGTAGTGCCCGGCCACGTCAAAGGCACGGCGGGCGGCGGCGACACGGGGGATATCGATATCCGCCTCAAGCAATCCTACCTCCTTGCGCATCGGTCCGGCGACGATTTCGCCGCCCGGCGCGATCACCACGCTGTCGCCGGGATTCATCCATTCCTCCGCATCCGGATAAAGCCGTTCGCGGTCGGGGAAATCCGCGGGCAGATCGCTGACCCGCAGCACATTGCCCGCGCCAAGCACCCAACAGCGCGCTTCGCGGGCGATGTGCTGCAAGCTGCCGAGCCAGCCGTCGCCACTGTCATTGGTTGGTGCGACATGGATCTCGATCCCCTGACCATACAGCGCATAGCGCGCCAGCGGCATGAAATTTTCCCAGCAGATCAGCCCCCCGACGCGGCCGGCGGGCGTATCGACGACCCTAAGCCCGCTGGCGTCGCCAAACCCCCAGACCATGCGTTCGGGATTGGTCGGCATCAGTTTGCGATGAATGTTCAGAAGCGTGCCATCCGGCCCGATCGTGACCAGACTGTTGTAGATCGTCGTGCCGCTGGTCTTGCTGTCGCGCTCGCTGATACCGCAGATCACGGTTGCCTTGGCCTTGGCCGCCACATCAAAAAGCGGCTGCATCTGGTCCGACGACAGATCGACGGCATTCGCCACCAGCCGGGTATGCAGCGTTTCGTTCATCCCCCAGTCGCCGCCCGGCCTGAGCCGCCAGATCCAGGCCGGATAACCGGGCACGAAGGTTTCATTGAACACGATCAGTTCCGCACCGCGCGCCGTCGCTTCGCCGACTTTTTCGACAGCCTTGGCGATTGTTTTTGCACGATCCAGAAACACCGGCGGTTCCTGCACGATAACGATCTTTGTCATGTCTTCCTCCTTTCAGGTTTTGCCCCGAAAGGCGGAATGCTATTCCGGCACCTGTTTGCCCGACCCGCCAATTTCGGCCGGAAAATCGTGCATTTTTGGCAGGCCGTCTTTCATCGGCAGCACCGTTTCAGCATAGTTCACATGCACGCCGGGAACGAAGGCCAGGCTGGGGATCGTCGCCGCGAAAACGTCGATCAGTCCCAATTCGGGGTGGGTTGTCATGATATGCCCGCCGCATTTTGAGCAAAGCCGCATTCGTCTTTGGGCTGTGGCGCGGCGAGAAGTTCGCGCGCGTGTGTGATATTCGCTTTGCGGCCGGCGCTGGCAAGCAGCCCATAGTGGCGGATGCGGTGGAAGCCCTTGGGCAGCACGTGGAGCAGGAAGCGGCGGATGAACTCGCCCGGATCGAGCGTCATGGTCCGGTAGCGCTCGTGCCCGTTGCGCCGGTAGTCTGTGGATCAGCATGAAAGTGTGACCCCCGCGCCAATCGCACCTAAGCCATTGAACATCTAAGGAAAACGACGAATGCAGAGGGGTCCCGATCGGCGCCGACGGGGACCCCCTGTCTCTTTCCAATGTTGCTGTAATCTCAATGACTTGACCTGAAGGTCGGGCGGGGTCTCGCTTCGGCGCTGTTTCACAGCGGACTGCAGCTACGCCGGAAGTCCACCCCGCGACCCGCACACGGTTCTTCAATAAAAACTGATCTACTGCGCTCGCACCCAGATGTCGGCTCAGGGCGCGATGTTCTGGTTGATCCTGAAGACGTTGTCCGGGTCGTATTTCCGCTTGATGTCCACCAGCCGGTCGTAGTTTCCGCCGTAGTTGGCTTTGATCCGGTCGATGTCGTCATCGTCCATGAAGTTGACATAGCCGCCAACCTCTGAATATGGGGCGACTGCGTCTGAGTAGTCGCGCACCCACTTCGTGTTGGCTTCGTCGTCATCAGGGTTGTCTGAGGCCGCCAGGATCGCCATCGAGAAGTTGGCATCGCGGTGCCCGAATGCCGTCGCGTCGGGCGCCACGCGGTGGCAAGCCCCATTGATGGGATAGAGGTGCATGGTCGAACTCACGGTCGGGGCATTCGGTCCATGCTGGACGTGGGCGGCTATGGCGTCGTCGGTCAGCTCCTTGACGAAGTTGCCCTTCCAGTACTGCCGGATCCCCGTCGGGAAAAGACCGTCGAAGGCCGCGTTGATCGCCGGATAGGGAACCGGGCCGACCATCTCGGCCTTGACCTCGGCCACGTCGTGGAAGGTCTTGAACTGGCGCTCGCCTTCCGCCGGATCGCCGGACCAGCAGGCGACGATTGCGGCGAACATGTCGCCGTGTCGATCCTCCGGAATGAAGGGCAGCGGGGGGGCGATCTGGAACGCGGGAAACGCGCCCATCTGCTCGGCCGCATCCTTGATGTACTCGCGGTAGAACTTCAGAATGTTTTCGGTCTCTTCAATCTCGTAGAACATCGGGCCCCAGTAGACGTTCTCAACCGGGTGCAGCTTGTATTCCAGCGAGGTGCAGACACCGAAATTTCCACCACCACCGCGAATGGCCCAGAAAAGATCGGCGTTCTCGGTTTCGGAGACAACCAGCATCCTGCCGTCGGCCGTCACCACGTCAGCGGACAGGAGATTGTCCAGCGAAAGCCCCAGACCCCGCGAAAGGTATCCGATCCCGCCGCCAAGCGTGAGGCCCGCGATACCGGTCGTGGAAATGACGCCGCCGGTCGTCGCAAGGCCGAAGGCGTGCGTCGCGGCGTTGAAATCGCCCCAGGTGGTGCCGCCCTCGGCCCTGGCGGTCTGCGCCGAAGGATCGACCCGGACGCCCCGCATCTTTGAAAAATCGATGACGACACCGCCGTCGTTAGTGCCAAACCCCGGGCCGCTGTGGCCGCCGCCCCGAACCGACAGCTCAAGATCGTTGTCCCGCGCATACCTGACGGTCAGCATCACGTCGCCCGCATTCGCCACGCGCACGATCGCGGCCGGCCGCTTGTCGATCATCCCGTTATGAACCATCCGGGCCTCGTCGTATCCGTCGTCGCCCGGCGCCACCACTTCGCCCCGCACCACCCCGCGCAGTTCGCTTGGAGTTTTCAGAGTCATGACGTCCCCCCTTTTCTTGATGGAAAAAACACGAAAAACCGATCTGACCTCAGGTAGCTCGCCAACTTACAGACTCGAAAAATGATTGCCGGAGCGTCGCAGAAGCCGCCGCGCTAATCAAGGCAATCGTCTCGAAGAGATTTCCGGCAGATCTCGGGTTCGCGGATGGTACCGAGGACAGTAAATCAACTGATATCTGATGGTGGATTCTCAAAACAGGTGCCGCCGACCACGAGCGGCAGGACGCGCAGTGGCAATAGCCCATCCCTTCCGGTTCACCGGAAACTTCAATTTCAACGCTGCCGCAAAAGCAGGTTCCTTTGTGTGTGGTGGTCATGTTCACTTCCTCCGATTTTTGTGATGAATGATCAATTTGGCCGGAAACCGCTCTAATACCCCATGCCGCCGGCGGGCATCGCCGGGCCGGCGGGGTCCTTCTTCGGCGCCTCGGTGACCATCGCCTCGGTGGAGACCAGGATGCCGGCAACGGAGGCGGCGTCCTGCAATGCGGTGCGCACCACCTTCAGCGGGTCGATGACGCCCTGGGCGATCAGATCGCCGTATTTTCCGGTCTGGGCGTTGAATCCATAGGCGTAGTCAGCGCTCTCGGCGATTTTGCCGACGACCACCGAGCCATCCTCGCCGGCATTCTCGGCGATCTGACGGGCCGGCGCCTGGATGGCGCGGCGGACGATGGAAACGCCGACCTTCTGGTCCTC
>Ga0326597_10015193_pt1 | contig 10076 bp, 6 predicted proteins | sample RVTome_12_FD_203789 | JGI IMG/M metagenome (GOLD analysis project Ga0326597, IMG submission 203789) | Soil microbial communities from uranium-contaminated site in the Upper Colorado River Basin, Wyoming, United States - RVT100D185 | ecosystem: Environmental > Terrestrial > Soil > Contaminated >...
CGTCGACCGATCGACGCAGTCAAGCGGCAGGCTCAGCCGATCGAACCGCCGGCGGATCTGCGCCGCTTCATCGAGCCGCATCACACCGTTGTCGACGAAAATGCAGGTCAGCTGGTCGCCAATCGCCCGATGGATGATCAGCGCCGCCACCGTCGAGTCGACGCCGCCGCTCAGCGCGCAGACGACCCGCCCGTCGCCCACCTGCGACCGGATGCGGGCGGTCGATTCCTCGACGAAGGACGCCATCGTCCAGTCCCCGGTGCAGCCGCAGACGCCGTACGCGAAGTTGCGCAGGATCTCCAACCCGCTTTCGGTGTGTACCACCTCCGGGTGGAACAGCAGCGCGTAGAGCCGCCGATCCGGATTGGCCATCGCGGCCACCGGCGCGTTCGCGCTGGTCGCGACGACCGCGAAGCCGGCCGGGGCCGCGGCGACGAAGTCGCCGTGACTCGCCCACACCCGGATCTCCGAAGGGACATCCGAGAACAGCGCCGCCCCGTCGGCCACGTGCACCGTGGCATGCCCGAACTCGCGCTGCGGTGCCGGCGCGACCGACCCGCCCAGCGCGTCCGCCATCAGTTGCATGCCGTAGCAGATCCCGAGCACCGGGCGGCCCAGGTCGAAGAGGCTCGGATCGCACTTCGGCGCGCCGGCGTCGGAGACGCTCTTGGGACCGCCCGACAGGATGATGCCGGCAGGCTGTCGCGCGCGAATCCGCTCGGCCGGCGTGTCGGGGGGCCAGATCTCCGAGTGCACCGAAAGCTCCCGCAGCCGCCGCGCGATGAGTTGCGTGTACTGCGAGCCGAAATCGAGCACGATGATCGTTTGATGAGTCACGAATGGGGTCCTGGAGCTCAACGGGTCGAGTCGAACGGGCGGAGAGTTAGACGCTATTATAACGGTGTGGCCGCCCGCCGACCCACAAGATGTTGTAGTGTGCTGCTCCTGTCGGCCGTGTGGTGCGCCGCCCTCCAGGCACAGCCGCCGAGACCGCGGTCCTTCCCCGCCCCGGCTCCGCCGTCCGAGCCGGCGTCGATCGCACGCGCCCCGCTGGCGCTGTTTCCGACTCGAACGCTCTGGAGGCTCGGGCTCGACGCCGCGCTGACCGCCGAGCCCGGCTTCAGCGGCGACCGCGCGTACTTCGCAATCGAGGGCGACCGTCTCGCCGCGTACGATCTCGAGGCCGGCGCGCTGCTCTGGCTGGTCAGCACTCGCACGGCGGCCGAGCCGATCGCCGGCGGCGGGCTGCTCTTCATCGTCGAGCCCGACGCGCTGACCGCGCTTCACAAGGCGGACGGCTCGGTGGCGTGGCGGCTGCCCTTCGCCGAGGCCTCCGGCACACGACTCGTCTGGGACCACGGGTGGCTCATTGCCGCCGACGCGGCCGGCGCGATTCACGCGTACCGGGCCGCCGACGGGGAGCTGATCTGGCGGCGCGAGGTTGGAGCGCGCGTGAACGCTCGACCGACGCTCGCTCACGACCGGCTGTACGTCCCCCTGACGGACGGCCGGCTCCTGGCGCTGCGCGTCGAAACGGGCGCGCCTGTCTGGGAACGCCGGCTGGGGGGGGCGCCGCACGAGGTGCTCGCGCTCGACGATCGGCTGTACGTCGGCTCCGTGGACAACTACCTCTACTGTCTGACCGCGGAGGACGGAGGGACCGATTGGCGATGGCGCACCGGCGGCGACGTGATCGGCCTGCCGGTCGCCGACGAGAAGCGCGTCTATTTCGTGTCGCTCGACAACGTCCTGCGGGGCCTCGACCGCAACAACGGTGCCCAGCGCTGGAAGCGCGCACTGCCGCTGCGCCCCAGCGGAGGGCCGATCATCGTAGGCCGTGCGCTGCTGGTGAGCGGTCTCGCGCCGGACGTGCGCGCCTATCTGATGACGGACGGCACGGAGACGGGGAACGTGGCGCCGGGGGGAGAGCTGGCTGCGCCGCCGCACGTCGTACACGGCGATACGATCCCGACGCTGGTCATCGTCACGCGCGACATCGCGAAAGGGGCGATCGTGACGGCCATCACCCGCTCGATCGAGCCGGCGATCGTGCCGCTGGGCCCGCTCCCGAATCCGACCCCGATTCCGCCTGTCGCGTTTCCTTAGTGCCGATCTCCTCGCGCACCGCCGCCGCCAGGCGGCGGATGCCGGCCTCGATCTGCTCGGGCGAGGGCGCCGAGAAGGACAGCCGGGCGCGATCGGCGCCCCGATGCTCCACGAAGAAGGCGCTCCCGGGCACGTACACGACGCCGTGAGCGCGGGCCCGCGCCAGCAGCGCGTCGGTGTCGATGCCGGGAGGAAAGGCGGCCCAAAGGAAGAACCCGCCCTTGGGGGCCGGCCACGACACGAGATCGCCGAGCTCGCGGTGAAGCGCGCGCTCCATCACCCGCCGCTTCTCGCGATAGCGCTCGCGCAGCATCGGCAGCCGCCCCTCGAACACGCCCCGCTTCCAGACCTCGTAGATGAAGCGCTGATCGAGCGCCCCGGTGCACAGGTCCGCCGACTGCTTGGCAATCTCGAGCTTGGCCACCAGGGCGGAAGGCGCCGCGATCCACGCCACGCGGAAGCCGGGCGCCACGGTCTTCGAGAAGCTGCTCAAGTAGACGACCCGCCCATCTGCGTCGTCGGCCTTGAGGGGACGCGTCTCGGCGGCGCTCGCGACGTCGTCGAAATACAGCGCGCCGTAAGGGTCGTCCTCGATGATGAGCACGTCCCGGCGGCCCGCCCAGGCCAGCAGGGCCGCCCGCCGCTCGAGACTCATCAGCAGGCCGGTGGGGTTCTGGAAATTCGGCACCACGTAGACGAACGCGATTCGATGCCCGGCGGCGCGTTCCCGCGCCACGAGGCCGTCGAGATGGTCGAGGTCGATACCGCCGGCATCCTGCCGCACGCCGACGAGCCGGGTTTGCGCGTTTCCGAACGCCGTCATGGCACCCGTGTAGGCCGGCAGTTCCACGATGGCCACGTCGCCGGCGTCGGCGAAGACGCGCGCGCAGAGGTCGAGCCCCTGCTGCGATCCGGTGGTGACGATCACTTCGTCGGGGGTCGCGCGAATCCCACGCAGCTGCAGGATCTCGGACAGCGCTTCGAGCAGCGGCCCATAGCCCCGGGTCGCGCCATATTGCAGGACCGAGCCGTCCGATCCCGTCAGGAGCGACTGGCCGATACCGCGGAAGTCATCCCAGGCGAACAAGAGCGGATCGGGAAATCCGGGCGCGAGCGATACGATGTCGTGGGCCGACAGGACGACATCGCCGGCGCGGCGAATTGCCGACTCGTGCATCGAGCGGGCGCCGCGCGACAGAAAGCGGGTGAAGTCGGCTTTCATCGTCAGCGCCAGGCCCCGAGAGGCCGGGCCCCGGACCCCACGGGCCCGGGCTCGAACGCGCTCGCCGCGTGGACCGCGTGGCGGCGGTAGAGCGCTGCGTACGCGCCGAGGCCGGTCACGCCGATGAACTCGAACGCCAGCCCCCGGAGCAGGAGCGAGGCGAGCTGAAGAGGAATCACCGCGAGGCCCACGAGCGGCACGAACCCAATCAGGCCGACGCCGGACCAGGCCAGCGCCGACGCGAAGGTCGCGGCGATCACGATCGCGAGGACCACGAGGAAGATCCCGCCGAGATCGCGGAACTCCCTCCGAACGAAGCGTGCGACCGCGCGGAACCCCTCGACCAGTGGCAGATCCTCGGCAGCAATGACAATCTGCAGGAGCAGGTACACGAGATTCACCAGGGTAATCCAGGCGACGAGCACCGCCGCCGCCGACGCCGCCATGAAGGTCCACGCGAGGATTGGCGAGCCGTCGCCGGCGGCGCGGTACCCCACGACGACGAACGCGAGGTACCCGGCGGCCGAGAGGCCGTACACGGCCATCAGGATCAGTCCGAGCGCGAGGTATCGGCGGAACAGGTGCCCGCAGCCCCCAACGAAGCGGGCAAACGTGAAGCGCGACGCGGCCTGCAGGGTCGCGGCCGTCAGCGGATCGCGCTCGAGGGGTCCGGCGGCCGCGTCGGCCGCGACGAGGACCGTCACCGTGCCGCCCTTCACGAGAAACATGAACACCGAACCGCCGACCAGCACCATGCCAAAGGCCGCCACGAACGCCGCCAGCGCTGCCGGCTCGGACATCAGCGCATTGGCGATGGTCGTGAAGATGTCGCGAAGGCCTCCCTCGAGCAGGTTCACCAGATCCGCGCCCAGGAGCACCGCCACCAGGATGGCGGCGCTGACGATCGGGACGGCCAGAAGCATCTGGAACGTGGTTTGCGCGACGAATTGAATGACGACCACTTGCCAGTTCCCCGCAGCGATCAGCGCGCCGCGCTTGAGCAGCCGTTTCAGGTCCACTTCGATCTCACTATAGCAGCCCGCGGCACCCGTGTATCCTGTGGTTGAGCGTGACGTCGCTGGGCGGACAGTCCGAGTTCAACAAGGCCGTCGGGCGGCTGGCCGCCACCGGCCTCGCCGCGGCCCTTCTCGTCGGCCTTGCCGGCGCGGCGGTCGAACGGGCGCGCTTTGGTGCAACCGACGAGGCCTCGGTCGCGCGCGTCGAAGCCGAGCTGCGGCAGCAGTTCGACGACAGCGCGTCGATGCTTCGCGCCATCGCGACTCGGGTTGCGGCGTCGCCCGACCTGATTCGCGCCGCGCCCCGCGACGCAGCCGCCGCGCAGCGGCTGTTCGATGCGCTCTATCTCGCGCTCGACGACCCACGCGCGGGCCGTACGGGGGTCACGGTCTACGGCACCGGCGCCACTCCCGTCGCGTGGGCCGGCCGCGTGTCCGACCTCCCCGACGAGCGCATCCAAGGGCCCGCGGCTCTCTTCGTCGCGCCCGGAGCGCTCGGACCACGACTCGTCCGGGTCGAGCCGCTGACCGCCCGGGAGGGCCTGACGCAGGCGGAGAGGCGGACGATTGTCGTCGAGCAGCTCCTCGGTCAGGCGCGCGTCGCGCCCGGCTACTCCGACACGTTCGTGCTGCCGGCGTCCATCGTTCCGGTGTCGCTGCGGGCGCGCCTGGCCGGCACCGGCACCGGGGCGCCTTATTCCTTCCTGATTCCCTCGAGCGAAGGGCAGCTGCTCGTCGAAGCCCGGATCGCGCCCGCCGACCTCGCCGCCGCCCGGGCCCGCTGGCGGAGCGGCGCGCGCGCCGCCGTATTGTCGGTGCTCGCCGTCACGGTGCTCCTGTTGGCCGGCCCGTTGCTCGACCTTCGGCGGCGTGCGCCCACACCTCGCGTCCTGATCGCGGCGACCGTGGCGCTGCTCGCCTCGCTGGTGGCCGGCCGCGTGATCCTGCTCTTTGCCGCCGCGCCGCTCGCCGATCTCGGCACCGCCACGATGCCGATCGGCCTGCTGCTGTGGGCGTTGCTTCTCGTGGCCGTCGTGGGGCTGCTGCTCGATCTCCTCGAACGTCGCCGCGTCGCTCGCCCGAGGTCTCCCCTCCTCGAGCTCAAACCCCGGCCAGTCCTCCTGGCGGCGTCGGCCTATTTCGCGGCCGGCGCGGTCGGCGCCTCCTTGGTGTGGGCGTATCAGGGGTTCCTGCAGAACGTCGTATCGCGAATGTCGTTCGACCTGCTGCACTTCTCGCTGCACCCGCTGAGCGCGACGCGCCTCGCGATCGGATTCGGTCTCGTGCTGCTGCACGCGGGTGTGATCTGGACCGCCGCCCTCGTCATCCGACTGGCGGCCGTCTCGTGGCGGCGGCCCCGTTTCCGCCCGCTGCGGCTGGCATCGGTGCTGTCGTGGATGCTCGGGGTGGCCTTCGTGCTCGCGCTGCGCACGGCCGGCACGCCGGGAGTGACGCCGCTGCTGGTCGCGGTGGCGGCGGCCGGCGGGGCGTCCCTCCTGCTGGCGCGTCCGCGCGCGAGGGCGCGGCGCGCCTCGCAGGCCGCGCGTCTGGCGGCCCTCTACGCGGCGTTGATCCTGCCGGGGGTCGCCATGTACCCCTCGCTGCATGCCTTTGCGACCGACGCCAAGGAGCGCCTCGTCGCCGCGGAGTACGGCCCGCAGGCGGCCCGCCTGCGCGACGATCTCCAGGACAGTCTGAGCCTGGCCCGCGGCGAGATCGATGCCCTGCCGTCGCTGAGCGCTTTCATCGACGATCCGGCCGACGGGACGACGTCGAGCGACGCCGCGTACCAGCTCTGGTCCCAGACGGATCTGGCCGCGCTTCGATTGACCTCGGCCGTCGAGTTGTACGGGCCGGACGGCGGCCTCGTCAGCCGCTTCGCGCTCAACCTGCCCGAGTACGCGCCGTCGAACTATCGCGCGGCGGGCTGCGGGTGGGACATCATCGAGGAGGTGTCGCCGTTCGGGTCGAGCGAACGCCACGTGCTGCGCGCGAGCCGAGGCATCTGCGACGGCCGGCGCCAGCTCGGCGCGATCGCCGTCCGCGTGATGCTGGACTACCGCACGCTGCCCTTCATCTCATCGCAGAGCCCCTATCTGCAGTCGCTCGGGGCGCCGCGCGACGCGCCCGAAGAGGGGGCGCCGGGCCGCGACGTCGAGTTCGCCGTCTACGGCTGGAGCCGCGCTCCCTTGTATGTGTCGGGCACGAGCGCCTGGCCGCTGCCCGACCGGGTCTTCGAGCGGATGGTCGACTCGCGCGCGAGGTTCTGGGAGGCGCTCACCCGCGACGGCGAGGCGTTCCGCGTGTACTTCCTGAACGACCGCGGCGGCATCTACGCGCTCGGGTATCCCACGACGACCGGGTTCGGGCACCTGGTAAATCTGGCGGAGCTCATCACCCTGGGCTTCGCGCTGTACGTCCTGCTCCTGTGCGGCGCGACGTTCTTCAACGCCCTCACCTCGCGCGTTCCGGCCAGCGGGCGCGCCCTGCTGCGCGAAGTGCGTTCCAGCTTCTATCGCAAGCTGTTTCTCGCCTTCGTGGCCGTGGCGCTGGTCCCGGTATTCATCCTGGCGTTTGCGACGCGCACGTACTACAAGAACCGGCTCGAGACGGGCGTCGAAGCGTCAGCCGTCCAGACGGCCACCGTGGCGCAGCGCCTGGTCGAGGACTACGCCACGCTCCAGCAGCAGGGAACCGGCGCGCTGCGCTCGCTCGACGACCAGATCATGGTGGTCGTGGGGCGCGCCATCGATCAGGCGGTCAACCTGTTCGATCAGGCGCGGCTGCAGGCCACGAGCGAGCGCGACCTCTTCGCGTCGGGCCTCCTGCCGACCCGCACCCCGGCGGACGTCTATCGCAAGATTGTGCTCGAGCGGCTGCCGACCTTCGTCGGCGAAGAAGAGGTCGGCGGGCTGCGGTACCTCGTGGCCGCCGCCCCGGTGCGGGCCTGGGGGCGCGAGGGCATCGTCACCGTGCCGCAGACCTTGCGGCAACAGGAGATCGAGGAGCAGATCGACGAGCTCGATCGCCGCGTGCTCTTCGCGTCCGTCCTGTTCGTCCTGCTCGGCGCGGGCCTCGGCTATTGGATGGCCGAGCGGATCGCCGATCCGGTGAACCGCCTGACACGCGCGACGCGCCGCATCGCGCGCGGCGATCTGGACGCGCGCATCGCGGCCACGTCGTCGGACGAGCTGGGGCGCCTGGTCGAGGACTTCAATCACATGGCGGCCGACCTGAAGCGTCAGCGGGCCGAGCTCGAACGCTCGCAGCGGCTGGAGGCCTGGGCCGAGATGGCCCGCCAGGTCGCCCACGACATCAAGAATCCGCTCACACCGATTCAACTGTCGGCCGAGCACGCGCGCCGCGTGAACGATGACCGGGGCCGGCCGCTGTCGCCGGTGCTCGACGACTGCATCACCGCCATCCTGACCCAGGTCAAGCTGCTGCGCCAGCTGTCCTCGGAGTTCTCGAGCTTCGCGTCCTCGCCCACCGCGCGACCCGAGCCGACAGACGTGGCGAAGCTGATCGACGAGGTGATCGAGCCGTATCGCGCCGGCCTGTCGGGTCGCATCGCCGTCGACGTGGAGGCTCGGCCGGATCTTCCGACGCTCCCCATCGATCGCACGCTGTTCGCGCGCGCGCTCACGAACGTGATCGAGAACGCGCTGCACGCGATGCCGGGCTCGGGACGGCTGACGATTCGCACCGACGTCACCCCTTCCGCCGGGGCGGCACCGACCGTCACCGTGGAGATCGCCGATACCGGCGTCGGGATGGATCAGGAGGCCGTCGAGAGGATCTTCGAGCCGTACTTCTCGACCAAGGCGACCGGGACCGGCCTGGGCTTGACGATCGCCAAGCGCAACGTGGAGCTGCACGGCGGAACGATCGCGGTGACGAGCGCGCGGGGCGGCGGCACGACGGCCACGATCACGCTACCGGTCACGCCGCCCTCCTAGTGTCCCGAGTGCGAGACGGTGTCGCGGGCGGCGGCATCGGCGCTCCCGCCGGCCGGCTCCGGCAGCGGGTGGCCGCCGCGGTGGCGCAATCGCGTCATCGCCTGCCCGATGAACGCCGAGGCGAGGTAGGTATACGCCATCGCCACGAGCACGAACCGCGGGTGCGTGGTGATGAGCATGATGCCGACGGCGATGAACAACAGGACGGTGTAGGGCCGGCGCACCTGGAGATCGATGGTCTTGAAGCTACGGAACCGGATCGTGCTGACCATCAGCACCGCCGGCACGAGCACCATCGCCAGCGCGAGCATCGCCGGGCCCGGATCGTACACGCCGGCGGGATAGGCGAAGACGGTGGCGGCCGGCACGCCCGCCGCGGCGGGGCTCGGCATGCCGACGAAGTAGCGCTTGTCGCCGCCGCTCGCCGCCTGGATGTTGAACCGGGCGAGGCGCATCGCCGCCGCCGTGACGAAGAGAAACCCCGCCGCCCAGCCGAGCCGCCCGAGCGACGAGAGCCCCCACGTAAACGACAGGATCGCGGGCGCCATGCCGAACGAGATCACGTCGGCCAGCGAGTCGAACTCGACGCCGAACTCGCTCGTCGTGCCGGTGAGCCTCGCGATGCGACCGTCGAGGATGTCGAGCACGATCGCGAAGCCGATGAACGGCGCGGCGGTCTCGTACTCGCCGCGCATCGCATAGACGACGCAGGCATACCCGCAGAACAGGTTGGCAACCGTGAACAGGCTGGGCAGCAGCGAGACCCCGCGGCTGAACCGCCGCGGAGGACGATCGGCGCGACGCCGCAGGAACTTCAGACGCCCGCCGTAGTCAGCCATAGCTTCGTGGCAGCCTCTTTTCCGACGCCCAGTGCCTCAGTGTAGCATCGCGATGACGGTTTCGCCGCCGCGGACCGCTTGCCCTGCCTGCACGAGGATCTCCGCCGTCACCGGCAGAAACACGTCCATCCGCGAGCCGAACTTCATGATCCCGTACCGGTCTCCGCCGCGCACCTCCGCGCCCGTCTGAAGCCGGCAGACGACGCGACGCGCGAGGATGCCGACAATCTGGCGCGCGACGACCATCTGTCCGTCGTGATCGATCCAGATCTCGCTGCGCTCGTTGGCGGCCGCCGCGTCGTGATGGTAGGCGGGGAGAAAGCGCCCGGGGGTGTAGCCGACGCGGGTGACGCGGCCCGTCACCGGCACGCGGTTCACGTGCACGTTCATCGGGGACAGGAAGATGCTGATCTGCTTCCACTCGCCCGGCGGCGCCGCCGCGGCGTCGGCGGCGCCCGCCACCAGCACCCGCCCATCCGCCGGGGCCAGCACCGCATCGAGCCCTCCGGTAATCCGCCGCTCGGGATCGCGGAAAAAGAACAGGAAGAAGGCGGCGAGCGCGACAAACGGAAGCGCCAGCACCCAGGCGACCGCTGCCCCGGAGAGCAGAGCCAGCGCCAACGCGGCGCCGACAAACGGCAGGCCCGCCGGATCGATCCGCAGCCGTGGCATCGAGCTCTAATCTTACGTCGGTACCTTCAAGGCGATGGGAGGGCTGGGCACGTCTGAAGTCTCAGGCGAAATCCGGCGCCTGCAGATCTCGACCCTGAGACTTCACACCTGAAAGCTCTCGCTACGGAACTAACCGCGCGGCTGCATCCTGGGTACCGAGGCGTGAGTATCCTCGCGGCGGCGCCGCAGGATGTCCTCCATCCGATCCTTGAGCTGCAGCTTGCGCTTCTTCAGGTTGACTTCTTCGAGTTGTTCTGGCTCT
>Ga0326597_10015194_pt1 | contig 10076 bp, 10 predicted proteins | sample RVTome_12_FD_203789 | JGI IMG/M metagenome (GOLD analysis project Ga0326597, IMG submission 203789) | Soil microbial communities from uranium-contaminated site in the Upper Colorado River Basin, Wyoming, United States - RVT100D185 | ecosystem: Environmental > Terrestrial > Soil > Contaminated >...
CGGCTGCTCGGGGTATTTCTTGTCGGTCATCCGCTCGCCCTCTTCGAGCGTGTACAGTTTCGTGCCGGCCGGGCCGTCGGTCCGGCCATGCAGCCCGACGAGACCGGCGAGGCGCTGTTTCATGTCTTCCGTCAGGGCGTCGTAGGCGGCGCACATATCGGCGAACATCGTGCCGCCCCTGGTCGACGGGATTTCGAGAGCGTGCAGCATCGCGAGCAGCGGCAACACCTCTTCGTAGGTCGAGTCGGTGTGCCAGTCGGTGGCGCGCTTGACGCCGTACCAGTCGATCTCGCCGGCCTCGTCGACGTTACGAAGCCACGACACTTCCGGATGATCGGGGTGGCGGTAGGCGACCAGCGAGTGCTTGAGCGGCACCCCGAAGCGCCGCCCGAACGCGGCGATATCGGCGGCGCCGAGCTTCTGGTCGCGAAACACCAGCACCGGATGCTCGGCAAAGGCCTGGCTGATCCGGGCGAAATTCTGGTCGTCGAGCCGGGACAGATCGACCCCGAGCGCCTCGGTGCCGAGTGCCTCGCCGAGCGGGCGCAGTTCTAACGTATCGGGCATTGGCGATCCTCCCCTCGTGCCGCCGCGGCCAGCGCGGCTGCCTGACCGGCATGACGATGGCCCACTATGACCTCGATCGGGCCATCGCCGCAATCGGGTCCGCGCGCCGCCATTGCGCCGCCTTTGTCGGAAGCTATTGTTCGATTGACAGCGATCCTCTCGCAGCCGAGATATCGAGGCGGCGAGCACGGCCTTGAGCGGTTAGCGCTTTTTCACCTCGATTGGCCAATCCTGCGTCGAACTCAACCTTGCATAGGACCCGTCATGCAGCTAGGCGAAATGCTGATCGCGCGGGGGCTGGCGAGCCAGGCCGACATCGACAGCGCGCTCGAGCGTCAAATCAAGGAAGGCGGGCGGTTGGGCGAGAACCTGATCGCGGCGGGAATCGTCACGGCGGACCAGATTGCCGGGATCGTCAACAGCACGCCGGCGATCCCCGCATCGGTCGCCGAGTCCGGCATCGCCGAGCGCAACCTCCTCTACCTGATGCTCAAATTCATGTATGTCGAAGCCTGCGAGACGATTCTGGAGCTCGCCGACCGGATGAAGCTGCCGCGCCGCCTGCTCCAGGAACTGATCGAGCTCTCGATCCACCAGCGCTATATCGGGGCCACCGGCGCCACCAGCGATCTGGCGCTCTCGACCCATTACGCGCTGACCGAAGCGGGGCGCAACGCGGCCAAGGAGGCGCTCGATCAGAACCTCTATATGGGACCGGCGCCGGTGTCGCTGGCGGCCTATCGCGAACAGGTCGAACGACAGAAGATCACCAACGAGGTGATGGACGAGGCGACGCTGCGCGGCGGCTTCACCGGCCTTGTCGTGCCGGAACAGATGTTTCGCCGGCTGTTGCCGGCGATCAATGCCGGGCGCAGCGTCCTCCTATACGGGCCGCCGGGCAACGGCAAGACGACGCTGTCCACCCGCATTTCCGGCCTCTTCAAGGACACCGTCTACATCCCCTATGCGGTCGAGGTCGCCGGCCAGATCATCAAGGTCTACGACGTCCAGATTCACAAGCCGCACGCCGATCACGAGGCGCCGGTCCATCCGACGAGCGCGCTTGGTCTGCACCGCGAGACCTACGATCAGCGCTGGGTCGCCTGCTCGCGGCCGGTGGTGATGGCAGGGGGCGAAATGACGCTGGAGATGCTCGATCTGCAGTGGAATGCGGAAGCCCGGTTTTACGACGCGCCGCTGCACGTCAAGGCGCTCAACGGCATGATGCTGGTCGACGATTTCGGCCGGCAGAAATTCGCCCCGAACGATCTGCTCAACCGCTGGATCGTGCCGATGGAGAGCCAGGTCGATTTCATGAAGCTGAACACCGGGGCGAGCTTCACCCTGCCGTTTGATGTGCTCCTGATGTTTTCGACCAACCTGCAGCCGAACGATCTGATGGATCCCGCGTTTCTCCGCCGCATCCAATACAAGATCAAACTGTTCGAACCAACCCGCGACGAATTCCATCGGATATTTGTCGCGGTTGCAAAATCGCGAGGCTTGACGTTCGATGAAGACGTCTTCGATTACGTGGTCAAGATGTTGACATCGTATGGATTGGCATATTATCAGCCGGCGTTCATCTGCAATCATGTGCTCGAAACCTGCAAATCCTTCCTGCTTCCGCCGCAGCTGACGAAAGAACTCGCCGGTGAGGCGATGGCAAACCTCTACGTCGATATCGAGGAAAAGCTCGGCCTCGCGGACACCGCTCAGGGGTAATCCCGCGCGCCCGGCGGGAAGGCCGGGCAACGCACGCTATTGCGCCACCCAGCCGCCGTCGATCGACAGCGCGGCGCCGGTGATCGTCGAGGCCGCCTCGCCGCACAGAAAGACCGCTAGCGCGCCGATCTTTTCCGGCGTCGTGTAGTCGAGCATCGGCTGCTTCTCGCGCACCAGATCGTCGCGCGCTTGTTCCACCGGGATCCCCGCCGCGGCGGCGCGCGCCTCGATCTGCTGCTGCACCAAGGGCGTCAAGACCCAGCCCGGGCAGATCGCGTTGCAGGTGATGCCCTGGTTGGCGCTCTCGATCGCGGTCACCTTGGTCAGCCCGACGAGACCGTGCTTGGCGGTGACATAGGCGGCCTTCTCGCCGCTGGCGACGAGGCCGTGCGCCGAGGCGATGTTGATGATCCGCCCCCACCCCTTCGCAATCATCAGCGGAAGGGCGGCCTTCGAGGCATGAAACGCCGCCGACAGGTTGATCGCGATCACCCTATCCCAGCGCTCCTCGGGAAAATCGATAATTTTAGCGACATGCTGGATCCCGGCATTGTTGACCAGGATGTCGACGCCGCCGAAACGCCGCGCCGCCTCGGCGGCGAGATCCCTGATCTCGGCCGGCTTCGCCATGTCGGCCGCGACGTAGACGGCGCGCACCCCATGCGTCTCGGCGATCCCGGCGCGCAGCCGCTCGATCGCGGCCGGATCGCCAAACCCGTTCAACACGATGTCGCACCCCTCGGCGGCCAGCGCGGTCGCGATGCCGAGCCCGATCCCGCTGGTCGAGCCGGTAACGATCGCCGTCTTACCCTTCAACATGGCTCACCCTTCAACACAAAATCCGCACGCCCCTAGGCGACAGCCGCGATATCGGCATGGGCGAAGTCGCCGCCTTTGTCCAACAAGAAGCAAAACAGGGTAGGGCGGAAAAGCGCAGCGCATTCCGCCAACCGGCCCACGTCACCGACGGCAAAATCCGGCGGAAGGCGCTGCGCTTTTCCGCCCTACGGCGATTACTCAGCGACAAGCGCGCCCAGGTAGACTCGTTGCCAACAGAGCGCCGATAAAATTGCCATATTCGTATGCCATTATCCGTTATCTCAGCAATATAACCGTCGCTTTTAAGAGGATATGGAGGCATATATGTCCGATCCGCAATCACTAAACCCGCAACATCGGCCGCGCGGGCGGCCGTGGGTCAAGGGCCAATCCGGCAATCCCGCCGGGCGGCGGCCGGGGTGCCGCAACAAGGCGACGCGCGCCGCCGAATTGTACCTCGACGGCGAGGCCGAGGCGCTCATTCGCAAGGTGGTCGAGCTGGCGCTCGCCGGCGACCCGACCGCGATGCGGCTCTGCCTCGACCGCACGATCGCGCCGCGCCGCGAGCGCCCCATCGCGATCGAGCTGCCGCCGATCGAGAAGGCCGCCGACATCGCCCCGGCGATCGGCGCGGTCGCCGCCTCGCTGGCGAAGGGTGCGATCACCACTGGGCAGGCGGCCGAGCTGTCGCAGATGATCGACACCTTCGTCCGCGCCGTTGATGCCAGCGATTTCGAGCGGCGCCTCAAGCTGCTCGAAAGCGGCCGTGCGCCAAGCCTTTGACATGGGCCGGGCCCGTGATGCGCGCCTGGCGCGCCTCGCGGCGGCTCTGGTCCATGCCGAAGCGGCCGAGATCGATCATCGCTCTCGGCTCAGGGCGATGGCCCTGATCGGCGCGGCCGTCCGCCGCGCCCTCGAACGCGACGGCATCGACCCGGCGATTGCGACGCGATTGCGCGATGCCGACACGGCCGAGGCGGCGCTCATCGCGATCCCGGACACACCGGAATTGCAGCGCATGGACAGCGAACATGATGCAAGCGAGCTGCACGGCGACGCCGGTGCCCTTGACGAGTTCGTTGCCGAGACGCAACGCCTGGCGAACCGCTACGCGACGGATTGCCGGATCGACCTCGCCACCGCGCCGCTCGCCGATCTGTTCGCCTGGTGCCTGTCGCGCCGCACCATCGAGCTGCAACCAGGTGAAGTTTCGCTGCTGATTAGCTGCAATTGTTGGGTGGGTTGAGCAACGCGAAACCCACCGGCGCGAATTTGTCGAGTAAAACCATGGGTTTCGCTCCGCTCAACCCATCCTACAAAACCACTGCGCGAGAATTTGCTGCTCACTTCTTGCAGATTCAGCGGCGCGGATGGCGATGATACAACCGTTCGTTGAGGATGTGCGCGGCGGCCCGGGGTCAGGCGAGCGGCGCGATGCGCCCCGGCGATCAGGTACGCGGCGCGATGCGCCCATACCCGCTCGATCACCCGCACCCCCGCTCTATTGGCCGCGCCCCGGGCCGCGTCAGCGGGTTTGCATCCGTGGCCGCGACGGTCTAATCAAGAGGATGCCGCCAAAACGCAACCCGCTCAATCTCAACCCGCTGCAGCTGAGGACCCTGACCCTGTTGCAGGAACTGGCGCGAATCGCCGGGAAACCCGCCGCGGAGGACGAGCCGGGCGGGCTCGCGATCACCGAATTGCCCGATCCGCACGGCGATCATTTTCATCTTGGGCAAGCGGTAGTCGCCGCGCGCGACGCGACCGGTCTGCGCAACCCGGCGGTGTGGACCGTGCTCGAGCGCAAGGGCTTCATTCGCCCGCAGCTGCCCGAGGCGGTGATCCTGACTACGCTCGGCCAGCAATACGACACCGGGCTGCGCGATACGATCCTGCACCGCGCCGGGCATTAGGTTCTGCCAGACGACCGGCTACCAGACGAAGCGGGCGGCGGCGGCGATCGGGCGCAAATTGCGCTCCGCGAGCGCGGCGGCGATGCCGTCGCGGTCGAGCGCCCCGCCACCCGTTGAATTGGCGATGGTGAAGTCGCCGGAATGGATGCCGCCGGCAATCAACAGGCTGTCGATGCCGGCAGCGGCGGCGCCGGCGATGTCGGTGCGCAGGCTGTCGCCGATCGCCAGCAGGCGGCGCCGGTCGGCGATGCCGATCAGCGCGAGGCAGCTGTCATAGACCGACGGGTGGGGCTTGCCGTGCCAGCGCACCCGGCCGCCGATCCCCTCGTAGTGCTCGGCAAGCGCCCCGGCGCACAGCGCGGGCTTCCCGTCATGGATCACCACGAGATCGGGGTTGGCGCACACCATCGGGAGGCCGCGCTGGCGCGCGGCATCGAGGACCGGCGCGTAATCGGCGATCGTGTCATTCCATTCGGCCGGGCCGGTGTTGAGGATGAAATCGGCCGCTTCCGGCGTCTCGACAATATCGAGCCCGAGCCCCTCGCGGATTTCGAGGTCGCGCTCCGAGCCGATATGCAGACAGCGCCGGCCGAGCGCGGCGTAGAACGGGTCGGTGCGATCGTGGAGGTATTGCCAGGCCTCCTCGCCCGACGACATGACCCCGTGATAGAGCCCCGCAGGCACCCCGATCCTGGCGATGCGCCGCATTACGTCGTCCGACCGCCGCGGCGCGTTCGACAGCAGCACGACCCGCTTCCCCGCCTCGATCAGCCGCCCCATGCAGTCGAGGACGCCCGGAAACGGCGCGATTCCGTCATGCACCACGCCCCACAAATCGAGGATGACGCCATCGTAATCCGGCGCAAGTTCGTGCATGCCGTCGATCAGGCGTAGTGTCATGTTGTGCGGTGCCGAGAGCGTAGAGCCGCCTAGATACTTCTTAGTGGCGACGGCTCCGGCGACACTGTACGGTGTCGCGCCAGCGAGATCGTGGCGGCTCTTTCGAAGGCTGGAACGGTTGCAAGTCCTACAGGTCGGCGAGCGACCGCTGAAATCCAGTCGGCACTTCTACTCCCCACCGCCGCCTGAACCGAAGAAAACCCGTTTGCGGTCAACAGATCGGCAAGTCCCCATTTTATCTTCGACACTAGCATCGGACCCTGAAAAGCGAGGGCGGTATACAGTTGTATTAAATTTGCCCCAGCACAAATTTTTTCAAATGCGTCAGCCGCGCTCGCTATACCACCGACACCAATGAGTGGCAGCCGGCCCTCGGTCAATGTATAGAGGGTAGCAAGGAGTTTGGTTGACTTTTCAAAAAGAGGTCTACCACTAACCCCACCCTCTTCATTTCTCGTGGAGCTCTTAAGACCAGAGTGGTCTGTTGTCGTATTTGAGATTATAATGCCATTGATTCCGCATTTTAATGCTACAGATGCGATATCCTCGCATTCGTTCGTTGAAAGGTCTGGGGCGATTTTAACCAGCAGCGGCGTCATCGTGTTTGTAGAATCACGAACAGAGATTAGCCTTTCGAGTAAGCTTTCCAATGGAGCGCGGCGCTGAAGGTCACGAAGACCTGGCGTGTTTGGTGATGATACGTTTATGACCAGGTAATTCACAAGATGCGCCGCCGCCCGAATTCCCTCCTCATAATCGGCAGCGGCATCCTCGGTTTCGCGATTTTTGCCGAGATTTAGGCCAATAATCCTTCGTCCGGCGTGCCTTGCCTTCAGCCGTTTGACAACATCGGGGAGTCCGCAGCTATTGAATCCCATACGATTTATAATGGCGGCATCTTGCCTAAGCCGGAACACTCGGGGCTTACGGTTGCCAGATTGCGGGCGCGGGGTGACGGTCCCCACCTCAGCAAAGCCAAGACCCCAATTGTCGATAACAGCGTCCGGTACCCGAGCGTCTTTGTCAAAGCCTGCTGCCAAGCCAAGTGGGTTCGCAAGGGTTAGATCCCACACGCGTTGTGAAAGCAGCGGAGGGTCCGGCCGCTGTGCAGATCGGTCAACCATCAGCCCGCCCAGACCTGCTTCGAGGCATCCGACGGTTAAATCGCGCGCGCGCTCAGCTCGAAGGAGTCCGAAGATGGGACGGGCCAAGGGGTATAGGTTCGGCATCGGCGGCCACGTCGAAGTTGGTTTCAGAGAGAACACCACATATAGCGCATTGGGGCAAAATTTAGCGCCAACTTATTGATGGTCCGGTTGACGCATTGCTCAAATTAGAAACTTGGCGACGAATCGACGCATCGGGACCGCCCAACATAGATGGTTCCGGCACGCGCTCAGGTCAGCACCAACTCGGCCCGCCCGAGGCCTTCGACCGTGACAACCGCGCGGTCGCCGGCGGTCGGGAACTGGATCGGCACCATGCTGCCGGTCATCACGATCGTGCCGCGCTTCAATGGCGCGCCCTGCGCGGCCCGCTTGTCGGCGAGCCAGGCGAGCGCGTTCAATGGGTTGCCCATGACGTCGCCGCCCTTGCCGGTACCGATCTCGCGCCCGTTGATTGTCAGCCGGGCTGTCACCGTGGCGAGGTCGAGGCGGCGCCAATCGGTGACCGGCGAGGCGACCACAATTCCGGCGTTCCACACATTGCCGGCGACCATCGCCGCGGCGCTGAGGCGCTTGTAGTCGTGGCGCAGATCTTCGAGCAGCTCGATTGCCGCCATGCAGCTTTCGACCGCCCCGGCGACCCGCGCGACGTCGGAGCCGCGCGGCAGATCCTCGCCGAGCCGCACCGCGATCTCGGTCTCAATCCCGAACCGGCAATAATTCCGGACCGCCAGCTCGGCGCGGCCATGGTGCATTTCGGTCGCGAAAATCGCGCCGTAGCAGGGTTCGTCGACCCCGCACAACTGCTGCATGATCGGCGTCGTCAGGCCGATCTTGAAGCCAGCGACAGCGCCGCGCCCGCCCGCCTCTTCGAACTCCTCGAAGGCGCGCCGGATCGCATACGCCTCGTCGAGGTCCGCTGGCATGAGTTCGGGCGGCAGGATGTCGATCGCCCGGCGCTCGCGCCACAGCGCGACGATGCGTTCGGCTTTCTGGCGGATATCCAGATCGGCCAACTCATTCTCCCTTTATTCTGAGCACGGCGGCTGGAGGTCACCGGAAACGCCTACCCAACGCTTACCCATAGACCCGCCGGTAGAGCTCGATGATCTCCCCCGCGGTCGGGACGCGCGGGTTGTTGGCCGGCGACCCCGAGGCGAGCGCCTGTTCGGCCATCACCGGCAACAGCTCGTCGTAGCGGGCGCGCTCGATGCCATAGGCGCTGGGGGTCGGCACCGCGAGGTCCTGATTGAGCCGGCGCAGCTCGTCGAGGAGGCGCGCGACGGCGGCCTGGCTGCCCTCGCCCTCCTCGGCCACCCCCATCGCGCGGGCGCAATCGGCATAGCGTTCGAGCGCCGCCGGGGCCGAAAATTCGGTGATCTCGGGCAGCAGCATCGCGTTCGAGAGGCCGTGCGGCACGTGGAAGAAGGCGCCGATCGGCCGGCTCATGCCGTGCACCAGCGCGACGCTCGCATTGGAAAACGCCATCCCGGCGGTCGTCGCGCCGAGCATCATCGCCTCGCGCGCGGCGCGGTTGCCGGGCTCGGCGCAGGCGGTGCGGATGTTGCGCGCGATGAGCCCCATCGCGTTCTTGGCGAGGCCGTCGGTGAAGGGGCTGGCGCGGCGGCTGACATAGGCCTCGATCGCGTGGGTCAGGCTGTCGATCCCGGTGTCGGCGGTCAATCGCAGCGGCATCGAGAGCGTCAGCTCAAAGTCGACGATCGCCACCGAGGGGCAACAGGCGAGCCCGGCGATCAGCATCTTCTCGTCGGTCTCGGTGTCGCTGACGACGGTGAAGCGGGTGACCTCCGAGCCGGTGCCGGCGGTGGTCGGGACCGCGACGATCGGCAGCCCGGCGCGCGGGATGTCGTTCGGCACCTTGTAGTCGCGCATCTGTCCGCCATTGGCGAACAGCACCGACATGCCCTTGGCGGTGTCGATCGAGCTGCCGCCGCCGATCGCGACCAGGCTGTCGAAATCGCCGGCCTCCAGCCGCGCGACGCCCTTCGCGATGGCATCGGTCGTCGGATCGGGGACGGTGTCGGAGAACACCGCCCAGGGGACCCGCGCGCCGTCGAGCAGCGCCGTCGCCCGGTCGAGGATGCCGCATCCGGCGATATAGGGGTCGGTGACGATCAGCGGCCGCGCGAGGCCGAGCCGTGCCAGCAGGCCCGGCAATTCCGCGAGCGCCCCGCCGCCGATCGCCATCAGCCGCGGTGCCGTGACCAACGCCGCCATCGCACGCCTCCCTCAAGCCGGTTTTTTGAGGCGGAACCGCAGGATGCCGCCCGGCTGCTCGCTCGCCTCCACCAGGTCGCAACCGGTGGTCCGGCAAAAATGCTCGAAATCCTTGGTCGCGCCGGGATCGGTCGCCAGGACTTCGAGGATGCCGCCGGCCGGCACCGCCTTCAAGGCGCGGCGCGCCTTCAGCACCGGCAACGGGCACAAGAGGCCGGTCGCGTCGAGCGTCGTGTCCGGCCGTATCGTCGCCCCGCCCTCTGCCTCGGCCATCACGACACCTCAGCCATCACGACACCTCAGATCGGCAATTCCACAGGTTTAGCCGAGGGCGGCTGTACTCGGCAACCAGAGCGCCAATGATTGTCGGCGAAGGCTGCTGTCCACGGCGGACATGGATCCCGGCTTTCGCCGGGATGACAAGGCTTTATGATAGGGCGATGCCGACGATAGCCTCTCCTCCTGCGATCGATCGCGAGCACATCGCCGCCACCGAGCGGCTGATCCGGCCGTATATCCGGCACACGCCGGTCATCCGCATCGCTGCCGCCGATCTCGGCCTCGACGGTCGGCCGCTCGCGCTGAAGCTCGAATTCCTGCAGCATACCGGCTCGTTCAAGCCGCGCGGCGCCTTTGCCAACCTGTTGACCCGCCCAGCGCCGCCGGCCGGGGTTGCTGCCGCTTCCGGCGGCAATCACGGGGTTGCCGTCGCCTATGCCGCGCAACGGCTCGGACTGCGCGCGACGAT
>Ga0326597_10015195_pt1 | contig 10075 bp, 7 predicted proteins | sample RVTome_12_FD_203789 | JGI IMG/M metagenome (GOLD analysis project Ga0326597, IMG submission 203789) | Soil microbial communities from uranium-contaminated site in the Upper Colorado River Basin, Wyoming, United States - RVT100D185 | ecosystem: Environmental > Terrestrial > Soil > Contaminated >...
TGGAGCGCCCTTCCTCCTGCAACTCCCGAACTCGGAGGACAACGTCGATGCGGCCACCGATGAGATCCGCGCCTTTGTGGAGCGATGGCGCGGCCGACGCGTCTCGCGAGCGGCGGTCTCATCGATCGACTCGGCGGTGGTCGAGCGGGAGCGCCTCCTCGCGATCCTCCGCGCGATGCGAAACCCGCAATCGTCTTCCGCGGGTCCACCACCAGGCGGAGAGGCACGGCGCAGCACACGGCGATCGCCGCTTCGATGATCCGGTCCTGGGGCCATCTGCCAGCATCTAGGTCCGTGGCGCTCGCCTGAAGCGGTCCTGGACGAGAAGTCGCAGGAACCGGGCGTTCACGCGGGTGTATCGACTGCCAAGTCGGCGCGGCTCCATCGCCAGTCGGTAGATCCACTCCGTTCCCGTCCGCTGCATCCAGCGCGGTGCGCGTCGACGCCTCCCCGCGAGCAGGTCGAAGGCGGCGCCCACGGCAAGCAGCGCCGACGCCCGCAGGCGCGATCTGTGGGCAGCGAGCCACAGATCCTGCTTCGGGGTGCCCAGGCCGACCCACACGTAGTCCGGTCCGGCGGCATTGATCTGCGCGATGATCGACTCCTCCTCCTCGATGGAAAGGGTGCGAAAGGGCGGCGAGAGCGTGCCGGCCACCCGGAGACCCGGGTACCTGGCCGACAGTCGTGCCGCCAGGGCTTCGGGGACCCCCGGCGCCCCCCCAAAGAAGAAGTGCGTCCTCCCGGCACCGATACCGTGCTCGATGAGGGCCGGCATGAAATCGGGACCGCACACCCGTTCGACCCGTCGACCGGCCAGCCTTCCGAGCCAAACGAGCGGCATCCCGTCTGGCTGGATCAACCCCTGGCTCAGGGCGCCGCGCAGTATCTCGTTCTCCTGCGACTCGACCAGCGTGTGGACGGTCGCGAAATGGAGCGACAGGCGTTCGCCGGAATAGGGTGCCTCCAGGACCCTTCCGAGCACCTCGCCGAACGGAGCGGCGTTGACCCGGACCCCCAGCACCTCGAACCAATCCGGAGCCGGAGCCGGAGTCGGCTTGCCGGCGGTGAGCGTCTGCTCGAGCAGACGGTCGATCCGTGCATGTGCGCTGGCGGAATCCAGCGTGGACTCGGCGTATCGCCGTCCGGCCGCTCCCAGGCTTGCCGCCCACTCCGGATCCTCCCTCAGGCGCGCCACCACTCGGTTCAGCTCGTCCGCGTCACCGATCTGCGCGATGACGCCCGCACCTGAGCGAAGGATCTCGCCCGCCGTCGAGCCGTCTGGGGGCACGGCCGCCACGATTGGCCGGCCGGCGGCGAAGTAGGAGGTGAGCTTGCTCGGCAGCGACATGTCGATGACGGTGGCACGCTCGCTGACGAGAAAGATGTCCGCCGCGTCCAGGATGTTCGGCACGGCCTCCTCCGGCTGGAAGGCGAGGAACCGGAGCCGATCGATCCCTCGCGCCTGGGCCTCGAGCGCGGCCCGCTGGCTTCCGTCGCCCATGAGCACGAACATGACTGGAGCCGCGACCGCATCGGCGCGTCGGGCGGCCTCCACGACCTGCTCGAGTCCCTGCTTCAGCCCCATGTTGCCGGCGTGGAGGACGACCGCGTGGTCCGCCGGCCAGCCGAGCCGATCCCTGGTCGCCGCCCGATCGGCGGTCGGCGCACCCAGGTGAGACCAGTTCGGAAGATCGACGATCCGACCTTCCTCGACACCGATCTCCTCCAGGTACGGACGGAAGCTCTCCGAGGCGATCGCCACCGTTTGGGCCTTCGCCACCGCCCATCGCTCCAGGGTCGCCGTGGCGCCCGCCACACGCGCCCCGCCACCGATCCCGCTCTGCCTGGCAGCTGGCGCCATCAGATCCTGGAAGATCAGGCCGTATGGCGCGTGGGCACGGGCAGCGAAGAAGCGGGCCAGGAGCCCGCCGCTGAGACTCGGGATGACGCCAAAGACGACGTCCGGCCGCTCCGGGCGCGAAAGCGCGCCGTGAAGCAGGAACGTCGCTTCATAGGCGGCTCGGCGAGCCGCCGACTGGGATCCCGGAACGTAGTGGCGACGCCGAAGGACACGGACACCATCGAGCGATTCCATCGCCCGCATGCGGTGCTCTCCCGGCTCGACCTTCCACGCGGGGTAATGCGCGAACCCGGTGATGACGGTGATCCGATGCCCACCTGCCGCGAGATGCTCGGCGAGATCGCTCGTATAGGGGGCGATGCCGGTCGTCTCCGGACGATAGTTGATGCCGATGATGAGGATTTTGGCCACTTTGCCCACTACCCCCTTCTGAGGTATCCCCCATCGGGTGACGAACTGGCCGCGCCGCGGCTTGCGTCAAGTGACGGCCGAAGCGACGTCGTCAATTGCCGAGAGGCAGGACTGTGCCGACGGCCGGGAGGTCGCGCGGACACGGCAGAGCGCGTAACGAGTGTATCAGTGGGCTCCTGGCCCTTGGACCTGGGACGCTCGCCCCGGGCCTCGGGCGAACGCACGCCCTTTGGACGAGGGCCAGTACGATCTGCTCCGGGATAGCGTTCCACCCCATCTCTCGCATCCCGACCAGGCGGCGCACCGCATCGCCTCGTGCCACCTTCAGGCCCCTCCGCATATACTCGGCCGGCGCTCGCTGCCGCGTTCACCTCTGCCAGACCCGCTTACGCGGAAGCGAACATCTCCTGGGCCAGGTGTCGTTCGCGGGCCGTCGCCCTCACCAGTCCGAACAAGATATGAACAACGACCAACCAAAGAGCGCTCTGAGCAACGGATGCGCATGACTCTTGAATCGTGGACACGCATGCCGGGGTGGGAAGCCGCGGTCCGGTGGCATTTGTCCCGCCCATTTCGCGCCCTAGCAGGGACACGCGTTCTGCCCCGTGGTAGAGGGTTCTTTAGCCGTCTGGCAATAGGCATCGGCCAGAAGACCATTCAGCCAGGATCTGCCATCTACGTGCAGACCCCCGGGAACGGTTCGGTGGAATTCGGGGCGAGCACGCTGATCGGCCGTAATGTCTGGACGATGGGCACATTCGAGCAGAGTGAGTTGATAGCAGCGTTCCGCCTTGCGGCTCCCGGCACGTACGCATTCGATGTGGGCGCAAATGTGGGGCTATTCACAGTAGTCATGTCGCGGGCCGTTGGGCCGACAGGCAGAGTCGTTGCAGTCGAGCCCGTCGCGGATACTGTTGGCGAGCTCCGAAAGAACCTCGAGCGGAATCATTGCATCAACGTTGATGTTGTCGAGGGTGCTGCCGCTGCCTCAACCGGTGAGGTTCAGCTGATTTTGACGGACGATCCAGCGTTACATTCGGCGGGCGGCGAAGTGATTGCCGGTCATCCCGCAATTCAGACGACCACCGTCAAGGCTTACTCATTGGATGAGCTGTGGAGCGCCGCTGGGCAGCCACGTGTGAGCTTGATCAAGATCGATGTTGAAGGCGGCGAGCAGGAGGTACTTCTTGGGGCAGCGCAGATGATCAGACGGTGTCAGCCGGCTTTGATCATCGAGGTCAATGATCCTAACCACGTTCGGCGCGTCGCGGAATCGCTGCATGGCTACAGAGCCGAGCCCGGCCGGGGCTTCGAGCCCAGGAACCACCTCATGGTTCCCGAGTGAGCGGCAACTATCTCGCGACCGGGCTCAACGAACTCACGACTGAGCCTCTGCGGCTCGCGGAGCGACTGCCGCCGGCAGCTTACACCGGACTTTCCTCACGGCCGACGGGCAGGCATGGGATGTCGAGGATCATCAAGACTGCCAGGCCCCGGGCACGGGCAATTGCGCTATGACAAGTCCGTTTGGGGTCGGCCGAGAGAGGCTCAGGTCTTGGCTCACGTCATCTGGCATCGCAGGGGGGACGGAGGGTCAACGATCGTCGGAGCGTAACCGCCGCGCGGTCGCCAGCGCGGTCGCGGGACTTGCATTGCGGGGCTCGTCGTTTCTGGTCGTCCTGATAAGCGTTCCGCTGACGCTGGGCTTCCTCGGTCCCGTTCGCTTTGGAATGTGGATGACCATCGCTTCGGTCGTGGCCCTCCTCGGCGCGACGGATCTCGGGATCGGCAATGGCGTACTCAATAACATCGCCCGTGCCTTCGGCCAAGCTGACCAAATGGCGGCCAGGCGGTACCTTGCCTCGGGACTTGCGGTTCTGACGGGAATCGCGGCGGTATTCGGCGTCCTCTTCCTCGTGGCCTATCCCTTTGTCCCGTGGGCAAGGCTTTATAACGTGGTTGGGGACCCGGCGGCTGCGTCCGAGGCCGGTCCGGCAACCGCCGCCTTCGTCGCGACCTTCCTCGTGGGTCTGCCGCTCGGCTTGGTGGGCCAAGTGCGCTCCGCATTCCAGGAGGGTTTCGTTCAAAGTGCCTTCGCAGGGCTAGGCAACGTCACCACCCTCGCCCTGCTCCTGCTTGCGATCGGGGCGCGAGCTAGCCTGCCGATTCTTGTCCTTGCCATCACAACTGGACCGATCATTGCCGCCGGCATCAACCTGGCGGTTCTGTTTCGCGTCCAGCGGCCCTGGCTCATGCCGAGCTGGACTGACGTCACCCTCAACGCGTTACGGTCGGTCGTCGGCGTCGGGTTGGCGTTCATGGTGCTCCAGATCGCGTATATGGTCGCATTCTCGTCGGACCGTCTGGTCGTCGCCCAGGTCGTCGGTCCGGCAGCCGTGGCCGATTACTCGGTCGTGTACAGGCTGTTCTCGATTCCGGCCTGGTTGGCGCTGACCGCGATCCTGCCCCTTTGGCCGGCATATCGCGAGGCGATCTCGCGGTCCGACATCAAGTGGGTGCGTCAGACGCTTAGGCGATCGCTTCTCGTTACTATCGTCGCCACGGCCCCGGTGGCCTTCGTCCTGTCTGTCACCGGCCCTGCCATCATCAAAGTGTGGACACAAGGGGGTCTGACTCCGGCGGACGGACTCTACCCGGCGCTCGGGGCCTTCACCGTCGCCCTCGCGGTGGCGAACGTCTTCTCGATTCTGTTGAACGGCGCGCAGGCGATCCGGTTCCAGATCTCCATTTGGGTCCCGATGGCGGTGCTGAACATCATGGTCAGCATCTTCCTGGCTTCACGCGTCGGCGTCGCGGGCGTCGCACTTGGATCGGTCTTCGCGGTAGTCGTTGTGCTCATCATTCCTGCAGCTGTCTACGTCCCTCGGCTGCTTCGCGGACTCGAACGGCTGGCCGGACAAGTGACATCGTGACCGGACCTACGCACGGCGGACGAAGGAAGAACAGATTGGTCTCGAGGCTGCTTGCCTCCACTCAGACGACGATCGAATCGCAGGTCCTGGGTCCTGGATCGCCGACAAGTCGGAAGGCGGGCGGTGCCGCGTGACGCAAGGCGCTTCCACCAACCAAGTCCGCAAGGTCGCGCACGAGGGAACCTCGATCGCCCCGCCAGCTCATGCCGGGGGCGTATCCGCGACCGCATTCAACGACCTCGACTCCTCTCGCCGGACCAACCGGATCTCTGTGCTCATTCCGAGCTACAACTCGGCACCGTTCTTGCGCCAAGCCCTTGCGTCGGTTGTGGACCAGGCCCCCAGCCCCCACGAGGTGCTCGTGCAGGACGGCGGATCCACCGATGACACTCTTGACATCCTCCGATCGTTCGGGGAGCGCGTATCGTGGGTTTCGACACCCGATGACGGGCAATCCGATGCTCTGAATAGAGCTCTCGAACGGTCAACGGGGGACGCTGTGCTCTGGCTCAACGCAGACGACGAGCTGCTGCCGGGCGCGATTGCAGCAGCCTCGTCTGCCTTTGCCTCGGACCCCGATCTCACGTTCGCGTATGGCGACTTCGACATCATCGACAGCACCGGCGCGCGCATTCGGACGTATCGGTCGAGCCCGTATTCCTGGGAAAGGGTGTTCGCGCGCGGCTGCTACATATTCTCTGGCTCGCTGTTCATTCGGCGCCAGGTGCTCGTGGAGATGGGCGGTTTTGAGACCTCATTGTCCGCGTGCATGGACCTGGACCTCCTACTGCGCTTGGGCACGACGGGCAGGTCAATGCACGTCGGCCAGACGGTCGGCCAGTACCGAATGCACGGTGACACCAAGTCGTCAACGATGGGCCTCGCCTTTCTCCGCGAAGGGCTGCGCGTGCGCCTCCGCCACTCGGGAGGGTCGCCTCGCCTGTGGCTGATGGCGCTCCGGGCGACAGTCTGGTCAGCCCTAATGCGGTCAACGTACCGGCTCAGGTATTCGCCCCTTTGGCCCCGGCACGGACGCGGCAAGACGTTGTGAACGAGTTCTGATGGGGAGCTGCTGTGCGCGCCTTGCCACATGGGAGGGGTCCGATCAGGGCGGTCGTGGAGCTCAAGCCGTACCGTGAAGATCCTCCACGTGATCAGCTGGCTGGCGCCTCGCTATGGCGGGCCGGCGGTCCTTCTCCCAGACCTCTGCGCGGCACTGGCAGGCCGAGATCATGACGTCGAAATCGTAACGACCAACGCAGACGGCCGCGATCGATTGCAGGTGCCACTCGGTCAGCCTGTGGCCTGGGGGAAGGCCACCGCAACCTTCCACGCAGTCTCGGGCCCCTCCAGGTACCTGACGTCATGGTCAATGCTCGCCGACCTGCGTCACCGCGTCGCGGCCTTCGACATCGTTCACATCCATACCTTGTATCGGTTCCACGGTCTGGCCGCATCGGCCGTGGCCCGATCCCACAGGGTCCCGTACATCATCCAAGCGCACGGCAGCCTCGACCCTTGGCACCGTCGTCAGAAACGGCGGGCGAAGGATCTCTACCACGCCTTGATCGAGGATCCGATCATCCGTGGAGCCTCTGCCATGCTTTGCACCTCGCGCCGCGAAGAGCACTCCATCCGTGATCTTGGCTATGCAATCCCTACGTGGGTCATACCGATTGGCATCGACACCGACGAGCTTCGGATACCCGGAGATCCCGGCTTTGCTTCGGGGAACGGCCTTGGTGCCGACGCGCGTGTCGTCACGTTCTTGGGACGGATCACATCGAAGAAGGGTATCCCGCTACTCGTCGAATCGTTCCGCAGCACCGCGGCCGCCTTCCCGCGCGCCCACCTGGTGGTCGCCGGACCAGATGACGAAGGCATTGGTCGCGGCTTGATGCCAACGATCCTCGAAGCCGGCCTGGCGGATCGCGTCTCGTTCATTGGAGCCGTCGGCGGAGCCGAAAAGCGGATGCTCCTGCAGAGATCCGATGTATTCGTCCTCCCTTCCGCGGACGAGAGCTTCGGTGTCGCCGTTGCCGAAGCAATGGCGGTGGGTTCCCCCGTTGTGGTCAGTCCAGAAGTGGCCATCGAGGATGTCGTGCGATCGTCTGGGGCGGGCCTCGTTGTCGAAAGAGATCCGCTGGCAATCGCCAACGCTGTGGCGGCCATTCTGAGCGAGCCCGCCCGTGCCACCGCTATGGGCGACGCTGGAAGACGGGCAGTCGATGAGAGGTTCTCATGGCCGATGGTTGCTGCTCAAACAGAGGCCATGTATGACGCGGTACTCTCGGCCAGCGGGAGGCGAGCGAGTACGTCGACCGCTGCGGAGGCGTTCACCTCGACTCCTGCTGCCGGCGGTGTGCCCGCATTGAGGTGTCCCGCCTGCGGCACAGCACTCCCACCCGGCGCACCCAACGCCGCGTGGGCGTGCGGTACGTGCGGCTGGACTGGTTCATCGGTGGGCGGTATTCCGATCCTTCTTCGAGAACCTGCCCTGGCCGAACACGATGAGCTCGATCACCATCGCGCGAACGTGCACCGAGAAGCACAGGCTGCGCATTTCGACCGGCCTGGGGAGGAGGGATTCGAGATCGACCGGCCCCATGGCACTCCGCGCCTGTACCGCTTCCTGGTGGCGGAGAAGTTTCGGCGTGCCGTGGGTCCCATCAGTCCGCACCTCGTTGGTGCGTCGGCCCTGTGTGTCTGTGGCGGGTCCGGCATGGACGCGGAGTTCCTCGAGCGGGTGGGGGCGACCGTGACCACGTCCGACCTCTCGATGGGGGCCGCCACGCGGGCGAAGGCCCGGGCGGAGCGGTACGGCCTCGGGGTGCAGTCCGTCGTCGCCGATGTGGAGCACTTGCCGTTTACCGACCGGTCGGTTGATCTCGTCGCGGTTCACGACGGTTTGCACCATCTTCCCGACCCGTACGCAGGCCTGTCCGAGATGGCACGTGTCGCGCGGCGCTGGGTCGTGGTGACAGAGCCGGCGCGAGCATCCATCACGCGGCTTGCAATTCGTCTGGGCATGGCCCTCGAGACGGAGGAAGCCGGGAATCGTGTCGCCCGATTGGATCCATCGGAGGTCGCGGCATTTCTGCGTGGCCATGGATACACGGTGCTACGCGCGGAGCGCTACGCGATGTACTACCCGCACCATCCCGGTCCGGTGTTTGGCGTTCTTAGCCGCCCTGTCGTCTACCCATTCGTCCGGCTGGCCTGGCGGTTCACCAACGCGCTGGTGGGCCGCTTCGGGAACAAGATGGTCGTCGTCGCTGAGCGCCTCTAGAAGACGCCGCGACGCGGCCGCGCGGTAAGCCTTGAGGTCCACGGAACAGCTGCGCGGCAGTCCGACCGAATAATCAGCGCAGCCGAGAGAACAGGACGACCCGCTCGACGCCGATGGGAGTCGTGCAGCGTTTCATCCACTCGATTTGAAGGCCGGCGTCAGCAGCCATCCACTCGAGTTCCTCGATCAGCAATGGATAGGACTCCCTGATTCTCCGCCGCCGCCAGACCTCGTAGGAAACGTGGCCCAAAACGCCGAAGGTGCAGATCACGCCGAGTCGCGACACCCGGGCAAGTTCGCTGAGCACGCGGTACTGGATGGGGCGGGGCAGATGCTTCATCAAGGCGAACGAAAACGCGTAATCCACGGCGTCTGCCGGAAGCGGTATCTCCTCGGCATCACCTGACATCACGATGACCGGGACGGTCATACCTGCCGCTCGCTCCGAAGCATGCTCCAGCATTCCGGGCGAGATGTCGATGGCAGTGATTTCCCGAGCTCGCGCGCTGAGAAGGGGCCACCACCGGCCCGTTCCGCACGGGCAGTCCAGGAGAGAAATGTCGTGCGGGACCTGCTTCAATGCAGCGCGAACCGCAGCCTGTTCCCGCCGCCACCGATAACGTCCCAGCACGCCGCTGAAGCGCAGACGCTCGTATTCAACGCCGATCGCGTGGTCGTTGTACGCCTCGCGAGCGGAGTACCCTGTCGCTTTCGTCCGCTCAACGTCAGAGTCAACTGGCATTTCTCCTCCGGCGGCTAATGATCACCTGCTCGTAGAACTGCATGCGTGCCCGAGCAACGACGTCGACCGCAAAGTGCTTCTCTGCGGCTCGGCGGGAGCGTTCCGCCAGCTCGCGCCCCAGCTGTGGATCGGTCACGATGGCCCGGATTGCGCCCGCCATACCGTTCACATCCTCGGGGGCCACAAGGAGCCCGACGCCACTGGCCACGATCTCAGCGTTAATGCCCGACGCAGTGGCGATGCTCGGGAGCCCGCTGGCAGCTGCTTGGAGAAGCGCGTGCGCGTCGTGCTCCTCGTGGTCCGGCCGTACGCGCGACGGCAGGACGAAAAGGTCAAGCGTGTTCAGAAACGTCGCGACGTCCCTCATCGGTACCGGCGCGAGCACACGAAGCCATGGCGTGTCCTTGGCGCGTCGCCGCAGCACCTCCTCATCCGGGCCAGTGCCCATGAGGACAAGCCGGATATCAGAGTTCAGCTGCTGGCGGCACAACTCGGTCGCGCCGACGAGCACACCCAAGGCCTTGTCGCCGTCCATCCTTCCAGCGTAGCCGACGAGGAACGGCCCCTCCGCGGGCCGCTCAGCGGTCCGTGGCGCGAAGTGCGTCACATCCACTGCCTGGTGTGTCAATACCGCAGTAGGCAATGCCCGAACAGACGGGAAACGTTGGAAGATGGTTTCTCGCGCGCCCTCGCTCGAGAACTCAACCCCATCAGCCACGCGAAAGCCCGCAGAGGCGATCGCCGCCTTCGACAAGCCGATCGGCCCTGAGTACCGGCGGTAGGTGTTCTTCTTGACGGTACACACCAGCGCTGCCCGCGGGCGAGTAAAGCGTGCCGCC
>Ga0326597_10015196_pt1 | contig 10074 bp, 8 predicted proteins | sample RVTome_12_FD_203789 | JGI IMG/M metagenome (GOLD analysis project Ga0326597, IMG submission 203789) | Soil microbial communities from uranium-contaminated site in the Upper Colorado River Basin, Wyoming, United States - RVT100D185 | ecosystem: Environmental > Terrestrial > Soil > Contaminated >...
GGCTGCAGTAAGAAGTTCAATGGGGCAAAGAATAAGTGAATGTGTTTGGTATAGGGAAAATAAGGAAGGAACGCCAGGACCGACCCCAGTCCCAGCCACCAGAACACATGAAGCGCGAGCTCCTGCGCAGCCGGGGTCCAGCCGGCCCACAGACCGGCCACGGCCGAACCGAACGGGTTCCAGGGGTCGGCGCCGGCCGCGGCCAGTTGAAAGGATTGACCGAGAAGGCGGGAACCGGCGTGAACCAGGATAAAAGCGCCCACGATCGCCGAGTCACGGCGGATCCCGAGGCGAGCCTTCGGGTGAAGCAGAGTCGTCTCCCGGATCTGCAGTGCGGGCGGCCGGACCCAATAACGCCGAATTAGGAGGCCGACCATTCCGATCAGCACCCCGACGCTCAAGACATCGGCCCCCAGCCGATAGAGGTCTCCGAGCGAACCCTCGCCCAAGAAAACGAACTCGGGGACGAAGCCCTCCAGCACATCCCCGAGATTTACTAAGAAGTAGTAGATGAAGCCCCAGCCGACTAGCCCATGCAGCAGGCTGGTGGCCAGGCGGGCCCGGAAGGCCGGGGCAAAGCTGACGCTTTTGTAGAATGCTTCGCCGGCGCGCCGGACTGCGGCTCGCCAATCAGGACGGCCGCTTCCCCGCCCGATGATTCGAACGAGCCGGGCGATGGCTCCTGCGGTCAGATAAGTTGTGATCAACGTGAAGATAGTGAAGAGGAGTCGTTCCGGAGTGGTGAGCATCAAGGCACTCGCACAGGGCGGGCGTAGAGCACCCCTCCTCGGAGCGAGGGAGAGTGTACCACAGGGCCTTCAACGGCCCTCGGCAAAGGCTGCCGATGGATCCGAGCTCGGTGTGCTAGGCTGCGCGAGCCTGGACGAGCGGTAGATCCAACTGGACCACGGGGACCGCGGCCAGATGAGCCTGGACGTCTCTGAGCGCAGCCTTGTACTTCTGCAGCAGCTCGGAGTCCGGACCCTTGTAGCGTCTCAGGGTCTGGAGTGCGCAGGCGGCGCAGCCGCGCATGGCGCGATAGGAATCCGTCTCGCATTCCAGGCAGATGTCCAGCCGCATCATCACCAGTGAGAAGGCGAGTGATTCCGGATGATCCTCCGGCAGGCCGGAGACGTGATCGACCAACTTCCTCCAGGCTTCCCCCCTGGAGGTCCCCAGCTTGGGAATCACTGAGGACGGGAACAGAAGTTCGTTTTCGGCGTACATGAGACAACCCCCTTCCGGGTCGAGCGGCAGGGGGGCGATTGTAGATCAAAGTGCAGAAATGTGGACTCCGGTACTTTGGTACTAGTGGGGCCCTTTACGCGCCCCCGGGGCCGTAGATTGCGGGGTCGGTCGGAGTATTGCCGGAAGGGTCCCAGACGTATACCCAGGTCCCTTCCTCGGCGAAATTGAAGATCCAATTGGCGTCCTCCGGGGCCAGGTTGACGCAGCCGCGGGAGGTCGGGGTGCCGAAGCGGGAGTGCCAGTACGTCCCGTGCAGGGCCCGGGCCTGGTCGAAGTACAAGACCCAGGGGACATCCTCCAGAAAATAATAGTTGCCGCCCTCCGCCGTGACCAAACCGCCGGTCATGTCGTCCCGGTCCAGCTTGGCCCACACTTGAAAGAGGCCTGGCTGGGTCCAGAAGCCGTTGCGGCCGCTGGACACGACGGTGGCGAACTTCAGGCTCCCGCCTTCGTACGCCGCCAGGGTCTGCTCATAGAGGTTCACCGAGACCCAACGGTCGGAGTCCACCCCGTCGGGAGGAGTCGGATCTGGGCGCACCACTCCCACATTGCGCTGCTCGATCCAGCGGTCCTGGCCGATCATGTACCACACCCAATCGCCCACTTGCTCTTGGCCGTAGATCTGTACAACCATATGGCGGGTAAAACACTGGCCGCGAGGGTCAACCGGCCCGCCCGGCTCGCGCGACGTGCAGGTGCCGCCCTGTACGATCCAGCCGAACGGCCGATCGGGAGTGCGAGAAAAGGCCAGCCCCGGCGAGGCCGGGAGCGGGATCGCGCTGACCGACCCGCCCCGAACATAGCCGAGCGGGGTGGCATAGATCGTATTTCCATCGATCTCCGTTCGGGCAAAGGTTGAAAGGTAGACGAATCCCGAAGCGAGCGAGGACGTTCCGCTCCCTCCGGCGGCCGCGTCTTCCTGACTCGAGTATAGGGTCGTCTCGCCCGAGCTGGCCCGCAGATAATCCCAGGGCAGAAAGCCCAGGTTCGGATCGGCCTCCTCAATGGGCAGAGGTTTGGGTGGATAGAGGCCCAGCCGGGCCAGCTCGGTCAGCTTGGCGCCCGGCCCGTATTGAGGACAAAGTTCGGGATGGCGGAGCTGCAGCCGCGGGGCACAGACGAAGTCGCGCGGATCAGCCGAGCCCTGCTGGACGGCCGGGCGATCCAACGGGACGACCAGCCCACTCAGCACCAGAAACATGCCCAGGATGTGATTGCGCAACAGATTGGCCAACCTGTCTCCCGAATCGTGGCGTGCTACTTTACCAGAAGCCGCTGCAGGCCGAACTGCACAATCCAAAGCACCAGCGGCAATAACACCGCTGCAAGCAGACCGCGGAAGGTGCCGGGCTGCCAGGGCCAGGTGGGGATCTTCAGCAGGCGGGCGTTCTCGAACTCCAACGCCGTAATGGCTTTGTGCACCTCATCGATGCCGGCGAGTTGTCGCCCGTCGATTCGCTCGTGCAGCAGGGAGGCCATCAATTTCGCCCGCGTGGCTGCTTCGGCGAGGGCCGATTCCTTCAGCTCGACCAAGGTGCGGTGCGCGCCCCACAACGGCCAGAGGAAGATCACGATCGGCCAGGCGAAGAACGGGATGTTGAGGACGATCACGGCCAGGTTCAACTCGGAGGCGGCGTTGAGCAGATCTTCCAGCCAGGGATAGGTGTAGACGGCAAATCCTGCTGCGGCTAGGGCGGTCAGCTCGGCCAGTGCGTAGATGGGGCGCAGGCGGTAGAGATCCACCCTGGTTTCCTGCGCATAGATGCGCCGCACAACGCGCAGCTGGTGGATGGTGTGATAGATGAGCGTGAACCAAACCCAGAGGGTTGGGATAAAGGTGGCCGCGGCGAAGGCATAGCCGGCCGGGGTCACGTTTATGCCGAACAGCGGATACTCGCGCAAGCCTTGGCCGGTGGAAAGGACACCGACGACCCCGAACGCCAGGCCTGCCAGCCCGGCCAGGATCGTAGGGCGGGCCGGCAAGGTGGTCAGCTCGTAGGCCATCCGCTCTTCCACTCCGGGCTGCGGGCGCAGGGCGGGCCGGAATCGCTCCAGCGCGGTGCTGCCGCGCCGATCGAGCGCATGGATCAACAACAGGGCGAAGACGAAGTTGATCGGGAAGTAGAACTGGAAGAGGTGGACGCCGAATGCTTCGAATACGCTCCCGCTCCACAGGATGTAGATCTGAATCGTCTCGAGCAGCAGGCCGACAACCAGGTAGAACAGCCACCAGGGGACGGGCAACCGCTCGACCCAGTCGGTGAAGCGATCGACCCAACTCGGCGGGTAGGGCGGGAGGAAAGCCTGCCGGCTGGGCGTCTCAATCTCGGCGGATCCTTTCGCGCCACGGAGCGACCGCGCCGTGGAGGTGCGTTTTGTTGCGGTCATCCGAGCAGCCTCCCCAGCACGCGCTGCACGATGAAGATCATGATCGGCAGGACCAGGGCGCCTACCATGCCGCGCAGGGTCTCCGAACGCCAGGGCCAGGTGGGGATGCGTTCGATGGCGGTTCGGCCCCGTTCGAGCGCGGCCAGGGTCCCGTTGAGCCGGTCCGCGGCGGCCAGATCGCCGCGGTCAATCAGGTGGTACAGCTCGTTCATGGTCGCCTGCCAACGACGCGCGTGCTCCGCAAGTTCCTGGGCCTTGACTTCAGCAAGCCGGCCGTGAAGACCGGCCAGAGGCAGAAAGAAGGTCAGGACAGCCAATCCCGCAAAGATCAGGCTTCCCACCAGCCAAATACCGATCAGTCGTTCGGAGGTGAGGAGGACGGCGCCGGAGAGCAGGAGCAGCATGCCGATGGCGGTGTGCGCGGTGAGCGTGGAGAAGGAACGCAGCGGGGCAACGTTGTGCAGGTCGACCCGGGCCCGCCCGGCATAGAGGGAAGTTACCAGGCGAAGCTGGCGTAAAGAGTGGTAGGCGTACAGGCCGCCGAACACGATCGACCCGTCGTAAGCCAAACGACTGAGGAGCCAGTCCGGAGAGGCCCGGCTCCAGCCGAGACTGGAAGCAATACCCAAGAGCAAGGCGACCAGTGTGACAGCCAGGGCCGGGACCGCGGGAAGGGTCGTCAGGCGCCAGCGGACCTCCTGCAGGTCGGACTCGCTCCCGGTGAAGGCCGGGCGGAAATCCTCAAGCGACGCGGCCGCCCTCCGGTCGAGGTACTGGATGAGCCAGAAACCGTAAAACGGGATGGAGTGCGTGTACACGACCTCGAGCGACAGGGTTCGTCCGGCCAACGCCCCCAGTCCGAGGTAGATCAGGAATCCCATCGCATAGGCCGCCCAGTAGGGACCCGGCAGTCGATCGACTGCGGCGGTCAGGCGATCAAACCAGCTCGGTCGGTAAGGTCGTATGAAAGGCTCCGCAGTGGCCGGCGGCATCTCTATGGCCGCCTTCGCTGCCTTCGAGCGTGGGGTTGCGCGAGACCTCGCGGGCGTCCTCATCCCAACAACCTCCCCAAACCGAATTGGATCAGCCAGATCGCGACCGGCAGGAAAACCGTCGCCAGCACGCCGCGCGGCGTAGCGGGATTCCAGGGCCAGGTGGGGATCCGGGCCAGGCGGGTGAGCTCGAGGTCCAATGCGGTAATGGCGTCCTTCACTGGTGGAACGTCAGAGAACTTGCCTCGTTCGACCACCTGGTGCAGTTCAGTCAGCGCAGCCTCCATTCTCTGGTTAGCCTCCCTACGTACGCGGTAGCGCTCGGCCTCCAACAGACGGTGGGCACCCGTCAGCGGCAGAACGAAGGCTGTACCAGCAAGTAGCAGGTTGGGCACGAGGACGGCCAAGGACAAGATCAGAGAGCCGAGCTGCGCGAAGCCGACCATGTAGCCGGACACGATGAGGATCGAAGCGATAGCGGCGCGGCTGGTCAGATGTGAGAGGGCGAAGTGTGGGCCGAGGTCGCCGAGCCGGACCCGCGCATGACGATCATAGATCCGGCTCACCTGGGTCAGCTGATAGATGATACGGTAGGCGCCGTGCGAATTGATGAAGTACGCCAGGGCCCCGAAGAAAAACACGGCGAAAGCCGGCGCGAGCTCGTGGCCGGAGGCGCCGGGGGCCGCGCTCGGCTCTCTACCAGTGGTGGGCGTTCCGCGGATGGACGCCCGAGCGGATGAAGCGGCGCGAGCGCGGGTCATCCAAGCAGACTGCCCAGCACGCGCTGGATCAGCCACAACCCGATCGGCAGGAACACAGTCCCCAGCAGGCCGCGCAGCGTGCCCGGCGCCCAGGGCCAGGTGGAGACCTTGGCCTGATCGGTGCCCACCGTACTGATGGCGATCAGCGCCTGATTGAGCTGTTGGACTCGATCGAGCTGGCCGTCGTCGATCTCGCTATGCAGCTTCGCCAACAGAGCCTCCCTGCGTTGGGCGGTCCCGATCAGCGCCTCTTCCTTGGCCTCCGCCAGCAACCGATGGGCGCCCCACAGCGGCCAGGCGAAGACCACCAGTGCGAGCGCGATGTTGAAGGAGCCTTCCATCAGGAACACCGGGTTGTTGGGGGCTTGCCCGGGCTGAGCCAGGTACCATCCATTGATGTTGATGACCAGGCCGATGGCGCTCAGCGCGGTCACTCGAGAAAAAGCGTAGAGCGGTCGGACGCGCGTTAACCGCACCTCGCTGTGGTCCCGGTACAGCCGATGGATCTCGCGCAGTTGGCGAATCATGCGATAGAGCCATGGATAGCTGACGAGGGTCACCAGGCCCATTAGGAGTGGCAGCAGGGCGGGCACCAGCTCCAGGCCCCCGGTCTGAGTGTAGGAGAACTCCCACATCGCTACCGGAATACTGACGACCGTGAGACCCACGGTAAGGATCAGCGTAGGTCGGGCAGGGAGGACGGTCATTCGATGCAGGGACGCGGCGAACTCCGCGTCGCCGCCGCGAAACGCAGGGCGGTACCGCTGCATGGCGGAGGCGGCCAGGCGATCGAGGGCGTGGGTCAGGCCGAGCGGATAGGCGACGAGCGTGGGCAGCCATATCTGCATGGGATGGAACCCGAATGAGGCGTAGACGCCGGTTTGCCACAATACGAGTGCAACGGCTCCGCTCAACGTGAGCGCGAGCAAGAAATAAAACGACCACCACGGGATGGGCAGGCGCTCCACCCAATCCGTGAGGCGATCCACCCAGCTCGGGGGGTACGGTGGGAGGAACGTCGGAGGCTCAGGCAGTCCAGCGCGGGCTGAGGCCTGGCCGCGAGCGGCAGAGCGGGTCGGGCTGGATCGCTTCGATGGGTTCATTCGGTACTCCGCTGCAGGCCGGACCGCTCCCGCAGACTCCAGCGAGCGATTGTAACCGAGGCGGTTCGTGGCGACCCACCCCGGTGCGCCGATCCCATCGAACATTGCTCGGCGGCGAAACCCCGGCCCGGGTCACGCCGCCCAGTTATTCTCACACCCGCTGCCGGACTTCGTGCTGGGCGCGATCCAGAAAGGCCTCCACCGACATCGCCCCCAAGTCCTCTTCACTCCGCAGCCGGACTGCGACCTTGTCCGCCTCAACCTCCCGGTCTCCTACCACCAACATGTAGGGCACTTTCTGCATTTGGGCGTCCCGAATCTTGGCGTTCATTCGCTCGCCTCGGTCGTCGACCTCCACCCGCAGCCCCGCTTCCCGCAGCTGGCTCGCTACCCGGCCAGCATATTCGGCGTGCCGATCGGCAATCGGGATCAGCGTCGCCTGGACCGGAGCCAACCAGACCGGGAAGGCGCCGGCGAAATGCTCGATCAGAGTTCCCAGGAAGCGCTCCATCGATCCGAGCAGAGCCCGGTGAATCATATAGGGCCGGTGCTCCTGACCGTCTTCGCCAACATAGGTCAACTCGAATCGCTCCGGCAAGTTGAAGTCGAACTGGATCGTGGTCAGCTGCCATTCCCGACCCAGCGCGTCCATCAACTTGAGATCGATCTTGGGTCCGTAGAAAGTGGCCTCCCGCTCATCGATCTGATACGGGATCTCGGCGCGTTCGAGTGAGGATTGCAGCGCCTGAGTCGGCGCATCCCACTGCTCGGCCGAGCCGGCTGCCTTGGCGGGATCCCGAGTAGCCAGGTAGGCATGGAAATCCTGGAAGCCAAAGGAGCGCAGGATGTGCAGGCTGAAGGCCAGGGTGCGGTCGATCTCCTCGGGCATTTGATCCGGCCGACAGAACAGGTGGGCGTCATCCTGGGTGAACCCCCGGACTCGCAGCATGCCGTGCAGCACGCCGCTGCGTTCGTAGCGATAGACCGTACCCCATTCGGCGTATCGCTGCGGCAAGTCCCGATAGGAGCGGGACTTGCTCTTGTAGATCTGTACGTGGAAGGGGCAGTTCATCGGCTTGAGGTAATACTGCTGGCCCTCGATTTCGACCGGGGGGAACATGCCCTCCTTGTACCACTCCAGATGGCCACTGGTCTCCCAGAGTTGGGCCTTGCCTACGTGCGGCGAGTACACAAATTGATAACCGGCTCGCTCGTGCTCCGACCGACAGAAGTCTTCGGCGATTTTGCGCACCAGCCCGCCCTTCGGATGCCAGAGAATCAGACCGGGACCGACCTGGTCGCTGATGCTAAAGAGATCGAGCTCCCGCCCGAGCCGGCGATGGTCCCGCCGCCGGGCCTCTTCAAGCCGCCAGAGGTGCTGCTCCAGCTCCTCGCTACTTTGCCAGGCCGTGCCGTAGATCCGCTGCAGCATGGTCCGCCGCTCGTCGCCGCGCCAGTAGGCCCCGGCCACGTTGATCAGTTTCAGGGCATCGGGATTGATGCGACCGGTATGCTCGACATGCGGGCCGCGGCACAGATCGGTGAAGCTGTCGTGGGTATAAACCGAGATCTCAGGCTTCTCTTTGGTCGGCTCGCCGTACTCGTCAACGCCTCCAGCCTCAAGGCCCTCGATCAATTCCTGCTTGTAGGGCTGATCGGCGAACAGCTTGCGGGCCTCTGCGGCGCCAACCACCCGTTTGGCAAAAGGATGGTTACCGCTGATGATCTCGCGCATCCGCCGCTCGATCTGCTCCAGGTCTTCCGGAGTCAGCGGTCGAGGCAGCTCGAAGTCATAGTAGAAGCCGTCCGCAATCGGCGGGCCGATGGCCAGCTTGGCCTGGCCGGGGAACATCTCCTGCACCGCCTGGGCCATGACGTGGGCTGCCGAGTGCCGGAGACTGTAGAGCTCCGACTCTTCATAGCGGGGTGCTTTTCCCTTGGACATCTCAGGCCTCCTCAATCTTGCACAGCCCGAATCAAGCCGGGCGCCAAGTTTTCCACCCAAAACAAAAGGCTCTTGCCCGACTGGGGCAAGAGCCGGCGCTCTCGCGGTTCCACCCAGATTGGCCGCCAGCTTCGTTAGCACTGAGATCAGTCCGAAGCCGTCCAGCCATCTTTGCTAGCCGGTAACGGGGCTCAACCGTTCGCCCTATCCTCCCGGTGCCTGACCTCGGCCGGCTTTGAACTCGCCGACTCCGATCGCTGCCCGGCTCCGGGCCTTCAGGTTTCCGCTCGCGGGGGGTTTTCGTCGGGCGGAGCATCGAGGGCCTCTCAGTCTGGGGACCCTCGTTCCTGTGTGCGCCGCGCTCCGACTACTCGTCCCGGTCGTCGCGTGTAGCTATTCGATTGTGTGGGCGGTATAGGATTTGAACCTACGACCTCATGCATGTCAAGCATGCGCTCTAACCAACTGAGCTAACCGCCCGGCAACAGGATTATACACGCCCAAGTCCGGTGCCAGTGGTTTGGGCGAGCCGCTGCCCGCCAGAGACTGGATGGGCCGGATGCTATAATCCCGCCGCTCTCGGGGAGCCGTGGATCAAGTTGGCTGACGAGCTGCTAACAATGAAGCCTGCGCCGAATGTGGAACCGATGCCGGTCGGCGATGACCGGCGCTACATCCATATTCGGCGCAGCCACTTCTATGCCGCCCTGCTGCCGCTAGCCTTTGCAGCCGGGCTGGCCTACGGCTACCTGCTGTGGGGCCGGGCCTCTGCCCAACTGGACGCCGCTTCCAGCGATCCTCCCGGGTTCTCGATCGCCGGCCGGATCGAGGTCGACCCGGGAGACGACCCTGCCATCGGGCCGCCCGACGCGCCGGTCATGATCATCGAGTTCAGCGATTTCAACTGCCCCTTCTGCCGGCAATGGCACCAGGAAGTCTTCGAGGAGCTGTTGGCGGCCTATCCGGCGCAGGTCAGGTTCGTCTACAAGGACTTTCCGATCGTCGGCGAAGGGACCCCTGGATTCGCGGCCGCCGAGGCGGCCAACTGCGCCGGCGAGCAAGGAACGTACTGGGAATTCCACAACGCACTTTTCTCGGGGGACTACGAGCTCGACCGAACGGGGTTCGAAGAGGCCGGCCGCCAGCTCGGGCTCGACCTCCCAGCACTGATGGAGTGCCTCGAGAGCGGCCGACAGACGGCGGAGGTCGAGGCGGATTTCCGCTATGGGGCCGACCTGGGAGTCACCGGCACGCCGACCTTCTTTATCAATGGCATCCCGCTCATCGGCGCCCAACCGCTCTTGCGGTTCGTCGAACTGATCAATTCCGAGCTGGACAGATGAACACATATAGTTAACACAGCGAATTCACTGGCCATTAATTACGCGATGGTAGAACTTCGCGAATTGTGGCAATGTGACGGGAGGCGCACATGAGCGAAAAAAGGTTCTCGGTTGGGATTGTGATCCTATTGGTCCTGCTGGGGGTGGGGATCGCGGCCGGCTCCATGGTCTCGGGGGTCTTCCTCGGCTATCAGTGGGGAAGGTCGGCAGAACGGTCTCAACCGCTGGCACGCGCACCTCGCTTCCTACCGCGCGGCGTCGAACCATTCCTAGACCACATGCTCCCGCAGTTTG
>Ga0326597_10015197_pt1 | contig 10074 bp, 8 predicted proteins | sample RVTome_12_FD_203789 | JGI IMG/M metagenome (GOLD analysis project Ga0326597, IMG submission 203789) | Soil microbial communities from uranium-contaminated site in the Upper Colorado River Basin, Wyoming, United States - RVT100D185 | ecosystem: Environmental > Terrestrial > Soil > Contaminated >...
TTCCTGGAACTTCTGCCGCAGTTCGATTTCGTATCTGCGCGCCCCGGCCGGAAGCGCGAGAGTGACGCCCCAGCGGCCGCCGACCTGCGCCGGCACGATCCACAGGAACACGTTCTTGCGCACCGTGGATTTCCGATCCGGCTGCCAGTCCTGCAGGTCGAAATCGTGCGACACGATGCGGGTGCCGGGCTTGAGCTCCTTCAGCAGCCGCGGCCGCAGCTTGAGGTTGACCGACGGCAGCAGGTACATCGTCACTACCGACGCCCGGCTGATGTCGAACTTGAACAGATCCTGCCGCTCAAACGCGACGCGGTCGGACACGCCGGCAAGCTGCGCGCCGTAGACGCTTTCCTCGATGCGCTCGGGATCGAGGTCCACGCCGATGCCGCGCGCGCCGAATTTTTCCGCCGCAGCGATCAGGATGCGGCCGTCGCCGGAGCCGAGGTCGATCACGAAATCCGCGGACCCGACGTTGGCAAGCCGCAGCATCTCCTCGACCACCACCGGCGGGGTGGGCACGTACGGCACATCGTAGGCGAACTGCGCCGCCGCGGGCGTGCATGCCGCAACAGTGATCAGCATGAGGATGGCGCGCAGCGTCCGGCGCATCGCTCAGCCCTCCCCGGCCACGCGCAATTGCCGCACGCGCCGCGTCACGGGTGCACGGTTCATTTTCCCGGCAGCATCAATTCGAGTAAATCCGGCTTTTTCAGCAGCGTGTGCGCGGGCGTACCCGGCTCGGTGCGCGTGCCATTCCAGGGCAGCTCGCCGCCGCCAGGCACGTGCGCGGTACCGGTGACCGCGCTACCGGTGATGCGTCCGGCAAAACGGTAGCGTGCCGTGCCGCCGGCATCGACCGCTTCGAACGCGATATGCTCGCCGGTCAGCTTGGCGTCGCGCAGCGCGAAACGCTGCCTGCCGGCCATGAGGCTGCCCTGCAGCATCTGGAAATTCTGCGTGACGCTCAGCACGTGTTCTTCGCTCACGCCATCGCGTATCAACTGCCAGCGCCACGTACCGGCCGCGTTACCCGGCACTACCCAGAAGAACACCTTGCTCGTCTTATCGCGTCCGACCGGCTTGCCGGGCGCATCGAGCACCATCCGCTGGTCGGGGGGCCAGTCCCCCATGTCGTAATCGTGCGACACGACGCGGGTGCCGGGCTTGAGCGTTGCAAGCAGCTTGGGCCGTACCATCAGGTTGACTTCCGGCAGCAGGTAAATGGTGACCACGCTGGCCCGGCTGAGATCGGTTTGGTAAAGATCCCGCTCGTAGAATTTGGCGCGGCCGGCAACCCCGGCGCGTGCCGCGAGGCGGTTGGCAAGCTGCACCAGCCGCCGGTCCAGATCGACGCCGAAACCGCGCGCGCCATGCTTCTTCGCCGCGGTGATGATCATGCGCCCATCGCCGGAGCCCAGGTCGATCACGTAATCACCAGCGCCGACCTTGGCGACCTCAAGCATCCGGTCGACAACATTCTGCGGCGTCTGCACGTACGGCGTGTCGCCGAAATCCTGCGCGCCGGCAAGACCGGGCAGCAGCAGCGCAGCGCCAAACAGCAGCGCTCCCGCCGCGTTCACCGCGCGCCGCGCGCGGCTGACCATTCGAACTGCCCCTGGGTGCGGCTGCCCGCAAGACTTGCGGTGCCGCCGATGCCGCTGCCCGCAACGCGCCCCGAGAATTCATGCCTGACGCGGCTGCCGCCGATTTCAGCGCTGAAGCTGAAGCTGATCTGATCGCCGCTCAGTCTGGCATTCTCGAGTTTGACGCTTTGGCCGCCGACGCGCACCGTGCCCGAGATCATCTGGAATTTCTGTTCGAGCATGAGCTCGTAGGCCTGCGGCCTGCCGCTCACCGTGAGCTGCCATTGCCACGCGCCGGCAACCTGCGCCGGCACGATCCAGAAATAAATCGAGCTGGTGCCGGGAGCGCTGCCATATTTCTCCTTGACGTCCATATCGGCGGAGGCGTCCGGCTTCCAGTCGTCCATCGAGAAATCGTGCGACACCAGCCGCGTGCCCGGCTTCAGTTGCAGCAGTTTGGGCCGCAGGTCGAGATTCACACTCGGCAGCAGATACATGGTGATGACGGTGGCGTCGCTCAGGTCGGTGTCGAACAGATCGCGCTGATGAAATGCCACGCGATCGCTCACGCCTGCCTTGGCCGCGTTTTCAATGCTCTCTTTGATGCGCACGGGATTGAGATCGACGCCAAAACCGCGCGCGCCGCGCTTTTTCGCCGCAGTCACCACAATGCGGCCATCGCCCGAGCCGAGGTCGATCAGGTAATCGTGCGGGCCGACCTTGGCCATCTCGAGCATGCGCTCGACCACTTCCTGCGGCGTCGGCACGTACGGCACGCTCGATTGCGCGGCATCCGCGCCAATCGTCGCGCCCAGCACCATCGCGGCGCCCAGCATGGCGCGCCCCCGGCACCGGTGCGGCAATCTGAATCCGAACATAAAAACTCCCTTCGTCCCGAGCGGTCAGCGCAACGCACGCTTGCGTGCCTTGCAGCAAGCCCGCGCTCGCCTCGCAGTCTGATCTCTGGTACATTTGCGCGCTGACCGACAGGCACAAACGCGCCGTCATTATACCCGACTGCCCTCTACGCATGCTGCTGCAGGCCACCATTTTCATCACCGGCGCCGCGATCCTCGCGCTGGAGTTGCTCGCTTCGCGCATCATGACGCCCTACTTCGGCGTGAGCCTCTACATCTGGAGCGGCATCCTCTCGATCACGCTGGTGTCTCTCGCGCTCGGCTACTGGGCGGGCGGCAGACTTGCCAGCGGCAGGAAAGGCCGCGCGCCGCAACCCGAGAAGCTTGCCTTCCTGTTTACACTGATGCCGGCGCTCGCCGCGCTCGCCATTGTCGCCGCGTGCCTCGCTTATCCCTACCTGTTCTACCGGCTGGCGCGGCTCGATCTCGTGTTCGGTGCTTTCGGCGCCTGCCTGATTCTGCTGGGCGTGCCGCTACTCGCGACGTCAGCGATGAATCCGCTGCTGGTTGCGATACGGCTGCGCCAGAGCGCGCGCGGCGAATTTGCCGACGCCGGCGCGGGCCGGGTGTTTTTCGTCAGCACCATCGGCTCGGTCGCGGGCGTGCTGGTGACCGCGTTCGGCCTGATCCCGTACGTGAGCAATTTTTCCTCGGCCCTGCTGGTCGCGGCGAGCCTTGCCGTGCTGCCGCTCATCCTGCTCTTCGGCACCGCCGTCAAGGTCGCCGGCCGCAAGCCGCTTGCCGCGACCGCTGCCGTTGCGCTGGCGGCGTCCCTCGGCCTGCTCGCGGGAGCCGACGCTTATACCGGCCGCATGTGGCCGGCAAGCTACAGCGGGATGAACTGGCAGCGCGAGGCGAGCTACCGCTCGCTGTTCGGCACCGTCAAGGTGTTGAAAAGCGAGCCGCTCGAAAACGGGCAATTCCTGCGCATCTACTTTCAGGACGGCCTGATTCAGAACATGGTCGATGGGGACAATCAGTCGATGTCGCTTTATACCTACGCGCTCGAGGCACTGTCTTTTGCCTACCGGCCCGCGCTGCGCTCGGCCCTGGTGCTCGGCCTTGGCGCCGGCATGGTGCCGATGCGGCTTGCCGACCGCGGCATCGAGGTCACTGCCGTCGATATCGACCCGGCTTCGCTGCGCGCGGCAACCGAGGTGTTCGGTTTCGATCGCAGCAGGATACGCACGCATCAAACCGACGCGCGCACGTTCCTGCGCTCATGCAATGCGGGCTACCCGGTGGTGATCGTCGACCTGTTCCACGGCGACGGCGTGCCGGAATATCTGGTTACGCGGGATTTCTTTCACGACCTTAAACGCTGCCTCGGACCCGGCGGCATCGCGGTGTTCAATACCTTCGCCGATCTCGATCATCCGCGCGTCTACGCGCATTTCCTGACCACGCTGCGCGCCGAATTCCCGTTTATCGTGATTTATCGCCCCGATTATGGCCCGGCGGCCCGGCACCTCAACAGCTTTGTCGTCGCAAGCAGCAAACCGCTGCCAACGCCCACTGGCGTCGAAATGCAGCAGGTTCCGTCACGCCATTCCGACACGCTGCAGGCCATGCTGCGTGCCCCGCGTCCGCTCGACCAGCAGCTGCTCGAATACGGACGCGTGATCACCGATTCCCGCAATACAGTGACTGACGATCTGGCGGAAAGCCAGTTGGTTCATCGCCGCGGCGTGCTGCAGGCGCTGCCCGCCGCGTTCCTGCTCAACTGATAATTGAAAACGAACTCCTTCCCCCTTCTCACCCCCACCCTCGCCCTCCCCCATCAAGGGGGAGGGAATCGGTTTTACCAACGCGGTAAGGCCGACAGCGTCAGGAGTTCCCGCTGGGCTCGCTGCCTGGACTGACGGTTTCCGCCCCGGCCGCAGGCTGAGCCGGTTGCTCACCGGACTCAAGCTGCTTTTTTTCCAGTTTGCGCAGCCGTTTTTCTTCCTGCTTTTTTTTCTTTGCTATGTCTTTCTGGCGTTTTTCATATTGATAGTTGGGTTTTACCAATTTGTCGTCCTCTTGGAAAGTATTCCGGATTATCGAGCAGTACAGGTTAGCAAACGTCAGTTGATATTCACCGCACCTGCCGCGGTGCGCACCGCCGTCCAGCGCGCGGGCGCCCTGGCGCCGGGCTTTTCGACCACGCCTTCCATCGCGCCGTCCTTGACGCGGCCGGTAAAGCGCGCCACACCCTTGCCATCCGGCAGTGCAAAGCTGAACTCGCTGCCGCGCAACTTGAGCTGCTGCGCACGCAACGGCTTGCCGCCCGCGGCAACGCTGCCCTCGACGACCTGAAAGCGCTGCTTGAGGTTAAGTTCGTAGGTTTCGCCGCCGGCGACTTTGACCTCCCATTTTCCGGCGACCCTCGCCGGCACGTGCCACAGGTAAATCGTCGCCTGCGGCACGCCGTTGACCTTCTCCTTCTCCGGCACGTCGAAGCTGATCTGGTCATCCGGCTCCCATTCACCGAGATGATAGTCGTGCGATACCACGCGCACGCCGGGTTTGAGCTCATTGAAGATCTTGGGACGCAGGCTGAGCATCATGGGCGGCAGCAGGTAGAGCGTAAGCACCGAAGCCCGGCTCAGATCAGCTTTGTATACGTCCTGCTCCAGGAAGCGCGCACGGTCGGCAACGCCCAGCATGCGGGCCATGTCGTTGCTCAACTTGACGAGCTCGGGATCGATGTCGACTCCCATGCCGGCCGCCTTGAACTGTTTCGCCGCGGTGAGCACGATGACGCCGTCGCCCGAGCCGAGGTCGATGACGAAATCGCCTTCGCCGACGCCGGCCATGCGCAGCATCTGATCGACCACCACCTGCGGCGTCGGCACGTACGGGCCGCCGGACTTGAAGTCATCGGCGGCGTGCGCGGCGCAGCCCAGCGCAAGTGCCGCCAGCGCCGCAAATATCCGGTGTACGGTCTTGCGTCCGATCACCGTCCCCATCGTCAGAACCTGAGCTCGCCGCCGGGAACGAGCACGTTACGCCATAAGGATTGCATCATCTCCTCCATTACATCCGGGGCTTAACGAACCTGAGCACGAATTCATCGTGATTATGCCCGGTTCCCGTGGCCCTAGCCCTCCTCGTCAAGGCCGACCTTGGCGCGCCAGTCCTTGCCCTTGAAGATGAGCGGTTTCAGGGCCAGCAGGAACAGCAGCGCCCCGAGCACCAGCATGGTGGTCGCGATCGGACGCTCGATGAATATGCCGTAGTCCCCGGCGCTCATCGCGAGCGACTGCCTGAGGCTCAACTCAATCATCGGGGCGAGCACGAGCCCCAAGGCGACCGGCGCGAGGTCGTAGCCGAACTTGCGCAGCGCGTAACCGATCGCGCCCATGATCAGCAGGATCCACACGTCGACCAGGCTGTTGTTGACCGAATAGGTCCCCACGATGCAGAAGCACAGGATGCACGGGTAGAGATAGGCGTAGGGGATGCGCAGCAGGTTCACGAACAGGCCCACCATGGGCAAATTCAGGATCAGCAGCACGACGTTGCCGACGTACATGCTGGCGACGAAGCCCCAGAACAGCTCCGGCTGCTCCTGGATCAGCAGCGGCCCCGGCAGGATGCCATGCACCATGATCGCCGCGATCATCACCGCCGTGACCGGGCTGGTCGGGATGCCGAGCGCCATCATCGGGACGAAGGCGCCGCTCGCCGCGGCGTTGTTGGCGGACTCGGGACCGGCCACGCCCTCGATCGCACCCTGGCCGAAGCGCTCGGGGTGCCGCGACAGCCTGCGCTCGATCCCGTAGGACACGAACGAGGCAATGATGTGGGCGGAGCCCGGGATGATCCCGATCAGAAACCCGAGCAGGCTGCCGCGCGCGATCGGCCCCACCGAGAGTCTGAATTCCTCGCGCGACGGAATCAGCTCGCGCAGCCTGGGCTTTTGCACTTTCGGCGGCGTGGGCTGGCCGGCGCTGAGCAAAATCTCCGACACGCCGAACAACCCCACCGCCACCGGCACGATGCCGACGCCGTCCCCGAGCTCCACGACGCCGAAGTTGAAGCGCGTGTAGCCGCTCATGACGTCGATGCCGATCATGCCGAGCAGCAATCCCAGCGCCGCCGTGGCCAGGGTCTTCAGCATCGAGCCGCCGCTCATGTAGGCGAGGATGAACAGCCCCAGCAGCAGCAGCGCGGTGTACTCCGGCGGGCCGAAGCGCAGCGCCCATTCCGCAAGCGTCGGCGCGAGCAGCATCAGCCCAACCACGCCCAGCGTGCCAGCGATGAAAGAGCCGATCGCAGCGATCGCGAGCGCCGGCCCGGCGCGCCCGCGCTGGGTCATGGCGTAGCCGTCCACGCAAGTCATCACCGACGCCGCTTCGCCGGGGATGCACATCAGGATGGAAGTGGTCGAACCGCCGTACATCGCGCCGTAGTAGACCCCGGAGAGCAGCACGATGGCGATGATCGGGTTGAGTCCGAAGGTGGCGGGCAGCAGCAGGCTGATGCCGGCGAGCGGCCCCAGGCCGGGCATCATGCCGACGAGAGTGCCGATGACGCAGCCGACGAAGGCGTAGACCAGGATCGAGGGGGTGAGCACGACCGAAAAACCGAGCAGCAGATTCTGAAAAGTTTCAACCATGCCAGATTTCCCGTTCCGCGCTCATCGTTCCGTGTTCATCGTTGCCTTCAGAATCCCCAGGGGCTGCGCGGCAAGGGCACGTGGAGAAGATCGGCAACGATGTAGAACGAGGCGAAGCCGAAACCGAGGGACACCAGCGCCACCGGCAATGGTCGCCGGCGCTCGATCACACCGAGCAGGAAGATCAGCAGCGCGATGACGGTCAGCCGGTAACCGATGCGCTCGAGCGCGAAGGCGGCCATCGCGCACGCCGCGAGGATGACCGCCGCGCGGGTCAGCTCCGGCCACTTGATCGAGGCGAGAGGCTGCGATCCGCTGCCCCACAGGGCGATCAGCAGCCCCATGGCCCCGAGAAACACGGCGAGCGCGAGCGGCAGGTAGCCAGGCCCCGGCTCAGCCAGCGAGCCCACCGGATACTCGCGGTTCGCCCAAGCCACGTAGAGCGCGAGCGCAAGCAGCATCAGCCCGGAGAATTGGTCGCTGCGCAATCCGCGCGGACCTCGCTTCGGTATTTCGCTCGATTCCGCCATTCAACTCGCTCGGGTGGCCGGGACATGGCCGCGCGGATTACTTCTTGGCCTCGACCTTGCCGACGATCCTCACCAGCGCCGCCAGGCGCTTGGCATCGGCCTCCCAGTACTTCTGGAACGCCGGGGCGTCAAGGTACTGGACCAGCGAGTCGACGTTGGCCATTGCGTTCTTGAAACCCGGGTCCTCCACCGCCTTGCGCGCGGCGTCGCGCAGCACCTTCATCACCGGCTCGGGCGTGCCCTTGGGCGCGAACATGCCGGCCCAGATGTAGTACTCGACGTCCTTGTAGCCGAGCTCCTTGAAGGTCGGAATATTGGGATACGACGCATGCCGCTGCGCGCCCCAGCTCGCAAGTGGGCGCATCTTCCCGGCCTTGACGTGGCCGCTGATCGCCGCCGGCCCCCCCGCCGTCAGCTCGACGTGCCCGCCGAGGATGGCGTTGATCGCGGGACCGCCGCCCGTGGTCGGCACGTGCCGCATCTTGAGCTTCGCCGCGTGGAGGAATATCTCCATCGGCATGTGCAGCGCACCGTAGATGCCGGACGACGAATACGAGAGCTGTCCGGGCTTGGCGCGCGCCAGGGCCACCAGCTCCTTCAGCGACTTCACCGGCAGCGACGGGTGCGTGACGAGTATCGTCGGGTCGGCGGAAATCAACGCGATCGGCGCAAACTGGTCGAGCGAGTACGCCGGCTTGCGGTTGAAGAGCTCGTCGGCCGCCGGGATGACGGAAATGCTGGAAAGCGCCATCAGGATGGTGTAGCCGTCGGGCTTGGCGTTGGCCACCACGGCGTTGCCCACCGCGCCGGCCGCGCCGGTGCGGTTGGTGACGTTCACCGGCTGCTTGAGTATTCTCTCCATCGCCGCAACGGTCGGCCTGGCCGTGATGTCGGCCACTCCGCCCGGCGGGAACGCCACGATCATGGTGATCGGCCGGCTGGGAAACTTCTCCTGTGCGGCGGCGGCCAGCGCGAGCAGCGCTAATGCAACAGCTGTCAGAAAACGCGTGATCATATCTCCTCCTCGCCTCATGTTGTGCTCACTTCGGTTCCGGCTTGCCCATGCTCTGGACGACTTTCGCGAGCCGCTCCGCGTCCTTGTCCCACCACGCCTTGAATTCGGCGGAGTTCTGGTACGCGATCGGGGTCCTGACCTTCTCGAAGGCCTTCTTCACGTCGGGGTCCGCGACCGCCTGGCGCACCGCATCGCCCAGCGTCTTCAGCACGCCCGCGGGCACGTTGCGCTGCGTGAAGAGCCCGGCCCACAGGTAGTACTCGATGTCGTAGCCCTGCTCCCGGAACGTCGGAACGTCCGGGAACTGCGTGAGCCGGTTCGCGCCCCAGGTGACGAACGCCTTGACCTTGCCCGCCTGAAGGTGCGGGAACGCCAGTGCGGGGGGAGACGCCCAGGTGATGGCGTGGCCGCCCAGCACCGCGGTCATCGCCGGCGCGCCGCCCGTCGTGGGCAGGTGCCGCATCTTGAGCCCCGCGGCCTGCAGGAACATGGCGAACGGCACGTGCGAGGCGCCGTACGGGCCGGACGACGAGAAGATCATGTCGGCCGCGCGCCGCTTGCTCAGCGCGACGAATTCCTTGAGGTTTTTCGCGGGCACCGAGGGATGCACGACCATGATCGGCGGATCGGCGTTGATGCGCGCGATGCCGACGAACTGGTCGCGCGTGAACACCGTTGGACGGCCGAACAGCTTGTCCACTTCCGGCAGCGTCGAGATGCTCACGAGGTGCGATAGCAGCGTATAACCGTCGGCGGGCGCCGTCGCGGCGACCTGGGCGCCGGTCGTTCCCGCCGCCCCGGGCCGGTACTGCACCACGACGGGCTGCTTGAGAGCCTTCTCCAGCCCGGGCCCGATGCTGCGGGCCGTGATGTCCGCGATTCCGCCGGGCGGGAACGGCACGATGATCGTAACCGGCCGCGTGGGGTAATTCTGCGCCACCGCGCCAGCCGCCCACACCGCGGCGAGGCACAGCACGGATGCTGCAATGGCCTTGTTCATGATTTTCCCTCCTCCGTAACGCTAGATTCTACCGCATTTTAGGGCTGCGCCGCGACCACGCGGTTGCGCAGCCGGCCGATGTGCTGGATCTCGCACACCACCTCGTCGCCTGCCCGCAAGTAGCCCTTTGGCTCGACCACGTCCCTGCGCATGGGCTTCTTGCCCCCGAGGTCCGGGTCCGTGCCCCAGGCGGTCCCCCCGGGCGTCCCGGTCGAGATCACGACGCCCGGCCGCAGGGTGATGAACGTCGAGAAAAACTCGACGAGCCGAGTGCAGTCCCAGATCATCCTGGCGGTGGAATTGCTCTGCCGCAGCCCGCCGTTCACCCAGGTCTTCAATTCGAGCGACTGCGGGTCGGCGATCTCATCGCGGGTCACGATGCAGGGGCCGACGGGCGCGCAAGTATCGAAGTTCTTCCCCGGCCCG
>Ga0326597_10015198_pt1 | contig 10074 bp, 8 predicted proteins | sample RVTome_12_FD_203789 | JGI IMG/M metagenome (GOLD analysis project Ga0326597, IMG submission 203789) | Soil microbial communities from uranium-contaminated site in the Upper Colorado River Basin, Wyoming, United States - RVT100D185 | ecosystem: Environmental > Terrestrial > Soil > Contaminated >...
GAACTGGACGAATCCCTCCCTGACATCCGCTGGGTGCGACCGGAAATAATCCATCTGACTCTGGCCTTTCTCGGCGACGTTTCCCAAGAATCTCTTGATAAGATCGGGAATTCTATGCTATCGATAGGACAATCGTTTGCGCCCTTCGAGGTGCGGATTGGCGACCTCGGAGCCTTTCCTTCGAGGTCCCGGCCGAAGGTGATCTGGATCGGCGTCGAGTGCTGCGCCCCCCTGATGGAACTGCAGGCCGCGCTGGCCGGAACACTGGCCGACCTGGGACTGCCCGGCGAAGACCGGCCCTATACCCCCCATCTGACTCTGGGCCGGAGCCGACGACGCGACCCGGCAGCCGGTCGTATTCTGGAAGCCCGTGCGGACCTGCCGATCGGCTCCCTGACGGTGGATCGCATGGTGCTCTTTGAAAGCCGGCTGCAACCGGGCGGCGCCGTCCACCTTCCCCGACAGACGATCGTCCTCGATAAAGGGTCGGAACCGTCCGGCTGACATTAGCGACCGATACGCATTTATCTATTCAAACTGGAGAGGTTTCCTGATTATGGCGAACAACAACCGCGATCGTGCCATCGACCTGGCCATGACCCAGATCGAAAAACAGTTCGGCAAAGGCAGCATCATGCGCCTGGGCGAAGGCAACGTCATGCCGGATATCCAGGTTATCTCCACCGGCTCCATCGGCCTCGACATCGCCCTGGGGGTCGGCGGCATACCCCGGGGCCGGATCGTCGAGATCTACGGCCCGGAATCCTCGGGCAAGACCACCCTGGCGCTGCACATCGTCGCCGAAGCTCAGAAAAAAGGGGGTATCGCCGCCTTTATCGACGCCGAACACGCCCTGGACATAAACTATGCCCGCAAACTGGGGGTCAAAACCGACGACCTGCTGGTTTCCCAGCCCGACACCGGCGAGCAGGCCCTGGAAATCGCCGAGGTGCTGGTGCGCAGCGGCGCCATCGACGTACTGGTGATCGACTCGGTAGCCGCCCTGGTACCCCGGGCCGAAATCGAAGGGGAGATGGGCGATTCGCACATGGGCCTCCAGGCCCGCCTTATGTCTCAGGCCCTGCGCAAACTGACCGGCACCCTGAGCAAATCGAACTGCAGCATGATTTTCATCAACCAGATCCGCATGAAGATCGGGGTGATGTTCGGCAATCCCGAAACCACCACCGGCGGTAACGCCCTCAAATTCTATGCGTCGGTGCGCATGGACATCCGCCGCATCGCCGCCCTGAAACAGGGCCAGGACACCATCGGCAACCGCACCCGGGTCAAGGTGGTCAAGAACAAGGTAGCGCCGCCCTTCAAGGAAGCCGAATTCGACATCATGTACGGGGAAGGCATCTCCCGGGAAGGCGACATCGTCGATCTGGGTGCCGCCAACGACGTCATCGAAAAGAGCGGCGCCTGGTATTCCTACGCTGGCGAACGCATCGGCCAGGGCCGCGAAAACGCCAAACAGTTCCTCCGTGAACATCCGGACATGGCCCATTCCATCGAACTGAAGCTTCTGGAACTTTTTAGCCTGAAAACCCCGGCCGCAACTCCGACAAGTGTAGAGCAGCATGGAACTGAATGATATTCTTAGCGTAGCCCTGAAAGCCAGGGCGTCCGATATTCACATCAAACCGGGACTGCCGCCCATTTACCGGATCGACGGGGCCCTGCGCCCCTTGCCCAAGGCGGACCGGATGGATGCGGAAACCGTGCGCAACATGGCTCTGTCCATCATGAGCGAGCAGCGCAGACAGCAGTTCGAAAAGCAGCCCGAGCTCGACATGGCCTACGGGGTGGCCGGTCTGGGCCGTTTCCGCGTCAATATCTTCTCCCAGCGCGGCAGTATGAGCATGGTGTTCCGCGTCATTCCCTTCGGCGTGCCCACCGTGGCCGAATTGAACCTGCCGCCAGTCATCCAGAAGATCGCCATGGAACCCCGCGGTCTGGTGCTGGTCACCGGATCCACCGGTTCGGGTAAATCGACCACCCTGGCTTCCATCATCGACTACATCAACACCCAGCGCACCCTGCATATCATCACCGTGGAAGATCCCATCGAATTCCTCCACCGGGACAAAAAATCGATCATCAACCAGCGCGAGATCGGCAGCGATACCGAAAATTTTCCGACGGCTCTCAAATATGCCCTGCGCCAGGACCCGGATGTGATTCTGGTCGGCGAAATGCGCGACCTGGAGACGGTGGAAACCGCCCTGCACGCCGCAGAAACCGGCCACCTGGTGCTGGCCACGCTGCATACCATCGACGCCCCGGAATCGATCAACCGCATTATTTCAGTCTTTCCGCCACACCAGCACCGGCAGATCCGCGCCCAGTTGTCCGGCGTTCTGCGGGCGGTCGTCTCCCAGCGCCTGGTGCCCCGGGCGGACGGCAAGGGCCGGGTGCCGGCCGTTGAAGTCATGATTTCCACGGCCCGGACCCGCGACCTGATCGACGACCGGGAAAAAACCAAGCAGTTGCGCGACGCCATTCAGCAGGGCTATGTCTCCTACGGCATGCAGACCTTCGACCAGTCCCTCATGAACCTGCTGAAAAGAGGCCTGATCACCTTCGAGGAAGCGTTGCGCCAGAGCTCGAACCCCGACGACTTCAAACTCAAGGCCTCTGGAATCTCCTCTACCTCGGACCTCAGTTGGGACGATTTTGTCCGGACCCCCGAAGGCGAGAATGACCCCGACAACCAACCGCACGGCCAGGATGAAGACGCCTGATTCCTTCGCAGCCGCCCTGCGCCTGCTGACCACACGGGAGCGCAGTGAACGGGAACTGGCCGAAAGACTGCATCGAAAAGGCTTTGACGAAACGACCTGTCGGGAAACCCTGGCCCGCTGCCGCGCATTGGGCTATCTCGACGATGCGCGTTTTGCCCGTTGCCGCGCCAGGCAATTACTGGAAAGCGGCCGCGCGGTAGGCAAACGACTACTGCTCGACCTGCAGCAGCACGGCATCGCCGAGGAACAGGCCCGGCAAACCCTGGCCGAACTGGAACAGGAAACCGACCAGGATGCCGTCCTCGCGGAACTTCTGCAACGACGTTTTCCGCGCTTTGACTACCACGACGCCGACGATCGGGAAAAACGGCGGGTGATCCATTACTTTCTTCGCCGCGGCTTTGACCTGGCCGTGGTCCTGGAACGAATCAAAGGTCGGATGCTAGACTAACTTGACTGAAGGTTCAGCCTGCATTCAGGCCTTGGTAATAATCGGATCTGGTTATGCACTAAACTCCAGTTGACGATCTATCAAGATCAAAAGCTTTGAACAGGTCCATCAACTTGAGCAAAAAGCATAAACCGGCTCTTTTACTTCAAATACTCCAGAAAGGTTGATGTTGACGCTCATGCTTACAGGCAATGAAATCCGCTCCCGTTTTCTGAACTATTTCGAGCAGCGGCACCACACGCTGGTTTCCTCGTCTCCGCTCATCCCCCACAACGACCCTACCCTGCTGTTCATCAATGCCGGCATGAACCAGTTCAAGGACGTCTTTCTCGGCCGGGAAAAGCGCGCCTACGTTCGGGCCACCTCCTCACAGAAATGCGTCCGCGCCGGCGGCAAGCACAACGATCTGGAAAACGTCGGCCAGACCGCGCGGCATCATACCTTCTTCGAGATGCTCGGCAACTTCTCCTTCGGTGACTATTTCAAGCAGGACGCCATCGCCTTTGCCTGGGAGTTTCTGACCGGCGAGATGGGGCTGCCCAAGGACAAGCTGTGGGTCACGGTCTTCAACCAGGACGACGAAGCCCACGACATCTGGCGCGACCAGATCGGCATCCCCGCGGAGCGACTGATCCGCATGGATGAAAAGGACAACTTCTGGTCCATGGGCGACACCGGCCCCTGCGGACCCTGTTCGGAAATCCTCATCGACCAGGGCGAAGAGATGACCTGCGGCGACGATTGCGGCATCGGCCGTTGCGACTGCGACCGTTACCTTGAGTTGTGGAACCTGGTGTTCATGCAGTTCGACCGCGCCGCCGACGGCACCATGACCCCCCTGCCCAAACCTTCCATCGACACCGGCATGGGCCTGGAAAGGATCACCGCCGTCATGCAGGGGGTGCGGAGCAATTACGACTGCGATCTGCTGCGCGGCATCATCGGCCGGGTGGAGGAATTGTCCGGCAAACGCTACGGCGACGATCCGGCCCACGACATGTCGATGCGGGTCATTGCCGACCACAGTCGGGCCACCGCCTTTCTCATCGCCGACGGCGTGCTGCCGAGCAACGAGGGCCGCGGCTACGTGCTGCGGCGCATCATGCGCCGCGCCGCCCGTCACGCCAAGATGCTCGGCTTCACCGGACCGGTACTGTACCGGACCTCTGTGTTCGTCCTCGAATCGATGGCCGATGCCTACCCGGAAGAGGCCAAACGCACCGATTACCTGGCCAAGGTGGTGAAAAACGAGGAAGAACGTTTCATGCAGACCCTCGACAACGGCCTGCGCATCCTGAACGAAGAAGTGACGCGCCTCAGGAAATCCGGCGCCGGCATATTGCCCGGTGACGTGGCTTTCAAGCTGTACGATACCTTCGGCTTCCCCCTCGACCTCACCGCCGACATCCTCCGTGTCGAGAAGGTCGCCATCGACGAGGACGGTTTCGAAGCCTGCATGGAAGAGCAACGCCAGAAAGCCCGCGAACACTGGAAAGGTTCGGGCGAAGAGGCTATTGCCGGCATTTACCGGCAATTGATCGAGGACGGCTTGCGCACCCGTTTTACCGGCTATGACGCACAAACCGGCCAGGGCGAAGTGCTCGCCATCCTGCTCGACGGGCAGCCGGTGGCCAGCGCGCCGCAAGGCGCCAAGGTCGAGATCGTCACCTCGGTCACCCCCTTCTACGGTGAATCGGGCGGCCAGACCGGAGACCAGGGCACCATCGCCACCCCAGACGCCAGAGTCACCGTCAGCGACACCCGCAAACCTCTGCCGGAGTTGTTCGTGCATGTCGGCGAAATCACCGCCGGCACCCTGCGCACCGGCGATATCGCGACCCTGGATATCGACCGGGAACGCCGCCAGGCCACGGCCCTCAATCACACCGCCACCCACCTGCTGCAGGCGGCTCTCATCGAGGTGCTCGGCGACCATGTCAAGCAGGCCGGCTCCCTGGTAACACCGGAGCGACTGCGTTTCGACTTCATCCATTTCTCCGCCATGAGCGCCGAGGAACTGGAAATGGTCGAAACCCTGGTCAACCGCCACATCCGTGGAAACACCGCCGTCAACACCCGGGAAATGGCCCACGACGAAGCCGTCACGGAAGGCGCCACTGCCTTGTTCGGCGAAAAATACGGCGACAAGGTGCGGGTGGTCAAAGTCGGCGACATCAGCATGGAACTGTGCGGCGGCACCCACGCCCGTGCCTCGGGCGATATCGGCCTGTTCAAGATCCTGCAGGAAGCCGGCATCGCCGCCGGCGTGCGGCGTATCGAGGCCGTTACCGGCGTCCGGGCCCTGGAAGTGATCCGCGACCAGGAACGCACCCTCGATCAACTGGCTGCCCTGGTCAAAACCGAACGCCCCCAGCTTGAGAACCGGCTGCGCAAACTGCTCGAACACCAGAGAGAACTGGAGCGCGAACTGGAAAGCCTCCAGGCCAGGCTCAATGCCGACCAGGCCGGTGACCTGCTCGATCAGGCGACGGAAGTTGCGGGCATCAAGATCGTTCGCGGGCGGGTCGACAATCTCGACGGCAAGGCCCTGCGGGAACTGGCCGACCAGGTGCGCGACCGCCTGCCCTCCGGCGTGCTGATTCTGGGCAGCGCCCACGACGGCAAGGCGGGTCTGCTGGTGGCAGTCACCAAGGATCTGACCAAGCGCCTGCAGGCCGGCGCGCTGATCAAGCAACTGGCCCCCATGGTCGGCGGCGGCGGCGGCGGCCGGCCCGACTTGGCCCAGGCCGGAGGCAGCAAGCCCGAACTGCTCAGCGAAGCCCTGGCCGCGGCGCCGCAACTTATCGCCCAGAGTCTTGAAACGGCCTGATACGGAGCAAACATGAAGGGAACCATCGTTCGAACTGCTGAAAAGGAAGAATACGCCCATCCGGCTCACGACCGTTTTTTCCTCCACGACGTGATCACCGCCGCGCTGAACCCCGCCCTGTCGGTCCATCGCGGCCGCATCGAGGCGGGTGGCGAAATTCGTCCCCACGTCCACGAAGGGCAGACGGAAACCTTCTACATCCTCCGCGGCGATGTGGTCTGTACCATGAACGGCGTGGAAACCCCGCTCACCGGAGGCTGCTGCGTGGTCGCCCCGCCGGGCGTCCGCCACGGGCTGAAAAACACCGGCGAGGAACCGGCGGAACTGCTGGCTCTTTTCACCCCGCCGCTCAAGTAATCGTTCTTGTCCTGCCTTGACGTCCACGCTGGCGATCTTTTCGAGATCGCCGGTTTTTTTATGGTCGCTTAAAGAAAGCAACCCGGCTGCCGTCCGGGACCGGCGACCTGCAGCAAGGCCTTGACAAACCCCTCCCATCCTGCCATTTTTCTTTTTTTACCCTTGGCCATGTGATAACATGTGCCCTATTTTTCCTGAACCCCGACATTGCGGCTCATACACCATGGATATTCGCGGAACAACTATTATTTGTGTGCGAAAAGAGGGAAAAGTGACCATAGCCGGCGACGGCCAGGTGACCCTCGGCAATACCATCATGAAGCACTCGGCACGCAAGATCCGGCGCATGTACGACCAGCGGATTCTCGCCGGTTTCGCCGGCAGCACCGCCGATGCTTTCACCCTTTTTGAAAAATTCGAGGCCAAGGTTCAGGAGCATCGCGGCAATCTGCCCAAGGCGGCGGTGGCTCTGGCCAAGGACTGGCGAACCGACCAGATTCTGCGCAAGCTCGAAGCCCTGCTGATCGTGGCTGATGGGGAAACCACCCTGGTGCTTTCGGGCGCCGGGGATGTCATTGAACCGGACGACGGCATTGCCGCCATCGGTTCCGGCGGTCCCTACGCCCTGGCCGCCGCCCGGGCCCTGCTCGGCCATTCGCCCCTGGAGGCCCGGGAGATCGCGGAACAGGCGCTGAAGATCGCCGCCGGCATCTGCATCTACACCAACGACCGCATCGCTTCGGAGAGCCTGCCGTGAACAACTTCACCCCCCGGGAAACCGTATCGGAACTCGACCGCTACATCATCGGTCAGAAGAACGCCAAACGGGCCGTCGCCGTCGCCCTGCGCAACCGCTGGCGGCGTCAGCAGGTGCCGGCTGAGCTGCGGGACGAGATCGTACCGAAGAACATCATCATGATCGGCCCGACGGGAGTCGGCAAGACGGAGATCGCCCGCCGCCTGGCAAAACTCGCCCAAGCGCCCTTCATCAAGGTCGAGGCCAGCAAGTTCACCGAAGTCGGCTATGTCGGCCGCGACGTGGAGAGCATGGTGCGCGACCTGGTCGATCTGGCGGTGATCATGGTTCGGGAGGAGGAAGCCAAAGCGGTGCGCATCAAGGCCGAAGAGGTTGCAGAGGAACGCCTGCTCGATCTGCTGCTGCCGGCCGGCCACGACCAGGACCTGTCCGCCGAAACCGCCGGCGAAGGGGGCACCCGGGACAAGCTGCGTCGATTACTGCGCCAGGGCAAACTCGATGATCGTCCGGTGGAGATCGAGACCCAGGTGACTAAAACGCCGATGATGGAGATCTTTACCCCCCAGGGCACCGAGGAAATGGGTTTCAACATCAAGGAGATGTTCGGCAACCTGTTCCCCAAGCAGACTAAACAGCGCAAACTCAAGGTCAGAGAAGCCCGGGAACTGCTCATCGAACAGGAAGCGGAACGCCTGGTCGACATGGACAAGGTCAATACCCTGGCCAGGGAACGGGTCGAGCAGAGCGGCATCATCTTCATCGACGAGATCGACAAGATCGCCGGCCAGAACGGCCGCCAGGGTCCCGACGTATCCCGCGAGGGGGTGCAGCGCGATATCCTGCCGATCGTCGAGGGGAGCACGGTCAACACCAAGTACGGCCCGGTCAAAACGGACCACGTGCTGTTCATTGCCGCCGGCGCCTTTCACGTCGCCAAACCGTCGGACCTGATCCCCGAATTGCAGGGCCGTTTTCCGATCCGGGTCGAGCTGGAAAGTCTCGGCGAGGAAGAATTCGTCCTTATCCTGACCGTGCCGAAAAACGCCTTGATCCTCCAGTACCAAGCGCTGATGGCGACGGAAGGGATCGAACTGTCTTTCGAGGATGGAGCGATCCGGGAAATCGCCCGCATCGCCACGGTAGTCAACGACCGCACCGAGAACATCGGCGCCCGGCGCCTGCACACCATCCTCGAAAAACTGCTTGAAGACCTGTCCTTCGAAGCCCCCGAACGACAGGGCAAAGCCGTGGTCATCGACGCCGCCTACGTGCGCGACCGACTGTCGGACATCGCCAAGGACGAAGATCTGTCGCGGTATATTCTTTGATGGCGTCGCAAAAAGTCCGCCCTACGGCGTTACGGCGTTTTTTCAGGACCTCGACATACCTGATGTATGCCTTCGCCCCTGAAAAACCACCAAGCCTTGTAGGACGAAATTTTTGCTTAGCCATCCCGTGATTTTTTGCGAAAACATCATTTTTTAGGGGCTAGTGGCGATTTTAATAAAACCGGAAGAATTCAAACCATGGAAGAACTGATCAGAAAAGCCAACGTCCTGATGGAGGCCCTGCCCTACATCAAGCGGTTCGCCAACAAAACGATCGTTATCAAGTACGGCGGCAACGCCATGGTCGACGAGCGCCTGAAGCTCGGCTTCGCCAAAGACGTGACCCTGCTGAAATACATCGGCCTCAATCCGGTCATCGTCCACGGCGGCGGCCCCCAGATCGGCCAGGTGCTCAAGGCGATGGGCAAGGAAACCCGATTCATTCAGGGCATGCGGGTGACCGATCAGGAAACCATGGACGTGGTCGAAATGGTCCTCGGCGGCAAGGTCAACAAGGAAATCGTGGCCAATATCAACCGCCACGAAGGCCGGGCCGTGGGGCTGAGCGGCAAAGACGGCCGGCTGGTCGTGGCCCGCAAACTCGAGGTGAAATCCCTCAATCCCGACACTCTGACTTCGGAGATCATCGACGTGGGCATGGTCGGCGAGGTGGAAAGCATCCATCCGGAAATCATCACCGCCCTGGAAAAGGGTGGTTTCATTCCCGTTATCGCTCCGATCGGGGTGGGACTGAACGGCGAGACCTTCAACATCAACGCCGACCTGGTGGCCGGCCGCATCGCCGGCGCCCTGCGGGCGGAAAAACTCATCCTGTTGACCGACATTGAAGGGGTCAAGGACAAGCAGGGCCGGCTGATCTCGACCATCGACACCCGACGAGCACCGGACCTGATCAACGACGGCACCATCTCCGGGGGCATGATCCCCAAGATCAACTGCTGCATCGATGCCATCAACGAAGGGGTGCATACCACCCACATTATCGACGGGCGGGTGGAACACGCCTGCCTGCTGGAAATCTTTACCGACAAAGGCATCGGCACCGCCGTAGGAAGGTTTGACTCATGACAACTGCAGCGCAATGGATCGCCCGGGGCGAGGAACACATCGCCAGAACCTACGGCCGCTATCCGCTGGTGGCGGTAAAAGGCGAAGGCTGCCGCCTGTGGGACGCGGACGGCAACAGTTATCTCGACTTTCTGGCCGGGGTAGCGGTCAACAACCTGGGGCATTGCCATCCCAAGGTGGTCGCCGCCCTGCAACAACAGGCCGCAACCCTGCTTCATTGCTCCAATTACTACCACATCCCCAGTCAAATCGAACTGGCCGAGCTGCTCTGCGCCCATTCTTTCGGCGACCGGGTCTTTTTCTGCAACTCGGGGGCCGAGGCCAACGAGGCGGCCCTGAAGCTGGCCCGCAAATACAGCGCCCAGCGCAACGGCGGTACACGGTTTGAGGTGATTACCGCCCTGGCCTCCTTTCACGGCCGGACGATCGGCACCATCAGCGCCACCGGACAGGACAAAGTCAAGGACGGCTTCGCTCCGATGCTGGCCGGTTTCAAATATGTGCCCTTCGGCGAC
>Ga0326597_10015199_pt1 | contig 10074 bp, 9 predicted proteins | sample RVTome_12_FD_203789 | JGI IMG/M metagenome (GOLD analysis project Ga0326597, IMG submission 203789) | Soil microbial communities from uranium-contaminated site in the Upper Colorado River Basin, Wyoming, United States - RVT100D185 | ecosystem: Environmental > Terrestrial > Soil > Contaminated >...
CATTCCGTAGGGGCGGCCCCCTGTGGCCGCCCCTATCGCCTGAGAATGAGGGGCAGGCACGGGGGCCTGCCCCTACTAGGCCTCCCGTTTATCGGCGACAGGCCGCGAATCTGCTATGCTGGCGGGAGCGCTCGCCGTCGGGAGCGTGCCTTCTGTCTCCGGCCGGATGAGGAGGGCCGAGCGAATGGACAAGAAAGCCCAATTCTCCCTTTTGTACTTCCTCTTCATCTTCCTCATCATGTACCTGATCCAGTCGCTCTTCTTCCAGGGCGCGCAGTTCCAGCGCATCTCCTACAACGAGTTCCGCCGGCTCGTCCGCGAGGCGAAGGTGGAGCGGGTGGACATCCTCTCCGACCGCCTGCGCGGCCGCCTCAAGGCCACGGACGCCAACGGCCAGAAGCGCATGTTCGAGACCCCCCGGGTGGAGGACTCGAACCTCATCCCCCTCCTCGAGCAGGCGAACGTCACCTTCCAGGGCCAGTACGAGCCGCCCTGGGTCGTCACCTTCATCAGCACCTGGATCCTGCCCCTCGCCATCCTGTTCACCATCTACGCCTTCGTCCTGCGGCGGATGGGGCCGGGCCAGGGGGTGATGGCCTTCGGCCGCAACAAGGCCAAGATCTACGCCGAGAAGGGGGTGGGGATCCGCTTCACCGACGTGGCCGGGGTGGACGAGGCCAAGGAGGAGCTGGCCGAGGTGGTGGACTTCCTCAAGAACCCGGACCGCTACCTCCGCCTGGGCGGGAAGATCCCCCGGGGCGTCCTCCTGGTGGGGCCTCCCGGCTGCGGCAAGACGCTGCTCTCCAAGGCGGTGGCGGGGGAGGCCGGGGTGCCCTTCTTCAGCATCAGCGGCTCGGAGTTCGTCGAGATGTTCGTGGGGCTGGGGGCCGCGCGGGTGCGCGATCTCTTCGCCCAGGCGATGGAGAAGGCCCCTTGCATCGTCTTCATCGACGAGCTGGACGCGCTCGGCAAGGCGCGGGGGATGAGCGGCATCATGGGCGGACACGACGAGCGCGAGCAGACCCTCAACCAGCTCCTGGTGGAAATGGACGGCTTCGACACCCGCAAGGGCGTCATCATCCTGGCGGCCACGAACCGGCCCGAGATCCTGGACTCGGCCCTCCTGCGCCCGGGCCGCTTCGACCGGCAGGTGCTCGTAGATCGGCCCGATCTCGAGGGCCGCAAGCAGATCCTCAAGGTCCACGTCCGCAAGATCGTGCTCGCCCCGGGCGTGGACGTGGACCGCATCGCCGAGATGACGCCCGGCCTCTCGGGGGCGGACCTGGCCAACCTCGCCAACGAGGCGGCGCTCCGCGCCGCGCGGCATAACCGCAACTCCGTCGCCATGGAGGACTTCGAGGAGGCCTTCGAGCGCCTCGCGGCGGGCCTCGAGAAGAGGTCCCGCATCATGACGCCCGAGGAGCGCAAGCGGGTGGCCTACCACGAGCTGGGGCACGCCATGGCGGCCGAGCTCGTGGGGACGGCCGACCCGGTCCAGAAGGTCTCGGTCATCCCGCGCGGCATCGGCGCCCTGGGCTACACCCTCCAGAGGCCCACCGAGGACCGCTATCTCCTCTCCCGCACCGAGCTGGAGGACCGCATCGCCGTCCTCCTGGCCGGCCGGGCCGCCGAGGAGGAGATCTTCGGCGAGGTCTCCACCGGGGCCCAGAACGATCTCCAGCGGGCGACCGACATCGCGCGCTCCATGGTCACCGAGTTCGGGATGAGCGCGCGCTTCGGGCCCCAGTCCCTGCGCACCGAGTCCCGGCCCCTCTTCCTGGGGAACACCTTCTCCCCGCAGACGGGCCCCTCGGGCATCAGCGAGGTCACCCTGCGCGAGGTGGATCAGGAGGTCGAGAAGATCATCTCCGCCGCCTACCAGCGCTCGCAGAACATCCTCCGCGACCGGCGGGGGGACCTGGAGAAGCTCACCCTCCGCCTCCTGGAGCAGGAGACCCTGAGCGGGGACGACCTGCGGGCGGCGCTGGGCGTCGAGCGTGCGCGCCGCGAGCGGGTCACCGCCGCCTCCCAGGTGCAGGCGGGCTAGCGGGCCGCCGTGCCGCTGCGCATCGGCATCCTCTGCCCGAGCTTTCCGCCCGGCGAGCGGCCCTGCGGGGTGGGGGACTTCACCCGGCGCCTCGCCTCCGCGCTGGCCGAGGGCGGGACGGAGATCGCCGTCCTCACCGGGACGGGCTACCGGGGGGCGGAGCGCATACCCGGCGGCAAGGTGCGCGGGATCGCCCGCGAGTGGGGGCCGAGGGCGCTTGGGGCCGTGGCCGCCGCCTGCCGGGAGGAGGGCGCCCACGCCCTCCTCGTCCAGTACGCCCCGGACCTCTACCCGCCCGGCCCGGGATGGATCAACTCTCTTCCGCTCGCCATGCGGGCGCTCTCGCCCGGCATCCCTGCCGTCGTCTCGCTGCATACGGTGGGCGTCCCCGCCCCCGGCTCCATGCTCGGGGCGGCCCTCATGATCCTCTCGGCCCACGCCCTCATCGCCACGAACGAGGAGGTTTCGCATCTCCTCGGCAAGTACCTCCGGCCTTCTTTGCGAAAGACAGTGGAGATCCCCATCGGGGCGAACGTCGAGCCCCCCCGCCGGGACCCCGGGGCCCGCCGGGAGGCCCGGGCGCGGTTCATCGCGGAGAGGGGAATCCCTGCCGATGCGGGCCTCCTCGCCCACTTCGGGCTCTACTACCCGGGGAAGGGGGCCGAGCAGATCCTCGAGGCGGCGGGGGCCTGGAAGCGCGAGGGGAGGGCCTTCCGCCTGTTCATGATCGGGGCGAGGCGCGAGGGCGACGGAGGCTTCTACGAGGGCCTCCGGGCGCGGGGGCGCGGACTCGGGCTCGCGGAGGAGGTGATCTGGACGGGCTATCTCCCGGAGGAGGAGGCGAGCGCCATCCTCCTCGGGGCCGACCTCTTCCTCGCCCCCTACGAGGGGGGCATCTCCACGAGGCGGGGGAGCCTCATGGCCGCCCTGGCCCACGGCCTGCCCGTCGTCAGCACCCCCCCGCGCATCCCGACGCGGCACTTCCGGGAGGGGGAGAACTTCGAGCCCGTGCCCTTCGGGGACGCCGGGGCCCTGGCGCGGGCGGTCCCGGCGCTGCTCGGCGACCCCGCCCGGCGGGAGAAGCTCGCCCGGGGGGCGGATGAACTGGCCCGGGAGTTCGAGTGGGGCCAGATTGCCGAGAAGACGCGGGCGTTCGTGGCGGGGGTGGTGAAGAAAGCGTGCCCATAGGCGGGTTTTCGAGCACATTGACATTTGAACCTATAATGAGTACATTTGTACTCATTATGAGGTCAAGTCTTGCTTCAGCCAACTTAGGTCATGTGCTCTTCGGGAAGACGCGCCGAGCGGTGCTCGCCCTCCTCTACGGGCATCCCGAAGAGGACTTCTACTTGCGCCAGATTGCCCGCGCGGCGGGCGGTGGGTTGGGTGCCGTCCAGCGCGAGCTCAAGCTGCTCACCGATGCCGGAATCCTGCGGAGGAGAACGCGCGGGAGGCAGGTCTACTTCCAGGCCAACCCCGACTGCCCTGTCTATGGCGAACTGCGGAGCCTGCTGGTCAAGACCGTGGGGGTGGCCGATCTCCTGCGCGCCTCGCTGCTGCCGCTCGCGGACCGGATCGGCGCCGCCTTCATCCACGGCTCCTTCGCCCGGGGGGAGGAGGGCCCAAGGAGCGACGTGGACCTCCTGGTGGTGGGCGAGGCCCGCTTCGCCGAGGTCGTCTCGGCCCTCGCGCCGGCCCAAGAGGCTCTCGGGCGTGAGGTGAACCCCGTGGTCTATCCGCTGGAGGAGTTCCGCCGGAGGCGGGCGGAGGGAGATCATTTTCTCACGAGCGTCCTGGGCGGGCCGCGCATTCTCCTGATGGGGGATGAAGGTGAGCTTGAGCGACTGGCTGGCTAAGGGCTGGCTCAGGGAGCACCGGACGAGCCCACAGGAGATCGCCGACCTCCTCCGGGTGGCGGACCGCGACCTGAAGGACTGCCAGGCATCGGGCCTGAGCCCGGACTGGCGGCTCAACATCGCCTACAATGCTGCCCTCCAATCCGCCACGGCGGCCTTGGCGGCCAGCGGTTTCCGCGCTTCGCGGGAGGCCCACCATTACCGGGTCATTCAGTCGCTCGCTCACACCATCGGCGCTGGGCCGGACATGATCATCCAGTTCGACCAGTTCAGGAAGAAGCGCAACATCGGCGAGTACGAGCGCGCGGGAGCGGTTTCGGAACAGGAGGCGAAGGAGATGATGGCCCTCGCGCGGGCGCTCCGCAGGGACGTGGAGAGATGGCTCCGGGCGGAGCATCCGGAGCAGGTGTAGGCGCGCCTGGCCCGCCATCGCCGAGAAGACGCGGGATTTCGTGGCGGGGGTGGTGGCGCGGATGCGGTAGAAGATGCGTTAAAGCAAAAAGCAGATTCCTCGCTCGCACGGCTCGCCCGGAATGACATCAGGAGCTGCTTGATGTCATTCCGAGGGCCGAGGCCCGAGGAATCTGCTTCTTGTTTCCCGGTTTCGTCCTACTCCTCATCCGCGAGCGCGAATTTGCTCTCCGTGGCGGGGATGTACGTCTCGGGCAGCCCCAGCTCCTTCTTGACGAGGTTGGTGCCCCGCACCAGGGCCACCATCTTGTAGAAGGCGTGGCGGCGGCTCATGCCCTCCCGCCCGAAGCCGCAATCGGTGGAGATGCACAGCCGCTCGGCGGGGATGTATTGGAGCGCCTTCCGGATGAGGCCGGCCACCTCCTCGGGGCGCTCCACCTGGAGCCCCCGGTGGTTGATGACCCCGATGGCCACCTTGGGCTTGGTGATCTTCTTCCCGATGGCCTCGAGGTCCATGCCCCCCGTGCTCGCGCACTCGAAGGTCAAGACGTCCACGTCGAGCGCGTTCATGTACTCAAGCGCGGGGGCGTAGCTCTTGGCGGCGTCGTAGAAGCGCTGCTGGGCGGGGTTGCCCCAGCAGGTGTGGCACCAGAGCTCCAATTTGCCGCGGAGCCCGCGGACGCTCTTGTTGAAGGCGTCCACGTAGAACTCCATCGTCATCTCCTGGTCTTCCTTGTGGTGCTCGAAGCGGTGCACCCAGGGCTCCTCCACCTGGAACACCGAGCAGCCCGCCCCGGCCAGGCGCGCGAACTCCCCGTGCATCACCTCGCAGAGGTCGAGGACGAGCTCCCGGCGGCTCTTGTAGTGGTGGTTCGAGACGATGGATTCCAGGCAGTCGGCGCTGATGGAGCCGAACTTCACGGGCTTCCGGGTCATCTGCTGGGCGGTGCGCCAGAGCTGGGGGTACTCCAAGGGCCCGGGGCCCACCTTCCCCATCACCTTGGGCAGCACCCGCGCCTCCAGCACCTCGTACATGATCTCGCCCGGGAAGGAGCCGCCCCAGCCCGCGTGCTTGCGGGAGGTCTCGTAGCCCGAGAAGCCCTGGAGCCGCTGGACCACGTAGCCCACCCAGGAGCGCCCGCCCACGTCGGTGTCGAAGCGGTTGTCCCCGTCGGTCACGATGTCGAGGCCCGCCCGCTCCTGGTCCCGGATGAGGCAGGAGACGGAGTCCTGGTACTGTTCGCGGTAGTTCTTCTCGGCCATCGCCACCCGGAAGGGGCGGCCGTGGAGGTTCTCGGTGTACCAGGCCGGCCGGGGGAGGCTCCCGGTGATGGTGGTGGGGAGGACGAGGTCCCTGGTGGCGGTGTACATGGGGGTCTCCTTGGACAAATCCGCTCGGGCAGTCACGCGCCCGCATGCATGAACCTCGGCGGGCGGGTAGGGGCATATGGCAATTATGCCCCTCCACGAATTCACCCTCCCCCTCCGGGAGGGCCGGGATGGGGGGAACGGAGAAAGACTCTGTAGGGGCGAACCTTGTGTTCGCCCTCCATCGGCAAAGGCGGGCGACCCAAGGGTCGCCCCTACAGTCTCGCCAGCCTCGCCCCCCCTACAGCCGGATGAGCCTCGCGGGATTCGAGCGCAGGATCTTCTCCTGGTCGGCCGCGCTCAGGCCCGCGCCCTCGACGAAGTCCACCACCCGCTCCTGCATCATGTCGTAGGGGTAGTCCGTGCCGCAGACCACGCGGTCGGCCCCCAGCTCCTGCACCATCCAGCGCAGGGCGCTCTGGCTGAAGGTGATGACGTCGAAATAGAGGTTCTTGAAGTAGTGGCGGGGCGGGTGCGGGGTGTGCACCTTGGTCTCGGGCCGCGCCTCCCAGGCGTGCTGGATGCGCCCGACGGCCCAGGGGAGGTTGCCCCCGGCGTGGGCCAGCATGACCTGGAGGCCCGGGTAGCGCTCGAAGTGCCCCGAGAGGATGAGGCGCGCCGCGGCCACGGTGGTGGCCAGCGGGTTCCCCACGCAGTTGGCCATGTAGTAGGGGAAGAGCGGCTTGAAGTCGGCGAAGTCGGGGTGGATGAAGATGAAGGCCCCGAGCCGCTCGGCCGCCGCCCAGAAGGCCTCGTACTGAGGCTCGTCCAGGGCGTGGGGGCCCACCCGGTCCGGGATGATGCAGCCCAGGAGGCCCCCCTTCATGGCCCGCTCGAGCTCCGCGGCGGCCGCCTCCCCCCCGTTCTGGAGGGGGACGTTGGCCAGCCCCCGGAAGTGGGCCGGGTCCTTCTTGCAAAAGGCGGCCACGCCGTCGTTCGTGATGCGGGCGACCTCCTCCCCGAGCTTCCCGGTGATCCAGTAGCAGAAGGCGGGGGGCGGCGGGGAGACCAGCGCCATGTCGAGCCGGTCCGCCTTCATGTCGGCCAGTTTCTGCCCGGCGTCCCGGAGCTGCCTGCCCCACTTCTCCTGGGTCATCTTGCGGTTGTACTCGGCGGAGACGGGCGGGAAGAAGTTCTCGAAGCTGTCGGCGTGCTGGGGCCGGCGCCTGCGCTCGGCGGCGGCGACCTCCTCGACCTCGGGGATGTAGATGTGGTGGTGAAGGTCGATATTCGGCAAGGCGAGTCTCCTCGGTTCTCGAACGGAATGCCCGGATTGGAGTGGGGAAAAAGGCGCGGAACCCGCCCCGCGCACCCGGCCCGAAGGGTATTCTCCCGGCCCGGAGGCCGTCAAACCGCGGAGGCCCTCCTGTTTCCGGACTCGCGTTGACGGGGGCGGGGGGCGAGTGAGACAATTTGCCGCTGGGATTGCGCCGCGGGCGCGGCGCGCCGAAGGAGGCGGCCGTTTCGCATGATGGATGAGGGCACCTCGCGCCTTCCCCGCTCCTACGAGGGGCTCGGGCGCCTCCAGGGCGAGTTCGACGCCTACCAGCGCGCCGCCTTCCCCGAGCGGGAGCCCCGCTTCTTCGCCCTGGAGCTGGCCGGGGAGACGGGCGAGCTCGCCAACCTGGAGAAGAAGGCCTGGAAGGGGCGGGAGGTCGGGGACGCGGCCTTCCGGGACGAGGCGGCCGACGTCCTGATCGCCCTGCTCAACTACTCGAATGCGCGCGGCATCGACCTCGCGCGCGCCGTTTCGGAGAAGATGGCCGAGATCGACCGCCGCCGGCTCCTCCATCCGGAACGCTGATCGGAGAGGAAATCCCCCTGATGCCGGAAATTCCGCTGGAGTCCGCCGAGCTGGCCGACGTGCAGGGCGGCTCGGACTTCCGCAACGTCAAGATCGACAAGGTGGGCGTGAAGGACATCCGCTACCCCATCGTGGTGCGCGACCGGGCGAAGAAGTCCCAGCACACGGTGGGGACGATCAACATGTACGTGGACCTGCCCCACCAGTTCAAGGGCACCCACATGAGCCGGTTCCTCGAGGTGCTGAACGAGCACCGCGGGGTCGTCGGCGTGGAGCACGTGCGGGGCATCCTGGCCGCCATCCTCCAGCGGCTGGACGCCCGGACGGCCCACTTCGAGGTGAGCTTCCCCTACTTCATGGAGCGCGACGCCCCCGTCACCGGGGCCTCGGGCATGATGGCCTACGAGTGCGGCTTCGACGCCTCGGCCGGAGCGGTGGACGACTTCGTCCTGAGCGTGAAGGTGAACGTGGCCACCCTGTGCCCGTGCTCGAAGGAGATCAGCACGCGCGGGGCCCACAACCAGCGCGGCAACATCCACGTCAAAGTGCGCTTCGAGGGGGAGCTCTGGATCGAGGAGCTGGTCGAGATCGCCGAGGAGTCCGGGAGCTGCGCCCTCTACCCCATCCTGAAGCGCGAGGACGAGAAGTTCGTCACCGAGAAGGCCTTCGACAACCCCCGCTTCGTCGAGGACGTGGTGCGCGAGACGGCCATCCGCCTCAGGCGGGACCCCCGGATCCGCTGGTTCCAGGTCCACGTCGAGAACTTCGAGTCCATCCACGACCACAACGCCTACGCCTTCGTCGAGGAGTGGCGGAAGCCTCCCAAGATGGGCTAGCGGCGGGCATCATTTTCCCGGTTTCCCCTGCGCAAATTCCAAGGGGCTGAAATTCCGCCCGCGATGGCCTATAAAGGCGGATGCGGCGCCCCCGGTTTTCAAGAAAGAGCGGGGGGAGCCGCCCTGGATGTCTCTCGGCCCTTCCGCCGGGGCGCGGCCCGGACGCCCCGAGGAGTTACGATGTCCACGCGCGGCGCGCGCACGCAAGAGCTCCTGAGCCTCCTCCGCTCCCGCATCCTCGTGATGGACGGGGCGATGGGGACCATGATCCAGGGGCACAGCCTCACCGAGGAGCAGTTCCGGGGCGGGCGCTTCAAGGACCACCCCGTCGAGGTGCGCGGGAACAACGACCTGCTCTGCCTCACCCAGCCGGCCCTCATCCGGGGCATCCACGAGGGCTACCTCGAGGCCGGGGCGGACATCCTCAAGACCAACTCCTTCAACTCGACCGCGGTTTCCATGGCCGACTACCGCATGGGGCCCCTGGCCTACGAGCTGAACCTCGCGGCCGCGCGCCTCGCCCGCGAGGCGGCGGACGCCGCCGAGGCGCGCTCCTCCCGGCCCCGCTTCGTGGCGGGGGCCATCGGCCCGACGAACCGCACCGCCTCGCTCTCCCCGGACGTGAACGACCCGGGTTTCCGCAACATCACCTTCGACGCCCTGCGCGAGGCCTACGCCGAGGCGGCCCGGGGGCTCCTCGACGGGGGGGCGGACCTCCTCCTCATCGAGACGGTCTTCGACACCCTGAACTGCAAGGCGGCCATCTTCGCCGTCGAGTCGCTCTTCGAGGAGCGGGGCGAGCGGGTGCCCCTCATGATCTCGGGCACCATAACCGACGCGAGCGGGCGCACCCTCTCGGGCCAGACCACCGAGGCCTTCTGGAACTCGGTGGCCCACGCCCGGCCCCTGAGCGTGGGCCTCAACTGCGCCCTGGGGGCCAAGCAGCTCCGCGCCTACGTCGAGGAGCTCGCCCGGGTGGCCGGGGTGCCGGTCTCGACGCACCCGAACGCGGGGCTCCCCAACGCCTTCGGGGGCTACGACGACAGCCCCGGCTACATGGCGGATCTCCTGGGCGAGTTCGCCCGGAGCGGGCTGGTGAACATCGTGGGGGGCTGCTGCGGCACGACGCCCGAGCACATCGCCGCCATCGCGGAGGCCGTGAAGGGCGTGGCCCCGCGCCCCCTCCCCGAGGTGCCGCGGCGCCTCCGCCTGAGCGGCCTGGAGCCCCTGAACGCGGGGCCCGAGACGGGCTTCGTGAACGTGGGGGAGCGCACCAACGTCACGGGCTCCTCGCGCTTCGCCAAGCTCATCCTGGAGGGGAAGTACCCCGAGGCCCTGGAGGTGGCCCGCCAGCAGGTGGCGAGCGGCGCCCAGGTCATCGACGTGAACATGGACGAGGCCATGCTGGACTCCCAGGCGGCCATGTCCACCTTCCTCCTGCTCGTGGCCTCGGAGCCCGACATCTGCCGCGTGCCCGTCATGATCGACTCCTCCAAATGGGAGGTCATCGAGGCGGGCCTCAAGTGCGTCCAGGGGAAGGGGGTGGTCAACTCCCTGAGCCTCAAGGAGGGGGAGGAGGAGTTCCTCCGCCGGGCGTCCCTCGTGCGGCGCTACGGGGCGGCGGCCGTGGTCATGGCCTTCGACGAGCGGGGCCAGGCCGACACGGCCGAGCGCAAGTTCGAGATATGCGCCCGGGCCTACCGCCTCCTCGCCGGGAAGGCCGGCTTCGCGCCCGAGGACATCATCTTCGAC
>Ga0326597_10015200_pt1 | contig 10074 bp, 13 predicted proteins | sample RVTome_12_FD_203789 | JGI IMG/M metagenome (GOLD analysis project Ga0326597, IMG submission 203789) | Soil microbial communities from uranium-contaminated site in the Upper Colorado River Basin, Wyoming, United States - RVT100D185 | ecosystem: Environmental > Terrestrial > Soil > Contaminated >...
TGCTCCGGCGGCACGGTAATTCGAGGCGCTGCCGGCGCGCGGTGAACATCCGAACGCCGCGCTTCAACGTCTACTTCTTCTTCAGCGATGCTCATAGCGCCTGCATGACGCCGCAATCCATCTGCGCTGAACGAGGCAATTAGGGCACATGCCCCGCACTTCAATGCACCAGCGCGATCTGGTGTCCTTCTCCCGCAGGCAGCGCGATCGTGTTCACCACAACCATTCGCTTTTGATCGACCACCCAAATCAGGGGCTTGTCGCGACTGGAGACGTAGACCTTCCCTGTTCCGCGAATGACGCCTAGGTGGTAGGGTGCAGGCGTGAGTTCGATGCTCCGGGTGGCGCCGCTCTCCGGATCAAGTGCGATGAGCTTGTTACCGATCTGGTCGCTCACGAACAGCGTCTTGCCGTCATCGCCAATATCGAGCCCGTGGATCTTTTTCCCCAGCGCGTAGGAGCGCTCGACCTTGCCGCTGGCGACATTCACCACCGAAACCTGCCCCGCCCGGTTGCTTGCGGCATAAATGACCTTTTCGTCGCGCGAAAAGGCCAGATGCTCCGGAGTCGGCCCGGCGTCGAGCTGGCGCCTGTAATGTTCAACGGTTTCGCAGGACTCACGACCGCGCGATCCGGCGAGATCCGCCGTCCCACGCGGTGCAGCGTACCGCAGATACCCAACCCTACATTTCGCATTTCGAGCAACATTTGGTCTCCAATGGTGAGCCGCGGTTGATGATCGTCATAACTGCCTCACACCATTAGCGAGCCGGCCGTGCTGCGGCCGTCCCGCCGGATTGCTTCAGGTAACGGTAGTAGTCGCTGTCCGTTGTGAGAATGACCACCGAGTTCTTGTTCTGCCCCTCCTTGTATGCCTCCAGCGTGCGCGAGAAGGCGTAGAACTCGGGATCGCCGTTGTAGGCCGCTCCATACACGCGCGTCGCCTCGGCGTCGGCTTTGCCGCGGATTTCCTGGACGATGATGCGCCGGCTGCCGAGCGCGCCGGCGCGCTTTCGCAATTCGGCGACGATATCCTCGGGATCATAAGTCGGCATGGTCTACCTTTCCGTAACGGTTTTGGAACAACGCAGCAAAGTCGCAGCGCCGTCCTGGATGGTCAGGAACAGCCACTATTAGCCGCATCACCATATGAGGACTACCCCACCCGCGCAGTTCCCGCATTGGGGATAAGTGACTCATATGATGGGATCGTGCACCACATGGTCATCATCGCCTCAACGGAGGCAACACTGGCGTAAGGCTAAAGCTGTGAGTAGCTCACAGGTCAAGCAATTCTCGTTTTTCGGTAAGAGCTGCCATCCCCGGACATGCACTACCTCCCATCGATCGGGTTCAGCGGTTAAGCAAATGGGGCAAGCCGGCAAGCGCGTCCAGGTGCTGTTCATCACCCTTGATCCCAAACGCGATACGCAAGATATTCTTGCCCAATACGTACCAGCCTTTCACCCGAGTTTCATCGGGTTGCGCGGTACGGATGCTGAGGTGGCGCGCACCGCACAGGACTTCAAGGTCTTTTTCGCGCTGCAGCGCCCGGATTCGTCGGGCATTTATACGGTGGATCATCACGCCGCGGTCTTCGCATTCGACCCACAAGGGCGGTTGCGCCTGTACATGAGAGGAGAAAGCGATTCCGACGCCATGACTCACGATCTCAAGCTGCTTTTGCGCGCATGATTATTCGTTCCCGAAGCGCCGCGAGTGCGACACCATGGTGCGGCGACCCCCGCCGCATGCCACTTCGTGCTTGGGCGCTATCACCGTCGTGAGCGGTTTCGTCTACACCGTATTCAGTGAATTGATGAATACCGTGCTCCACGCACACTGGGCTTATTCCGAATTGATGCCGGTCGTAACCATGGGTCCGATCGGATAGATCGGCCTTTCGCCGCTGCTGCAGTGGATCGCGGTACCGATTGTCGCCCTGGTGTTTTCCCGCCGAATTTATTCGGCATGGCCGGCAGGTGAAGTAGCAAAGGACGTTCGCGCAGAGCGATGATGCCAATGCAACCATTCTGCCTTAATGCAATTCGTGGCATTCATCCACTCAGGTTGCTCAAGATCTAACCCACTATAATCGGGTGCGACCACCCATGAGCACATCGAAGACACCAGCATCTTCCGCAACGGCGCAACAGTCCGCTTCGAACGAATCGACCCGACGAATGAAATTCCTTATCCCCCTGATCGTGTTCGGTGTTCTCGCGGCGCTGCTTGCAGTAGGACTGTCCCTCAACCCGCGCGAGATCCCCTCTGCGCTGATCGGGCGAGCCGTTCCCGAATTCAATTTGCCGCCGGTCAAGGAACGCCCGTTGGGGCTGGCGAGTCGCGACCTCAATGGCGAAGTGTCGTTGGTTAACGTTTTCGCGTCATGGTGCGTCGCGTGCCAGGCCGAGCATCCGATCTTGATCGATCTCGCGCGCCAGAAAATTGTTCCCATCCACGGTCTCAATTACAAGGACAAGCCCGATGACGCCGCGCGCTGGCTCGACAAATGGGGTGATCCTTACACGCGCACGGGAGCGGACCTGGACGGGCGCGTAGGCATCGATTGGGGTGTCTACGGCGTGCCGGAAACTTTCGTCATCGATCCGAGCGGCCGCATCGCCTATAAGCACATCGGTCCCATGACCACCGAATTCGTGCAGGACAAACTGTTACCCATGATCGAACGCTTGCGCAGATAGTCATGGACGCACGTGAAATCGAACGCGACCACCGGCGCCCGCGGCTTTGGTTGCTCGCCGGGCTCGCCGTCAGCGCTGCGTTGATTACGGCCGGCATTGCTGCTTATCACTTTCTCGACCGACAAGTCGTTGCCCTAGACGCGAGTTCCAGACCACGTTCGTTGGGGGAATTGCGGTTCCAGGATGGTACGGGCCGGGCGCGCAGCCTCACCGACTTTCGCGGACGCGTGGTACTGCTCAACATTTGGGCCACCTGGTGCGGGCCGTGCCGCAAAGAGATGCCGTCTCTCGACCGCGTGCAAAAGCAATTGGGCGGCCCCGGCTTCGAAGTGGTGGCACTTTCCATCGACAAAAGCCTGGACGCCGTGCACGACTTCTATCAGCAGTACGCCATCAAGTCCCTCGCGCTCTATATCGATCCTTCAGGAGAGGTCACCACAACGCTGGCGACGATCGGTGTTCCTACGACACTGCTGGTGGACCGGGACGGTCGTGAACTCTGGCGCCACGTGGGACCCGCGGAGTGGGATGCGCCGCCTTTTATCGATTCGATCCGAAAGCAACTGGCAAGCTCAGTGCCAGATCGTGCGCACGCCTTCGAATCACTTGCAAGTCGACTGCCGTGATGGAAATTTCCACGATCGGCCTCGCAGGTGCTGTCGCCGCTGGCATCGTCTCATTCCTCTCTCCGTGCGTACTACCTCTGGTGCCCGCATATATCGCCTATGTTGCGGGCCAGTCGACGCAGCGTACGCAGCCGCGTGCTGCGCATGCCCGGCTCCATGCGGGAATCATGAGCGCATTCTTCGTGTTGGGCTTCAGCACGGTGTTCATCGCCCTGGGCGCAAGTGCGACCGCTCTCGGTCAGTTGTTGCTGCGCTACCGCTACGAGGCGAACATCGTGGGCGGTATGATCGTCATCGCCCTTGGGCTCTTGATGCTTGGGTTCATGCAACGAGTGCCCTGGTTCCACGGTGATTACCGCTTCCATCCGCGCATTTCCGGCGGACACCCCGCGGGTGCGCTGCTGGTGGGACTCGCCTTTGGTTTCGGCTGGACACCTTGCATCGGTCCCGTGCTCGGCGTGATCCTGACAGCCAGCGCGATGCAAGACTCGGTACACGGCGGGGTCGTTCTCCTTACAGCCTATGCCTTGGGCCTTGGCATCCCGTTCGTTCTGTCAGCCGTATTCATGCGCGAACTCGTCGGCCGACTGAAAGTCTTGCGTCAAGGGGCTCGGCCGTTGCAGATCGTGGCCGGGCTGATCATGGTGCTGATGGGCGTGGCGATGGTGACTGGCAAACTGAACGAATTCAGCTACTGGCTGCTCGAACAGTTTCCGGTGCTCGGGCGCATCGGCTGAATCGCACGGCAAACAGGGATTTTCGTAGTACGACCGTCAACCGTTGTTATCAGGGTCCGCCCTCTTGCGGGCATCGGGCCAAGTCCACTTCAGCCACAGGTAGGTCGCCACCAGTGCCGCGTAGTTCAGCACGATGAACCAGGGCGTGTTCCATGCCACGCCATCGAATCCTTGGCGAGTGATCGGGTACAAGACCGGTGACGGGTAGTAGTCCGCCGAATGCGTGAAGATATCGATGACGATGTGTGACCACCAGCCGAACAGCGGAACCCACAACGAGCGCATCCACGTCCACATCAACAGCGTCACCACGGCGGCGATGATCGCGCTGTGCGTGATGCAATGCAGAGTGTGTGAGAAGAGCTCGACCAGCGGCGGCATCGCGGGCTCCTGGCCCGGCAATGCCATCGCATAGTCCTTCACGGCTGCCGCACTCCCCGATCCAAACAACGACCAGCCCACACTGGGCAACACGTGCGGTGCATCGGGCGCCACCGCCAGCGCGACGGTAAGCATTGCCGCCCGCCGCGGGATCGGCCAGTAACGGCGTGCCAGCGTCACGCCCGCACCAGCCCACAATGCATGTGCAAGAATATCCATCGCGCTACCTTACTCGGCTGGACTGATCGGTCCTGCGCCATCGAAGGTGGCCAGGATCGACGAGTTGGTTCGGTAGGTCAATGCGGGGCCTCCATGGCGTTTGCATGATTCGTACGTGTTTGCTACGCGAGCGCGCGGTAGTTACGCATCAGGCCGGTGTCCTCGTGCTCCAGCATATGGCAGTGATAAAGAAACAAGCCTGGAAAATCCGCGAAGCGAAGCAGGATGCGAACACGTTCCCCCGGCATCACGAGCACGGTGTCCTTCCAGCCCTCATCGACCAACCCAGCCTTGACCGTGTCGTATTCGTCCGAGAACGTTCGCGACACCGAGCGCCCGATGACTTGAAATTGTAGTCCGTGCACGTGCATCGAGTGGGGCATCACCATGCCCATCATTGCGCCCCGGCCATCATTACGGAACTCCCAGATCTCCTGCGTACCCAGCTTGACGGTCTCCAGCTCGCTGGCACCAAGCATCTCGAAGCTCGCGCCGTTGATGCCCCATACCATCATACCCATGGTCAGTTCGAACACCTTAGGGCGCTCGAAGTTGACGGCCAGTCGCGGCGCCGGCGGCGCGATTGCCGGAAGGCGCTGCGGCAGCGTCGCGGATTTCGTTGCACCGCTGCCGATCTTGAATCGGTGGACGGCAAATTCGGCGCCGTCGGGTAAGGCGCTGTTGCCCCCCATCATCATGCCGCCCATGTCCATTCCGCCTTTGAAGGCCAGGCTGCGCAGCGTCAGCTCGGCGCCCGGTGCCCAGCGGCCGAAGTCGACCCACAGGTCCACGCGTTCGGCAGGCGCGAGCATGACGTAGTCGCGCCGCACCGGCGAGGCCAGCAGCCCCCCGTCGTTGCCGATCACAGTCAGCGGCGTGCGGTCGCTCCAAGCCAGTTTGAGCGTGCGCGTGTTCGAGGCATTCAGCAAACGCAGGCGATGTGCGCGCCGCTCGACCGCGCGGCTGGACTGCGTGCTGCCGTTGACGAGGATCTGGTCTCCCAGCACGCCCATCATGCCGGCCATCATCGAGCTCATGCCGCCGCCCATCATCCGCCCCCCCATCATGCCGCCGCCCATGCGGCCACCCATCATTTGTCCGTCCATCATGCCGGGGCGGTGACGGGCAGAAGCCCCGATATCACCGTTGAGGTAGACAAACTGGTTGTCGGCGTCGAAGTTTCGGTCCTGGATGACCAGTGGCAGGTCCTGCGCACCGCTGGGCAACCCGAGTGCGGCCTCTTCCGCGTCGCTGACCAGGAACAGGCCCGCGAGTCCCGCGTAGACCTGCTTGCCCGTGCGGCCATGTGGGTGCGGGTGAAACCAGTAGGTGCCAGCGCGATTGACCACCACGAATTCGTAGACATAACGTGCGCCTGGTGCGATCGCGAAACGTGGGTGGCCGTCCATGTCCTCCGGTACGTGCAACCCGTGCCAATGAATAATGGTCGACTCATCCAGTCCATTGATGAGGTCGATGCGAATGCGCTGGCCTCGGCGCACGCGTATGATCGGCCCAAGGTAGGCACCAGTAGAGACGTCGAGCGCGCCCGCGTCGCCACGCAGCAGCTTGCCACGGTAGCGCCAGACGCGGGTGAGCTTGCCGGGACGGACCGCCACCTGATCAGGCTCAGCATGCAATTCGATGTGGATGTCGGCCTCGGCACCAGGGCGGCCGGTCGCACCCAGCGTAGGAATACCGATCGAAGCGGCGGCTGCGGCGCTGGCGGAGCCGATCAGCAAGCGGCGTCTGTGAGGGTTCATGCTCCAATTCTCCTTTCAGGTGACTTCCAGGTGTGGGGTCGCTCAGAAGCCCACACCACCCATCATCCAGGAATGCATCAGCGTCATGATGACGGCACTGATCAACGCGATACCGCCGACGACGGCGAGCACGATCACGATGACTCGCGGCACGGTATTTCGGCTCGGTTCACTCATGGGTCACTCCGTTCCGCGCAATGGCGGCCCAGGTCTGTCCGTTTTCCATGCTAAGAAAGACGCTGCGCTTGAACGTCGCGATTGCAATTTCGCTGCGCCGCACCGGATTCTGAGCGATGTACGCCACCGCGTCCTCGCGCAACGCGGGCATGCTCAGCGTTTCGGGCTTCGCGCCGGGCTTCAGGGCGATCCGCATCAGGGACGCCTTGCCCGCGTAGGTGCTGAACCACAGGTGTTGACCATCGAGGTCGAAAGTCCCGGCGAGCACCTGCGGTCCACCGACGAGACGCTCGAAATTCTCGGCCGCATCGCGCGACAGGTAAAGGCCGTTTGCCGTGCCGGCGGCAACGGTGCGGGCATCGTCAGGGTGCACCGCCAGGCTCCTGAGATCACCACTTAGGCCGCTGGCAGCGGCGCGCGTCCATATAAAACCATCGTTGTACGTGTGAAAGATCCCAGGCTGTTTCATTCGGGAGTTCGGACTGTGGTTGACCACGTAGACCGCGTTGGTGCCATAGCTTGTGGCCAGCAGGTGGAAGTCGGACTCACCCTCAAGGCCGAGTTTCCTCCAGCTCTTGCCGCCATCGCCGCTCTTGATCAAACCGAAGGGGTTGGTCAATCCGCTTCCGGGCGCCGGGTGACCGCTGCTGTACAGCGAGTCGCGCGTGGCCGAGAAGCCCATGTAGTCGTGCGCCGGACCCGCTGCTTTGGACCAGCGTCCATTCTCGAACACCGCGAGCCCATGGTGGCTCGGGATCATGAGGCGCGCGCCATCGGCGCTGTATGACAGACCATGCACATGGACGAGCGTGACGGTCTCTGCAGCGCGTGCCGGTGTGATTGGTACAGCGCCGATGCCGAGGGCGATCAGGAAAACACGAAAGAGCTGTCGGTTTAATTGCATATCGATCCTTGTCGTTGAAAGGTGTTGGTTCAAGCTCCCGCGTGGTGGGGGTGTCGGCGCCACTGGGGTTCTGCAGTCCGTGCGCGGTTTGTCTGCGTCGACGTCGCTTGCGCGGTATCGACGGGCGATCCAACGCGGAACAGCGCGAGCGGATTGGAGTCCACAGGCACGTACACCGTCGGGACAGTCGGTCAGTACGAGCCAAGGCGCGAGATCAAATGCGCAGGCAACAGTGCAGAATTGCGTGCGGCGGGTCTGCCGCGGGTGGCGGGCGGTTGGCCATAGTCAACGCCGTGGCATATCCTGCAAGCCGCGCCGTCGATGGGAGCGTGGTATCGTCCGCCAGCAGGGCAACCATCGGAGTAGGCACGGGTGCGCTATCGGCGTCTTGCGTGCCAAACTGGCAATGCGTCAGGCAACGATTCGCCTCAGCCAGATCCGTGCTTCCTGACTGGGTCTGCAATCTGTCGACTGTTATGCCGGTGAGCGAGTTCTCCCTCGCGACAGCGCCGTACCCCTGGACACCGATCGAACCGACGGCTATCTCCGAACAGCCGTAAGCTGCCGACGCGAACTGCGCAAAAACGAACACGCCGAGCAGCAGGCGTGCGATGAAGCGGGTCGCGGTTCGATGTATCAACACAACAATTAGTGCGTCACGATCATCAGAAGGTTCCCGAGATCAAGACGTTCAAGGCGGTCCGATACGCCCTGAGCCTTTCGCCGAGTGCGAGAGATATGCCATTCCTTCCCTGTGGGCATACGATTTGTCCGGCGAGGCCACGAATGCAACAACCCACCGTGATTGCGAGCTAATCCGGTGGGCACGCCCGTCCGCGACTACTTCACAGGCTCAATGGCGGTGACCGTGAGCGCGCCGCCGAGGTTCTCCGCCATGAACTGGACCTTATCTCCAGCCTTCACCTTATCCAGCATGGCAGGATCCTTCACCCGAAACACCATTGTCATCGGCGGCATGTCGAGGTTCTTGATCTCGCCGTGACGCAAAGTGATCTTGTTCGCGTCCTTATTGATCTTTCGGACTTCTCCGGTGGTCATATCCGCAGCCTCCGAACTGACGGCGGGGTGATGAGAATTATGATCGTGCTGTGAGGAGAATGTCGGAGCCGCAACGCTCGCGAGACAGACAGAAACAAACACCGCGGTAATGATCTTTTTCATGACAATATCCTTGTATGTGTACAATTGAAAATCGTGTGATATCTAGCGAGCCACCAGCAAGCGGGAGGACGCGGCAGCGCGTCGAAGAGAATCACATGGCCGTAACCTTGATCTTGCCCACCATCCCGGCTTGGTAGTGACCCGGGATAAGGCAAGCGAACATGAACTCGCCCACACGATTGAAGGTCCAGACGATCTGGCCGATCTTGCCGGACGCGACATGTGCCATGTAAGACTCCTCGTGTTTCATCCCCGGAAACTTTGCCATGAGCGCCGCGTGCGCGTTGAGTTCCTTGTGGCTGCCGATCACAATCTCGTGTAGCATTCTGCCGCTGTTTATCACCACGAACTTGATCGTCTCCCCCTGCTTCACCTCGATGCTGTCGGGTGCGAAGCGCATCGTGTCGAGCATCTTAATCTTGACCACCCGATCGGCAGCCTTCGCTTCGCCCGCGATGCCCCACTCTGTTTGTTCTTTCTTCACTGCGGCGGCCTTCTTGCCGCCGTGGTGCGCTTTTTCGTGGGCAGCCGCCGGCAAGGCGGAGAACGTGAGAGACAACGCGAGCGTAATCGGAACAGCAAACATCATGGGATGAACCTCCATCGGTTAGAGCGGATCAATGGCCGGAATGGCCGGATGGCTTACGCGCACGTACTTCGATCGCTTTGGGCGGCGCTGACACGGTCGGCATCGACCCCAAACCTTCCGCCTTGAAGCGGGCCGGTTCGGGGAGTGCACCCGTCCACTCGAAGGCCTGCGTTCCAGGCGGCTGCTGGTACCACCCCGGGTCCTTGTAATCGCCGCGCTTCTGATCCGCACGGACTTTCACCACGGTGAACATGCCACCCATCTCGACCGATCCGTACGGTCCCTGACCGGTCATCATCGGTATCGTGTTATCCGGCAGTGGCATCTCCATCTCGGTCATGTCCGCCATGCCGCGTTCGCTCATCACCATGTAATCGGGTACGAGACGGGAGATTTGGCGCGCGATGTTGCGATGATCGATCCCGATCAGCGTCGGCACGTCGTGCCCCATGGCGTTCATCGTGTGATGGCTCTTGTGACAGTGAAACGCCCAGTCGCCTTCCTCGTCGGCGAGAAACTCGATCTGGCGCATCTGGCCCACGGCGACGTCGGCGGTTACTTCATGAAATCGAGTGCTTTTCGGCGTCGGCCCGCCATCGGTGCCCGTAATCAGAAACTCGTGACCATGCAGGTGAATCGGATGGTTTGTCATGGTGAGATTGCCGATGCGGATGCGGACCTTGTCGTTCTTGCGCACGATGAACGGATCGATGCCGGGAAAAATCCGGCTATTGAACGTCCATAAATTGAAGTCGAGCATGGTCATGATCTTCGGCGTATAGCTGCCTGGA
>Ga0326597_10015201_pt1 | contig 10073 bp, 6 predicted proteins | sample RVTome_12_FD_203789 | JGI IMG/M metagenome (GOLD analysis project Ga0326597, IMG submission 203789) | Soil microbial communities from uranium-contaminated site in the Upper Colorado River Basin, Wyoming, United States - RVT100D185 | ecosystem: Environmental > Terrestrial > Soil > Contaminated >...
GCCGCTGGCAACAGTTCGAACGTCAGATGCGCCGCATTGTCATTCGGCGAGTTCTCCCGCCCGAAGCGAGCGAGTACCTCGGCGGCGGCGACCTCGTCCTTGATATCAACGTCTCGAATCACCCAACGGTTGCCGTCCGCGTCGAATCGAAACACGACGCATAATGCGTCGCCAACGTACGGAAGCGGTTCCGCTAGCGTAATCCGCTGTGAGATCGCGAAGGCTTTGTCTCTCGCGTTATGGATACGAATCGACTCGAGTTCGAACGATTGTATACCAGGGATTCGCCGGAAACCGTCCATCCATTCCTGCGAGGCAGCTCTCTTGCTTGTGGTAAGCGCCGCGGCGTCGGCGGTCTTTCCGGCCAACACCGCTGCAACGAAGGCCTCGGCGACTTTGCGGACGTCTCTTGCTCCATCGGGAGCCGTGTCTTGAACGGATGTGCCGTCGGCGTTGATCTGGTAGACGTTAATGGGCAGGGCTTCGTTGATCATGAGCGAAGCTGGGTCGATGGTGATCGTACTTCTCTGAGCCGGTGAAACGCCGTCAGCACCGGTTTCCTCCGATCGAATCTGAATCGGCAGCGTGACGGATCGCCCGTCAATGTCAAAAGTCTTGTGGCTCGTAACTTCCACTTTCGAACAGACCTTGCCTGATTCCGACGTACGCCGTTCGAAGCGGATTGGCAGGTAATCGAGTTCCGGTGCAAAGCTCACTCGGAAGTAGCACGGCAACTCGATTCCACCGCGTTGAGGAAAATCGACGACTTCAAGAACGCGCGTGCCTTCCCGTCGCTGACCAACGTATGTCGCGTCGGCGAAACGCTGTTGCCACAGTTGTGCGTCCTGAATTGTGTCCCAGCGAAACTCATCCTCCGAGCACCGTAGCCACTGATAGAGAACCGTTTCCGGTGTCTCGATCAAGTAGAAAGCGCGAGCGTTGCCACTGATGACGCGAGAAATTGGCTTATCCTTGTCAACGGTCAGCGCCAAGAAGGCAGGCGCATTCTTCTTCTTGTAGCGGAAATTGTCGCCGTCGAAGGAAGATTCAGTTGACCAGTGTGGCTCGGAGATGTCTCGTCGGTTGACGCGGAATTTTGCGCCGTCACCAAAGAAGTCTGCCGACGCGTGCAGAGCGTCTGCGCTTTGGTAGTCGTAGGAATACTGTAATGTGTGAACGGCATTGACGCGAAGTAGTAATTGCTGGCAGATATTCGCCAGCTCCTGATTCTGGCCCTGTTGCCGTAGCGGGTCCGCCGCTTGCTTGGCCGAGCCGCTCACCGGCGCAGCCGTGCCTGGCGCACTTTCTGTGCCGTCCCCCTTGCTGTCGGAGCTGCTGTTACCGGTCGCGTCCGGCGGAGCGTTTATATCCTTTATGGAGTCGAAAAGTCGGTAGATTGTGCGGGCGCGTTCAACATCGAACTTCGCGGCCTTCATCGCAGCATCCAACTTGTTCATTTGCGATCCCGCGGCTTCGCCACGGTCGTAAAGCTTCTTCAACTCATTCCGATGGGTTTCTGCGAAACTGAGAGCCGACTCAGCACCCTCGACGTCAAGTTCGAGCAATGTCATTTTCGCTTGGTACAGGCGTTGAGCTTCATCCCAAGCGGATTGCGCCCGCTCGACTGCTTGACGAGCCGTAGCGAATTGCTTCCTCCCGTTTTCTTTTCTTGCGTCATCGGTCGTTGCCTTTGGATTCTCCTTCTGGGCGTCAGCCAGTAATTTGAATGTCGCTTCGGCGATTTGGAATTCCGCCTTTTCCTTCACGTAATGGTCACGGATCTGAAAGTATTCGGCCGTAGCGGTGTCCTGCGATGCGACAATCGGTTGAGTAGCTGGTACATTGTCCTGTGACGTCGAATCGACTGCTGCACGATTTCGACCGGGACCAGGCTCTGACTGGGCCGACGGCAATTGTTCGTCCTGTGGGGTAGCGTTGCTGTTACGTGTCGCGTCCGGTGCAGCATTCCTGAGCTTGTCGACGAATTCAAACTGTCGGTAGATCGTGTAGGCGCGTTCTTGATCAATTTGGGCAGCCTCCACTGCGGCTTGCTGCGCCTTCACTTGAAGCAATGTGGCTTTGCCAAGCTTTTGGAGGTTCCTCAATGTCTCCAGCCTGTTGCCTGCCGCTTCGAGTAAAATGTTGACACGATTCAATTCAAGTTCGAGCAAAGTCATTTTTAGTTGGTAAAGGCGCTGTGCTTCCTCCCAGGCGAGTCGCGCCCACTCCACTGCTTGCCAGGCCGCGGGGTGCTGCTTCTTTGCGCCTTTTCCTTCACGTAATGGTCACGGATCTGAAAGTATTCGGCCGTAGTGGCGTCCTGCGATGCGACAATCGGTTGAGTAGCTGGTACATTGTCCTGCGACGTCGAATCGGTTGGTGCTGGTTCTCGTTTGGTATCCTCAATCGGCAGCCGTCGCGAGAACCTGAAACCACCAGTTGGTGCTGGTTCTCGTTTGGTATCCTCAATCGGCTGGCCAAGCCCTCCAGCAGGACGAAGACGCTCTGGGAGAGATTCACTGCGTGGTTTTCTCGGTGACAGTGCGTCCCATTGGATATCAGGGTTAATCAACTCCTCGACGCGCTTATCGATGATCTGGTCCTTCAGTTGGTCACGCGTGTCAATCTGACGTTGAATGCTCTGAAGCTCCTGTTGCAGCCGACCGAGTTCCGCTCGTTGAAGCCGCTGACGCGCCTCGAATGTCGATTTAACCGCATCCCGTAATTCCTGTTTTTTCTTGTCCGGCTCAGAACGGGGTGATACCTCTCGTTGGTACTTGCGAATGTCTTTAACTTTCGCGTACTCTCTAGCCAACTTTCGCGTTGCGGCCTCCAGCCGGTCGACTTCGTCATCCGAATCAAGTTTTGTGACGAGATCGGTGATTTCGGCGAGTGCTGCTGGCGGCCCAAAGACGAAAAGTGAATTGCTGCGTTCGTCAGCACGCAATTGCAAATCCATATCGGCGTACACTTGACGAAGTTGGTGACGGACTGACGACGCGGTAGCGTACGTTAGTTTGAACACCATGAACTCATTGGCGGACTCCTGCGAGTTTCCGCTTGTGAAAGATGCATCAGATTGGACACCAGCATCCGATTGCCCATTGACACGTTGCGCATTCTGCTGAGTCTCGGGCTTTGATGTTGCATCCTGCCCGCGGACGAGTTGAATGGCGAATGCCAACACCAAAGTTACGGCGAGAAGCGAAGTTCGTGTGTTCATTGTGAGGATTCCTGCTGGTTGGTGTGATGAGTGTCGGAGTTTGCGGAAGGCAACAGGTCGTCGCCCCACGGCTTACTGGTTCGTGCTTTGAGATCTTCGGTTGCTTCGCGCAGCTTCCGCAGCCGCTCTGAAGCGTCATCCTTCCAGGCAGCGGATGAGTCCTCGTCGACATCAACGGCCGGCCCCATATTCAGTATGGCGTCCGTCGGTGGGATTGATCGTTCGACCGGGTCGAGGATGAGCAGCGAGCGGCCGTCATCAGTCCCATACGAGAAGTCTGTCGGCCGATCCACCTTGGCCCCAGGGTCCGCCAAGCAGACCCAGAGGCGGCCCGCCTTCAGTTTGTACACACCCAGACACTTTTCGCCTTTGTGCGGGCCGTCGAGAAACATGCAGTCGATCTGCTTTGGCGACTTGTTTGGATCAACCGTGAATGAGACCTTCACGTCTCCGGTGCTCACGCCGGTCCAATTCATCTCGTTCCCATTGACCGTCCACATCCAGTTCGGAAACTCGGCCTTAGCGGTCGGCCGCCAGACAGGCCACCAATCGGACTGGCACACCGAGAATTTCCAGACGCCCTGCAACACATGGACCTCGTCGTCGAGTGTCTTGGGTTGCGCGAGGCGCAGCTCAATCAAAGAGCGACCGCCATCGCCGGCGAAGGAGAAATCCTTTGGCCGTCCCAGCTTCGCTCCCGGATCCTCCAGGCACACAAAGAGAACGTCATTCTTGAATTCATACACGCCTCGGCACACTTCGCCCTGCTGAGGACCGTTGAGGTATGTGAAATCGATTTCATGCGGTAACCTGGTCGCGTCTACCGTGAAGGAAATCTTCGATTCGTAGCCGCTCGGTCCGGTCCAAATGATCTCGTTCTTTTCGATCTCCCACTGCCACTTGTGCGCTTCGTCAAGGGGGGACTCCCAATACTGGGAATCGCACCCAATCAACTTCCACTTACCTTGGAACGGCTTCAGTTCCATTCCATCCAGTTGTTCGGTTGCGTCTTTTCTCAAATAAGTGCCCACAGGATCGCCGGACATTTGTCTTCTGATTCGAAAAAACTCATTCCTTGCACTTCGTTCATCGTTCTGAGCCTTCTGCACGTCTTCGCTCGTGGCAACTCCATCATTCCATTGCTTTTTGAGGGCCGCTACACGGCCTTGGGCCAATTGCCACGCATGCTGAGCATTTGCGAGTTCGTTCCTTCCATCAAGTGGGCTGCTGGGGGTCCATTGCAAGTCCGAAAGATTGGGTGTGGCAGGATTGACCTTGGACTTGGCGTCCGTTGTGAATGCACCCCGAATCTCGTCACCCACCAGTCGGATCGACAGATCTCCGAATCGGTCGTCACCGTCTTTCCAACTACCATTAAACCGCCGCTCGATACGCGACCATTTGAGATGAATCACTCCAGATTCCTTGCCGGTTGTTTCAGTAAACGTCCCTTCCAACTCACCCGTTTCGGTCGCCTTCAGCACGACACGGCCCCACTCATCTCCGATCCATTGACCAGAGACGTCCGGCGGTTGAGTCGCCTGCCAAGCCAACGTTCCCATCAATCCCAAGACCAATGTGACAAGCATGGCGATGACTCCCTTGAAGTAGCTCTTACGAAACTTGGATGACGGCGCAGCCTTTGTCTCCAACAACAAAGTCGGCAACGGCGACACGGTGGGCTGCTGAACATGAGCCAGGCATTGCTCCAGCACCTGGGCAACATCGGCTGCGGATTGAAATCGCTCGCCAGGTTCCTTGGCGTGCAGCCTGGCGATCAGTCTTTGCAACCAGGGCGGGATGTCGGGATTGACCTGCCCGATCGAGCGCGGCTGGATTTCGCGGATGCGGCGCAAAACGCCGAACGTGGTTTCCGACCGAAACGGCGGCCTGCCAGCGGCCATGCTGTAGAGAACGCTGCCCAAGCTGAACAGGTCCGAGCGATGATCGATCATGTCACCGGCGGCTTGTTCGGGTGACATGAATTGCGGCGTGCCGGCGATCACGCCGGTCCGCGTGAGCGAAGCGTCGTCCACCGCCCGAGCCAGGCCGAAGTCGGCGAGCAACACGCGGTTGACTCCCTTTTCCAGCAGAATGTTTCCAGGTTTCACATCGCGATGCACGAGCCCCTGTGCGTGGGCCGCCGCCAAGGCTTCTGCCGTTTGCAGGCCAATGCGGAGAATGTCGGCCAATCCCAGCGGTCCATCACGATCCAGCCGTTGCTGAAGCGACTCGCCAGCAACGTACGGCATCACGAGGTACGGCAACTTGCCCGTCGCATTCACCGCGTGTATCGGCATGACGTGCGGATGAACGATGGCGGCCGCCGCCTGCGCCTCGCGAGCGAATCGCTTTCGCGCCGCGCCGCTACTTGCCAGATGCGGTGCCATGACCTTAACGGCCACCAGTCGATTCAATTCCGGCTGAATCCCCTTGAGCACAACTCCCATCGCACTTCGCCCGATGACTTCCCGTAGCTCAAAGTCGCCCAGGCGTCCCAGCGAACCCGGTTTGTCCGATGGCTCCAGAAAACTTACGGCGAAATCAGCGGCGAAGGATTCATCCGCCTCGGATGCAACGGCGTCAGAACAAGCGACATCGACAAAGGGATGCGCACCATTCGTGGTTGGTGGCGAAAGTTCGTCAAACGCGTGTGCGGCCAATTCGCCTTCACGGAGCTGCAGAATGCTCGTCGCGCGACTCCACCACCGGCGATCCGCAGCGAGTTGCTCCAACTGGTCGCAACACGCATCACACGACTCCAGATGCGCAACGACTTCGTCTTCAATCTGTTCGGGGAGCGAGTCTTGGAGTAAGAGCCGAAAGCGCTCTTCCCCGCAGCACTCGGAGCATTTGTTGTCGGTATTCGGCTTCATCTGATTTACGTCTCCACATCGTCGTCTTCGAACTGTTGAACTTGGGATCGCAGCCGCGCGATGATGCGGCTGCGAGCCACGTAGATCGCCCCGTGCGACAGACCCAACTCCGCTGCCACTTCCGAAACCGGACGCAGCTTGACGGCCGTCTCCCAAAAGGCAATCCAGGACGATTCGCGGAATTCGCTCCGCACTCGCTCGGCCGCCCAGATGAAGACGGTCTCTTGGTATCTGCGTTCGCAGGCAGCCAGTTCCAATCCGGCAGGCAGCGGTTGGCTTTCGAGTTGATCGAGAAAATCGGTGCCGCCGATACTCAACGGTTCGCGGTCCCGACGTGCCAGAAACTTGAGCACAGCATTACGCGCCACGCGAAACAACCACCGTCGAAACGACGCCGGCTGGCCATCCGGTTCCCAGGTCGCCACGGATCGGGCGACACGAGCCAGCACTTGCTGGGTCACATCGCGGGCGTCGCTGTCCTGCAAGCCGAATTGCCGCATCAATCGCAGCAGGAACGGCTCATAAACCTCCAAAAACTGCTCCCACGCCCGCTCTTCCCGCGGATCGGTCAGGCGTAACATCAAGCTGGGGCGAGTTTCTGGCTGATTCATCGAACTCCCTCTACAAGGGTTAATCCGGGAAATGCCGGAACCTTTCAGAGAAAATGGCGGCAATCGAGATTTTTTTGGCCGACAGAGGCGATCCTTCACGGATTGGCTATGGGGACGAATACACTTTCGAGTTTTTCCCTGTCACGAGTTCCATGATCCTCTTCGCTGAAAGTTTGTAGCCGCGTGCTTCGCTGCCACGATCCGCTGTGTGTCTCCAAATGAGGATGTTGACATAGGAGTTCGCGCGGTAGTCGTCCCGGACGGTAAAGAGAAGCGTCAGCGCGTCATTGTCCATGTTGCCGCGTTCCGCCCGAAACGTGGCAGTTTCACTCGATCCGCTATCGGAAAAGAGCCACCCCGTCATCAGGACCTCCTGATTCTCGGGCAAACGCGAACAGTCAAACGCAATCTGAACCCAGTCCAAAGGTGGGTCCTCCGTCTGTAAATCATGTTGCCACGGGCGCACGGAAATCCCCGCCTTGCTCAATTGTTCGATATTCCACCCATCCACATTCGCAATCGGACTGAAACTCGACGTAGACTCCGCGACTGCCGCAGGGAACGGCGCAGTTTGTTGTGCGAGGTCAAAACTGCGTGCCGAGGGATGCTCAGCACGTTCGACGACATTGGGATGCGAACGCACGATCGTCAGCACGAACAGGCTGATCGACACAAGAACCGCCGTTGCCGTGAAACCTTGCCAGACCCGCCGTGTGGTCCGTGCTCGATAAGCTGCCGCACGAGCACCAGCGGAATAGATCATCTCCTCACGGTTTAGTTGAATGGCTGCCGGCAAGAGCGAAGCCAACGCGGATTCAACCGGCACAAGCTTTGGATTCAGTTGCTCTGTCATCATTCACCAATTCCCTTTCGCAGTGTTTCGAGGGCCTCTTGATAGCGGCGATGGGTGGAACTGCTGGACACACCCATGATGCTCCCGATCGCCTGAAAGCTGAGTCCTCCCCAGATATGGGCCGTCACAATCTCGCGTTGGTCGGTCGGAAGCGACGCCACGGCGTTCGCGACCGCCTGAGCATCGACCGCGTCGTTGCTGGGCGGCTGAAACCATTTGCTCTTGATCTGCGACGCTTCGATCTCACGACGTTTTCGCCGCCGCATCGCCCGCGAAACCATAAGAGCCTCATTGCGGACAGTCCGATAAAGCCAGGCGACCGGTTCTTTCGGCGCTTCCGCTTGTTCGGCCAGTTTCATGAATGCCTGTTGCACGACAGCCTCCGGATCATCACATAACTGGCGGGCGTACAGCGCAAGTGCAGACGCGCAAGAGTCAAACAGCCGAGCAATTAATTCTGATCCAACCATCGTTGGAAAGGCTGTTTGGTTCTCTGTCATTATGAATAAGATGCCGCCACGCCGCTGCCATCCCAGAAATTCTGAGAATCCACTTCGCCGATGGCTCGGCCGGAACGCCGACTTCGATGGAGCCACCGCCGCGATCGCTCAGTGAAGGATTTAGTCTCTAAGACAGGACACGTGCCGCTGTTCCAACACAGTCGCGTACACCGCACGGAAGTCGATCGATATCTTCAAATCGCCTTCTTCCAAGTCGGTCAGACTCGGCGTGTTTCCGTGCGATCAGGGACGTCTTAATTGTGATTCGGCAGTTCGCTCGTTGCGTTGGTGCCGCTTTCGACCAACGTCGATGTCATTGTGATGGTCATGCGAGCAGCCACTTGATCATCCATTGCGGTCTGTGAATCCCAGGCGGCAACGCCGAACGGGCTCTTGTCGTGCAGACGGATTTCGTGAGTGGTCTTGAATTCCCGTCCCGCTTGGTCCTTCCATGCAGTTGTCCCGCTAAGTCCTGCGCATTTCAATTGGCCAGCTTTGCAATCGACAACTTTGGAATCAAGATCCTTTCGGTCTCGCAAGGGACTGGACAGAAGCATTTGAAGGATGAGTCGATCGACGTCTTCGATTCGCTGCGGTGCTTTGTCGTAGACCTTGACCCAGCCGCGCACGATGTGTCCTGCTGGATCTTCGCCCTTTTTCAGAGCCTCTTCCGGGATCAACGCTTTGCAGATAATAGAGCGATCCACCCCGTCATGAGCCTCCTGGAGTTTGAATTCAATCCAGCGGCACGTTTTCCCTTTGACGGTTATGCCACCGACGGATGACACCCGCAAGGAGCTATCGGTGCTGAGATCCTCGATCAGTTTTCCACCCGTGTTCCGATCTGCCAGGCTCTTTACCTGGTGTGTGTCGAATTCCGCCCAGGCACCGTCTTTCGGTAAGCGAACGATCAATCCATCCGCACGGGCGGCATCCACAGGAAGGGCGACGATTGCAATCACTGTCAAGACAACATACAAACGGTTCATGATTTCTTCTTTCAAATAAGGGAGAGTGAAGGAGATTTAACGCAAGAGCCAATCGTAGAGGTCGGGATTGGCATACGTACGATGCCAGCATGCTTCGTTGTGACCGAGTCCGACGTGTTCCTGGTACAGCGGCCTTCCTCCAGCTCGTTGGAGCGCGCGAACCATCTCGCGCGACAGTTGAACCGGGACCACTTTGTCCGCGTCACCGTGGAAGCACCAACAAGGAATCTGTTTAAACTTGGCGGCTGACTGGGGATCGCCGCCACCCGCTACCGGCACAATCGCCGCCCAGCGACCTGGATAGGCGGCAGCGAGGCTCCATGTCCCCTCGCCGCCCATCGACAACCCGGTGAGATAGATTCGCCGAGGATCCACCCTGTACTGTTTCTGCACTTCGTCAAGGATGGCCAACGCGCGCTTGCCATCGTCCGAGTCGGCCTCCCAACTGCCATGATGGGCCTGCGGAAATATCGCGATGAATGGGAACGACGCCTCATCTTGTCGGATAACTTCCGCGAGGGCACCGGAAAGCTGTGCCCGGCCGTCGAATCCCACGTAACCGGCGCCGTGCAGAAATAGAATTGTCGGGTAAAGCCCTTGGCCTTCGTAGTTACGTGGAATGAACACGACGTACTTCGATTCGACGCCATCGGAGCCATTGAACACTTTGTCTACGAAGCCAGTTTCGTCCAACAGCTGCGATTCGGCCTTGATGGATTCATGCTGCGAATTCAACTCGGCAGGCGTTTCGGCCGAGCGTTTCGCAGTTACGTCAGTTTCAGTAACGGCTCCCAACGCTTTCGAGGCACCTCCGAGCAAGTCATCGATTGCGGAATCCAGTTCGGTTGGCGACGGATCACCGATCCAGCGTTTTTTGACAATGCCTTGCTGATCGATCAGGTACAAAGTTGGGTAGCCAACTACGTGCCAGGCTCCGGAAATGACAAGCTTGTCGCCGACTGCGTCTTGGAAAGAGCGCCAAGTGACTCCGTGCTGAAGAACAGCTTTCCTCGCCGCGTCG
>Ga0326597_10015202_pt1 | contig 10073 bp, 10 predicted proteins | sample RVTome_12_FD_203789 | JGI IMG/M metagenome (GOLD analysis project Ga0326597, IMG submission 203789) | Soil microbial communities from uranium-contaminated site in the Upper Colorado River Basin, Wyoming, United States - RVT100D185 | ecosystem: Environmental > Terrestrial > Soil > Contaminated >...
CGCGGCATCCCGTTGGCACGCGGCCATGATGGGGGTTCGCCCGCGGCCGTGCATTGATCGGAGTCAACGCCCCTCAAACAGCGCCACCGCGAGATCGTCGCCGGAACCGGGGCACGACAACTGCGGCGCGACGCGACGCGGCCGCGGCTCCAGCGAATTGACTAGGATCAAGGTCCTGCCGATCCCATGTCGCTGGTAGGGATCAAGGCACAGCCCGGGAACGAGGAGATTGGCGATGAACGTGGCCGATATCATGACCCGGACGGTGATCAGCGTGACGCCGGAAACGACGATCGCCGAGGCGGCGCAGCTGCTGCTGCAGCACCGGATCAGCGGGTTGCCGGTTGTCGATCCGGGCGGGGCGGTGGTCGGCATCGTTACCGAAGGCGACCTCCTGCGCCGAGCCGAAACCGGCACCCAGCGCCGCCACGCGCGCTGGCTCGAATTTCTGATCGCACCGGGACGCCTCGCCCGCGAGTACACCGATGCGAACGCGCGCAACGTCGGCGAGGTGATGAGCGAGGAGGTCGTCTCGGCGACCCCGCGGGACGCGCTGTCGGATGTGGTCGAGGTGATGGAGCGCCGCCGGGTCAAGCGCCTGCCGGTCATCGAGGCAGGGCGGCTGGTCGGCATCGTCAGCCGCGCCAATCTCGTGCGGGCGCTGGTGCAGGGAATGGCAGAGCCGTCAGGCACCTCGGACGATTCCGGGATTGCGAGTGACGCGGAACTTTGCAGGCGCGTCCTCGCCGAGATCGCCCGACAGCCCTGGGGGCCTCGCGCCAGCGTCGATGTCAGGGTCACGGACGGCGTCGTCGAGCTCCATGGCACAATCATCGACGATCGCGAGCGCACCGCGCTCCAGGTCCTCGCCGAGAAAATCCCCGGCGTCAAAGCGGTGCGCGACAACCTCGTCTGGATCGAGCCGGTATCGGGTTTCGTGATCCCGGCCGTCGGATCGAAGCCGTCATCCGAATCCTGAGCCGGGCGTCGCGAACGACGTCGCGGCGTTGGCCGCCGACTGATGCCGATCAGTGAGCGATCAGGACCGGCAGCGGAGCGTCGGCCAGCACCAGCTGGGTGACCCCGCCGAACACCCATTCCCGCAGGCGGCTGTGGCCGTAGCCGCCCATGACGAGGAGGTCCGCGCGATCGCGGGCGCCGGCCAACAGCGTTGCGCCGGTGCCGGCGTGCTCCGGCTTCAGTGATGCGGTTGTCGCCGCGATGCCGTGCCAGGCGAGGTTGCGCACCAGCCGGTCGGCGTCGTGATGCCCCGCTTCCGGTTCCTCGACCGTGAGGACGACGATCTCCTTGGCCCGGGTCAACAGCGGCATCGCCGCCGCCACCGCGCGCGCGGCTTGCGCCGTCGGTTTCCAGGCGATCGCAACGCGCTCGAAATTCGCCGGCATCGCCGACACGGCCGGGATCACCACCGGACGGCCGGTTTCGAGCAGAACCGTCTCCAGGATCGAGCCCGCGACCGCATCCTCGCCGGTCGCGCGCGGCGCCACGATCAGGTCGGCAGCGACGCCGTAGATCGCCATCCAGCGCGACTCCTCGCCGATCTCGGCATGCCATTCCGCCGAGGGGCCCCCGGCTCCAGCGGCGGAGGCCGGCGCGGCGGTCTCGGCAAGACCGGCGGCGGCGCAAAACCGGGTGAAGTTGTCCCGCGCCTTGGCCTCGCGGTCGCGCGCGTCCTTTTCGAACTGCTCGATGATGCCCGCGGTCAGCGCACCGCTGCCGGCATCGGTCGACATCGCGACAGCGACGCTGACCGCGTCGAGCCGGACATGCAGCACATCGAGATGCGCGGCGCACGGCCGGGCCAGCGCCAGCGCCGCGGCAAAACTCGCGGCATCGCCCTCGTTACCGGTGGCGGCGACCAGGATTGTCTTGATCATCGGCTTTTCCTTCAACCGCGGAACACTATCATCTGCCGGAAGGCGCCGCCGCACGGTTCTGGTTCAGGAACCCTACGGCCCGAGGGTGCTGCGGACGAGCTCGACGAGCCGGGATACCGGAAAGGGCTTTTCGAGGATCGCCAGAACGCCGAGTTCGCCGGCGCGCTGGGCAATCCCGGCATCGAGCCGTCCGGTGATCAAGATCGTCGGCAGGGCAACTTCCTGGCGATGCAGTTCCGCAACCAGGTCGAGCCCAGCCAACCCGGGCATGTGCTGATCGACGATCAGGCAGGTCGCGTTGCGGCGCCCGTCATCCTTGAGGAACGCCGTCCCCGACGGGTAGGTCAGGACGCCAAAGCCGTAGGTTTCGAGCAGAATGCTCAGCGAGTCGCAGACCCAACTGTCGTCATCGACGACGCAAACCGGTCCTTGCGCGTTGAGCTCGTGGGTTTGTGTCAATTCGGCCGCCGATCCGGGCTTGGTTGCATCCGCGCTATCCGACGCCGCCTTGGCCGGCGCCGCAATGACCTGGATCAAGATCCCGCTATCCACGCGCTTCTCCGGAATACCCGCCGGCCCTCTCTAATCGAGCCACCGGCCGGCTCAGGCCTCGCCGATCGCGGCGAGAGCGGCGCGGTCACGCAACTCGACGCGATGCGGACTGGGAATACCGATCGTACCGCTGCGCTTGAACGCCGACATCACGCGGCACACGGTCTCGATCGTCAGGCCGAGATAGTCGGCGATATCGTTGCGCGACATCGGCAGGTCGAGCGCCCGCTCCGCATCGCGCCGCTCGAACATGTCCAGGAGGAACGTCGCCACCCGCTCGGGCGCGCTCATCCGCCCCAGCATCAGCATCCGGATCTGCGCGTTGGCAAGGTCGCGCAGGGTCATGTCGCGCAGACCGCGCGCCAGGCTCGGGTTCACGTCGAGCAGCCGCTCGGTGGCGCGCCGCGGATAGCGCATCACGATGACCTCGCCGACCGCTTCGGCGGAAAACAGGCGCTCCGGCATGTTCTCCAGGCCAAAGCAGTCGCCGCCGAAGTAGAATTCGGCGATATGCCGGCGGCCATCGGCCAACAGCTTGCACAGGCGCACGGTGCCGGCGATCACCTTGTACCAGCAATCGCCCGGGCCGCCTTCGGCGAAGATCTCCTCGTTGCGGGCAAAACTGCGCCGGCTGCCGATCGCCTCAAAGCCGACCAGCGTCTCAATGAGGCCCGATTGCGCGATCGCACCGGGGCTCGAGCCGGAGCGGTCGAGCGTATCGCTGTAAGCGGAGCCGGTGAACTGCACGAACATGACTTTCTCCATCCTCTCGGATCATGGAGAGAGAATGGGCGGTGGCAGCCATCGGCGAAATCGGGAATGGTCCTTACGGAGTACTACCTATTCAGCCCGCAGGTCCGGGAGGCGTTCAGCATCGGACGCTCGGGCTGCGCCGAGGCACGTCGATTTGCGCAACCCTGCCCGGTCCGCCCGCGTCGCGCCTTGATTTGCCTCAATCGTTCGCGGTTTGCCGTTGTTGACCTGGATCAAGGCGAAGATGAGCCGGAGGGCGATGATGCGGGTCATATCGGGGTACGCCCCCTAATCGCGCGAGGAGGAGACCATGGGTTTCAAGGACATTCTGGTCGCGCTCGATAGCGCCCCCGCGGCGCGCGGACGCATCGAGCTGGCGGCGGGGCTGGCCGAGCGCTTCGATGCCCACCTGATCGGTCTCTATGCGGCGCTTGGCACGGAAGGCCCGCGCCGCCACCGCTATTTCGATTATTTCGATGTCTCGTTGCTCGATCCGCTCTATCGCGAATATCGGGAGAAGATCGAGGCCGAGGCCGTGGTGTCGCGATCCCTCTTCGAGGACATCGCAAACCGGCATGGGGTGTCGGCCGAATGGCGCACGTCCTTTGGGTACCCGTCCGAAATCGCCGCCCTCAACGGCCGCTACGTCGATCTGATCGTGCTCGGGCAAGTCGACCCCGACGACACCCAGGCGATGCTGTCCCGGCCGCTGCCTGAGGAGGTTGCGCTGGCGGCCGGCCGCCCGGTCCTCGTGGTTCCCTATGCCGGGAGCTGGCGGGAGATCGGCCGGCGCGTGCTGGTCGGCTGGGATGCGAGCCGGGAAGCGACGCGCGCCGTCAACGAGGCGATGCCGCTGCTAAGGAGTGCCCAGGCGGTCACGATAATCTCGGTCGATCCGGTGGCTAGCCCGGGGGACCATGGTGAAGGTCACGGCGAGGTTCCCGGCGCGGACATTGCGCTGCACCTGGCGCGCCATGGGGTCAAGGCAACGATCGAAACGACGGTGTCGGCCGGCATCGGGGTCGGCAATGCGCTGTTGTCGCGGGCCAGCGATCTCGAAGCCGATCTGTTGGTGATGGGCGCCTATGGTCATTCCCGGGTGCGCGAATTGCTGCTTGGCGGCGCCACGCGAACAATTCTCGAAAGCATGACCTTGCCGGTCCTGATGGCGCATTGAGGCCTCCCGATGAGCATCCGCACGATCCTTGTCGCCGCGGGCGGCGGCGCGGCTACCACCGGCGCGATTGATCTGGCCTGCCAGCTTGCCCGCCGTTTCGAGGCCCATCTCGAAGGATTTCACGTCTCTCCGGACCCACAAGCGATCTTCGCGGCGGTCGACGAGGGCTTCGGCAACCTGGCCGCGGCCGGACTGGTCGAGACCATGACGGCGGAGACCGCCGCCAAGGCCGCCCAGGTCAGGGCCTTGTTCGACGATATCGTCGGCCGGCACGGCATCGCCCGTCGCGGCTTGCCGCTACTCGCGGCGCGCGGACCCTCGGCCAGCTGGCATGAGGAAACCGGAAATGCGTCAGGCCTTGTCGCGCGCCGTGGCCGGTTCTTCGATCTCCTGGTGCTCGGCCGGTCCGATCGCGTCGCGCACGAGCCGCACAGCGATACCATCGAGGAGGCGCTGATGCATTCGGGTCGTCCGGTCCTGCTGGCTCCGGAGACGCCGCCCTCCGGCGTCGGCTATGTCGTCGCGGTAGCATGGAACGGCTCGCCCGAGGGGGTGCGTGCGCTGGCCGCTGCTCTGCCGTTTCTTGAAAAAGCCAATGCCGTGTCGTTGATCACGGCCGGGATCACGGCCGACGGCGCCGATGCGGCCGACAGCCTGCTGGCGATCGATTATCTCGCCTGGCACGGGGTGAGCGCCGAGCACCGTAAGGTTGCGGCCGGTTCATCGCGGCATGTCGGGAGCATCCTTTTCGAGGCTGCCCGGAAGGCCGGCGCGGATCTCTTGGTGATGGGCGCCTTCGGCCATATGCCCTGGCGCGAGCAGCTGTTCGGCGGCGCGACGCGCACCGCCCTCGCGACAATGCCTCTCCCCTTGCTGCTGATGCACTGAGGCCGCAGTTCGGCCGCCGGCGCCACCGTGATCACGCCTCGGCGGATTCGGCCTGCGGTCCGTTCGGCCGGCGGGTCCAGATGCGGACGGCGGCGGCGCGGCCGCGCAGCATGTGCTCGCCCTGGTCCTCGAGCGGGTCGAGCAGCTTGCCCGCGCCGCCCGCCTTGTCGCCTGGGGGCATGGCGGTGATCGCGCTGACCAGCGCATCGCCGACCACCAGTGGGGTTCCCAGGCTGCGCGTCAGACCCTGCAGACGGCTTGCGGTGTTGACCGTATCGCCGATCACCGTGAACGACATGCTGTGCTCGCTGCCGACATCGCCCAGCACCGCCGGGCCGTAATTGAGCCCGATGCCGATCGCGAGCGGCGTCTCCCCAGCCTCGACACGCTCGCCGTTCCAGCGGTCGAGCGCCTCGAGCATCATCTCGGCGCAGTTGAGCGCGTTGACCGCGTCCTCGGCATTCGCATGCGGCACCCCGAACACCGCGAAGATCGCGTCGCCGATATATTTTTCGACGGTGCCGCCGCAGGCGAAGATCTGCGCCGTCATCCGCTCGTGGAATTGGCGCAGCATCGTCACCACCGCCTCGGGCGCCATCGCCTCGGCCATCCGGGTGAACCCGACGATGTCGACGAACAAGACCGCGACGGTCTGCCGCCGCACCGCGCCCAGCGGCTCGTCCTGGGCGGCCAGAATCTCGACGATGTTCGGCGAGAAATAGCGCGAGAGATTGTTGCGCGCCCGCTCGGCCGCCTCGCGCAGGCGGTCCATTTCGCGCAGCTTTTCGGTATCGGCCAGGGTCTTTCGGATGGTGATTTCGAGGTCGCCCAGATCAACCGGCTTGGTAACGAAATCAAAGGCGCCGCGGTTCATCGCGGTGCGCAGGTTGGGCATGTCGCCATAGGCCGAAACGATGATCGCCCTGACCGCCGATTGCCGCTCGCGCAATTCGCTGAGCAGCGTCAGCCCGTCCATCACCGGCATGTTGATGTCGAGCAGCATCAGCCCGATATCGGGCTCCGCCTCGAGCGCCGCCAGCGCCTCCTCGCCGTGGTGGGCAAAGCGGAAGGCGTACTCACGCGCCCGGATCTGGCGGCGGAACGATTGCGTGATCAACAGCTCGAAATCAGGCTCGTCGTCAACCGCGAGAATCTTTACCGGGCCGGTCACCGATTGTTTCTCATACCGTGGCTCACGCCATGCCGCAGGGCAATTGCCGCAACTGCTGCTTCAGGGCATCGAAATCAACCGGCTTGGTGATGAATTCGGATGCGCCGTATTCGCTCGCCCGCCGGCGCCGCTCGTCGTCGCCATAGGCCGTCACCATCATCACCGGCAGGTCGGGCTGCCGGAGCTTGATCTCGCGCAACAGCGCCAGCCCGTCCATCCCCGGCATGTTGATATCAGAGAGGATGACGATCAGCTGCGGCTCGATCTCGCCGGCGAGCTTGTCGAGCGCCTCCTCGCCGGATGCGGCGAAATGCAGGACATAGGTGCCCTGGCGCGCCTCGCGCCGAAAACGCTGGCGAAACAGATCGGCGACATCGGGCTCGTCATCGACAATGAGGATGCTGACGGTCATGGGTCCCCGCTAAAGGTGCCGGGTTAATCGTTGCTGCCGCGAGCCGGCCCGGCCGCCGCGACAGCCCGCGGCAATCGAACGGTGAACTCGGTGAACTCGTCGACGCGGCTGTCGACGGTAATCGTTCCCCCGTGCTGCTGCACGACGATATCATAACTGATCGACAGACCGAGACCGGTCCCCTCGCCGGTCGGCTTCGTCGTGAAGAACGGAGTGAACAGCTTGTCGCGAAACTCCGGCGCGATCCCGGTGCCGTTGTCGCGCACCCTGATCTCGACCTCGCGGCCGAGGTCGCGGGTGGAGACCCGCAAGACCGGGCGAAAGGTCGGATCCGCCGTCTGGCGGCCGCGCTTGTTGGCCGCATAGAAGCCATTGCCAAAGAGGTTGATGAACACTCGGGTAATCTCCTGCGGCACCAGGTCGATCGGCTCGATGGTGTCGTCGAAATCACGGTCCGGCGTCATGTTGAAATCCTGATTCATCGCCCGTGCGCCATGATAGGCGAGGCTGAGCGCCTCCTCGACAAGCGAGTTGATGTTGACGCTCTGCCGCTCGCTGCCGCCGCCGCGCGAATGCAGCAGCATGCTCTTGACGATGCCGTCGGCCCGGCGACCGTGCTCGGCGATCTTTTCGAGGTTCGAACTCAGCATCCCGATCGTCTCGTCGATCTCGGCGCGCGTGTCGTCGCCGAGCGTGGCAATTGCGGGCGCCGTCGCCGCCTTCACCTCGCCCAGCAATTCCACCGAAAGGTCGGCGAAATTGTTGACAAAGTTCAAGGGGTTCTTGATCTCGTGCGCGATCCCGGCGGTCAGCTGGCCCAGTGAGGCCATCTTCTCCGCATGCACGAGGTTCGCCTGGGCCGCCTTCAGGCGCGCGAGCGTTTCGCGCAATTCGTTGAGGGTATCGCGGAACAGCCCCAGGATCCGCGCCATCGCTCCGATCTCGTCACGCCCGGCCGGAGGAATGTCGACGGCGACCCGACCGGCAACGAGGCCGTTCATCGCCGCCACCAGCGCCCGCAGCGGGATCGAGATCGAGCGCAGAACGAGGAACGTCAGAAGGGCGCCGGCCAGCACGGCGGCCAGAAAGATCGCGTAGGCGATCCGGGTTGCCGTCGCGGCCTCGCTGACGACCTGGTCGCGCGCGGCGGTCGCGGCGGCGGTCAGATCGCTGACGATCGCGCTGAGCAACTCGTCAAGGATGAGGCTGTGCTGGCGCGCCTGGGCCAGCAGCGAATTGCCGATCACCCGCTGGTCGTTGGTGTACGCATCGACCGCCTTGCCGGCAAACTGCGCATACTCGGCCAGCTCGCTGCGCACCCGGGCGACGCGCTCCGGCTTGTGCCCCGCCAGGCGATCGAGATCACCCTCCATCCGCCCGCGTGCGGCCGCGGCTTTTTGTTCCGACAGGGTCAGCTGACTGACCGCCAGATCGGTGTTCCAATACCGCAATTCGCCAAACGCGATGCGTGCGCTGCTGGCCTGATCGGCAACCGCGAGCAGGTCGGCAGCTTTCGCCGTTGCCGCCGCCTCATCGGCCAGCGTATGGGTCAGGTACCCGGTCGTCGCCGCCAGCACGAGCAGCAATGCGCTCGACAGCATTATGAGGCGGGTGCGGATCGTCAGCTGCGTCATGCGCAAAAAACCCGGGCCCGGGCTCAGTGATCCGGGCTCAGTGATAGAGGGTGATGCTGATGACGGCGCCGAGGTCGCCCGCTTTGCCGCCTTCTTTCGGGTAGCCGGTCTTATCCATCTCGCCCTTCGGCGTGCCGTGGCAGGAGAGGCAGGACTCGGCATAATACTCCGGCACCATGATGCGAAAGGCGGGCCGCCCATCCTCGACCATCGCCGAGAACGCCTGACCTTTCGGCCAGTCGGCTCGCAGCAGCTTGGTTGAGATCACCTCGGCCTCCCAGGCATCCGGCCGCGCCTTGCGGTTGCGCACGAGATCAATGGGGGCGGTGACCTTTATTTCCGCCTCGCCTTTTGCCCGGCGGGCGAACGATTCGACGACCAGGCGGGCAAACACCGCCGGGATGAACCCCTTGAAGCCGGTCCCCTTGGCGTTGATCTCGGTCTGGTTATCGTCCATCACCTCGACGATGGCGCCCCTCAGGGCCCCCAACAGCTTGCCCTGCCGCGACTTCGGATCGATCGACATCGGATCGACCCCGGTCGTCGCCCGGTATTTCTGGATCGCCAGGTCGAGCACGACGCCGCCGCTGAGACCCTTGTCGCCGATGGCGGCATCGTCGATGCGCGCCTGGCTGTCGGAAATCACGGTGCGGGCCGACCGCAGCATCTGCGCGAGGCTTTGCGCGATTGCCGCATCCGCCTCGGCGGCGGCGGCGGCCGACGGCGCGACAAGGCCGCCAATCAGCACGGAGACGGCCAGCATGGCGACGGCCAGCGCGGCGGCGGCGATAGGCCCTTTCCTGCGGTTCAATTTGCGGCTCCCCGGTGGGCGGCGGGCCGGGCGCGCGGCAGCCGCACGGTGAACTCGGTAAACTCGCCGAGCCGGCTGTCGACGGTGATCGTCCCGCCGTGCTCCTGCGTGACGATATCATAGCTGATCGAGAGGCCGAGCCCGGTGCCTTCGCCGGTCGGCTTTGTCGTAAAGAACGGCTGGAACAGTTTGTCCCGGACCTCGGGACCGATGCCGATGCCGTTGTCGCGCACCACGATCTCGACCGCATCGCCAGCTTCGCGCGTCGTCACCTTGAGGATCGGCTTGAAGAGGGCCTCGCCCGCCGCCTGCCGGCGTTTGTTGGCGGCGTAGAAGCCGTTGCCGATCAGGTTGAGGAACACCCGCGTCACATCCTGCGGCACCACCTCGATGGGCCCGATCGCCGCGCCGAAATCGCGCTCCAGCGTGATGTTGAAGTTCGGGTCCTGGGCGCGCGCCCCGTGATAGGCGAGGTTGAGCGCCTCCTCGACCAGGCCGTTGAGGTCGACATCGCGGCGCTCGCCGGTCCCGCCGCGCGAATGCTCCAGCATGCTCTTGACGATGTTGTCGGCGCGCCGCCCGTGCTCGCCGATCTTTTCGAGGTTGCTGGTCAGCATCCCGACGGTTTCGTCCACTTCGGCGCGCGTGTCCTCGTCGAGCGCCGCCAGCGCCGGCGCCACATTCTCCTTCAGCTCATCCAGCAGCTCGACCGACAGATTGGCGAAATTGTTAACGAAGTTCAGCGGGTTCTTGATCTCGTGCGCAATCCCGGCGGTC
>Ga0326597_10015203_pt1 | contig 10072 bp, 9 predicted proteins | sample RVTome_12_FD_203789 | JGI IMG/M metagenome (GOLD analysis project Ga0326597, IMG submission 203789) | Soil microbial communities from uranium-contaminated site in the Upper Colorado River Basin, Wyoming, United States - RVT100D185 | ecosystem: Environmental > Terrestrial > Soil > Contaminated >...
GGCACGCCCTACGCTGTGAGGAGGTCGGCTCTGCTTTCGCCCATCGGGATCCCGTGCAGTCCGCCGCCGTGGGGCATGCTCCACGCAGTGGACATGACCACCGGAGAGGTCGCTTGGGAGGTACCACTCGGTCGGATGAGTGACATGGTGAAGCTGCCCACTCCCTCGCGGTGGGGCTCCCCCAACATGGGTGGGCCGCTGATCACGGGTGGACTGATCTTCATCGGAGCCACGATGGACCGACGGGTGCGTGCCTTCGACCTCGAATCCGGAGAGGTCCTCTGGTCCGCCAAGCTGTCCGCCTCGGCTCAGTCGGCGCCCATGACGTACAGGGCCATACCGGGGGGTCGCCAGTACGTGGTCATCGGCGCGGGCGGACACGACGGAATGCGGTCGAGCCTCGGGGACGAGATCGTGGCGTTCGCCTTACCCGCGCCGGATGAGGGCACCCGGTGAGTCCGCGAGCGGTGGTCACTGGCGGCTCGGGCATGCTGGGCTCGTATATCGTCGCTCAGCTCCGGGATCGGGGCTGGGGTGTCAGAGCGCTGGTGCGTTCGAGGAATGGTCGGTCGTGGTTGGAAGAGCAGGGCGCCGATCTCGTGGTGGGCAGCCTCGAGCAAGCGGACTCGCTCGTGGCAGCCGCCGAGGGTTGTGACACGATCTTCCACGCGGCCGCGGCGATCGGCTCCGGCGGCGATTGGGATGCGTTCTATCGCGGCAACGTCGAAGGAACGGCGAATGTCGTCCAGGCCGCCGAGGCCGCCGGCGCGCGCGTCGTCCATGTGAGCAGCACTGCCGTGTACGGCCGCGAGCGCTACCGGGCGGTGCCGACCAATGAGGACGTCACGCTACCCCCTCTCCCAGCCCATGACGTGTACGGGCGCTCCAAGCAGGACGCGGAGCGTCTGGTCCTGGCCGCTCACGAGCAGGGACGTGTCTGGGCCGCCGTGGTTCGTCCTCCCGTCATGTATGGTTGCCGCGATCGACAGTTCGCTCCGCGGATCGGGCCGGTGCTCGCGCGGGGCTGCTTTCCGCTCATCGGAGGCGGTCGCTCGACGCTCGCCCTGGTTCATGCGGGCAGTGTCGCCGAAGGCGCGGTCCTGGCCGCGACCACCGACGCGGCCGGCGGAAAGGCTTATCTTCTCGCCAACGACCATCCCGTGACCGCGTCGGACCTGGTGCGTTGCGCAGAGACGGGACTCGGGCGCGGCATATGGGCGCCGGAGGTGCCGTACTCGGTCGGTCGGGCCGGATTCGGGGCGCTCAAGCTGGCCCTCGTCGCCTTTGGCCGCGGGGACCTGGCCAGGCACGCTCGAGGCACCCTCGAGATGCTGACGCGGGACAATCCGTTCACGTCCGAACGGGCCCGTACGGAGTTGGGCTGGGCGCCCACGGTACGTCCCGAAGTCGCCCTGGTGGAGGCTCTGCGATGGTGGTGGGCCCAGCGCGGCGCGGACGGGTCCACGGGCCGCTGATCCATGGATACCTGGATCGAGGTCGCGGGCCTGACCATCCACTCGCCGGTTACTGCGCTGACCAACCTCCTCCTGGCGGTTCAGTGCGCCGTCTATGCTCGTCGCTTGCGAACCGGCCGCGAGGATCGGGGGGGGTACTGGTCGCTCTTCTTTCTGGCGATGGCGGTCGCGACGCTGGCTGGGGTCCTGAAGCACGGCCTGTCGTACCTGATGACCGACACGGCCTATCTGACGGTTCTCTGGGTCTCGAGTCTGGGCAGCGCCGCGTCCGTGTACTACGCGCAGCGGGCGACTCTGGTGTCGCGGGCGACGAGTCGGGTGGAGTCACGCCTGACGGGTATCTGTGTGCTTCAGATGGCTTTGTTCCTCGGGGCGAGCATGGGGTTGGGGCCCGAGATGTGGCTGGTCGTCGCGAACACCGCCGTCGGCCTCGCTCCGGTCATCGTCGCGGAGGCCTCTTCGCCCAGGGACCATGAACGCATGGGCCTCTGGGTCGCCGGCGGGCTCGTCGTCTCGCTGTTCACGGGTGTGGTGTACGTGATGCGCCTCTCCGTGGGACCGTGGTTCAATCACGTCGATATGGCACACGTCCTCATGGGGGTGAGTTTTGCCCTCATTGCCAAGGGCGCCGGGGAGCTCGTCGACCCGAGCGGCTGCCAACCTCCCAGAACTTCGCCCGGCCCCGTGCTGGTCGGGGGCTTCTTGGCGGACGGGAAGTACACATGATGGAGCCCGGGATCATGATCGGGGCGGCGCTGACGTGCGCGCTCGGCGGAGTCCTCCCGTGGGTAAGCTCCGAGCTCGTGGTTCTGGGCGCGGCCGTGTTGCTACCCCCCGTGACGCTGCCGATGCTGATCGTCGCCTGCGCTGTCGGGCAGATGTCATCCAAGACGTTGGTGTACGGTGTCACGCGCTGGGCTCCACACCTGCTACCGGCGCGCGCGCGCGCCTTCCTGGCGCGGGCCGAGCGGTATCGCGGCCGGCGTCCGTTGCTCGTCGGGGCGGTTTTCGCAGGGTCCGCGGTGTCCCTGCCGCCGTTCTATCTGGTCACACTGGCCAGCGGGCTTCTGCGGGTTCCCTTCCCACTGTTCGTTCTGGCGGGCCTCTGCGGGACCTCGGTCCGCTACTCCTTCCTGGTTTGGGCGGCGTGCTCGCTCAGGTCAGGTGCGTGCCCATAGGGGAGTTCAAGCGATGCGCGCTACTCAGCCATCTACTGCGCGACCTCACACTTTGCGAGCTTACTCGACGGTTAGCGCGTAAAACTCGTTCTTGCGGCGGGATGCTGTAGTGTCGTGATCGATTTCCTCGAGCTCCCCTGGGCGCAGCGCCTGGTCTTCGGCCTTGGCGGACTGACGCTCGGATTCCTCATCGAGTACGTGGTGGTCGACCGCGTTCGGCACTTTGCCGAGCGGACTCGCTTCAAGTGGGACGACCTCATCCTGAGCGCGCTCAGGGGGCTCCCGACGGTCTGGTTGGGCGCGGCGGGCCTGTATCTCGCCTTGAACGTGGGCGAGTTGGACCCCCGCTTCACGGGGACGTTGTTCAGCGTTCTCACTGTGGTCTCCATAGGCGCGGCGGTCCTCGCCGGTATGCGGCTGGCGGGAGGCATGGTGGAGATGCTCTCCACCGAGGCGGCGGGGGCCATGCAGTCGCCGACGCTCGTCGTGAACCTGGCCAAGCTCGCCGTCGGTGTGTTGGGTGCCTTCATCATTCTGCAGAATCTCGGCATCGAGATCACCGCGCTCATTACGGCGCTCGGGATCGGTGGTTTGGCCGTCGCGCTGGCGCTCCAGGACACGCTGGGAAACCTCTTCGCGGGTGTGCAGATCATTCTCGCCCGCGTGGTACGCCGGCAGGACTACGTGAGACTCAGCTCTGGTGAGGAGGGGTGGGTCAGCGACGTGCGAGCGCGCCACACGACGATCGAGACTTTCCCGGACGGGAATCTGGTCACCGTGCCGAACGCCACTCTGGCGTCGTCGATCGTGAAGAACTTCACGTTTCCGAATCAGGCCCTGTGGGTCACCATAGAGGTTGGGGTCAGCTACGCGAGCGACCTGGGTCACGTGGAGAAGGTCACGACGGACGTGGCCCGCCAGGTTCTGGCCGAAGTGGAGGGTGGGGTGAAGGAGCAGGAGCCCGTCATGGTCTATAGGGCCTTCGGGTCGTCGAGCATCGACTTCGAGGTGCGTCTGAAGGTCCAGGACTTCCGTAGCCAGGGACCTGTACGCCACGAGTTCATCAAGCGCCTGCATCAGCGCTACGGATCGGAGGGGATCGAGATTCCGTTCCCGATCCGGACGGTGATCATGAAGGGCCAGCCGCCGAGCTGATGTCGGTTCGACCTTGCTCCATGACCCGGGTGGGTCTATCTGTACGTGCTTGCTCATGTTTCGCCTCCGTCAGGGGTAACGAGTGCCGCACGAGCCCCGGCTCGCGGTCGAGTCGATCGCCGGACAACGGCCCTACCAGGAAGACTCGGTCCTTGCCGAGACGATGGCGGACGGGCGCACGCTCGTCGCGGTCGCCGACGGAATGGGGGGACACGCCGCGGGAGAGGTAGCGAGCGCCCTGGCGCTCAAGACGCTCAGCGAAGCGATCGTCGAGGGTCAGCAGCTCGCCGACGCGTTCCGGCTCGCCAACTCCCGCGTCCACGAAATGGCGAGCGAGCCGGGCAAGCAGGGCATGGGGACGACGCTGGTGGCCGTGCTCGCGGACGCGGAAGAGTTCTCCGTCGCGAACATAGGCGACAGCCGAGCCTACTTGGTCTCGGCGGGAGGGATTCGGAGGCTGACCGAGGATCATTCGTTCGTGGCCGAAGCCATCAGGCGCGGCCAGTCGGAGGAGGAGGCGATGGCCACCCCCTGGCGAGACGCGCTGACCCGCTCGGTCGGGACGGACCCTGAGGTGGAGGTCGACGTCTTCGGACCCTTCCCACTTGAACCCGATACGGCGTTTCTTATCTGCTCGGACGGTCTCTACAAGACGCTGTCCGACGACCAGCTTCGCGACCTTTTCGCGAAGTCCAGGGCGGCGAGGGGCGCGGCCCAGGCCCTCGTCACCACGGCCTTCGACAACGGCAGCGACGACAACATCTCCGTTGCCATCGCCGAGTACGGGAAGGTCCCGCGCGAAGCCGCGCCCTCGACCATGGTGCTGGAGGCCTTCGATCCTGATACGGATCCGGACGCCGAAGAGGAGGCGGACGCTTCTGTGGCTACCGACTCTCCTGCCGACGCGGTCGAGGCCATGGAGGAGGAGAGCTCGCTCGTCGGCGGTCTACCGCTCGGGGCGCTCGCCGCGATCGTGCTGGTGGTCGGGGCGCTGGTTGCGATTCTGTACTTCGGAGGCTGACGGAACTCGCGCTAAGCGACGTCGTCCTGGAAGGTCAGCTTCAGCCCGCCCGACTCGACCACATCGCCGTCTCGCAGCTTCGTCCTCTTGGTGCCTCGGCCCCGGACCGTCATCGACCCGAAGGTCCCCAGGTAGCGCACGTCGTATCCGCCCTCGATCTTGATGACGAGCACGTGGTGCTTAGGCGCTTTGGGCACCTGGACGTCGCAGAGATCGTCCGTCCCGATGAGCACCGCGGGACCGTCCGCGAGGTAGTGCGCGCCTCGGCGCCCGCCGGACTCCCAAAGGAGGTGTGCGCGCTTCTTCCTGTCCGAGTCCTTCAGGAGTTCGCGCACCTCGTGGGGATTGATGTGCATGGTCCCCTGCGCGGCGGCCATGGCCTGCGTCGGGGCGGCCACACGTTCCGCCTGAGGTTTGGGCTGCTCGCCATCGCCGAGGGCCTTGCCGAAGACGATCGAGAACTTTCCGAAGCCGACCTCGTCGCCCAAACCCAGGGTGTGCGGGCCCTGGATCTTGGTTCCCCCGATGAACGTACCGTTGGAGGAACCCAGGTCCTCGACCTCCCACCCGTTGTCTCCCAGGCGAATCTCGGCGTGACGGCGGGACACCGACGGGTTGTCGATGAGAACGTCGACCCCCTCATCGCGTCCGATGACGATCGACGGCTGCTTGAAGTCGTAGACCTGCATCGTCCTGCGGCCCAGAAGCAACGTCAGCTTCGGCATGGGCGATCCCCTCGGTTGCTTGCGATCCGATGCGTGGTCCGCCGGTTCCGGCGGCCTTGCTATTATGTCTTGGGAACCCCGTGCGGTCCAGCTTTGTCGGTGACGCCCTACCCTCCCTGTGCGGCCAAGGAGACGGCGAGGCAACGGGGGTGCTCGGGAACGAGGTCCAAGCACGCTCTCACGAGCTCGTCCGCCCGGTTCGCCGAGCCCTCCGCCAGGGCCGCCTCCGCGTCCCACGCCATGCGCTCCCCGACCTTCAACAGGAGCGAGCGAGCTTCGCCGCTCTCGGGCTCGATGGCCGCGAGGCGGAGGGCGTAGGTTTGCACGTCGCCTCCCGCGCTACCGTAGTACTGCGTGCGCGCGAGGGCGCCCATGACCAGCCCACGGACGCGTTCCACCTCCCACGTCGCGTCCACGAACACGCCCGCCGCGCGCAGCTCGCCGACGGCCTGCGGAATCTCACTTTCCGGAAGGCGCACCAAGAACGGCGAGACCAGCGGGCCCAGCGTCACGTACCCGCCCAGCCCCCCCTCGTCGAGCCAAGTTCGGTCGATGACGCCAGCCCGCACGGAGGACCGCAGCGTCGCCAGGTCCATGGTGCGGCCCCAAGGCTGCACGTAGGACGCGCCTGCGAGTAGCGCGATCGCGACCGATCCCAGTGCGAGTAGGCGGCCAGGGCGGCGCGTCTTAGGTGCAGGGCGGGCCACTGGTCTCAGCCGGGAAGGCGTCGCCTTCGGCTTCGTAGCAACGGCTGGGGCGACGTCCGTAGAGACGCTCTCGTCCCCGGCCGCCACCCTCTGCAATGCATCGCGTAGCTCCCGGGCCGACTGAAACCGGCGCGCGGGGTCTCGCTGCAGAAGGCGCAGGACGATGCTGGTCATACCCGCCGGAACGGAGACCCCGGTGTTGGCCATCGGAATGACCTCGGCCCGGTCCGACGACGCCATCAACTCGTAGATCTGGTCGGTCGGCTCGTGCGCGAGCTTTCCGAGCCACGGATCACGGCCCGTCAGGAGCGCGTACAGAATCACGCCGAAGGCGAACAGGTCCGTCCGTCCGTCGACCGCCTCCGCCCGCAACTGCTCGGGGGCGGCGTAGCCTGGTGTGCCCAGGGTCCCGACGGTGGTCAGCCGACTGTCGGCCTCGCGTTCGGCGATCTTGGCGATGCCGAAGTCGAGGACCTTCACCATCTCGTCGCCGGAGCGGTCCTTGGTGAGCATCAGGTTCTCGAGCTTCAGGTCCCGGTGCACCACCGGTTCCGGTCCCTCGTGCGCGGCCATGAGCGCGTCGCAGCCTTGCAGCGCCAGGTTGACCGTCCGCTCGACGGAGAACGGGCCCTCCTCCTCCAGGGCCCGGCCCAGGCTCCTGCCCTCCACAAACTCCATGAGGAAGTAGATCAGCCCGGCCTCGATGTCCTCCTCGTACGTGGACAGGCCGACGATGTGGTGGGAGTCGGTGCCGAGACGCTTCATGATCTGCGCCTCCCGCAGGAAGCGCTTCCTCATCTCCTCGGCCTCGGCGCCGGTGAGTCGATCCACCCCCAGGACCTTGAGGGCCTCGATCCAACCGCCCTTCACGTCCTGGACCTTGTAGACCGTTCCGAAGGACCCCGCGCCGAGCCGTTTCAGGACGCGCCACTTGTTGCGCATCAGGGTGCCGACAAGAGGATCGTCCGACCGCTTCGATTCCACCGTCGCGGCCTCGGTAGCCGCCATCTGCGCGAGCTCGTCGGCGCTCCACGGCATGGTCGGCTGTGGAGGCGGGACGTCCTCCGGGTTCCAGGCGACCGTGGGCTGCTGCCGTGGCTTCTTGTCGGGTTCTTCGGGGTTGGACACGCTCTGGCCGTCCTCCGGGATGCGGACTCGCCTGGAACGTAGGTATCTCGCCGAAGCACGGTCAATTCTCTTCACCACTCTTGCCCCGACCGAAACGCAGTCTTTCTTTGCATCCATGCGACCGCGCCGCCCTGCTTTGCTCGTCTGCTCGTTGACCCTCGGGGCCTGCTACGGCCCTCCCGACCTGCCGCTCGACCAGTCCCCGGCCACGCCCGAAGTGTCCAGCGTGGTCTTCCAGGCAGTCGATGCCGGGACGGGCTCGGCGCTCGCCGACGCCGACATGACGGTCCGCTACCTGGTGCAGGCGCCCATTACTCTGGACGTGACTGCGGTCGAGCGCGTTCCGTCGATCGACCCCTACGAGATCCGTCAGCTCATCCAGGAGGACGCCCTGGTCCTGCAGGTGCGTCTCGAGGCCGCCTCGTACTTCCGGCTCGATACGATCCTCTCGGTGCGCCGGGGAGGTACGGCCGGTCCGTTGACCATGCGCATGTCTCGGCGGCTGAACCTGGTGGCCTCGGAGCCGGAGCCCCCGCCGGCGCAGCCGGAGCCGGAACCTGTTGGACGGCCTGCCGGAGGCGGACGGGGCGCGCTCCCCCCCTCGAGCGCCGGGCCCGACCGAGCCGCGCTGCAGGCGGGGAACCAGGCCTTCCAGAGGGGAAGCTGGCTGGAGGCGACGGAGGCCTATGCGCGTATGCCGCTCCCAGACGATCCGGGCAGCGAGTACGGACGGGAGTATCAGGACGCGCTCTTGCGCCGGGGTGTCGCTCACATGAACCGCGCCGAATTCGGAGCGGCCCTCGAGGTGCTCGAGAGCGCAGCGGGGTACGGCACACCCGGCTTCCAGACCTTTCTGCGGCTCGCCGGGGCCCAATGCGCCGTGGGGAGGACGGAGGAAGGCAGGGGCACGCTGGCCCAGTTGGACCGAGGCCTCAGTCGTCGCACGCCGAGCGACCAGCTCCTCATCGGCGCGCTCATCCAGTATGAGCGCGGCCTCTGCTCGCACGCCGAGTTCGATCGTGCTCAGACCACCCGTGAGCGTGTGCGTACGGGCTCTCAGGCCATCTCCGAGCTCCAGGGCTTCATCGATTTCGGCGAGCGCATCGAGCCGGTGCCGTCGGCGGTGCAGCCTGCCCTCGAGGACGCCCGCAATCGCATCGACATCATCCGGCGTAGGATGGCCGACAACTAGAACGGCCCCACCCTCTGAGGGTGGGGCCGTCCGTCCTTATCCTAACCGCGAGCTGCTAGGTCGGGCTAGAAACTCCACCCGAAACCGCCGCTCTTGCGGTCGGCCGGCCACGCGGGACCGATATCACCCCCGGGGTTCGGGCCCATGCCCATGTAGCGGAACTTCTGGAGCCGCGATCCCTCGTAGGTCTCCGTCGTGTAGATGTTGCCCTGCGAGTCCGTCGCGATGGAGTGCACCGCGAAGAACAGCCCGGGCTGACGGCCACCGTCACCGAACGAGTAGAGGATGTCCAGAGACTGCCGGTCCATCACGTAGACCTTCATGTTCTGACCGTCGGCCAGATACATGAAGCGCTGTTCGGCGTCCGGCGAGAACGCCACGTCCCACGTCGAGCCCTGCGACAGCGTCGCCGGCGCGATGATGGTCTCCTTCACGAACTCACCTTCCGTGGTGAACACGGACAGCCGGTTCGACGGACGGTCGCAAACGTACACCATCCCGTCGTCGGTCCGGTCCGCGCAGTGCACGGGCGTCCGGAACTGCTGCGGCGGCGTCTCGCCAGGCGTGTAGGCCTCCGTGCGATCGTCCGAGGGGACGTTGCCGTACGCGCCCCAGAAGCGCTTCATGGCGCCCGTCGCCGCGTCGAGAACGGCGACGCGGCGGTTACCGTACCCGTCGGCCACGAAGATCTCGTTGTTCGCCTCGTCGAACGACACCTTGGCGACCTGGCCGAACGTGGTCTGGCTGTTGCTGTTCAGCGGTACGCCGGGCTCACCGTACTGAGCCAGGAAGCGTCCGTCGGTGGTGAACTTCAGGATGTGCCGGTCATCGCCGCCGTTACCGCCGATCCAGACGTTCCCCATGTTGTCCACCGTGATGCCGTGGTTGGACGCGGGCCAGGTGTAGTCACCCGTCTCGGTTCCGGGGCCGCCCCACGCGTGGAGCAGGTTGCCGTCCTGATCGAAATGCAGCACCGGAGCTCCCGGTTGGCAGCACTCGCTCAGCGGCGGGTCCTGCACCAGACCGACCTCGGTGCGCGCGACGAACTGGTCAGGCGTGTTGCGGTGCACGATCCAGATCCCGTCGTCCGGGTCGACGGTCACGCCGATCGTAGGACCGATGAGCCAATGGTTCGGCAGCGGCTTCGGCCAGAACGGATCCACCTGGAACAGCGGAACCGAACCCTCCTGAGCAGAGGCCATCCCATCGAGCGTCTCGGCAGCACAGGCGACGATCGTGATGATGCCTACCAGAGCCAGCCCGATAGTCACGTTGCGTTTCTGCATCGCACATCTCCCTGGTCAAAAAAAGGCGGGGCCGTGTTGGCCCGGACGGGTAGCCTACAGCTTGCGGGCGATTCCTGCAATCGCCGGTCGCCCTCGGGCGACCCGCCGGCCGGGGAGGGGCCGAGGTGGCCACCGCCCGCGGAGACGCGGTACTTTGGTCGCCATGACAGATCAAAAGCGCGTCCGTCGCACCTCCGCGCTCGTC
>Ga0326597_10015204_pt1 | contig 10071 bp, 6 predicted proteins | sample RVTome_12_FD_203789 | JGI IMG/M metagenome (GOLD analysis project Ga0326597, IMG submission 203789) | Soil microbial communities from uranium-contaminated site in the Upper Colorado River Basin, Wyoming, United States - RVT100D185 | ecosystem: Environmental > Terrestrial > Soil > Contaminated >...
TGCCGACGAGGCCGCCTGGAGGAGTCGGAGCCGGGGATTCGCGGCCGCCTTTCCCGCCCTCGGCTTGAGCCATTACCGCCTTCGCGTCAGTGAAATAGGCCTGGCTCAGCCTATCGCCGGGGACCCGCTGGACCGACAAGATGGGGGGACGGCGGGGGACCCGATCGTGCGGTCCCTGGCCGCCAACCAGTTCGGCGTGACCGTGGGACAGTCCCTGGGCGACCACCTGGTGATGGCCTCAACGTTCAAGCTGGTTCGCGGGGGCGTGACCTCGTCTGACGCCGGCGGAGCGGATCGGTTGGGACACGCGGAAGGCCTGGACGTTCTCTTGCATACGCGCGCCGACCTCGACCTCGGCGTGATGGCATCCGTGGGCAACGCGCGAGTGGGTCTCAGTATTCGTCATCTCCGCGAGCCGGAGTTCGGCAGCGGCGTCGATCGGCTGACGCTCTCGCGCCAGGCGCGGATGGGCGTCGCCGCACTGGGCGATTGGGGCAACCTGGCGATGACTGCGGCGTTCGACGCGGATCTGACACGGACCGCGACGGCGACGGGCGATGTTCGGCGCGTTGCGGCCGGCGTCGAGGCGTGGCTCCTCGGTCGCCGGCTCGGAGTTCGGGGCGGCATCGGTGCCAACGCGGTGGGCGCCGGGGGCTCGTCCGCGAGCGGAGGACTGAGCGTGAGCCTGCAGCGGGGTCTGTATCTCGAAGGCGCGGTAACAGCCGGTTCCGATCAGGCCCTGAATGGCTGGGCGATTGGGCTCGGCATGGCGTACTAGTCTCCACGCACGACGCGAGTCCCCAGCTTCCATGGCCGTCCGCATCGGCGAACTCCTGCTGAAAGAGAAGCGGATCACCCCCGATCAGCTTCAACAGGCCCTCAACTACCAGAAGGCCCACGGCGGGAAGCTTGGCCACAACCTCGTCAAGATGGGGCTCGTCAAGGACGAGGAGATCACGGCCCTCCTCAGCAAGCAGTACGGCGTGCCGTCGATCAACCTGGCGCAGTTTGAGATCGACCCGACAGTTGTCCGGCTGATTCCCGCGGACACGGCGAACAAGTACCAGATCGTCCCCCTGAGCCGATCGGGGGCGACGCTCACCATTGCGATGACGGACCCGACCAACGTCTTCGCGATGGACGACATCAAGTTCATGACGGGCTACAACGTCGAGCCCGTCGTCGCCTCGGAGACGGCCGTCATCGAGGCCATCCAGAAGTACTACCCCTCGGCGAAGGGGATCGCCGTCGTGCCCCAGCCGAGCGGGCCGAGCACGCTGGAGATGGCGAGCCGCGGGCTCGAGGAGCTGCAGGCGACACTCGAGACAGCGGGCGACGTGGAGGTCCTCGAGGAGCTGCAGGAGATCAGCGCGGACGCGCTGGCGAAGCAGAGCGAGGAAGCGCCGGTCGTGCGGCTGGTCAACGTCGTCCTCATGTCGGCCATCCAGAAGAGCGCGAGCGACATCCATATCGAGCCGTACGAGAAGGAGCTGCGCGTCCGGTACCGCATCGACGGGATTCTGTACAACATCATGAGCCCGCCGATGAAGTTCCGCGATGCGATCGTGTCGCGGATCAAGATCATGTCGAAGCTGGACATTGCCGAGAAGCGGCTGCCGCAGGACGGTCGCATCAAGATCCGCTTCAACGAAAACGGCGTGGCGAAGGAGATCGACTTCCGCGTCTCGGTGCTGCCGACGCTCTTTGGCGAGAAGATCGTCATGCGTCTCCTCGACAAGGACAAGCTGATGCTCGACATGACGAGGCTCGGGTTCGAGCCCGAGTCGCTCGCCAGGTTCGAGGCGGCCGTCATGCGCCCGTGGGGGATGGTCCTCGTCACCGGGCCGACGGGCAGCGGCAAGACCAACACCTTGTACTCGGCTATTTCACGGATCAATACGTCGGAGACCAATATCCTCACGGCCGAGGATCCGGTCGAGTTCAACCTGGCCGGCATCAACCAGGTGCAGGTGCGGGAGAGCATCGGCTTGAACTTCGCCGCGGCCCTCCGGTCCTTCCTGCGTCAGGACCCGAACATCATCCTCGTCGGCGAGATCCGCGACTTCGAGACTGCCGAGATCGCGGTCAAGGCCGCGCTGACCGGGCACCTGGTGCTCTCCACCCTGCACACCAACGACGCGCCGAGCACGATCAACCGGCTCATGAACATGGGGATCGAGCCGTTCCTCGTCGCCAGCTCCGTGCACCTCATCTGCGCGCAGCGTCTGGTCCGGCGGGTCTGCCAGCACTGCAAGGAACCGCATCCGCTCGCCCCGCAGGCGCTCGTGCAGGCCGGATATTCGCTCGAGGAGGCAGGGTCGGTAACCCCGATGAAGGGCGCGGGCTGCGACCGGTGCAACCTGACGGGGTACAAGGGACGCGTCGGGCTATACGAGGTCATGGAGGTGACCGAGGACCTCCGCGAGCTCATCCTGGTCGGCGCGTCCGGCATCGAGCTGCGCAGGAAGGCCATGGACGGGGGCATGATCACGCTCAGGCAGAGCGGTCTCCGCAAGGTCAAGGACGGAATCACGACCCTCGAGGAAGTCGTACGGGAGACGGTGAAATAGGGCAGGTAGGCCAGGTAGGGCGGGTAGGGCAGGTAGGGCGGGAGGGCGGGAAGGGAAACTGTGATGGAGACGTTGCCGGAACTCTTGAAGACGCTGGTCGAGCGGCACGGGTCGGACCTGCACATCACGGCGGACTCGCCGCCGCAGGTGCGCATCCACGGCCATCTCGAGCGGCTGCCGCTGCCCAGCCTGAGCCCGTCGGAGACCAAGCAGACGGTCTACAGCGTGCTGACCGATGCCCAGAAGAAGCGGTTCGAGGAGACGATGGAGCTCGACTTCTCGTTCGGCATCAAGGGGCTGGCGCGCTTCCGGTGCAATGTGTTCAACCAGCGCGGCGCGGTCGCGGCCGTGTACCGCCTGATTCCCGAGCACATCCCCGACTTCGCGGAGCTGGGGCTGCCGCCGGTGCTGGCGAAACTGGCCGAGCGCCCGCGGGGGCTCGTCCTCGTGACCGGCCCGACCGGCAGCGGCAAGTCGACCACACTCGCCGCGATGCTGAACAAGATCAACCGGGAGCGGCGCGATCACATCCTCACGATTGAGGACCCGATCGAGTACCTGCATCCCCATCAGGGATGCCTCGTGAACCAGCGCGAAGTGCACAGCGACACCGGGAGCTTCTCGAACGCGCTCCGCGCGGCGCTCCGCGAGGATCCCGACATCGTGCTCATCGGCGAGATGCGGGACCTCGAGACCGTCGAGTCGGCCCTCAAGATCGCGGAGACAGGCCATCTGACGTTTGCGACCCTGCACACCAACTCGGCCTCGCAGACGATCAACCGGATCATTGATATCTTCCCCGCGAACCAGCAGTCGCAGATCCGCACTCAGCTGTCGCTCGTGCTGGAGGGCATCGTCTGCCAGTCGCTGCTGCCGAAGGCTGACGGCACGGGGCGCGTGGTCTCGCTCGAGATCCTGATTCCGACGCCGGCGATCCGGAACCTGATCCGGGACGACAAGATCCATCAGATCTACGGCGCCATGCAGACCGGGCAGGAGAAGTTCGGGATGCAGACTGCCAATCAGTCGCTGGCGAGCCTGCAGATGAAGCGGCTCATCACGCTCGAGACGGCGCTCGCGGCCTCGTCGCTGCGGGACGAACTGCAGGAGATGATCAATCGCGGGGTGGGGGTGGTGCCGGGGGCCGGGCTCGGGCGGGGACCGAGGCCGTCGGCGTGAAATCAGGCTTTGGGCTCTCGGCTTTGGGTTCTAGCTAGAGCCCAGAGCCCAGAGGCGGAGAGCGTCAGAGGTAGGGATGGCAACATTCGCCTATTCGGGACGAACGCGCGCGGGCCAGACGGTCAGCGGGGAACGGTCCGCGGACACGATGGATGCCGCGGTGGCCGCGCTGCGGCGTGAGCAGGTGATCGTCACCCGGATCACGCCGGCGAAGGGGAAGAGCGCAGCCGTGTCGGACAAGGCCGCTCAGGGAGGTAAACTCGGCAAGAAGGCCAAAGCGAAGAACCTGGCGGTGTTCACGCGCCAGTTCTCGGTGATGATCGACGCGGGTCTGCCTCTCGTCCAATGCCTGGACATTCTCGGGTCACAGGAGCCCGACAAGAACTTCGCGGCCGTCATTCTCCAGACGAGGACCGCCGTCGAGTCGGGCGCGTCGCTGGCCGACGCCATGCGAAAGCACCCGAGGACGTTCGACCCGCTGTACACCAACATGATCGCGGCGGGCGAGGCGGGCGGCATTCTCGACACGATCCTCAAGCGGCTGGCCACCTACATCGAGAAGGCCGTCAAGCTGACGGGACAGGTCAAGTCGGCGATGATCTACCCGGTCGCGGTCATCGCGATTGCCGGCCTGGTCGTGGGCGTCATCCTGTGGAAGGTGATCCCGACCTTCGCGCAGCTCTTCGCCGGGCTGGGCGCCGAACTGCCGCTGCCTACGCGGGTGGTCATCGCCGCGAGCAACAACCTGGTGTTCTACTTCCCGTTCCTCTTCGGAGGCGTGATCGTCTTCTCGTTTGCGTTCGCCCGCTACTACCGCACCTACGGGGGCCGGCGCATCGTCGACGCCGGCCTGCTGCGCCTGCCGATCATCGGCCTGGTGCTCAGGAAGATTGCCGTCGCCCGGTTCTGCCGGACCCTGGCGACGCTCATCAGTTCGGGCGTGCCGATTCTCGACGGCCTCGAGATCACGGCGAAGACTTCCGGCAACGCCATCATCGAAGACGCCGTGATGGCCACGCGCAAGAGCATCGAGCGCGGTGAAACGATTGCCGCGCCGCTCAAGGAGACCACGGTGTTCCCGTCGATGGTGACCCAGATGATTGGCGTCGGCGAGGCGACCGGGGCGCTGGACACGATGCTTTCGAAGATCGCGGACTTCTACGAGGAGGAGGTCGACACGGCCGTGGCCGGCCTGCTGACGCTGCTCGAGCCGGTCATGATCGCCGTGCTCGGCGCAATCGTCGGCGGCATCGTCATCGCGATGTACCTGCCGATCTTCGACCTCATCGCGAAGCTCACCTAGACGGGAGCAGAATGCGCACCTGATGGCCGACTTCGACCTTCGCCGCACCCTCGTTCGCCTGATCGCGGTCAGGGCTGTCATCAGCACGGTCCTGCTGGGCGGGGCGGTGTATGCGCAGATTCGGGCGCCGGGGATCTTCCCGGTGGACCCGTTCTTCTTCCTCATCGCCCTCACCTACGCCCTGACGATCGGGTACGGGCTGACCGTGACGCTCGCGGAGCGTCACCGCTGGCTGATCGACCTTCAGCTGGCCGGCGACGCCCTCGTCATCTCGGCGTTCGTATACTTCACGGGCGGCATCACCAGCTTCTTCTCGTTCCTGTACCTCCTGCCAATCGTGGCGGCGAGCAGCCTGCGGTTCAGGCGCGGTGGCCTGACCCTGGCAACCTTGAGCACCGTCATCTACACGGGGCTCGTCATGGCGCAGTACCTGGCCCTCGCCGGCTTCATCCTCCACGATCCGTGGCTGACGGTCGATCCGTTGCGCCTGCCGCCGGCCTCCGTGGCGCAGTACACCGTCGCCCTGAACGTGTTCGGCTTCTTCGCCGTGGCGCTGCTCAGCGGATCTCTGGCCGAAAACGTGCGGGCGGCCGGCGCGCGCCTGGCACTCGCCTCGAACCAGATTGCCAGCCTGCAGGCATTCAATCAGCACGTGATCGACAGCCTCCCGAGCGGCCTGGTCACGACCGACACGTCACAGCGGATCCTGACCTTCAATCACGGGGCCGAGAACATCACCGGCCTGAGCCTGGCTTCGGTCGTCGGCCGTCCGGTGGCCGAGGTCCTTCAGTTTCCGCTCCACCTCGTCAACATGCTCGACCGGGGACTCGCTGACAGCAATGCCAGACGGCTCGAGCTGCGGTACCGGACGGCGGGCGGCCGCGAGATCGAGATCGGGCTGAGCGTCGCGCATCTCGAGACCCCGGGCGGCCGGGCCGGCTTCCTGATCGCGTTCCAGGACGTCACCGACATCAAGAAGCTCGAGCGGGACGCCCGGATGCAGCAGCGTCTCGCGGCGGTCGGCGAGATGGCCGCCGGGATCGCCCACGAGATCCGGAACCCGCTGGCGTCGATGTCAGGGTCGATTCAGATCCTCCGTCAGGACCTGCCGCTCAGCAGCGAACAGGGGCAGTTGATGGACATCGTGCTGCGCGAGTCCGAACGCCTCAACGCGACGATCCGGTCGTTCCTCGCGTACGCCAGGCCGCAGCGGTTTGCCATCGCCAGGTTCGATGTCGGCCGGACCCTGAACGACGCGGCCCTGCTGCTGCGCAACAGCGCCGAGGTGGCCGAGGGACACGTGATCGACGTCGACGTGCCCGGCGAGGTGTGGCTCGAGGCCGACGAGGGCCAGATCAAGCAGATCGTCTGGAACCTGGCGACCAACGGCCTCAAGGCGATGCCGCACGGGGGGCGGTTGTGCCTTGCCGCCTCGATCGAGCCGGGATCGGAGGTCGTGGTCATCAGCGTGCGCGACGAGGGCATCGGGATTCCGGCCGACCTGGTCGATCGGCTCTTCCAGCCGTTTCACGGGAGCTTTGCCAAGGGCAGCGGGCTCGGGCTGGCCATCGTTCATCGGATCGTGACCGACTACCGGGGGGCGGTGCAGGTCAGCTCGCAGCCCGGCGTCGGCACGACCGTCGCGGTGCGTTTCCCGGTGCGCGCGGAGGTGGCGGGATGAAGCGCGCGGAGGCTCAGGCGCCGGACACGGCGCACGAGGGTCGCCGGCAGCCACGGATCCTCGTCGTGGACGACGAGCAATCGATGCGGGAACTGCTGGCGATCGTCCTCGGGCGCGAGGGTTATGACGTGCGGCTCGCCGACAACGGTCGGAGTGCCATCGAGGTGCTCGAGCGCGAGCCGATCGACATCCTCATCTCGGACATTAAGATGCCGGACATGAGCGGCGTCGATGTGCTGCGCGCGGCCAAGCGCGTGGATCAGGACATTCTCGGCATCATGATCACCGCGTTCGCCTCGACCGAGACGGCGGTCGAAGCCATGCGCCTCGGGGCCTGCGACTACCTGAGCAAGCCGTTCGACATCGACCTGCTCAAGATGAAGGTCCGCGAGAAGATCGAGAGCCGCCAGCTCCGGCAGGAGAACGTGCTGCTGAAGCGCACGCTCGGCCTGTCGCACCAGTTCGGCAACCTCATCGGACGCAGCGAGGCCATGCTCGACGTCTTCAAGATGATCGAGACGGTGGCCCGGACGAACAGCACGATTCTCCTGACCGGCGAGTCGGGCACGGGCAAGGGTCTCGTCGCGCAGGCCATCCACTTTCACTCGCTGCGCCGCGAGCGTCCGATGGTGGCGCTCAATTGCGGCGCGATGCCGGAGACGCTCCTCGAGTCGGAGCTGTTCGGGCACATGCGGGGCGCGTTCACCGGCGCCGACACGAACAAGAAAGGGCTGCTCGAGGCCGCGGAGAAGGGCACGATCTTCCTCGACGAGATCGGGGAAATGAGCGCCGTCATGCAGGTGAAGCTGCTGCGCGTGCTGCAGGAGCGGCGCTTCCGGCGCGTGGGCGGCCTCGAGGAACTGCAGGCCGATATCCGCGTGATCGCGGCGAGCAACCAGGACCTGACGAAGGCGGTCGCGGAGGGCCGGTTCCGCGAGGACCTCTACTACCGCATCAACGTCATTCCGATCGTCCTGCCGCCGCTGCGGCAGCGCCCGGAAGACATCCCGCTCCTCGCCGAGCACTTCCTCGGCAAGTACGCCGAGCTGATGGGGAAGGCCATCCACGGGATCGCCAGTACGACCGTCGACCTGCTGGCGAAGCACGACTGGCCGGGCAACATCCGGGAGCTCGAGAACGCGATCGAACGCGCGGTGGCTCTCGAGTCGACGCCGACGATTCTCCCGGAGAGCCTCCCGCTGCCAGTCCGCGGGGGGACGACGCGCGGGGCCGCGGCACCGGATGCCCTGCCGGCCGGCGGTTTCGACCTCGAGGCGCACGTCAAGGAGATCGAGCGGGGGTATATCGCGCAGGCGCTCGAGCGCGCCAACGGCGTCCAGGTCAGGGCCGCCGAGCTCCTCGGCATGAGCTTCCGCTCGTTTCGCTATTACGTGAAGAAGTACAACCTCCGCTAGGGGGCTCAGGTTGACAGACTCTGTCGGTATTGGGCGACAATAATTGTCAGTCTGGCAATGTCAGGGGTCGATCCGGCGCGTGTCTTGATTATTAAGTCATTTATAATCAATTATTTAGTTGGTATGATCCAGATTAGCTGAGATTGGCACCGAGGTTGCTCTGTCGTTGGGTATTCGAGATTCCCGGTTGTGAACGGGACTGGCACCCAGAGAACGCTTTCAGAAGGAGTTAGGGCAATGAAGATGCGCGACGCCAAGGGTTTCACTCTCATCGAGCTGCTGATCGTGGTCGCGATCATCGGCATCATCGCCGCGATTGCGGTGCCCGGTCTGCTTCGCGCCCGCATGTCGGGCAACGAGGCGTCGGCCATCGGTTCGCTGCGCGCGATCAACTCCGCCCAGTCGACCTACTCGTCGAGCTGCGCCGGCAACGGCTACGCCCAGACGCTGGCCGACCTCGCCAAGGCGCCCGCGGGTTCGAGCGCCGGGTTCATCTCGCCAGACCTCTCGGCGAACGGCGTGACCAAGAGCGGCTACGCGGTCAATCTCACGGGTGACAACGGTGCCGTGACCGTCACACTCGCGGCGGCCACGTGCAACGTGGCAGCGAACAACGCCGTTTCGGCCTTCTTCGCCGAGGCGCACCCGACCACCATCGGCTCCACCGGTCAGCGGTCGTTCGCGACCGACACGCGCGGGACGATCTTCTTCGACAATCTGGGCGCGACCTTCGTGGCCCCGATCGGCGCGGGCGCTGCGGTTCTCCAGTAACGCGACGAGCACCACCCGGTCTCACGGAAAGGGCGCCGTCTGACGGCGCCCTTTCGCTTTCCGGCTTCCGGCGCCGGGCTCCAGGACCGGGGTCGCTTGACGGCCGTCGGCCACGCCAGCTACAACTGCAGCGCCATCCATGAACAAGACGGCCGCACGACTCGCTCTGGGCTTCGCTCTTTTGGGCCTTGCCGCGTCGGCCATTGCCGCGTACGCCCACTACCGGCTGCTGCGCGACCCCGCCTATGTCAGCTTCTGCGACGTCAGCCTGCTCGTAAGCTGCACCCAGGTATACGCGAGCCGCTTCAGCATGGTCGGCGGCACGAGCGTCGCCGTGTTCGGCACGATCTGGTTTGCCTGCGCAACGTTGCTGGCGGTGGCCGGCCTCACCGGGCCACCCGCCGTCCGTGAGAACGTCTCGGGGTATCTCTTCGCGGGGTCTACGCTGGCGCTGGCGTCGGTGCTCTATCTCGGCTACGCCTCGTTCGTCGTGCTGAAGCTCGTGTGCGTGCTCTGCCTGACGACCTATGCCGCCGTGCTCGGGCTCTTCTTCGTGACCGGCGCCGCGTCGCCCGTCCCCTTCAGGTCGCTCCCCGCGCGGGCAGCCGCCGATCTCCGACGCCTGGCCGCCCGCCCGTCAGCGCTCGCGCTGGCCCTCATCACGGTCGCCGCTTCAGCCGCCCTCCTCTTCGCCTTTCCGCGGGATCCTGGCGTAGAGGCCCGACAGACCGGAGACCCGGGGGCGGAGGAGCGCGTCCGGTTCGAGCAGTGGTTCGCCGCGCAGCCGCGCATGGCTCTCGACGTGCCCGCCGACGGTGCCGCGGTGGTCGTCGTCAAGTTCAACGACTACCAGTGCCCGCCGTGCCGGCAGACCTTCGCCGACTACGAGGAGGTGTTCGCCAGGTACGACGCGGCGACGCCGGGCGCGGTGCGCCTCGTCCTCAAGGACTTCCCGCTCGAGACCGAGTGCAATGCCGGGGTGACGAGCAGTCTGCACGTGGCGGGTTGCGAGGCAGCGGTCGCCGTGCGACTCGCCCGGGAACGCGGGACCGCCGAGGCGCTCGAACGATGGCTGTTCGCGAATCAGGAGGCCATGACGCCCTCGATGGTCGAACAGGGCGCGCGGGACGTCGGCGGCGTCACCGATTTCCG
>Ga0326597_10015205_pt1 | contig 10071 bp, 1 predicted proteins | sample RVTome_12_FD_203789 | JGI IMG/M metagenome (GOLD analysis project Ga0326597, IMG submission 203789) | Soil microbial communities from uranium-contaminated site in the Upper Colorado River Basin, Wyoming, United States - RVT100D185 | ecosystem: Environmental > Terrestrial > Soil > Contaminated >...
ATTCACGGATCATTCCCGCGCTGTCGTGGCTCGAGGAGCGTCTCGCGGCGCGAGGCACAAATGTCGATGCTGTCGTTCGCAAGGAGCACCAGCGCCAAGGCGCCGCGAATGTCACCGTGCGCAACATAATCACCAGCATGCGACTGATTTCCGAGGTCGACTGGAAGGATCTGTTCGAACGGATGAGTCTTGTCGACGTCGAGCTCTCCGCTGGCGGCAGCTTCGCCGAAGCGGATTTTCCGACCCGCAACCTCTACCGCAGCGCGATCGAAATCTTGGCGCGCGGTTCGAAGAGCAACGAAATCGATATCGCGCGCCGAGCGGTTTCCGCGGGGCGCGCTGCCGCGGAGGGGCCGGGCGCACCCAATAACCACCACATCGATCCTGGCCATTATCTCATCGGAAACGGTCGACGGGCATTCGAGAAGTCGCTCGGCTACCGAAGACCGCTGCGCGTGCTGCTCGGGCGCCTCGCCCGGAAACTCGGCATTGGCGGATATGTCGCTGCCGGCGGCGCCGTCGCAATCTTGCTGCTCGCCATCCCGCTCGCTGTTCTGGCTGCAAGCGGTGTCGCCGCGCAGTGGCTGGCTCTGCTTGCCTTGATGGGCATTATTCCCGCGACCGACCTTTCGGTGGCATTGGTCAATCAGGCCGTGACGCGCAGCCTGGGGGCGACACTGCTGCCTGCGCTCGAACTTGACGAAGGCATCCCGTCCCACCTTCGAACGCTGGTCGCGGTGCCGACATTGCTGACCACGCTGGAGGCCATTCCCGAGCAGATCCGGCGCTTAGAGACACATTATCTGGCGAGCGCCGAAGGCGAGCTTCATTTTGCCTTGCTGACCGACTGGACCGATGCCGACACTGAACAAGTGACGGGCGATGATGCGTTGCTGAACGCTGCGGCGGACGGCATCGCGGAACTCAACCTGCGTCACGGACCCGCACCCGGCGGCGTACGCTTCTTGCTGCTGCATCGCCGGCGAGTCTGGAGCGCGACTGAAAGACAATGGATCGGCTGGGAACGTAAACGCGGCAAGCTCCATGAGTTGAACCGCCTGCTGCGCGGCGCGACCGACACAACATTTCTGCAAACGGGCGCTTGCTCCACCGCCGTTCCCACGGACGTTCGCTATGTCATCACGCTCGATGCCGACACCCGGTTGCCGCACGATACGGTGCATCGGCTTATCGGCAAGATGGCGCACCCGCTGAACCGTCCGTGCTATGATCCGGCGGTCGGCCGGATCGTCGGCGGCTACGGGATCATGCAGCCGCGCGTGACCGCCTCTCTGCCGATCGCCGATGGCGGCTCGCTGTTCCAGCGTATCTTCTCCAGCACGGGCGGTGTCGATCCCTACCCCGCGGCGGTCTCTGACGTGTATCAGGACCTGGTCGGCGAAGGCTCTTATACCGGTAAGGGCATCTACGACGTCGACGCCTTCGAAACAGCGCTCGCCGGTCGCACGCCTGAAGACGCCATTCTCAGCCACGATCTGTTTGAGGGCGTATTCGCCCGCGTCGGGCTGGCTTCGGATGTGGAGGTCGTCGAAGATTTTCCGGCTCGCTACGAAGTTGCCGCTGAGCGCACGCATCGATGGACACGCGGCGACTGGCAACTTCTGCCGTGGGTTCTGGGCTGGGGACCCGTTGCCGGCGTCCGCTGGACCCGTTGCCGCATGCCGGCGAGTGGTCGCTGGAAGATGCTGGACAATCTGCGCCGGACCATTTCAGCGCCGATGGCGGTCATTGCCCTTGTCGCAGGATGGACGCTGCCACTGTATGGCGCCGTGATCTGGACGCTGTTCATTGTCGCGACGATCATGGCGCCGACATTGATCCCTGTCTTCACAGGCATCGTGCCGCGCCATCGCGGGCTCAGCCTGCGCTGCCATATCCGTGCGCTTGGCGAAGATCTTCGGCTGGCGCTGATCCAGACCGCGCTGATCACCACCTTGCTGGCGCATCAGGCGGCGCAGATGGCTGACGCCATCACGCGCACGCTGCTGCGGTTGTACATCACGCGCAAGTTTCTGCTCGAATGGGTATCGGCGGAGCAGGCCGCCAGTGGGCTCGGGCAGGGCTTGCTCGACTACCAGCGGCGTATGCTGGGCGCACCGCTCATCGGCCTTCTTACGCTGGCCATCGCATGGCTTGCCGGTCATGGCGCCTGGGCGCTAGCGCTGCCGTTCGCGATGCTCTGGATGGCGTCACCGGCCATCGCCCGCTGGTCAAGCCAGCCGTCGGTCCGAATCGAACGCTTGCCGGCAACCGAGGACGATATCCTCAGCTTGCGGCTGATCGCGCGCCGGACCTGGCGCTATTTTGAAAGGTTCGTATCCCTTGAAGACAACATGCTGCCGCCGGACAATTTTCAGGAGGACCCATTGCCGGCGGTCGCTCACCGGACCTCGCCAACGAATATCGGGCTTTACTTGCTGTCGGTGGCGAGCGCGAAGGACTTAGGGTGGATCGGCGTGAACGAGGCCGCCGACCGGCTTGAGGCGACGCTTGCGGCCATGGAAGCCATGGCGCGCTTTCACGGACATTTCTATAATTGGTATGACACGCAGGACCTGCGACCCCTCACGCCAGCCTACATCTCCGCCGTCGACAGCGGTAATCTCGCCGGGCATCTGATCGCCATGGCCAATGCCTGCGTCGAATGGCGTACGGCGCCAATGTCCGGCTCGCGATCGCTTGCCGGCGTCCTCGACGCCCTCGATCTGACTCGAATTGAAGCCGGCTTTCTGCGCGCGGCTTTGCCCGCGAGCAGCATGGGGTGGGTCCGCTTCAACGACGCCTGCGCGGCGCTTGCCGAGGCGGTGCGGGCCATTCCGATCGAGGCTGAGGACTTCGCCGATCGACTGGCAGGACTTGCCGTTCACGCAGATGCCATCGCCGATATCGCCCGGGCGCTCCCGCTCGGTTCAGCCGGCGTCGATGGCTCGGACATGCTGTTTTGGGTGGAGGCGATCCGGCGTTCGATCGAGTCGACACTGCGTGATCTTCGACAGTCAAGCGATGCCGGCTGCGTCATGACAAACCGGCTTCTTGCCATCGAGGCGCAGGCGCGGACGCTGGCGCTGGACATGGATTTCAATTTTCTGCTCGATACCAAGCGCAAGCTGCTGTCCATCGGCTATATCGTCCCGGAGGGCAGACTCGACCCAAACTGTTATGACCTGCTCGCCTCCGAGGCGTGTCTCGCGAGCTTCATGGCCATTGCCAAGGGGGACGTACCGACGAGCCAATGGTTCCGTCTCGGTCGTGCTGTCACGCCGACGGGACACGGCGCGGCGCTGATCTCGTGGTCGGGCTCGATGTTCGAATATCTGATGCCGTCGCTTGTCTTGCGGGCGCCGACTGGCAGTCTGATCGGACGAACCAACGCTCTGATCGTCGACCGTCAGATCGAGTATGCGACCGGATTGGGCCTGCCCTGGGGGGTGTCCGAATCCGCCTATAATGTCAGGGACTCCGAATTCACCTACCAGTATTCGAATTTCGGCGTTCCGGGGTTGGGGCTGAAGCGCGGTCTTGAAGAAAATACTGTCATCGCACCCTACGCGACCGGGTTGGCCGCGATGATTGATCCTCATGCCGCCGCTGTCAATTTCGACCGGCTGGCATCCGTCGGCGGGCGCGGTCGCTACGGCTTTTATGAAGCACTGGACTACACGCCCTCGCGCGTGCCGTCGGGAACGAACGTCGCCATTGTACGCGCCTTCATGGCGCACCATCAGGGCATGACGATCGTGTCCATCGCCAATGCGCTTCTAGACGGCCCTATGCGGACGCGGTTCCATGCGGAGGCAGCCGTTCAGGCCACCGAACTGCTCCTGCAGGAACGCACACCCCGCGAGGTCGCCCTGAACCGACCGTTGGCGGCCGTGCCGAGAACCGGCGTCCGGGCGCTCGAGATCGGGACTGCCGGCAGCCGCCATTTCACATCGGCGCATACCGACACGCCGGCGACGCATGTGCTCTCCAACGGCCGGTATGCCGTCATGGTCACTGCTGCCGGTTCGGGCTACAGCCGCTGGAAAGACATCAGCGTGACCCGATGGCGTGAGGACGCCACCAGCGATGACTGGGGTTCGTACGTATTTGTCAGGGATGTGCAAAGCGGCAGGACATGGTCGGCGGGTTACCAACCGGTAGGGCGGGAGCCCGACGCCTACTATGTGGAATTCAATGAAGATCGAGCGGAATTCGCGCGTCGGGACGGCAGGCTGACAACTGCGCTGCGAGTGAACGTTTCCGCCGAAGACAACGCCGAAGTTCGCCGTGTCACAATCTCGAATTCCGACAGCGTCGCGAGGGACGTCGAAATCACCTCCTATGCCGAGCTGGTGCTGGCGCCCCAAGCCGCCGACGTCGCGCATCCGGCATTTTCCAAGCTGTTCGTCGAAACCGAGTATGTCGAGGACTTAGGCGTCATCCTTGCGACCCGCAGGCCGCGGCAACCGGACGAACAAAAGATCTGGGCCGCGCATCTCGCCGTCGTCGACGGCGAGACGATTGGCGAACCCGAGATCGAGACCGACAGGGTCATGTTCCTCGGCCGCGGTGGAAGCTTGCGCTCCGCCGCCGCAATGACTGAAGGCGCCGCGCTGTCAGGCACGGTGGGGACTGTGCTCGATCCGATATTCGCGCTGCGGCGACGGCTGCGTGTGGCGCCCGGCGCGACGGCGACAATCGCATTCTGGACCGTAGTCGCGGAATCGCGCGAGAAGGCGCTGAACCTCGTCGACAAGCATCGCGATGCGGAGTCCTTCGAGCGGGCCGCTATGCTGGCTTGGACGCAGGCGCGTGTGCAGATGCACCATCTTGGCATCGATCAATCCGATGCGGCTATGTTCCAGCGCCTTGCCGGGCACATACTCTACGCGACGCCAGCGCTGCGTTCGTCATCCGACAGGATTCGGGACGGCGCCGGCGCGAAATCGGGGCTTTGGAAGCATGGCATTTCGGGGGATCTGCCGATCGTCCTCCTTCGCATTTCCGAAGTCGAACAGCTGAACGTGGCGCATCAGTTGCTGCAATCCGCCGAATACTGGCGGCTGAAAATGCTCAACGCCGATTTGGTCATCCTGAACGAGCGCGGGTCGTCGTATGTCCAGGATCTGCAGGTCGCCATCGAAACCCACGCCCGCATCACCCATCCGGGTTTGCAGGGCGGGAACGAAGGCGCGGCAGGCAAGGTCTTTTTTCTCCGCGCCGACCTGATCTCGGCCGTCGACCGCGATCTGCTCATCTCGGTCGCGCGCGTCGTGCTCGTCGCCGCTCGCGGGCGGCTCTCCGACCAGCTTGACCGGATTGGCGTCGCTGATGGCTTGGCGCCGCCGGCGCCGAAGCCCCGTTCAGGCCGACGAGATTTGTCGGCGGCGCCGCACCGGCCCGAACTCGAGCTGTTCAACGGCCTCGGTGGTTTTGCCGACGACGGCCGCGAGTATGTGACGATCCTCGGTCCGGGCCAGTCGACGCCGGCGCCGTGGATCAACGTCATCTCGAACCGGATATTCGGCTTTCAGGTTGCAGCCGAAGGCAGCGGCTACACTTGGGCCGGCAACAGCCGCGAAAACCAGCTTACCCCTTGGTCGAACGACCCGGTCGCCGACCGATCGGGCGAATCTTTTTACCTGCGCGACGAACACACCGGCGATGTCTGGAGTGCGACCGCACAACCCGTTCGCGACAATGAAGCAACCTATGTCGCCCGCCACGCGCGGGGATACAGCCGGTTTGAACACGCGTCGCACGGAATTACGGCAAGCCTCCTCCAGTATGTTCCGTTGGAGGATCCGATCAAGATTTCACGTCTTGAGCTGCGCAATACTTCCGGCCGCGCGCGGCGGTTGTCGGTGACCGCCTATGCGGAATGGATTCTCGGTCCGGCGCGGGGCGCCTCGCAGCCCTATGTGATTACCGAAATCGATTCCGAGACCGGGGCTATGTTCGCAAGGAACCCTTGGAATCAAGGCTTTGGAACGCGGATCGCTTTCGCTGATCTCGGCGGCAAGACGAGCGACTGGACCGCCGACCGGCGGGAATTCATCGGCCGTAACGGCACGCTGGCAAACCCGGCGGCGCTTGCCGGCATGGCGCCGCTGTCAAACAAAGTCGGCGCGGGTCTCGATCCGTGCGCGGCGCTAAGAACGTTCGTCGACCTGCCCCCGGGAGGGGCCGTCGAGCTTGTGTTCTTCCTCGGGCAAACAGCGACCGTTGAAGAAGCGCGACGCTTGGTTGTCCATTATCGGACGACCGACCTGGATGCAGTGCTGCACGACGTCCGCGACTATTGGGACGACATTCTCGGCGCCGTCCAGGTCACGACACCCGACCGCACCATGGACATCATGCTGAACGGGTGGCTGTTGTACCAGTCGCTGGCCTGCCGCATCTGGGCGCGTTCGGCCTTCTATCAGGCCAGCGGCGCCTTTGGTTTCAGGGACCAGATCCAGGATGTGATGTCGCTTCTGCTCGCGCGCCCGCAAATCGCGCGCGAGCATCTTTTGCGCGCGGCGGCGCGCCAGTTCATCGAAGGCGACGTCCAGCATTGGTGGTTGCCGCATTCGGGCGAGGGCGTGCGCACGCGCATTTCCGATGACCGTGCCTGGCTCGCTTATGCCGTCGCGCACTATGTCGACGTTACGGGCGATACCGCAATTCTCGATGAGACGATCCCGTTCCTGCGCGGGCCTGAACTGAAGGCCGACGAGCATGACAGTTTCTTTCTGCCGGTAATTTCTGGCGAATCCGCCAGCCTGTTCGAGCATTGCGTGCGCGCGCTCAATCACAGTCTCGCAACAGGCCGTCACGGGTTGCCTCTGATGGGGAGCGGCGACTGGAACGACGGCATGAACCGGGTCGGCCAGAAAGGCCAAGGTGAAAGTGTGTGGCTTGGCTGGCTCCTGAACGTAGCGCTGAAATCCTTTGCGCCCATTGCCACGGCGCGCGGTCGTATCGACCTTGCAGAACGATGGCAGGAGCATGCCGGCAGTCTCGAATCCGCCATCGAGCGCGAAGCCTGGGATGGCGGCTGGTATCGGCGTGCCTGGTTCGACGACGGTGCGACGCTCGGCTCGGCGGCGAACGACGAATGCCGGATCGATTCAATTGCCCAGTCCTGGGCGGTGATCTCCGGCGCCGCGGATCCGGATCGTGCCGCACGTGCGATGTCGGCGGTCGAGAAGCAGCTGATCAACACCGAGGACCGATTGGCGTTGCTGTTCACGCCGCCCTTCGACAAGACAAAACTGGAACCCGGATATATCAAAGGCTATCCACCGGGGGTTCGCGAGAATGGCGGCCAGTACAGCCATGCCGCCATGTGGTCCATCATCGCGTTCACCAAGCTGGGCGAGGGTGACAAGGCTGCGGCGCTGTTCTCGCTGCTCAATCCGATCAACCATGCCCGCACGCCCGCCGAGGTCGAACGCTATAAGGTCGAGCCCTATGTGATCGCCGCCGACGTCTATTCGACGCCGCCGCATGTCGGACGCGGCGGCTGGACCTGGTACACTGGATCGGCCGGCTGGATGCAACGCGCCGGCGCCGAAAACATCATCGGGCTGCAGATGCAAGGCGGACATTTTCGGCTCGATCCCTGCATCCCGAAGGCTTGGCCCAGCTTCCGGATAACCCTTCGCCACCGTTCCGCACGATACGAGATACTCGTCGAGAACCCCGACCATGTGTCGAGCGGCATCGCTTCGGCGCATGTCGACGGCATCGCCGTGGATCACCTGCCGCTGCGCCTGCCGCTGGTCGATGACGGCGCCACGCATCAGGTTTTGGTGAAGCTCGGATGATCCGTTCATGCCCAGGACAGCGAGGAGTATTTTGACATGACCGCATCCCCTTCGGACGCGCTTGTTTTCTTCGGCGCCACGGGCGACTTGGCCTACAAGAAGATATTTCCCGCCCTGCAGGCGCTGATCCGACACGGCGATCTGGACATGCCGATCATCGGAATGGCCCGGGCCGGGTTGACGCTGGACAAGCTGCGCGACCGCGCGCGCGACAGCTTGGAGCAGAACGGCGGCGTCGATGCCGACGCGTTCGCCAAAATGTCGGCGCAACTGAAGTATGTTGACGGCGATTATGGCGATCCTGCGACCTACGAGCGCCTGAAACAGGCCCTGGACGGCGCCGCACGGCCGCTGCATTATCTTGCAATACCTCCGAGTATGTTCGGCGCCGTGGTGCAGGGGCTGGCCAAAGCCGGCTGCGACCATGATGCACGCGTCATTGTCGAGAAGCCGTTCGGGCGCGACCTCGCCTCGGCGCAGGCGCTCAACCGCACGCTTCACGAGGTTTTCGAGGAATCGTCGGTGTTCCGGATCGATCACTACCTGGGCAAGGAGGCGGTGCAGAACCTGCTTTACTTCCGCTTCGCCAACGCCTTCCTCGACCCGATCTGGAACCGGCATTATGTCGACAACGTGCAGATTACTATGGCCGAGAATTTCGGCGTGGAGGGTCGCGGCGCCTTCTACGAAGAAGTCGGCACGATCCGCGACGTGGTGCAGAACCACATGCTGCAGGTGATTGCGCTGCTGGCGATGGATGCCCCGGTCGGACACGATCCGGAGTCGGTGCGTGTCGAGAAGCAGCGGCTGTTTCGCGCCATGCGGCCAATCGATCCGGCCTGCGTGGTGCGCGGTCAATTTCGCGGCTATCGCGACGAGAGCGGCGTGGCGGCAGATTCGCGCGTCGAGACCTTTGCCGCGCTCTGCCTGCACATCGACACCTGGCGCTGGGCCGGCGTGCCGTTCTATATCCGCGCCGGCAAGTTTTTGCCGGTCACCGTTACCGAAGTCATGGTGAATCTGAAGTGCCCGCCGCTGGCGATCTTCGACGAGATCAACTCGGCGACCTCGAACTATTTCCGCTTCCGGCTCAGCCCAGACGTGGTGATATCGGCCGGTGCGCGGGTCAAGCGGCAAGGCGAGGAAATGCGCGGCGAGCCGGTGGAGCTGATCGCTCGCCATGAGCCGCGCAGCGAACAATTGCCTTATGAGCGCCTGCTGCGCGATGCGATGCGCGGCGACCCGTCGCTGTTCACACGCGATGACAGCGTGGAAGCCGCGTGGCGGGTCATCGACCCGGCGCTGGGCACAGACGAGCCGGTGCAGGAATACGAGCAGGGCAGCTGGGGACCCCCCGCTGCCGCGGACATCGTGGTCAGCGACAAGGGCTGGCACAATCCAAAACCCGAGGAGACGGCGCCGTGCTGACACCTGTCGTGAACGCGGATCGGAAGCGGACGCCAACAGCAGCCTTCCAGGAGCACCCCATGAAACCGACGCGGCAATTGCATGAACTCGGCCAGAGCCTGTGGCTGGACAACATCACCCGAGAGTTGCTCGATAACGGCGCCCTGCATCGTTACATCGAGGATTTCTCGATCACCGGCCTGACCTCGAACCCGACCATCTTTGACGGGGCGATCGGCGGCGGCGGCGCCTATGATGCCGGCATCCGCGAGAAGGTGCGGACTGGAAAGTCCGGCGAAAGTCTGTTCATCGAATTGGCGCTGGAGGACCTTAGCCGCGCCGCCGATCTGTTCCGCCCGGCGTTCGACGCCAGCCATCACGTCGATGGCTGGGTCTCGATGGAAGTCTCGCCGCTGCTGGCCGGTGATACCGATGGCAGCATCAAGGCCGCCCGGCAAATTCACCGACAGGCCGATCGGCCGAACCTGTTCGTCAAGATTCCGGGCACCCCCGAAGGCATTCCGGCGATCGAGGAATCGATCTTCGCCGGCGTGCCGATCAACGTCACCCTGCTGTTTTCGAGCGAGCAGTATCTCGCCGCCGCCGGGGCCTATCTGCGCGGCATCGAGCGCCGCATCGCCGCCGGGCTAGATCCACGGATCGCCTCGGTCGCCTCGCTGTTCGTCAGCCGCTGGGATGTGGCAATCAAGGACAAGGTTCCCGCGGAACTTCGCAACAAACTCGGTATCGCGATCGGCGGGCGAACCTACCGCGCCTATCGCGAGCTCCTTGCATCGCCGCGCTGGCGCTTGCTTGCCGAAGCGGGTGCGCGCCCGCAGCGTCTGCT
>Ga0326597_10015206_pt1 | contig 10071 bp, 10 predicted proteins | sample RVTome_12_FD_203789 | JGI IMG/M metagenome (GOLD analysis project Ga0326597, IMG submission 203789) | Soil microbial communities from uranium-contaminated site in the Upper Colorado River Basin, Wyoming, United States - RVT100D185 | ecosystem: Environmental > Terrestrial > Soil > Contaminated >...
CACCCCGGGCCCGTGGCGTTTCCAGAAATTCCACATGGTCTTCCGCGGGGTTTTGGCGGCAGGAAAACGAAAATTGCTCATTATGTGCTACTCCGCGAAAAACGCAAACTTGAATCTGACCGGGAATGATCGGGACGCACCGGCCTACCGCAAGTTGTGTCCCGTTGTTGCTGCCGCGACCGTTCCCGCGTGCATCTCCGCGGCATAGAAATGATAGCTGTCGCGGCTCATCCGCTTGCTGTGATACATCGCGGTGTCCGCATTCTTGATTAAATCGACCATGCAATCCCCGTCGCGGGGGTACATGCTGATCCCGATGCTCGCGGTAATGCGAAGTTGATGGCCTTCGATGGAATAGACCGGGTGCGAGATGCCCTGGCGGATTCTTTCCGCTACATCCGCCACCTGCCCGGCCTGCTTGATCTCGGGAAGGGCGACGCCAAACTCGTCGCCCCCGAGCCGCGCGACGCAATCGACTTCGCGCACCGCCCGCTTCAGCCGCTCCCCGACCTGTTGCAGAAGCAGGTCTCCTACCCGGTGCCCGAGCGAGTCATTGACTTCCTTGAAGTGGTCCAGGTCGAGGATTATCACCGCGCACATTGTCCCGAACCTTTTGGCAAGTTTGAGCGCCTGATCCAGAAGCTCGGCAAAGGTTGCCCGGTTCGGCAGGCCGGTCAACCAATCGTGGTAAGCCAGATGAACGATCCTGGCTTCACCCGCGATGATGATCTTGTCTGCCCGGCGCATAATTTGAAAGAGAAAAAGGTAGAGCAAAGCGAGGCTGCCGAGAACGCCGCCAAGGATCTGCCACTGGGACTTTTCGAGCTTTGCGACCAGTTCGGTCACGTCCGAGTAGACTTCAAATACGCCTTCGATCGGCGCGGTCTCGCTATTCCGGATCGGAATGTAGGAAAAGACAAGGTTGCGGTCAACGATCACTTGCTCGAACGCATCAAACTGATGCCTGAAGGTTATATCGCTTGCGGTCTCGCCGGCCTTGGCGCGCAGAAATCCGGGATTGCTGCGTTTGTCCTCGCCGATTTGTTTTGGATCGGTGGAGAACACCGTGAGGCCATTGAGATCGTAAATTTTCACCTTGACGACATTGAGCCCCCTCATTTGCCGCTGCAAATCTTCTCTGAGCCGGGCAATTTCGGGATGCTGCGGCAGCTCGGTCTTCGGGATACGGGATGCGCCGCTGACGAACACGGAGTACCCCGGCCAAGTGGTGTTCGCAAAGACCCGGGTGAGGGCGACGTTGTTCCGGCTCTCGTGTTCCATCAGCGCACGAAAAGCGACGTGCCGATAAAAGAAGAACAGCGCGGCAAGGACGGCGAGAACGCCCACCAGGCTCGTAACGGAGAAGTAACGGATTAGATTGAACGGTGCAGTCATTGGCAAGTTTAACGTTGATGAGTGGTTTGAAGGACATTCTGAGGTGGCAACCAGGCATTTAGCCCGCGATCAAACTTGATGGATTTGATCCAGGTCAAACCAGCGTGAATTGGCGACGTTCCGCACAACGCCCCGGCGCGCGCTCCGCTCGCGTCGCGAGATAGTGCTCGACGCGACGCGCCGTGCCGGCGGCCTGCTCGATGCATGCCGCGGTGGACACTCCGGAAAAATAATTTCCGGTCAGGAACAAGCCGGCGTGTTCGCGCTCACCCGTTGCAATTTTGCCGAGCCGCTGCGCGTGGTCCAGCCCGGGTTGTGGCAACCCATAGCGCCAGCAATGCGTGCGCGCAATGAGCGGCGCCGCGCGGCCGCCGAGCAGTTGCCGCACTTCGCTGTGCACGAGGTCCTGCAGCTCATCCGGCTTCAGCAGCGCGAGTTGCGGCTGCCGCGCGCCGCCGACAAAAGCGGTAAGCGCAATGTGCTCCGGCGGCGCGCGTTGCGCAAACAGCGTGGATGAGAACAGCATTCCCAGCGTGCTGCGCTTTTCAACCGCAGGCGCAAGCACGCCCACGCCGTCCAATCGATGCGCGATCGACTGGGCGCGGTATCCGAGGAACACCACCGCCAGAGGCGGATGGCGGATTTCCGCGAGCGCTTCCGTGATGCGCTGGTCAAGGCCGCGCAGGACCGCGGCAGCCGCATATGCGGGTAAAGCGACGATAATGCTGTCCGAAGCGGTCCACTGCGCGACGCTGCCGTGCCGCACCTTCACGCGATAGCCGCCGCCTGTCCTGTGATGCACCGCTTCGACACGATGGCCGAGAAAAATTCGTCCCGTCAACCGTTGCGCGACGGCGCGCGGCAGAGTTCCCAGCCCCTGACGAAAGGAATTCAGTACACGTCTCCCCGGGTCGCCGGCGGCGGCTTTTGCGCCATGCCGAAATCGCGATTTGATGATGCCGCCGATCACCGAGCCGGCGCTGCGCTCGAGCTGCTTGAGTCGCGGGAATGCCGCATCAACGCTCAGTTGCTCCGGGTCTCCCGCCAACAGCCCTGCCACCAGCGGGTCGACGACGTAGTCGAGCAACTCGCCGCCGAACCGCCGGCGCACGAAACCAGCGACGGTTTCATCATCGCGTTGCGCTGGAACGAAAGGTTCCATGAGCATGCGCAGGCGGCCCGGAAGCGAAAAGAAATCGCCCAGCAGAAAACGGCAAGGCTGCAACGGCAAACCGCGCATGCGCCCGCCGCGCACCAGGTAGCGGCAGCGGGCGGCGGCGCTACGGGTCACCTTTTCGGGATCGAGCCCCAGTTGCGCGACCAGCGTATCCGCAGCCGGCGCCGGAGTCATTATGCTGTTGGCTCCGTATTCCATGAGAAAGCCATCGATGCGCTCCGAGCGCATCCGCCCGCCCGGCATATCGCCTTGATCGAACACCACGACGTCGTGCCCACTGGCGCGCAACAGGTACGCCGCGGTCAGGCCAGAGATGCCGGCGCCGATGACAATTACTTCGGCCACTGCGCACCGGTGGCGTTGCCGGATGCGTAAACGGGAAACCGCAAGGGCGGACGGTGCGCGCGCATGAAGTCGACGGTGATCAGCCCTTGCGCTTCGTTGGCCGCGCATTCCTCGAGACGCGCCTTCACCCTGCCGCGAATGAAGGCCGGCATGCGCTCCAACAACGCCCGGGCAGCGGGCTCCCACGTTAATTCCCCCCGCTGCGCAAGCATGGCGGGCGCCGCCTCGGGCAGCGCGTCAGCCGGCCTGACGTGAAGGCAATTCGAATCTTCCGCCATCAAGTCACCATGCCGTGCGAGCGCGCGAGCGCGGCAGCCGCCGCAACTGTAGCGAAAATCGCACGCGCCGCATTTGCCCGCGGGCAGTTCCGTACGCAAACGCGTGAGCAGCGGATGCCGCTCCCAGATTTCGCGCAGCGGCGTAGTCCTTACATCGCCGACGACCTCCGGAACATAGGGACAAGGCGTCACCAGCCCCTGCGGCGCGATGCGCAGATAGCTGCGGCCTGCCAGGCACGCGCTCGACCATTGGGCGTAGGAATTCACGGTTTCGCCGCCGTGCAAACCGAGCTTCCGGCGCAAGTACGGCGCGCAGCGCGCGCGTATCATCAGCTGCGGGCGTTCGCGTTGCAGCCGCACAACACAGTCGAGTGTCTGCTCATATTGCGCCGGCGTGAGATCCGTTTGCGTCACGCCGCGGCCGGTGCATACCAGGAAGAAAAAGTTCAGCGCCAATGCGCCGAGCGATTCGGCAATGTCCGCCAGCGCGGCGAGATCGCTGCGGTTTTCGTCAAACAACGTCGCTTGCAACGACACCGCCATACCGGCGCTGCGCGCGGCGCGAACCCCGCGCAACGCCGCCTCCCATGCCCCCGGAACACCGCGCAAGCGGTCATGAAACAAAGGCGCAGCGGAATCGAGACTCACGCCCACTCCCGCCGCGCCAGCTGCTTTAAGCCGTTGCGCCCGGCGTTCGTCAAGCAGCGTGCCGTTGGTGCCGATCACCGGCGCCAGGCCGCGCGCCGCGGCGTGCCGCACCAATGTATCGAGATCGCGTCGCAGCAACGGCTCGCCGCCGCTCAGCACCAGCATCGCTCCCGGTGCGAGATCGGCGATTTGTTGGATGACCTCGCACACCTCGGCCGTGCCCAGTTCGCCGGAAGATTTTCCCCCGCGTTGCAGTGCGTCGAGATAACAATGGCTGCACGCGAGATTGCACCGGCGCGTGAGGTTCCATGAGACCAGCATCGGCGCTTGCGCGCTCACCGGTTTTTCCCTGCCCCATGCGCAAACGGACACTTTTGGGGCCCTTGCTCCGCAGCAGCGGGCGCTGCCGGCGCCGCATCCGCCGCACGATCGCGCATCATCGCGCCAAGACATGAATCGATCACATCGGAAGTCACCACCGTGTGCCCGCGTTCAAGCGCATGCCTGATCACGGCACGTCTTGCCATGCCGCGCGCGAATTCAGGCACGCGCTGCATGCGCGCCTCGGCCTCGCCGGTCCAGGCGACGCTTACCTCGGCCACCTGCTCCGGCGCCGGCTCGAAGCTGCGCGCCGCGAGCAACAGGTTGCATGGCGAGGAGCGCAGCAGGTTTTCGGTGGTGCTGCCGAGATCCATCGTGGCATCCGAGTGGGCGCCGATGCGCCCCACGGCGAGCAGCCACGGCTCGCGTTCGCGCACGTAGTTCAGCATTTGCTCGAAGGCCTTGCCGGCGAGCAACGTGGTTCGCAGTTCCACGCCCTCCGCGGCGGCGATCTTTTCCGCAACGTCGAGATGCGCCTGGTAGATCTTGGCAAGACCGCCATCGATGATTTCCTCGTGCAGCTTCTCCTGCTCCTCGAAGCGAAACACGCTGGCCGCAGCAGGCGACAGCACGCCGGCGATGCTATGAAAGGCGGTGTAGTGGAAAAACGGATCGTAGACCGCGATCGCCTCGACCGGCCGCTCGCATATCCGCGCCAGCCCGAGCGCGGCCTTGAGCGCGCCGTAGGAATGCGCGCTGCCGTCGATCGCGACCGCGATCGCACCCGGTCGATGCGTGGCGACGGTCTTGACCACCAGCAGATCGCGGTCGATGCGCCGCGCCACTCTTTCGCACACGCTGCCCACGTACGAGGAAGCGACCGCCCCCAGTCCCAGTGCGCCCATGATGACGAGGTCGTGGCTCGATCCGCGGATATCCTCCACGAGCTTGCGCCAGTTCTTGCCCTCCAGCGCCACGCGCCGGCACGGCACCCGCGCTTGTTCGCACTTCTTACCGACGACATCGAGGTAGCACTCGGAGATCAGGCTGAGACCGCGGGTGATGAGGTCGTCGTGAACCTCGCGCTGCTCAGCGAGCTTCTGCTCCTCGAGATAGCGCTGCGGCAGCCCGCTTTCCATTTGGCGGAAGCGCCGGTCGTGCAGGCCCGCCGCATAGACGTGGCTCGCCGTGACACCGACGCCGGTTTTCCTGGCGATGGCGATGCCGAAGTCCACGGCGCGCAGCGCGTGGGCCGAATTATCGAAGGGGATGTAAATTGACTTATACATCGCGCCTGCCTCCGCCGTTCTCACCGCGCCACCGTCACATTCCCATCTTGGCCCGGACCTCGTCCATGACCTGAAGCGTTACTTCGCCGAGGCCGTATTCCCGCGCGTGGCGCTCGATGCTCTCGCGCACCATGGGACGGACAAAATCGGGCACGCGCTGCAAGCGCTGGTCCGCATCCTCGCTCCACGGCAGCGTGCGTTCCGCCGCGCGCACCATTTCCGGCGGCTGGTGCGCAGTTGTCCGCCCGCCGATCGCCCCACCCAGACTGTGCGCCAACTGAGTTTCCCCGGGATTGGTCAGCAGCGCCACGCGATGTTCGCAGCGCGGACAGCGGAAGACAACCGTGAGCGAGTCGCCGTGTGCGGCGCCGGAGGCCGGCACCGATTTCATCGCTTCATCGCACGCCACGCACAGGAATTTCATCGCGCCCCTCGCCGGTTGCGCCGCGCCCACAGCCCGCCGCCGAGCATCGCGCCAAGCGTGCCCGCCGCGAGCTGCGCCAGCGGCCAGACAAAGAAAAACGTCGAATCTCCGCGCGGCAGTCCAGGCAGCGGATCCGGCATTATCTTGAGAAATTCGGCGCTGAAAATCACGAGCGCCACGGCGCCGAAGTAAAACACCGCGATAAAGGCGCCGTTCAGCGGCTCCGCCGTCCGGGCGCGGTAGCCCGTTACGACCGCGCCGCAAAACAGGCACAGCGTGCCGATGTTGGCGGCCCACCACGTTCCCTTCCCGGCGAACGCAAAGGCCCAGGTTCCCGCGGCAAGCGTGCCGAGGAGCGCGATGGCGAAGCCGGTCCACGCCGCTGCCCACGCAATGTCGCCGCGCGTGATGTGCTGCGCGTCGTTACGGTCAATTGCGTTTGGCATCGCGCTCACCCGCACCGCGCAAACTTTTCATGAAAGCGATCAGGTCGCCCAGTTCCTGCGCGCTCATCCGCTCCTTGGCTCCCGGCGGCATCATTTGAGGGTAAGTCTTCGCCGCATCCACCGCCGCCTGGCACTCGATGAGCCCGCTCGCGGGCAGCGGCGTGAAGCACGCCCACGGATCGACGATAGCCTCGCGCAGATAATCCTCCGCCGATACGCCCGGCCTGCGCGCCTCGGCCTGTCTGCCCGCAGAGGACAGATCCGGCCCGCGCTGGCCGCCGCGAATGCCGAGCGCCTCGATCGTGTGGCAGGCAAAACAGCCGAACTGCGGGCTCAGGAACACCTCTTTGCCGCGCTTCTCCACGGCGCTCTCGCCGCTGGGGCTGGGGGCTTCGGCTTTGGGTGTTTCGAACTGGGGGTAGTACCAGGTGCCGAAGGCCATCATGCCGCCGACCGTCGCAACGTAAACGAACAGAATACTGGCAAACGTGGTGAACGCCGAACGCGGCGGCCGGATCGGGCCCCAGTTGAGCAGCATGAAAAAGCCCGCCGCCCCCGCCACGACCAGGCTGAAGAACGTGAGGTAAGGCGTGCCGAAGCGCACGCCCCACGCCGCGGGCAGCAACGGCAGCAGCATCCAGATGACCATCAGCGCCGCGGCGGCGAACAGCGCCGCGCCGCGCACGCGCTGCCAGCGCTGCCTCCATGTCGGCGCGGCGGCGGCGCTTCCGAAGTTCTGATCCGCCGCGGAAATGGTGTTCACCGGATCAGTCATCGGCTTTCCCCACGACGAAGCCGACCCAGAAGACGAACGCCACCAGCATGAAAAACAACAGCGCGGTGACGGCGGCCATGAGCGACGAATGGCCCAGCGTCGCCGTGTACCAGTACGGCGTGACATCCTTTACCGCGCCGTAGATGTGGTAGTCCATGCGCGTGAACGAGCGGATCGCCCCCATCAACCCCATCAGGTAGATCGCGACGGCGGGAATGAAGATGAGCACGTATTGCGCCATCGGATCGATGCGGCCCCACCGGATTGCCCCGGTCGCGCGCGCCCGCCGGTAGAGCAAGTACGTGACGAAAGTCATGATGATGATCGCGGTTACCGCGAGCGCCTTGGCCACCATCAAGCCGAGGAACGTGAAACGCTCGGGAAGGATCAGCGCCTGTTCGCTCACCCCCGCGGGAGCTTTCGCCAGCAGATCGGGGAAGAAATTCTGCGGCACCACCCAGACGATGCCGCCAGCGAGCAGCACGCAGAAGATCGCCTTCATGTGCGGCGCGAACCGCGCGCCACCCTCGATGCGCTGCATCGAGAGCCACATGTAGAAGTTGGCGCCGAGAAAGAGCAGCACCACCAGCAATCCCTGCATCACGAAATAGCCGGAGAGCTTGTCCGCCATCATGAAGGTGGCGAGCTGCGCGTCATAAATGAAAAACTCCCTCGAAAGGATGTAACCCGCGAGCGGCATCGTGATCAGCGCGCCCACGCCGATCAGGTTGCCGATGTAGCCCATCCAGTCGTAGAACGCTCGGTCCTCGTCCTTCCTGGAGGTCAGGAACATGAACGCGGCGAACAGTGCGACCACGAAGCCGCCAAACGTGACGTTGCCGAGGAAGCGGTGCAGATTCAGGGGCCACCATGTGGCGTTATCGATCATCATCCACAGGGTCGCCGTCTCGATCGCTTTGGGCGGCGTGTTCATGAATCCGGTCACCGCGTTCATCAGCAGCATGACGGCGGTGCCGAGCACGTTGAGCAAAATGCCGATGCCGATATGCGTCCACTTCCCGGCCGCGGTGCGGCTGAGCGGTGCCCAGGTGTACCAGTAAACGTACATGCACACCGTCTCGATCAGGATGAAAATCCCGTACGCGACCCACACCGGGTAGAGCGCCCTGAACAGGTAATTCGTGATCGGCTGGTACGGCCCCATCAGCACGAAGGCGAACATCACGCCGAAGATGGCAGTGAGCGAATAGGCGATCGCCACCACCTTCATCGTCTCCTGCGCCAGGCGTTCGTACCTTTGATCCCCGGTTCGCAGCCCGAGCCATTCGCTGACCACGATGAAGATCGGCGCGCCGAGCACAAAGGCGGCAAAGAACAAGTGAAGCTGCGCCACCAGCCATATTGCCGTGCGCGCCCCGATCAGCGGGAAATCCAGCGGCATATCACGTCCCGGCGAGCTTCGAGGTCACGACCAGCGTGCCATGCATGCCGCGCTGGTCGTGATTGGAAAGCGGGCAACTGATCTTGTAATCGCCTTCCTGGAGAGTAACTTCGAGGCGGACGGTGCGGCCGGGGCTGAATTTTTCGGCGTGCGCCTCAACCCCGGGACCCTCGACATGAAAGTTGTGCGCGAAGCGCCCTTCGTTGCGCAGCACGAAGGTCACGGCGCCCGGTTTGACGCGGATCTTGTTGGGGACCATTTCATATTCTTTGAGCGCGATTTCGACTTGGCCACCCCTGAACTCGGTGTAGTCACCCTCTGCCGCGTCGGTTTTCTCCGCCGTCCGTGCCGCCGGCGTCCCGGGTTTGATCGCGGCGATCGCGACACCCGCCTGATGCCCGTGCTCGGCAGTGGCCGGCGCGGGAACACGCTCGCGCGCGCCACGCATCGCCGGCTCGCCGGCGAACCAATGCGGCAGTTCGCCTAGCTCGCGCGGCACGCCGGGATGCTCGGCAACCTGGGCGAGCATCCAGCCCATCAGCACAACGGTGAGCGACAGGACGGCTACAGCTGAAGCGACTGCCGCGATTCGCCTCAACTGCGCCGGGTCCTGTGCTCCCCGAGCAACGAGCGCGCGAGCCACTTCCGTGCGCCCGCCGTCGCGCTGCACCGGTCAGGGCAGCACGGTGACGTAGGCGACCATCGGACCCTGCACGGGCTTGCCCTTGTCGTCATAGCCCTTGAGTTCGCCTTTCGCGCCGATGAACGTGTGTACCTCGCAAATCATGCGGTAAGTGCCGGCCTGATTCGCCTGGAACCTCAGTGTCACCTGCTCGCCGCGCACAAACTCACCCGATTTGAGTTTTTCGGGCCCTTCGTACGCATTGGGGTTCGCGCGCGCGACGGCCTTGGCCCCGGTGGGCTTGAAGGAATCGTCAATGATTGCGGCGCCCTCGCTGCCGATCTCGGTGCCCTCGATGGTCAGGTTGTGGCGGTCGCCCTTGACGGAATGGATGTGCAGCACCACGCAGTCCCCCTTCTTGACGATGATCATCGAGGGATCGAAGGTATAGCGCTCGAGCTTGGAGTTGGCTGCGCGCGCGCGCCCGCGATCGTTATAAGCCGCAGGTTTGCCCTCCTTGTTTTTGGGGACCGTGTCCCACTCGCCGGTGGCGATCAGGAACTCCCTGACCGGCGCTTTGGCCGCGCAGGTCGGAGACAGCCCGGCGGTTTTCGCTTTCGCCGCAGGCTGTGCCGCGGCCACGCCGGACGTTACTGCGAGAGTGACGCTGGCAAATGCCAGGAAAAAGGTCTTGCGCAACATGGGCACCTCCTTGTTGGTCGGTTTGGAAACCGCGAAGCGATGGGAAAATCGGCTCTTCCGGGTCTTACGGGATGAGCCGGAATTATTTTCCAACCAAGGAGAACGAAAAGGAATCGGGGGGTCCCCATAGAAGTGATAAGGGAATTCCCCTACCCGACTTCCAGAAGCACCGCCATCTTGACGAGTTCAGCCAGCGACTTTGCGTGCATTTTCTCCATGACCTTGGCGCGGTGGATCTCGACGGTCT
>Ga0326597_10015207_pt1 | contig 10071 bp, 10 predicted proteins | sample RVTome_12_FD_203789 | JGI IMG/M metagenome (GOLD analysis project Ga0326597, IMG submission 203789) | Soil microbial communities from uranium-contaminated site in the Upper Colorado River Basin, Wyoming, United States - RVT100D185 | ecosystem: Environmental > Terrestrial > Soil > Contaminated >...
TGGCCGACCGTGTCAATGCGTCCCTCGACTCGACCGCGAGCCGGATCGATACCGTCCGGCACCACCAGGCCGGCCCCGAGACCATCGGTCAGACGGTGGCGGACGCGACCGACGCACTCGAGCGGTATCGCGATGAGGCGCGGGCCCTGAAAGGTCCGCGCAGGGCGCAGGCCATCCGTGACGATTTCGTGGCCGAGATCGAGCGGGCGGGCCGCGCACTCGGCATGGTCGAGCACGGCGTCAACATCCTGGCTTCGTCCCGGCGCGGGAGCCGTGACCTGGAAGCGCAGACGTCGATCAAGCGGGGCTACCTGAACCTGATCCATGCCCGCGAAGCGGTCGCCCGGCACGCCATCCGGGCGGACGATCTGCGGATCGAGGAGCCGCCGTCGGAGCGAACCCGCTTTGGTGTCTGAGCGTCGCATCTGACCACACCATCTAGTGGTACTCTCGGCGTACACCACAAGCGGTTGTGTAGGAGTCACCAGGAGAGCCATGCGCTGTCCCCAGTGCAGCGAGCGTGAGACCCGCGTTGTCGACTCGCGTGATCTCGACGATTCGGCGACCATCCGACGGCGCCGTGAATGCGTGGCGTGCACGTTTCGGTTCACCACGTACGAACGCGTCGAAGCCGCTCGCCTCATCGTGCTCAAGCGCGACGGCTCGCGCCAGGAGTTCGACCGCGACCGGCTCGTCTCCGGCCTGCGCAAGGCGTTGACCCGGCGTCCGGTCGCCGACGGCGCCGCCGAGGGCGCCGCCGACGCCATCGAGGCCGAGCTGCGTTCGGCCGGCGTCACCGAGGTGCCGTCGTCGCGGATCGGCGCGTTGGCCATGGAGCAGCTCCGCGGGATCGACCAGATCGCCTACATCCGCTTCGCCAGCGTCTACCAGAGCTTCGAGGACCTGGAGGCCCTCAAGCGCGAGGTGGACTCGCTGTACGCCGAGCGCGGCAGCGGGAGCTTCGCGAAGTGAGCGTCCTCTCCGACCGCGACATCCGGGCGGCCCTCGATGCCGGCACGGTCAAGATCCGGCCGTATGACGCCAACGACCTGCAGCCCTCATCGGTCGACCTCCACCTGGACCGCAGCTTCCGGGTCTTCCGCAACAACCGTTACGCCTATATCGACGTCCGCGCCCCACAGCCCGACCTGACCGAGCTGCTGACGATCGAGGACGACGAGCCGTTCATCCTCCACCCGGGTGAGTTCGTCCTCGGCCAGACCCACGAATGGGTCGAGCTGCCGAACGACCTGGTCGCCCGCTTGGAAGGGAAAAGCTCCTTGGGGAGACTTGGATTGCTGATTCACTCCACGGCTGGGTACGTTGACCCAGGCTGGAAGGGCAATTTAACGCTGGAATTGTCAAACGTGGCCAACCTGCCGATTGCATTATACCAAGGGATGCGGATCGGGCAGATCAGCTTCTTCCGGATGTCGAGCCCGGTCGACCGGCCGTACGGCTCGCCGGAGCTCGGTTCGAAGTACCAGGGCCAGTCCGAGCCGACGGCGTCGGCGTTCCACCGCGACTTCGACGCCGGGCGTCGGACCGGGGACAAGACGCGGTCGTAGCGGGTGGCGATCAACGACGCCGTCGACTGGGTGCGCGAGCTGGGTGGCGGCGTCCGGGTCGCCCTCATCCAGGCCGGCACGTTCCGATCGGACGCGGGGGCGCTCTTCGGGCCGGTGCCGTGGGCGCTGTGGGGCGGGCTGGTCACCACCGAGGTCGATGAGAGGCGGCGCCTCCACCAGGCGCTCAACTGCCTGCTGATCGAGACGCCGGCCGGGCGGGTGCTGGTCGAGACGGGCATCGGCGAGCGTGTCGATGACAAGACGCGGGAGATGCGGGCCTACGAGGGACCGGCGGTCGTGCCCGCGCTCGAAGGGGCAGGGTTCGCGCCGGAGACCGTCGATGTCGTGGCCATGAGCCACCTGCACTTCGATCACGCCGGCGGGCTGCTGCGGGCCGACGGGTCACGTGCGTTCCCGCGCGCGACGATCGTCGCCCAGCGCGCCGAGTGGGAGGTCGCCCTTGGCGACAACCCACGGCTCGTCGCCTCGTACATCCAGCCGGAGCTGGCGCTCGTACGCGACTGGGGCGCTGAGGGCTGGGCGGAGGGGGCGCGCGAGCTCCTGCCCGGCGTCTCGGTCGTGCCGACCGGCGGCCACTCCACGGGTCACCAGGCGGTGGTGGTGCGCGGCGGCGGCGGGTGGCCGCTGGCCTTCTTCGGCGACCTGATGATGCGGCCGTGGGCCGCCAACCCGCGCTGGGTCACCTCGTACGACGATTTCCCGCTGGAGTCGGTCGCCCGCAAGGCCGAGCTGTTCGCGCAGGCCGCCGACGAGGGCTGGACCGTCGTCCTGTCGCACGAGCGCGAGCACCCGATCGGGCGGCTCGTCCGCGACCGGGATCGCTTTCGTTACGAGGCGGATTGACCGTCCTCGGTCACGGGAGAATGGCTTCGATCGCGGCGACGGCGCTTGCCTCGTCGACCGTCTTGCCGACCGAATCGATCACGCCGTCCGGCCTGATGAAGAACTGGGTCGGCAACCCGAACACCTTGTATTGCCGGAAGACGTGGCCCGACGCGTCGAAGCCGATGGTGTAGGTCAGGTCGTAGCGCTCGGCGAAGGCTCGGATGTCGGTCGGCGAAGTCTCCTGGACGGCGATCGCCACGACGACCAGCCCCGCATCGCGATAGCGCTCGGCCAGCTCGCGGATGATCGGCGTCTCCTGCTGGCACGGCGGGCACCAGCTCGCCCAGAAGTTGACCCAGACGGCCTTGCCGCGCAGCCCCGCCAGGCGAATCGGCTGGCCGTCGAGGTCGGTCAGCTGGTAGGTCGACCCGTCGTCGAGCGTGGCCGAGAAGTCGGGCGCAAGGTCGCCCGGCTTGAGGCCCTCCTGCGGCGCCGGCCCGATGATGTACTGGGTTGGGCGCGGGTCGACCGTTCCCGGGCCCGTCCCGGTGTTCCCGAGCGGCGTGGTGACGGCGACCAGCAGGATGACCGCGACCACCACGATCCCGAACGCCGCCAGTAGCTGTCGACCGCTGAACGGACCCACGAGCCCGTGTCGCTCCGGCCGGTGGACGAACCCGGGCCGATCCGCCACCTAGATCGCCGTGTTGAAGTTGAAGTACCGCGGAAAGAGCGACAACCAGTCGAAGACCATCGCCACGCCGATGAAGGCGACGAGCAACCCGCCGATCAGTGAGACGACGCGCCCGTGTCGAACGAGCGGCGCCAGGAGGCGCGGCGCCCGGTCGTACACCGCGGCGATGAGCAGGAACGGCAGTCCAAGCCCCAGGGTGTAGGCGATCAGCAGGAACACGCCCTGGAGTGCCGTCGTCGAGGTGGCCGCCAGGGTCAAGATGCCGCCGAGGATGATCCCGATGCACGGCGTCCAGCCGATGGCGAAGATGGCACCGAGCCCGAACGACGCCAGCCAGCCACCCCTGGCGCTGACGATCCGGCCGCCGAGCCGGTCGCCAACGGTGGTGCCGCCGGCCCCGGCGGCGAGCCGCATCGAATGCGTCGCCATCGCGAGCGAGCCGGCCGCTCCGGCATCGAGCGGTCGCCAGTTGCGCTCGAGGGCCGGAATGCGCAGGATCCCGGCGAGGTTGAGCCCGAGCACGATCAGGATCGCGCCGCCGACGATCCGCAGAGCCGGCAGGTAGTCGACGAGCGGTCCCGCGGCGAAGGTGGCCGTGACGCCAAGCAGGGTGAACACGGCCCCGAACCCTGCGACGTACGCGAGCGCGTGGCGCATCGCCGACCATCGAGAGGGTGGCGCCCCGTCTGCCGCCGACGCGACCGCGATCGCGCTCAGCTGGCCGATGTAGGCCGGGACCAGCGGCAGCACGCACGGCGACAGGAAGCTGATGACGCCGGCCGCGAGGGCGACCAGGAGGGTGAGGTCCGTGCCGGTCATCGCTCGCTCAGGCGTCGAGGACGTCGGTCAGCAGGCGGCGTACCTGCGCAGCGCTCGTGGCGAGCTCGAGGCGTCGATCGCCGAGCTCGACGACCGGGATCGAGCTGAAGAAGGCCCGCTGCCAATCCGGATTGCTTTCGATGTCGCGTTCGACGAGCTCCGGTGTCGTGAGGCCAGCCTGCCGGCGCGCCTCGAGGAGGCCCGACACGAGGTCTCGCGCCTCGTCGCACAGGCAGCAGCCCGGGCGGCTGTACAGGATCAGGTCAGGGAGGGGGGTGAGGGCCATCGGCCCGGAGATTGTACGCGAGGGCCCCGCTCACTCCCTTCCGGCGGGCGCCGAGGGGGAGGCCGAGAGGGAGCAGGCCGCCGCAGGGAGGAGCGACGGCCATGCCGCCGTGACGCCGCGCAGGCAGGTGTGGTTCCGCCTGCCCGCCGCTGCGATCGCGCGCCGGCGCGGTACGATGGGGTCCGTGCCCCCGTAGCTCAGTGGACAGAGCGAGGCCGTCCTAAGGCCTGCGTCGGCGGTTCGAGTCCGTCCGGGGGCGCCAACCTCCGTTCTGCCGCAGTCTGTCACCAGCGAACGCCGCGCGGCCGGGGCGCCCCGACGCACGTGATAGGCTGGGCTCGGTGCACCCGTCACTTCGTGCACAGCCGGGCAGTCGCAGCGCCGGCCAGGATCCGATCCGTATGCAGCTCGAAGATGGGACGTCCGATCGAGCCGGGCACGTTGACCTGATGGTCGAGGCTCGTGTCGCCGTGGGCGATGCGCAGCGCGCGTCGACGGTCGACCAGGTCTCGTCCGAGGCTGACCAGGCCGCGGCCGATACCGATCAGCGGATCTCCGACGCCGATCAATCCGCATCCGACGCCGACCAGATCGGGGCGGGCATCGACCAGCTGGCGTCGGACCGGGACCAGGCTGCTGCCGATCGACAGCACGCTGCAGGCATCGACCTGACGCCCGCCGACGAGCGCGCCTACGAGGCCTCCCGACACGAACGGGAGACCGTCTCGGGAGCCCGCCAGGCGAACCGACTTGAGCGGGCCCGCACGGCCGGCAATCGCGGTGCGACGGCATGGAAGCGAGACCGTACCGGGCATGCCCGAGGCAAGGCCGGACAGGACCGCGATGCCCGTTCGGCGGCCGGGGACGACGCGGTCGAGGCATGGGAGCTGTCGCGCCGCGCCGACAACGACATGACCAAGGAGCTGGGTGCTAAGTACCGAGGGCTGCTGGAGGCGGCGCCCGACGCGATGGTCGTGGTCGACGAGGCCGGCACGATCGTCCTGTTGAATCTTCAGGCCGAGAAGCAGTTCAGATACCACCGTGACGAACTCGTCGGCCAGCCGGTGACCAGCATCATCCCGGAGGGCTTCGCGGAGCGGCTGATCGCCGATGACCTTCGATCGCCGGCCGAGGCGCTGGCCCAGCAGATCGGAAGCGGGATCGAGCTATCCGGTCGACGGAAGGATGGCACCGAGTTTCCGATCGAGATCATGCTCAGCCCGCTCGAGAGCGCCGAGGGCATCCTGGTGACGGCCGCGATCCGCGACATCAGCGTTCGCAAGGCGGCCGAGGCGCACCTCCTCGAGGCGCAGAAGCTCGAATCGATCGGCCGCCTCGCCGGTGGGATCGCCCACGACTTCAACAACATGCTGTTCGCGATCCACGGGTACGCCGAACTCCTGGCCGAGGATCTCGCCGCGCCGAACCGAGCTCGGCTCGATGCCGACGACGCCCTGTTCAATGTCGATGCCATCAGCCATGCCGCCGAGCGCGCCGCGGCGCTGACCGCGCAGCTGCTCGCCTTTGGCCGGCGGCAGGTCATCAGCCCGAGCGTCCTCGATCCCAACGCCGCCATCGCCGGCCTGGAGCCGATGGTCCGCCAGTTGATCGGTACGAACGTGCGGCTCGAGCTCAGGCTCGGCAAGGACGCCTGGCACATCCTTGCCGACGCCGGGCAGCTCGACCAGATCCTCGTCAACCTCGTCATCAACGCCCGCGACGCGATGCCCGATGGGGGTACGGTGACGATCGAAACCGACAACGTCGCCGTCGACGAGCCGTTCGCGATCGAACAGTTCGACGTCAGGCCTGGACCTTACCTGCTCATCGCGGTCACGGACACCGGCGTGGGGATGGACCGCGAAACGCGCGAGCACATCTTCGAACCGTTCTTCACCACGAAGGAGCTCGGCAAGGGAACCGGCCTCGGGCTCGCCTCAGCCTACGGAATCGTCCGCCAGGCTGGTGGCCACGTCCGGCTCGCATCGGAGCCGGGCGCCGGGTCGTCGTTCAAGCTGTACTTTCCGAGAGTCGACGCTCCGCTGTCGGTCGAGCGCTCGACGGTCACGACCACGCCATCTGTTGGGGCCGGCACCGTCCTCGTCGTGGAGGACGAGCCCGTGGTTCGCGAGATTACGGTACGGATGCTTCGTCGCGCCGGCTACGAGGTGATCGCGGCCGCCACCGGCCCCGAGGCGCTGCTGCATCTGGCCGAACGCGGAGCGTCGATCGAGGTCCTCGTCACCGACGTGATCATGGCGAACATGTCGGGGATCAAGCTCGCCGAGCTCGTCATCGATCGGTACCCGCGGGTTGGGGTTGTCTTTCTGTCCGGATACACCGCCGAGACACTCAATCTCGAGCGCGTGACAAGTCGCGGTGCGATATTCGTGGCGAAGCCCGTCACGTCCCGGCAGCTCATCCTCGCCGTCCAGCAGGCCAGAGCCCTGCGCGAGGTCACCTCGCCTTGAGCACGCCAGTCACGCTCCGCTGAAACCGGCGGGATCTGCGTCCGAGCGCGTATCCGCCCGCGCGTGGAATTGTCGCTACGGCCAACCGTGGGTTGGTGGCGTGCAGGACGAGTGGATCTACGAGCTCTCCGTGACGGTGCAGTAGGCAATCGCCTGTTGGAACGGTCAGATACGGACGCCGATGAACGCGCCGACCGCGTACGTGACGGCGGCGGCGATCCCACCCAACAGGAGCTGGCGAAGAGCGGTTCGCAAGGGGTTTCGTCGGGTGAGCCCGCTGATCGTCAGCCCCAGCACGAAGAGGGCGGTCAGGCTCGCCAGAAGGCTGGCGGCGAACGCCGCGGCGCCGGATCCCAGGAGGTACGGGATAAGCGGCACGAGCGCTCCGGACGTGAAGGCCAGGAATGAGCTGAAACCCGCCGACCAGGGCGACCCGATCGACCGTTCGTCCAGGCCCACCTCCTCGAAGATCATCAGCCGGGTGGCATGGTCCGGGTTCGCGAACACGCGGTTGACGAAATGTGTCGCCTCCGTTTCGGTGAAGCCGCGCTCGCGGTAGATGTCGGCCAGGATGGATCGTTCACGGTCGGGTGTCTCGCGGATCTGGTGTCGCTGGAACGCGAGCTGATACTCGAGCAACTCCCGCTGGCTCTGGACGGAGATGTACTCGCCGACGCCCATGCTGAACGCGCCCGCCAGCAGGCCAGCTATCCCCGCCAGCAGGATGACGCCCGGCGCCGCGTTCGCCCCGGCCACACCCATCACGAGCGCCAAGTTCGAAACGAGGCCGTCGTTCGCTCCGAAGACGATCGGGCGGAGCAGTGTGCTCGCCCGTGTCTCATGCGGATCCGAAGGATCGGGAAGGTCTCGCTCATGCCAGATCGGCAGGCGCCGGAGGCGCGCGGACCACATCAACGGATCATGGCGGTCGATCGCCGCGGTGGGCTAGGGCCGAACGGCCCGGTCCTGCGTGGCGTCCGTCCATAGCGGCGCCGACGCCGATTCGGGTCTTTCGGCTCTTGGCGGCATCCCGGTCGCCGCCCAAGCTCGCGCCGTTCGGGCCGAAGCCAGATGGACGGGAGGCGTGGCGGATGCGTGCCATGGTCGTGTACGAGTCGATGTTCGGGAACACGCGCGACGTGGCGCGGGCCGTCGCCGAGGGGATCGCCTCGCGGATGCCCGTCGAGCTTGTCGAGGTCTCCAACGCCCCGACTTCCATTTCGGCCGATGTCGGGCTCCTCGTCGTCGGGGGTCCGACGCACGGCCACGGCCTCTCCAACCCGACGACCCGGGCAGACGCGCATGGGCGCGCGGGCGACCGGCTCGTCTCTCGCGGCATCGGCCTCGGCGAGTGGCTCGAGAACGTGGGCACGTCGGCGGAGCCGCCGGCGACCGCGGCGTTCGACACCCGGATCAAGGGTCCGGGGCTGCTCTGGGGGTCGGCGGCGAAGGCTGCCACCAAGCGCCTCCGAGCGCGCCACTTCCAGGTCGTCGCCGAACCGGAGAGCTTTCTCGTGGGCGGCCCGACGGGGCCGATGTTCGATCGACTCGCGACGGGCGAGCGTGAGCGGGCGGCGGCATGGGGCGCCGGCGTGGCGGCGGCGGTCGCGACGTCGGTCGGCGTGCGCTAGGGACACGCGCCGCCTGCACCCGATCGGCGCGACGCCGTCAGTGGACGATGTGCGTGCCGGCCTTCCCCCGCAGCGCGAGCTCCAGGTCCGAGGGGGCGCAGATGATCGCGTCGGAACCGCCCTTATCGAGGAACTCGAGGCACGCCTCGATCTTGGGCGCCATGCTCCCCGGCATGAAGTGACCACCCTCCGCCAGGTAGGCGCGGGCCTCGGCGACGGTCAGCCGGTCGACCCAGGTCTGGTTGGGCTTGCCCCAGTCGAGCGCCACCCGCTCCACCGCCGTGGTGATCGCGAAGGCATCGGCGTGGACGACGGTGGCCAGCAGCGACGACGCGTAGTCCTTGTCGATGACCGCCGCGACGCCGTGCAGGCAACCTGTCTCATCGGCGACGACGGGGATCCCGCCACCGCCGACGGTGATGACGATGAACCCGTCGGCGAGAAGCGCCAGCACGGCATCCTGCTCGACGATCCGGAGCGGTCGAGGCGAGGGCACGACGCGGCGCCAGCCGCGACCGGCGTCCTCGACCACGGTCCAGCCCTCCTGGTCGTGTCGCTCGGCCGCGCGTGCCTGGTCCATGAACGTGCCGATCGGCTTCGTCGGGTGTTCGAAGGCCGGGTCGTCACGAGCAACCTCGACCTGGGTGACGACGGTGACCGCCTTCCGATCGAACCCCAGCCGCCGAAAGTCGTTCCCGAGGGACTGCTGGAGCTCGTAGCCGATCGCTCCCTGGCTGTCCGCATCGCACACATCGAGCGGGACCTCGTGCAGCTCATGGGCAGCGAGCTCGGATCGGCGCAGGATGAACCCGACCTGCGGGCCGTTGCCGTGCCCGATCGCGACGCGCCATCCGTCGCGGATCGCCGAGGCGATGTGCACGCTCGTCTGGCCGAGGGCCGCGATCTGATCCGGGACGGACTGATGGCGCGCGTCCTTGATCAGCGAGTTGCCGCCGATCGCCACTACCAGGGTCCTGTCCGTCATGGTGCTTGCTCCTTCGGGCCGGGAACGCTCGCTCAGGCCATCGTCAGGGCCATGACGGCTTTCTGGACGTGGAGTCGGTTCTCCGCCTCGTCGTAGACGACCGACTGTGGGCCGTCGATGACGGCATCGGTCACCTCGATGTTGCGGTCCGCGGGCAGCGGATGCATGAAGATCGAGTCCGGGCCGGCGAGGGCCATCCGGCGCTCGTCGGTGATCCAGTCGGTGTAGCGGGCGGAGATCGCCGCACCGTCGGCGTCGTCCCGTGCGACGAGTAGCGGCCCCCAGCTCTTGGCGTAAACGACATCCGAGTCGTGCATGCCGGCGTCGAAGTCGTCCATGATCTCGAACGAGCCACGTGAGCGCCGGGCGTTCTCGGTCGCCTGTGCGACGACCTCGGGCATGAGCCGGAACTCCGGCGGGTGCACGAGCCGCACGTTCATCCCGAACCGCGTGGCGAGCAGGACCAGGTCCTGCGGCACGCTGATCGGCTTCTGGTAGCTCGCGGCATACGCCCAGGAGACGGTGATCGTCCGGCCGCGCGGGTCGCCGAGCTTCTCCTGGATCGTCAACAGGTCGGCCAGGACCTGGTGCGGGTGGTAGAGGTCGCATTGCATGTTGAGCACCGGGACGCGGCTGGCCTCCGCAACCTCGCGGATGTACTGGTTGCCGACGCCCCAGTCGACGTTGCGGATGGCGATCCCGTCGTTGTAGCGGCCCAGGATCTCGCCGATCTCGCGGGCCGTGTCGCCGTGGGCGATCTGGGTCGTCCGG
>Ga0326597_10015208_pt1 | contig 10071 bp, 12 predicted proteins | sample RVTome_12_FD_203789 | JGI IMG/M metagenome (GOLD analysis project Ga0326597, IMG submission 203789) | Soil microbial communities from uranium-contaminated site in the Upper Colorado River Basin, Wyoming, United States - RVT100D185 | ecosystem: Environmental > Terrestrial > Soil > Contaminated >...
CATGCCGTGTTCCTTGGGGATGACTTTCGATGTTTCCGGACGAATAGCGTGTCGCAAGACAGGCGAAGAATGGTGCCGGACTTCGCCGACGCAGTGTCGCTGAAACGACCCACGCCGCGGCGGGCCGGAGGCCCCCGACAGCCCGGCTCATGGCTTGTCAGAGGTTAGCATCCCAGAAATGCTCGCTCAAGTACTTGTGCCCGCCGTCGGGGAACACGGTCACCACCACGGCCGCCGGGTTCTCCTCGGCCACGATGCGCGCCGCTTCCAGGGCCGCACCGGAGGAGACGCCGCACAGCAGCCCCTCCCGCCGGGCCAGGTCCACCACGCAGCGGTAGGCGGCCTCGGTGCGCACCGTCAGCTTGCGGTCGGCCAGGTCGGGGTCGTAGAACGCGGGCACGATGGAGCTTTCCATGTGCTTCATCCCCTCCAGGCCGTGAAAGGCCGCGTCGGGCTGCACCTCGATCACCTCGATGGCCGGGTTGCGCTCCTTGAGGAAGCGCGCCGTGCCCACGAACGTGCCCGACGTGCCCAGGGTGGCTACGAAGTGGGTCACGCGCCCGTGGGTCTGGACGAAGATCTCCGGTCCGGTGGTGTCGTAGTGGGACTTCCAGTTGTTGGGGTTGGTGTACTGGTCGGCGTAGAAGTAGCGCTCCGGCTCCGCCGCATACAGCTCCCGCGCCTTGAGGATGGCGCCGTCGGAGGATAGGGAGGGGTCGGTGAGGATCAGCTCCGCCCCGTAAGCCTTGAGGATCTTGATGCGCGACTGGGTGACGCTGGCCGGCATGCACAGGGTGACGGGATGGCCGCGGGCCGCGCCCACCATAGCGTAGGCGATGCCCGTGTTGCCCGAGGTGGCGTCCAGCAGCACCTTGTCCCCGGTGAGCAGCCCCTCGCGCTCCGCTTCGCGGATAATGGCCCAGGCCGGGCGGTCCTTGGCCGACTGGCCCGGGTTGTGCCACTCGGCCTTGGCAAACACGTTGCCGGTGGGGCAGACCCGGTCCAGCCGCAGCAGGGGCGTGTTGCCGATCAGCTCGGTCACCGACTGTCCGATGGCCCCCGACCCTTCCCAGGGCCCCTCAGCGACCTTGTGTTCCATACCCTGCCCGTCCTGTCTGCGTGCGCGTGATGGCCCCGCGGCTCCCGGGCGGAGCGGCGGCCGGCGGCGCTCCGGGGGCGGAGCCACCGCATTCGACCAGTCTACGGCCGATAGGGGCGTAATTCAACTTCGACGGGCCGGGGGCAGGGCAACCGCAGTGTAAATGAGCTTGTCCGACAAACCCCGGAAATCGAGCTAAGTCATTGATCCGTCGTTCGCCGGGAGGTTTGTCGGACAAGCTCTTGTATCTGCCAATTCCCAAGTACCGATGCCTGCGCCGACCTGTCCCCGCGCACCGCTACTACGGAGCAGCGCCCCACCACATTGCGCTGAGGATGGTCAGCACGCCGATGAGCAGGATGGCGGCGCCCAGCCGGCGCCGGTGACGCCGCGCTGCGCCGGCGAGGCGCGCCAGCAGGGCGTGGCCGCCCGGCCAGGCCACCAGGGGCAGCAGCGGGGCGCTCAGGGCCAGCGCGAACACCAGCAGCGAAAGGGCGCCCGCGGCCAGGTCGCCCAGCAGCAGCGACTGCCCGATCAGCACGGCCACCAGCGGGATGGCGCAGGCCGGAATGGTGAGCCCGCCCAGCAGCCCCAGCAGCACCGGGCCCGAGGCCGGGGCATCGGCCAGCCACGCGCCGGTGAGCCAGGGCACGCGCATCAGGCCGGTCAGGCTGCCCCGCCCCAGGAGGAGCCATGCGCCGACGGCCGCGTAGGCGGCGCCCAGCACGACGAACCAGCCGCTCTGCCAAGCGAACAGGCCCGTTCCGATCCAGGCCGCCGAAAGGCCCACCGCGGCCATCAGCACGGCGCGCACCAGTGCGAACACCGTCGCGCCGGCCATCCGCCGCCGCAGTGGGGCGCCCGCCACCGAGCCCAGGAACAGCAGGTGGATGCCGATGGAGCACGGCTCCAGGAACCCGACGAGCCCGAAGGTCAGCGGGATCAGCACGGTCTGGGTGAGGGTCACAAGGGGCCTCCGACGGGGATGGGCGGGCCATCAGGCCGCGCGGTCGGCCGGGGAAAACCCCAGCTCGCGCAGGGCCTCGGCGATCCGGCCCGGCAGGGCGGGGGCGGGAGCATCGTCGCGCAGCCACACGGCCACCTCGCCGGTCTCGTAGTCGGCCTGGGCGTAGAGCACGCCCTCCATGGCGCGCAGGCGGCCCTCGATGGTCATCTGGCAGCCCGTGCAGTGCATCCCCGTCACCCGCCAGGCCAAGCGCTGCCGCCCCGCGGCGGCCGGCCGCGCCAAGCGGTGCACCCGCACGCCGAAGGAGTTGAGCAGGATGCCCAGGGTGCTGCCCGCCATCGCGCCCATGGCCAGCAGCGGGTGCAGCAGGCCGGCCGCGGCCACGGGAATGCCCACGCCGTTGAAGGCCAGCGCCCAGGCCAGGTTCTGCCGCACCTTGGCGAAGGTGCTCCGGCCCAGCAGCAGAGCCGCTTCCAGCAGGTGCAGGTCGCTGCGGAAGGCGATCACGTCCGCGCTGTCCATGGCAATGTCGGTGCCCGAGCCCATGGCCAGGCTCACGTCGGCCTGGGCCAGGGCGGGTGCGTCGTTGACCCCGTCGCCGGCCATCAGCACCACCTCGCCCCGCTCCTGCATCCGCCGCAGCACTTCGGTCTTCTCCTGAGGCAGCACGCCCGCATGCACCTCCGCGATGCCGACCTGTTCCGCCACGGCCCGGGCCACGGGCTCCGCATCGCCGGTCAGGAGCACCGGCCGCAGCCCGCGCCGCCGCAGGCGCCGCACCACGTCGGCCGCCTCGGGCCGCAGCCGGTCGCGCAGGGTCAGCGCGCCCAGGTAGCGGCCGTCCCGCGCCACGTAGACCAGCGTCCCGGTCCCGTCTTCCCCGGCGGCCGGCCCGGCGGCGCCGTCGATCGCCACGTCTTCCCGCTCCAGCAGGCGCCGGTTGCCCACCAGCAGCGTGGCGCCCGCGATTTCCGCGCGCACCCCCAGGCCGGGCAGGGCCTCGAAGGCGGCGGGCTCCGGCACGGCGAGGCCCATTTCGGCCGCATGTTCCAGCACGGCGCGGGCCAACGGGTGGCGCGAGCCGTGCTCGGCGGCGGCCGCGCAGGCGACCACCTCCGCCGCGCTGCCGCCCGGCGCGGGCGCCACGGCGCTCACGGTGAGCCGCCCCTCGGTGAGCGTGCCGGTCTTGTCGAAGGCCACCGCGGTCACCTGGGGCAGGCGCTGAAAGGCCACCCCGCGCCGGAACAGCACTCCCCGCTCCGCCCCCAGCCCCGTGCCGCGGATCAGCGCCAGCGGCGTGGCCAGGCCCAGGGCGCAGGGGTAGCCGATCACGGCCACGGAGAGGGCGGCGAACAGGGCGCCCAGGGGTTGCCCGAGCGCCAGCCAGGCCGCGCCCGCGCCCAGGGAGACCAGCAGCACCGCGGGCACGTAGAACCGCAGCACCGCATCGGCCAGCAGCACGATGGGCGGGCGCAGCACCTTGGCCTCCTCCACGTAGGCCGCCACCCGGGCCAGGAAGCTCGCGTCGCCCACCCGCTCGGCCGCCACGGTCAGCACGCCCTCCTGGTTGACGCTGCCGCCGATCACGGCGTCGCCCACGCCCTTGGGCACGGGCAGGCTCTCGCCGGTGACCAGCGCCTCGTCCACGCTGGAGGTCCCGGCGACGACGCGCCCGTCCACGGGCACCTTCTCCCCCTCGCGCACCCGCACACGGTCGCCCGGCCGCACCGTCTCCACGGGCACCTCCTGCTCGGCCCCATCGCGCAGGACGCGCGCCCGGCGCGGCTGGAGGCCCAGGATGCGCTGCACCGAGGCGCTGGCTCGCTCCTTGACCTTGCTGGAGGCGAACCCGCCCAGCACGTGGGCGAAGACCAGCAGGGCCCCCAGGCCGGCGAAGCTCTCGACAGGTCGGAACAGGGCCAGGATGCCGGCCGCGAAGCCGCCCAGGGCTCCGTAGGAAAGCAGGACGTGCTGGTTGAGGATGCGGTTGCGCAGGGCGTAGTAGCTCATGCGCAGGATCGGCCAGCCGGCGCCGAAGACCATCGCCGCGTCCACCGCCAGCAGCATCAGCTCCATGGCGCGCGAGCGCAGCCCCAGCGCGGTCATCAGCACCATGGAGGCGGCCACCACCAGCGCCACGTAGCCGGTCACCAGCAGCCGCGGCAGCTCGCCGTAGCGCACCTCGATGCGCCGCCGAACCGCCGGCGTGGTGCCCGCCTCCCACACCTCGTAGCCCAGCCGTTCCAGCAAGCGCAGCAGGTCGGGGGGCCCCGTGCGGGCCGGGTCGTAGCGGATCAGCGCCTCCTCGTGGGCCAGGTTGACCCGGCAGGATTCCACGCCCGCCGTGCGCCGCAGGCCCTTCTCGATGGTCTGCGTGCAGAAGGAGCACATCATGCCCCGGATCTGCACGCGCACCTGGCGGACCTCGGTCATGGCGCCTCCTCCGGTGCGCCGTGCCGCGCCAGAAACCACAGCGCCCCGGCCAGCACGCCGCCGTAGGCCGCGTGAGCCGCCGTCTCCAGGGCCCAGCCCAGGGGCGGGATGGCCGCGCCCTGCACCAGCGCGATGGCCATGGCCGAGAACCACGCCAGCACGAAAGCCCAGCCCAGCGCCCCCAGCAGCAGGGGCGTGCCGGCCCGCGGGGGAAACAGCGCGGCGAACAGGGCCCCCCAGGCCGTCAGCAGGGCCATGTGCACCAGCCAGCCCCCGAACTCCGCCGCCGTGCCCGCCAGGGCGGGCCCGAGGACGCGCACCAGCTCCGCCCACAAGGTGGGCTGGAGCAGCAGCATGACGGGCAGGAACGCCAGCCCGCCCAGCGCGCCGCCCACGGCGCCGGCCAGCAGCCGGGCGCGCGGGGTGCGTTGCGCGGTCCACTCGGTGGTCATGGGTATCGTCTCCGGTTATCACTCCCCCGTCTGCCGTGCCCGGCCCGCCGCACAAGGCACGCTGCCGTAGGAGCAGAACACGCAACAGTCGCCCGACCGGGCCCGGAGTACGGAGTGGCACGCCGTGCACTCATGCACCAGCAGTCAGCTTCCGTCCGGCATGGGCAGCGTCTCCCGCGCGCTGCAGCGGGGGCAGGTGAGCGTGGAATCCAGCGGGCGCTCCGCGGGCTGTGTCATGGCGTTTCTCCGTCGTGCGCGTGTCGGGCATCGTCGCCTGCGCCGCTGTCCTCCAGTGCTTCCAGGATCGGGCACTCGCCCGTCGGCCCCTTGCCGGTGCAGGCGGCGGCCAGGCTGGCCAGGGCCTTCTGCATGCGCTTCAGATCCCCGATCCTGCGCTCGATGTCCGCGATCTTGGCCTGCGCCAGTCCGTACACGTCGGCGCAGGTGCGCGCTGCATCCACGCGCAGGGAGAGCAACTCCGCGATTTCGCGCAGGGAGAAGCCCAGCGCCTTCGCGCGGCGGATGAAGTGCAGGCGCGTGACCACGTCCGGAGCATAGTCCCGGAAACCGGAAGGGCGGCGGGCCGGCGCCGGAATCAGCCCTTCCCGCTCGTAAAAGCGGATCGTGTCGATGCCTATGCCCGTTTGGGCGGCCACTTTGCCGATGGTCAGTCCGTTCATGCGCAGCTCCTTGCCGTGACGAATGCCAGCCTACACCCTGGAGTAGACTCCAGGGTCAAGCTTTTTTTCGGCGCTGTGGGAAACGGGAAGCACCGGCCCAGGACGGGCCGCTGTGTTTCAGTTGCGCAGGCCGCGCCGGCCCGGCCCGCCTCCCATGCCGCAGTGGCTGCGGCCCGCGAGCGGGTGAGCGCCGAGCTGGCGCTGGTGGGCTACGTGGAGGGCATCCACGCTGCGGCCCGGGGCGCGGCCGGTCACGCCGAGTAGCGCGGCGGCTCGCCCGCCGCCCCGTCGTCCAGCCGGCCGCTGCATCGTCGGCCGGCTGGGGCTATAATGCTTGAACTGGAACCCATTGCTGGAGACAAATCATGACCACGCTGACCCAACCCCTCAAGGACGAACACCAGGAGCTGCTGCCGCACCTGAAGCACATCCTCGGGCTGGCCGACGAGATCACGGACGGCACCGATCCCGGCCTGGTGAGCCGGATCGGCAAGGTGCATGGCTTCCTCACCGAGCACCTGCTGGCCCACGCCCGCATCGAGGAAGAGGCGCTCTACCCCGTCGTGGCCCGCGCCATGGGGGCGCCGGAAGCCACGGCCACCATGAGCCGCGACCACCTGGAGATCGGCCGCCTCGTCGATGAGCTGGGCGCCCTCCACGGACAGCTTGCCGGCGACCTCATCACGCCGGGCCAGGCCGGCGCCCTGCGCCGGGTGCTCTACGGGCTGTATGCGGTGGTGAAGCTGCACTTCGCCAAGGAGGAAGAGGTGTACCTGCCGCTGCTGGACACCCGCCTCAACGAAGGCCAGGGCCGCGCGTTGCTGGAAGCCCTGGAGCACGCGAGCCACGTGAACTGACCCGCCCGCGGGGCGCCCTCCGCCGGGCGCGGCGCAGGGCTTCCGGCCGCGGGATGCTGCTAGCGCGGCTGCTGCGGCCCCATCATGCCGGGTCCGCCCATGCCGCCCGGAGCGGTCCCTGGCCCCATGCCCGGCCGCGCACCCGGACCGCCACGGAAGCCGCCCATGCCACAGGGAGCCCCGGTGTGCATCCGGTCCCACAGCTCCCGGCCCACGATCTGCTGCACCTGGGTCATGGCGTTCAGGCGCAGGTCGAACAGCTCCTGGCGGGCCTTTTCCACCGCCGCCCGCTGCGCACGGGCGGCCTGCTGATCCAGGGGAAACGTGCGCATGGTGTCCGCCAGCGCGAGCCGCTTCACCTGAAGTTCGGCACGCTTGGGAATCATGGCCTCCATCAGGCTCAGGTGCAGCTTGCGGAGCTGCTCCTGCTTTTCCGGTGGGAGCTGCGTCAGCTCCGGGTGCATGCCCAGCGGGCCCAGGCCCATCATGCCCGGCCCCATGCCGCCGCCCATCATGCCCGGCCCCATGCCATAGCCGCCGCCGGGGCCGCCGTGGGCGAACGCCGGCGTGGTGAGCAGCAGGGCTCCCAGCAACAGCAAACCGGCTGTCAACTGTCGCTTCATAGCGTTACTCCTTGTTGTTGTGCAGGTTCGACGCGCCAAATTCGGGAAAGGGGCGCCAGCCGGGCGGTCTGCGGCAGGGCACCTGGTTCGGATCTTGATCACTGCGACCGTGGCGGGGCCGGCGAGCGCCTTCCACCCATCCAACCGCGGCCATCCGTCCAGTATTACACCGCAACGTCCCGCGTCTTTCAGATTCACGGCCGGCCATCGACCGGAGGCGGGAGCCGCATCGCCGGCGGCAGCGTCGGCCACTGCACCAGGAAGCCCAGGATGAACAGGAGCAGCCCGGTGTACTGGGGGTGGCGGGCGTAGGTATACACGCCGCCGGTCGCGAGGCCGCCCTGGGATGCGTACACCGTGCGCCAGCGGCCCTCCCGCTTCCTGCTGGAGATCGGCGCCGCCCTGTTCGAGGGCGAGCCCCCCCACGGCGACACCAACGAACGCCCCGGCGCCCGCGCCGAACGCACCGCCGAGGCCCGCTCCCGCGCCTTCGACCACACCCACAAGCTGAAGGAGGGGGCGGGGGGATGATGGGAAGTTCCCTCCCTACCCGATGATCTCCACGAAACCACGTTCCTCCTCGTTGCCGTTCTCACGGCGTTCAGCGCTTTCCTGGCGGACCTCGCGGATGATCTGGTAGATTTCGACGGCCCGCCGCAGGGCTTCCTTCTTGGATACACCCATGCGTTTCGCCAGGGCCTTCAGCCGCTCGTACTGCTCGTCGGTGAGGTGGAACACGACTCGTTTCATGGTTTCCCCTCCCATAACTCATTGATGTAACCCGGGTGCGGGGGTAGCGCCCCCGTGCAGCTCCCTTTCCTCCCTACAGGCTGCCGTCCACCAGCACGTCAAGGAGGTAGGGGCGGCCGCTGGCGAAGGCTTTGGCCAGGGCCGGGCCGAGCTGGTCCGGGTGGTCGACGCGCTCGCCGGCGACGCCGAAGCCGGCGGCCAGGGCCACGAAGTCGGGGTCGGGGTCGGTGAGGTCCATGTGGGGGTAGGGCCGCTCGCCGCCCAGGCCGGCCTCCTTGCGGTAGCGGTCCATGTTGATCTTGAGGATGCGGTAGGTGCGGTTGTGGACGATGAGGAACACCACCGGGATCTTGTGGTGGGCGGCGCTCCAGAGGGCCTGCACGGTGTAGAGGGCCGAACCGTCGCCCGACAGGGCGATCACGGGGCGCTCCGGGTGGGCCAGCTTCACCCCGATGCCGCCGGGGAGGGCCTGGCCGATGCCCCCGCCGCGGGTGGCGTACAGGTCGCCCGGCCGCTCGAAGGGGATGGTGCGCATCAGGTCCGAGGCGGCCGTGACGGTCTCGTGGGCCACGATGGCGTCCGGGGGCAGGGCGTCGCGCACCTCGGCCATCAGCCGCGCGGTGCTGGCCGGCACGTCGCCCCATTTTTCCCGCACGCGGGCAGCCTGGCGCCGCTCCTCCGTGGCCTTCAGCTCGGCCAGGGCCGCGCGGCGCCGCTCCGCGTCGGCGGCGTAGTCGGCGTCGGCCCCGGCCCGCAGGGCCTCCAGCAGGGCGGCCAGGGCGGCCTTGGGGTCGGCCTGGAGGGCGGCGGCCACGGGGTAGTTTTCCGCCAGGCGCTTGGCCGCGGCGTGGATCTGCACGACGGCGCACTCCTCGGGCAGGGGCGGCACGTCTTCGTGCCAGATGGTCTCGAAGAAGTGGCCGCCCACCATCAGCACGGCGTCCGGGTCGCCCAGGAACCGGCGCACCGCCGCCGTGTCGCCGGGGAGCCGGTCGCGGTAGTGGGGCGAAGTGGTGGGGCAGATCAGGTGCTTGTGCAGGGTCTCGCTCCACACCGAGGCCCCCAGGAACTCCGCCACGGCCAGCAGCTCGGCCTGTGCCCCGGCGTGGGCCACGCCGTCGCCGGCCAGGATCACCGGGCGACTGGCCCCCAGCAGCAGCTCCACCGCGGCCCGCAGCCCGGCGGGGTCGGGCGGCAGCCGGTCGAACACGCGCGCCGGGGCCATGGGGGCCTGGGTGGTGGTCTGCTCCATCACGTTCATGGGCAGGGCCACGAACACCGGGCCGCTGGGGGCCTTGCGCGCCTCCCGGAAGGCGCGGTGGAGAATCAGAGGCAGCTCGTCGGCGCTTTCCGCCTGCACGGCCCACTTGGTCAGCGGCGCGGCCATGGCCACCAGGTCGTGCCCCAGGATGGGCTCCTTGAGCCGCATGGCGGTGTGCTGCTGGCCCGCCGTGACCACCAGCGGCGTACCGCCCTTGAGCGCCCCGTAGAGGCTGCCCAGCGCGTTGCCCAGGCCGGGGGCGACGTGGAGGTTCACCACGCCGGTGCGGCCCGAGGCGCATGCGTAGAAGTCGGCCATGAGCACCGTCGCGGCCTCCTGGAGCGTGAGGATGTAGGTCAGCTCCGGGTGGTCGTTGAGGCTGTCCATGAAGGGCATCTCGGTGGTGCCCGGGTTGCCGAAGACGTGGGTCACCCCCTCGGCCAACAGGTGCTCCATGAATATTTCGCGCCCCTTGTAGTGCCTGGCCATAGCTCTCCCCTGCCGTGGCGGAGCGCACCGCCGGCCGCCCGGGCCGGTACGCCGTGCCGCTTTGTCGTATTCCGCAAAACCCCCTATACGGGGCGAAGCCTGCCGATCCCGCCGGCGCCGGCCGCGCGCGCCGGGCGGGCCCGCCGCATCCCCTCCGGCGTGGCGATCCTGCCAGATCGGGCCGCCGAAGGGAATCGGGCGCGTCCCTGCACCGCGGGCGAGTGCAAAGTCCCGAGGGACGGTCCCCAGCGCATCCCCGGCCAGGAGCGCCGTGGGGGCTCCTGGCCTTGTGGGAGCGGGCCGCGCGCCTTTTTCCGGCCGCAGCCGGATCGATAGCGTGGGGCGTTAAGGGCGGGCACCCCACCCCGGCCTACGGTCACCCTCCCCGCTGGCGGGGAGGGGCCAGGGGAGGAGTTTTGCAGGTGGTCTCGCACCGTCGCTCGCCGGAACGTCGCATGCT